>JAABUK010009507.1_pt1 | contig 13255 bp, 13 predicted proteins | sample 5559141 | NCBI WGS metagenome assembly JAABUK01 (sample SAMN10711869, study PRJNA513367) | rock metagenome | isolation source: Antarctica rocks | place: Antarctica: Victoria Land, Pudding Butte nord | collected 2016-01-03
GCTTTGCTGCAGATGCAGCATCTGCTGCTGTTGCTGTTGCAACAACCTGTTTTTGGGATGCTATATGGCCACACGTCCTCGTCGTGCATCCTGTCCACGCTTGTGATCCTGTGCGCTTGTTGCCTGGATTGCAAGCGGCTGAGATGGCCATGGTGTTTTATCAACACTACCACGGTGTTATTTCAACACCACCATATGCGGATGACAAACTTCATCGCTGTGTGGCATAACAGCACTTTGGAAAATGACTCAGCAACACCATTGATGATATCAGACCCCAAGATACCAAGACCATGTAAAAATGTGTTGCAGCAGTAGGTCAATCAACTTGAGCTATCGAAATATTCATCAATGCACGTGCTTGTGCAGGTAAGTATACAGTCTGTTCACCTGCACCGGGACATGCAGTCAAGTCTACTGGTATGTCTGGGCGTCGGCGAGCAGTTCAGGAACTTGTTTGACTTGCAGCAGAAATGTTGATACGCACAAAAATGCTGCAAGTGTCTGCAGTTTTTCACATGCCAGTACTTCCTAAGCTCAGTTTCCATAACTTGAATGTGTATCAAGCTGGTTTGGTCTGCAGCCTTCTTTTACAGCGCATCAGCATGTGAGTCATGCCTGAAGCACTACAACCCACATCATACAATGGGTTGCACATTTGCAGATTCATTGTTGTTGGCATCGACTGTGGGAAGGCACCAACTTTGACGTACGTTACATGTGGTGTCGGGTGGTCGGGCACAAACAGGGTTACAAACAAATTACTCCGGGCACAAATGAGCTTATATTCCAAGCTCCTGCGCCAAAAAACGCAACACTACTTGTCCATTGAAGCCTCCGTCACTTTCCTGTAAGAAGTTGTGCCATCAAGAGTAATACGTCACTGATGCTGTTGCAGTGACATGCACCATGTGCCTGAGCTGCAGAAGTAGCATTATCAGGTTGCATGCAGAGCAGACAACAACAATGCTAGGCCTGTGTCAAGACAGGCACATTGAGTATGCATATGCACACGACCAGGGAGGCAGCCATCCCACTGGCCAGTGTAAATGAGTGTATTGACGACCCAAAGTAAGGCGATAAGGTGGTTGATGCCTTTCCGTAAAATATGCAACGAGGCGTGACACGACGCTGCGTACAAGGGCCTTAGCCAATTGCCTAGAACAAAATCTCGAGCAACTGATGCTCATAGTCTCACTTTGGCTCCGGAACCAGAGACTGCTCATCTTTAGGTCAACATTTTGGTCGACGCGCTGCATCGCGACGCCTGTCGAGTGATCGCGCGGCACAACCTGGTGCTTGAGTCTCTCCGAGCCTTACAGACAAGGACGAGCTTAATTGCACTGCACGGCGATGCAGCACCGGTCAGAACAACGCAAAGCTCGAATGCGTTACGCTGATGCGTCAGGTGATCAGTCCATGACGCTCCTGATTGGAGCGCCGATCCTCTGACTGCACTGTTTCAATTGAATCAAAGCAGATGGACACAAATGACATGCAGAACCAGCCTCCATCAGCACTTTTGGGTAAGATGCTTGGCACGCCTTGCAATATGCTTTGACGTTGTTTGACCACATGTTTGACTAGCAGGAATTGGATGGTCCAGAAGCGCTGGAGCCGTTCTTCTGGCGTCTATGTTCGCATACCTCTGTCTGCCAGGTTTGGTCACACCTGCTCTTTGCAATATGTGCAAAAAACAGCGTGCACAATATGCTGACTCAGCTCTGCCAACCATTCTTATGTATGATGCTGCTTACACAGGGTCAAAAGGACCACCTGAAACTACACCTTTCTCAAAGTCTAAGCTTTCTGACCTTCCACAATTTGGGGGTCAGCATGCAGAAGATCTGCTGTGGTCTACCTTCCGGCCTGGCCAGTATTTTGGTGAGAAGTAGACTCCACAACCTGTACTCCAGCGAATGATGCTATGACAGAGTGTACCATTGTGACCATATGTGACTATAGTCTTGTACCATGGCAAGCAGCATTTGACAAGTATTCTGAAGTTCCTGTGCTTTGGCAGGCATGCGTATGAGGACCCCCAAGTCTTTGCTGGCAGGCCTGATGTGGTTCGATCCTCACCGGCCCGATGCTCTGAGTAATATCAGACACAATGCTCAAGAGCGAGATGGTCAGTAGTGCCCTTTTTCTTGTGTGAACACCCTCACTGTGCAGCAAGCAAGCAGTGTGCCTTTGAGTGTGTGTGGCAGAGGCCGATTTCCTTGACAAAGTTGGCCTCTGCCACCAAGTTTGCAGGTCTTCATCACCTTCACTGGAGAAGATGCCTGTTTGTGCATGCCAGCCATGCAACTTCCAGACTGTGGTCCACATCTTGCACTGTTTTCTTTGCCAAACAGCTATCTCAAATTGTGCATCATGCTGCAGCGCCTGACATCAGAGGCACATGCTTCATCTGGCTTTCCACACTGCAGATCAACTTGCCTTCCATTGACCATCAATGCCATGTCATGCCGTCAGGTCTGAAGAAGTATGGGTGGGAGGCGCATGATGGCAAGTCATACGGCAGACAAGAGCTGTTTGATGAGCATTTCCATCTGACCACCTCCTGGGTGAGTGTCTGTGTAGCACACCTCATAACAACAACTCGCTGTCAGCTTCAGCATAATGACTGCAGAATCTTGCCAGGCTGTCCTGCTGGTGCTGCCTGCTTGGGACCTGTCTTGAGCCTTCATGAAAAAAGGAGAGCAGAAGGTGCAAATGCCAGGGTGCAAGTGTCAGGCTGCAAGTGTCAGGCTATGACTGCTAGGGCATTTTTCACCATGCTACAGCACTCATCAATGGAAAAGGTGAGCAAGCCAGCTGTGAATGGCGTGATGCAGTTCTGTTGATGAGCATGTGACCAGCATCAACAGAACTGCATCACTTCACCCAGAGCTGGCTTGCTCACTTTTCTCATTGATGAGTGCTGTAGCATGGTGCAGGTGCAACTGATCTCAGCCCTGTTTTGCACTCACGCTTTGCAACATCACAGGTTGTGCGACTGTCACAGATTCCTTAGACACAGCTTGCCTTGCCAGTATCCTATGCCAACCCTGCTTTGACTAGACAATTTCGCAATGTACAAACGCCTGATATTCTACACCTCACCTGGTGTTGAATCTTCGTTTAGGCCATAAATTGGGCGTTCACCACCACCAGTGACACTTCTGTATCCCAAAGTGCTTCTGAATGACGTACAGGTGAAAAGACAGTGTAATGGCTGTGGCAATGGTGGGGATTGGGCCCTCAAGCTAGATGCTCAGCAATCATCAAATGCACAAACTCCAGAGGATGTGCAGGCTGCTAATGAGTCACAGCCCAAGTCCAGGCGCATATCAGTGATGTTCTACGTTGCTGATGAGAGGGAACAGGAACTGTCGCTGGAGTCTGACAGCTGGCAAGAACGTGCCAAATCTAGGCTGTTTAGCTCAGGGCAGCACCCGATTGCTGGTGATTGGCAGCTGCATGTGACCTCCACAAGTGAGCTTCAGACTTACATACATGTCTGCTGTGTTGATGCCATGATTAGCATCATGGCGTCATGGCGTGATTGACATGATAACACTCACACTGATCTCCATCAAGCAGCAGCGTTTGCCTTTTGGGCCTTTAGTGCTCTGCAGCATAGAGCAAGCTGTAGCTGATAGTCAGTGATCGGCCAAATGTCAAGAATGCTGACGATACATGAATCTCACATGCAAGGCTGGATGTTGTGCCCTGAGGCTAGGTGTATCGAGATTGCATGCTCTGGCCTGCATCTGTTGACCCAAACAGGCTGGCTGGCAGTCAGTCAGTTTGTGAGTAGTTAAGAGCCATTGGGAGCCACAACAACAGGGCATACCCCAATGTGCTTCACAGCATATGTGCTTTCAACACCTGCAGGTGACCTGAAGAAGATGCGTCATCTTGCTATCCAAACGCCTCACATGCACAATCTGACAGACTACGTGCGGCAGAGCTTGGTCCTGAAGAGGAGTAAAGGCCAAAGTAGGTATGCCTGACCTGCATGATGTTCCCCAGCACCAAGGCACTGCATTGATGCTGTGATCAGATTGTGTGTCTTCAAGACCATAACAAAAACAGCATTCATGCATAGTGTATCACTGCATGTCACAGCGTGCAAGTAGCAAACTGTCATGGTAGATGAAGCGCTTTGGCCACATGCAACCTTTGCCCTTGTGTTATGTGAGCATGTGATAAAGACATTGGACCAATGATTACCTGTGTGTCATTGCCTGCATGCGGTGCTCCAGGCCATTTCCAACATGTGAGCACTGTGTATACGTTTGCATCTGCCCAAAACAGAGAAAGCAAGCCACAGCAACTGCCAGACATCCAGCAGTGCGGGTCAAACATGCAGTTCATGACTTCGTTGATAGCAGATCCAGAGATTTTAACATGTACACAGGCCGACTTACCTGGGCAGCTCGGTATGATACTTGGCTTCTCATTACATTGACGCCAACAAGCACAGTCTTTTATTTTCTTTTCTTTTTCACAGGCAGACTTTTCTATCTGCTGCAGAGGCGGCGTGGCATACCAGCTGCCTAACACAGCAGCAGCCAAGTCCAATGTAGCCATCTTCCAGCTGACAGCCACGCTGCCCTTTAGCATGGAGGTAGCCTTCCTTGGGGGGCAGAGTGATGTGCAGAAGACCATTAGAGGCCCAGTCAACATGTGTGCAGGCTGCACACCAGAGCAGAGCCCTAAGCCAGAGACCCAAGCTGAAAGACTTGCTGCACTGTCAGGCAAGCCAGAATCACCCACAAATCAATCAATTTGCGTTTCCTGTCTATAAGACTCATAAGGGCAGGGAAAGTAAATTGATTGATGGGTTCATCCAGAACCAAGACAATGAGAGTGAAGGTGTCAACACCTGCCACGTGACCGTTTGCAAGCACGCCATTTTCTGCAGTAACAGAGCAGCGATCAAATATGGCTGATCATGCGGCGCTGCAACGCTCCTGCATAGTGAACGCTGGACTCTGCAGTCTATAGCATAGCCCTGTGTTTGGTAATCTGCGCTGAATGCACAGGCAGTATCACATCAGCATGGCCTGGGACCAGCGAACTCTCCATGAACTGTTTTGGCTGTTACCTGACTGTCTTGCACTACTTGCATGGCACATTGCCTGCAGCTTGTTCTCTAGTCTGACTGGGCCTTTGCCTTGTAGCTATGGCAGTGCTTGATGCAGAACATGACAAAATGTCATGATGATATGTTGCACGTTCAGGGCAGCGGCTGCAGCAGCTCCTGCAAGAAAAAGATACTGCCTTTGACAAGCGCTTTGCAGACACCTTTGGTCAGCTGTCCAGTCAGGGCATGCCTGCAGGTAATCAGGTTACTAACCAGTCATTCAAGACAGCGTGAATGTATCATTTATTGTTGCAGAACAGGCTTCATATTTGCTATGTTTGCCAAAACACAGGTTGTAAGGACCTCTGTCTGTGTTCAAGTCAGTGCAAGATCAGTTTCAGTCAACTTTATTGGATATGAGTTGCTGTCTCGTGTCTGAAACCATTACCATGGCATCTTAAGTGTTTGATCTATGTCAAGCAGCATACACTGTTGTTGATCGACATTGTTGCATTGGTGACAACACCAAACTTGTGATCCTCATGAACATGTACTGCAAGGAGTATGATGTATATGCATTGTCATGCACAACACAGCATGCCTGCTGCGACACGCTATGCTATGATTAAAAGCCCTGGGCTGCTGCCTCAAGTGCTGCCTCCCGTTGTCATCATTAAAAGGCAGACACTTCTCCTCTCCCTGTCTGTACACTGATTTGAGCCTGCTGGGCTGCAGGGATACAACCAGTGGCCAAAGCAGCCTGAGCAACATGTTGGGCGGCATTGGGTACTTCTATGGCAGCTCGCTGATATCTCTCCCTGACAGGACAGTCCCAAACTTTGAAGCAGCAATCTTCAGTGCTGTCCCCAGCAGATCCTTCTTTCCCAGAGGCTTCCTTTGGGATGAAGGCTTTCATCAGGTCAGCTGCAGTTGACTGCTGCTCTGTCTGCTCTGTGATGTGGCTGCAATTTCAATATCAACTTATGTCTGCCCTTCTAGCCATCAATCTGTGACGCTACATCCCAGCATGACTATCACATTCACACAGCCTAAACGACCATGCCGCTTACATGCAGATCGTGAGTTTACGGTATACGCCAGTCAGATATCAGCAATGTGTGAGCTGTGGTCTGCATCTCAGGCTGCAGCATGCTAAGCTGGAGCTGCTCAACAAGCACAGCATATTGCAGCTGGCAGAAAAGTCAAATTGCCCGTCAGTCATGCACAGCATATTGCAGCTGACAGAAAGGTCCAATGGGTTGTCACTTCAGCATAGGCACCTTGCAGCTGACAGATACGCTGCATTGACTGCTACTCTGTACAGCTGTGTTGCTCACCTGCATGCAGACTCATTTCAGGGCAGTGTGTCAGGGAAGGTGGGGGGTGTGAGGGGGAGTAGGTGGGGGCGAGGGCATTTCACTTGTACATTTGTCTCAGCGTTTTGATCTGCAGGTAGTGCTGACTCATCAACAATACATATGATACATACAATGATACAAGGTCACCTGTGTTGCAGTTGCTGATAAGCAAGTGGGACCCTGCCATGAGCAGAGACATGCTGGCACATTGGTTGGACCTAATGAACAAACAGGGATGGATAGCCAGAGAGCAGGTATGTTCCATACTTCATCTTATTGTGCACTCAGTTTTGTGAATGCTGGCCGCTGGTGTCAACATGCAGTTCGTGTTTGCTAGCATGCTTCTGATGCATGCTATCACGCTATTTGCGCATGCTATCATGCCATTTACACATGCTATTGTGCTGTTTGCCTATGCTATTGTGCTGTTTACGCATGCTATTACGCTTTTAAAACATTGTTGTTATGCTACCTACGCATAATATTGTGCTGGTTATGCATGCTCTGATAGCAACTTTGCAGCTTGCTGTGAAGCACCAAGCCTTTTTGCTGACTGCCATCCTGCTCATGCACTCTTTTCATTCCTGCGACGTCTATTTTACTTCAGAAATGTCATCCCTACACTCGAAATCTACACTCACAAACATCTGGGGACAGTAAAAACGTGTTGTCGAGATGTTTTAGGTTTCACTGTTGATCCCACAGATACTGGGTGCCGAAGCCCGGTCCAGAGTTCCAGCTGAGTATATAACACAGCAACCAACCAATGCAAATCCTCCAACTTTGTTTCTGGTCCTCGCTCAGATGGCCAATGAGATAGCCACAGCGTCGGCAGTTGATGCAGCTTCGGGCAGAATGCGTGATCAGCAGCTGTTTCTGAAAGCAGGTGAGTCTTGTGCTTGCAACACACCAACAGAGAGTGCAGGTGCCCATATGCAACTCAGGGCTGTGCTGCGCTCGTGAGTGCTGAGCAGGCACATGGGTGGCACATCTGGCAAGCATGACAGCATGGTGCACAGCTACCAGTCAGCATCCATGAGCAAGGAACACGTCAGCATGATCAGAGTCAAACAGCGACATCAACACACCCAGGCTTGTGCCATCCAACATTGTTGTCTGCATTCAGCAGAACCCAGAGTACACCTGTGCTTTCAAGCCAGCATGTCTGATGAGTCACACCTGGCTCCACACCCCAGACTGTAAGGTGGGAAATGAATGAAAATGAAATGAGTCAAGCCTGGGCTGCATTGTGCAGCATGTATGTGCCCATGTGTCCTCTGGCAGGTCTGAATACATGACTCATGTACACCAAAGCCTACCAATCTTGGCATTCAGAGCTCAGGTGTCAAGGCTACCTTTGATCAAGTTATTCTGTCTGACTGCTTAAAAATCGTGCTGGTGCCTTTCGCCTACAAGCTCAGGACAAGCCTTTCTGGATAGACAAAGGCTGGCTTTGCACCAAAGTAGCAAACAACGGCACATGATTAGTGCCTGAGTAGCAAAAACTGGCACATGAACAGCTTGAAGCAGCAGCAAACAAAACTTAGACAGGTTGTCAAAGTGATTGGTGCCATTGACCTGATGTTGCCTGCTTGTGGTGCAGCCTTTCCACGGTTGGCAGCATGGTTTACCTGGTTCAACACCACACAGGCAGGGCCAGTGCCTGGTAGCTACCGGTGGCGTGGCAGAGACCCCAACTCCCTCACTGAACTCAATCCCAAGACACTCACCTCAGGTACAGTCTCAGCAAACCCTGCTTGGATGTGATCCCAACTCTCTGTCTGAACTCAATCCCAAGACACTCACCTCAGGTACAGTCTCAGCAGATGCTCCTTCGATGTGATCTCAATTCCCTCACTCAACTCAACCCCAAGACACTCGCATCAGGTCCTCTCTTAGGGGATGCTTCTTAGATGAGATCCCAGCTCCCTCAATGAACTCAACCCCAAGATACTCATATCAGGTATAGTCTCAGCAGATGCTTGTTGGTGGGGCTCTAAAACCTTTCAACAATGTAGAAACGCGTGTTTACTGTCCCCAGATGTTTCTGAGTTTAGGTTTCTAGTGCATGCAGGGATGACGTTTCTGAGTAAAATTAGACATTTCGGGATTGAAAAGAGCAACACAATGTCCTACAGCTCTCAAAGTCACAGTCCTTTTATGCAGGCCTACCCATTTGCCACTGATGTGCCACATGACTGCTTCACAAAGCTTGCAAGGTTCTTTGGATGACTTCTTTCATTCAAACTTAGCATTCTCGGAAATCACTAAACTGATTGTTTTCCTCTGTTGGGTCCCAGTTGCTCCCCAGGACATCAAACATATCGAATTGAATCAAAAAATCGAAAGCTGACTGTGCAGGGCTAGATGACTTCCCCAGGGCTTCGCATCCTTCTGATGATGAGCGTCACCTGGACTTACGCTGCTGGATGGCCCTGGCATCCAGAGCCCTTGCCACAATTGGCAACCATCTCAACCTCCCCAGACGAGAGGTGATCCCCACATGGCACAAACTTTATGACCAAATTTTGCATAGTTTAAGGCAGAAAATCAGGCCTGCAGCATTGCTAAAATGACAATTTGGGCACGCCTGAAACTTATGTGCAATGAAATTGCCCCAAGGCATTGCCTCTCGCTTCTCTTTCACTGCTCCTTCTCTGCACAGACTCTGTAGGCAAGGTGCATCTGCATAGACTCTGTAGGCAAGGTGCATCTGCATAGACTCTGTAGGCAAGGTGCATCTGGGCAGTGAGCTGACTCACCACGTGTTGTGTAGGTGCTGCCATTTGAGCAAACAGCACAGCTGCTTGAAGACATACACAGCCTGAAGAGACTCCATTACAGTGAAAGCACTGGACTGTTTTTAGACTATGGCAACCACACTGAAGCTATGCAGCTGCAGCATGTCATACACAGGACGCCCCAGGGCAACTTTAGGGGACCCCTGCAGCGTCACCTGGTTGACCCCTCCCAGCCCCCCAAGCTTCAGCTGGTTCCTCACTTTGGGTGAGACTCTCTTGACTCTCTCCTGCTTCTGTGTGTTTGTGTCACTGTTACAGCTTTAGGTGACGTGTGCATCCTGTAGCATTGTGCACATGAAGCTGGGCTGACGCTGATGACTGTACACAAAGCTCTCCGCACAGTCTGGAGCCTCTGTCTCACAAGCTTTCATGCTGACCATGCAAGTTGCTTGCAAGCACTTTACAAAGCCAAACATGCTGTTTTCTTGTTTTGATCATTACCATGCCTTTTACTACTCATGCATGTCATGCACAATTCTGGACTGGTTTTGCAGGTATGTCAGCTTGTTTCCATTGCTGATGGGACTGCTGGATCCTTCTAGCCCAGAGCTGGGCCAGCAGCTGAAGCTACTGAAACACCCTGACTTGTTGTGGACGCCGTACGGTCTCAGGTACCTATTGCCACAACCCAATGCATGCTGATGCCCAATGCATGCTGATGCCCCCAATGCATGCTGATTCCCAGTGCATGCTACTTCCCAATGCATGCTGATTCTTGCATGCGCCATGAACTGCTTCAGCATGGTGTGCTTGAGCCCTGCTTCTGTGCGCCCAGCATGCGTCAACACTGTGCAGTGCGTATTGCTGTGGTCAAAACCATTTGCCTGCCTCTAATTGGGACAAATGTATCTGGTTGGCCATGCAGGTGTCGCATCGTATTTTGCACTATGTGCATGTAAGCTACATTGTGGAACTTGCTTCTGGCAGATTGGCTGTAACAGGAGGTTTAGGTCATGAGATTGATTCACAAAGAACCGCATGTTATCTCATGGCCATACATGCGTCCTGCTGCCACTATCATCAAAGAAATGCACTTGACAAGCTGCAATTGACTTGTCATGCTGCAGACAGTCAGGCATCACGTTGCCATTATTCTTCAAAATTGTTGTCATAATTGACTTGTCATGATCACTCATCACTTATGCAATGTAGGTCCCTCAGTTTGAGCAGCTGCATTCATGGTGTTTACAACACTGAGCATGATGCTCCATACTGGCGAGGCCCAATCTGGTTCAACATTAACTTCCTTGCCCTCAGAGCTTTGCATAAGTACAGCCAGGCAGGAGGACCACATGCTGCTGAGGCCAGGTTGCTGTACTCAAAGCTCAGAACAAATCTGCTCAGCAATCTGGTGAGGTCCACATGTACTGCCTGTTTGTGCTCATTCAAAGGACATGATTTGCAACATGTCAGGTTTTGTGTTGTCGTGAGGGGAACTTGTATGACTGTTCTGCAATGCATACTCTAGCAGCACGCTCCTGCTTGTATGCATGCACATCTTTTGGTGTGCATGCGTGTACAGCGGTTTGCCAGTCATGAAGATGTCATGTGCTATAGCTGACATGTTTTTTTTTTGCAGGTCAGGGTTTATGACAAAAGTGGTTACCTTTGGGAGAACTATGATGAGGTTGACGGACACGGTAAAGGCAGTCACCCATTTAGCGGCTGGACAGCTTTGCTTGTGCTTGTGGCAGGTCAGACATATTGATATGCATCCTGACATGCACAACCCACGGCCATGCAGCGATGATGCAGAGATGCACGGTCCCCATGGTTTTATACGGGTGTGGAAGTGTGTGATGTCATGATGTCACAGCTGTACAAATTGCTCGATGTTGGCATAAAGGGGCGGGGTGGGGGGTAAGCATGGTAGCTAGCTATGGCTTGTACAACCTTGGCTGCATTCTTGAGCACACATAGTGCTGGTCAATAGCAGAGAACAACTGGTATGGAAGAGATTACCATTTGCTCCAAAGCGGAGGACAATTGCGTGTTCCCAACGAGATTCTCCCTCGGTGTGACAAAGAATATTACCAATCACGAGATCATCCGAAGTCACATCGAGGAATGATCGAGCAAAATATGAGCGAATTCTGTCATCCGCACAATTGCATGTCCAGGATGGTTTGTCAAGCTATTGATACGGCGATTTGGGCCGGCACTTAGACAAGATACTCATGCCTCGGCGGCGCAGTTTCAGTTTGCGCTACAGAAAGGGAGCAAGTAATTGTGAGTCTGGACTAATCTGTTGTTGGCGCAACGGCAAGCTTAGTTACATGGGCATGCTGCGTGAGCACGGGACACTGACCTTGTGAGCGACTGTCTTCAATGCGTTACAAGCAGAAGCATCGCTTGAAAACAATCGTCTCATGAACCCGGGCCCTGGAGCAGATCAGACCAATAAGGTAGAACGCTTTGCTTGACCTGCCCAGTCTGCAGGACGCGATGTGGTTGACCGCCAAGAGGCTGTGCCGATCGCTGCTGTTGCCCACAACGACTCAGCGTGTCTCCTGCGGTGCTAGGTCTTGCAGGAATGTATTGGGTACACAAGATCATCAGACAGCGCTATTCACAGGGCTTTGATACATCCAGTCATCAGAGCTCTGTCGTGGGCGCTAGCCAATTCTGCCCCAAGACAGCTCGTCAAACTGCTCCGACCTTGTCCGCCTGCAGAGGCAGAGTTCGTGCTTGTCAAAGTATGTCTGTCCCTGCTCGACCCCAGCATTGAGCATGTTGAGCTACTTGCCAAATAGTGCTCCAATTCTACAGCGCCTGCAAGCCTGTGCATGAGGGTGGTCTGAGGTCAGAAATATAAGGTCACCCTAGCATCAACACACTGAAACCGTGCGGCTGTATTGCAGCTCCTGGATGGTCGGCAGCGTTTGCTCAAGGTGCACAGGCTCTCTCTGGCGCACAAGCTGCTCCTGCATACCACCTGGGTGAGCTACCTTCCTGATGCAATGTCACACACATATAGTGAACATCACACTGCATTCACAGTGATACCTTGACCTCCCCATACAGCAGCAGAGCAGGTGCTTTCTGCAACTGCAGACATCCGCACTCTGTGTCTGTTCCACATTCCTTGCATTGACAGTGCATAAGCAAGCTTCTGTGCCAGACAATCAGCGTTCGCACATGCTGCTCAGGGTCGCGGCAGCTCTAGTTCTTTGCATGGCGACAAGGGGCGTGAGCTTCGGGGTTTCAAGCTGTTCCTTAGGGCTTACATCTATGCCCCTGAACAGGCCACTTTTGTTCCAGTGCCAGACATGCCCCGCCACCTTCCCAGCCAGATACGCAAGGCACTGCATGACTTGCATAAGATAGACACTGCAGGTACATCATCAGCGGACCTGACAGCACTTTGTGTCTAGAACAACAGTGAGTGACCATGTGCTAAATTTGATTTAGGCAGCCGTTGCATTTGTTGATCAGCTACACAAACCTAATGGCTATGCCTACAAATGCAAGTTTGCCAGCATGCATGCAAGAGTTGGCAGCTGCTGACCAACAAAAGCAAATCTGCACAGCTACAGCAGACCTTCAAGTCAGCTGTTTTGAAAGTACCTTGAAATGTTGCTGTCAACCAGGTATGGAGTGGAGGACATTCAACATGACTCAGAAGCAAATGCGCAGAGACATGCTGCGCTTGTATGGCAACAAGAAGCACCTCATACCACGCAAAATGACGTTCCGTGCATCTGAGGTGCCATCCCTTGTGCCATTTATCGTGATTCAGGTAATCCTCAAACGCTGTTCAGTGGGCGGCACCCTAATGAACATTCCAGCTGCAATCTTTCGTGGTAGGCTGGCTTTGTGCACTTGTCCTGTGCATTGCCAAGTGTAGAAAGATCCCTCAGCAGCCTGCTGGGATTGCTCAGGTCTTCTGACTGATGGGTCCCCCCCCTCCGCTTTTGTGCCCTCTGCACCCCCTAATTCTCTTCTTTTGTGCCCTCTGCCCCTTCCCTCTGTACCTTCCCCCTTTCTGCCCTCTGCCCCTTCCACCTGCTGCCCTCGGC
>JAABUK010009509.1_pt1 | contig 13253 bp, 19 predicted proteins | sample 5559141 | NCBI WGS metagenome assembly JAABUK01 (sample SAMN10711869, study PRJNA513367) | rock metagenome | isolation source: Antarctica rocks | place: Antarctica: Victoria Land, Pudding Butte nord | collected 2016-01-03
TTTCCACAATGATTATTACATGCATAATGTTAACTTATCCCAATTTACATGCATTTCATTGTGTAAACCACCATTATATGCCAGACCACCCTCCCAACCTCCCTGCCTAATACAAGGGCCCCCCCAAGATTTCATATAAAGTTGCATATAGATCATATCCATATAGAAAGGCAGAATTTCGAGTAAGACACAAGATGAAATCGGCAATCAAAGAGCAAAACAATACGAGCCCGCCTCATTTCGAGACACCGCAAGCAAGATGGGTGAGCATGTGGCAAGACAAGGGCATCGCACAAAGAGACCTATCAGCTACATCGACGGCCTAATCTCTGCTTTTGGCTTCGCAAAGGACATGCATTACGTAATACAAGCTGTGATGCGATATTTTCGATTTTAGGCAAATGTCGTGTCCGCATCCCAAATTTCGAACATTGGGGACTCCCCCAATGTTCAAAGTGCGATTTTTTCAATCCCTAATTTCAAACATTGGGGATTGCCCAATGTCAAAATGATGAATCCCAAAACCGATAATTCCGTAACTGCGATCGCACGACTGAGATCATTGTTGTCACCCAAATACCTAGGGAGACAAGTATGTTCCAAAAGAGCCTTCCTTGTTTAAGCCGAAGATTGGTGACAAAGCAGTTGTTGTCCGCATGGCAGTTGTGATACAATAACAACCAGAAGCACTACACGTACCTGCCCCACACTCGCAAAACATCCATGCTGCAAGCTGCACTGTTCCACTACATTACATCAGGTGCGTGACATGCGGGCATATCATTCACATCCTTGTGTAACAACTAGTGTACGTAAGAACACTAACCGCAGCGTGAGCTATTTTCAATTTGGGCCAATGCACTCGGCAGAGGTGATAACTCGTCTCATCTTTAGCAAGCAAATGACAACATCACCTCCAATGACCTCCAAACTTGCTTTGATTCATGATAATAAGCAGGAGCCTTTTGGCAAACACAATGTTTTCCTGCAGGCATGGGAAAAGTGGTTGAGGATGTTGACTGTCATCAAAGCCTATCAATAGCTTGCGCACATTTAGGGTACATGGTGTGGTACTCCAATGCAAACACAGCGTGCAATACAGTACTGACACAACATTTAAAACCAGCTATGTCAGTACAATGACTGACAGACATCACACATACCAAGCTGCCAATGAAGTGCTCAGCAACCCTGCCCAGAATCAACACCCGGAAGTACATCAGCTGCACCACAGCATTAAAGTGCGACGTGCACGATTCTTCAGAATAGTCCCACAGACAGAGTATTCCTATCAAATATATGATATACATATGCCCAAAGAGTTGAAGACTCTGAATAAAAGCTGCTTTCAATTTCTGTTGATGATAGATGTAGTGAGCCGCAAGACCCTCTGCGTGTACTATTTCCAAAGTTCTGCACAAAGGGGCGCCACCGGAGATGGTCTCAAGACACAGAATTCATACATCATCGAAAAGGATTTAGTTCCCAACAGGGCTTCCCAAGCGCTGTGACTGCTGACGATCAGTTTGACAACCAAATCTTCCACAAGTTCAACCGCACGCATGGGCGTGGGGCATACATGCAAGGAAGGGATGAGCAGGAACAAGGGGCATACATTAAAATGTACAACTTCATCTCTGAGGATGAGCACCAGACTAGGGGTAACAAGCTAGGCATTCTGGACAGAGCTGTAAGGTCCATCAAGATGCTGCTCGCCAGATACATGACAGAAACCACTGATGAAGTGGATTTTATACCTACAAGACGTTATTGAGTGGTACAACATACGGTAACACAGGTCTCTATTCACTCTGGAAGAGGGTGTGGACGGCACCAAAAGCAAGCGAAAATACTGGTCACCCAACGAAGTGTTTCAAGGGGAGTGTCACAAACGATTCTATTTGCGCAAGCAACGGGAAGATGGGATGTACAACGACAACTTAATGCGAAAGTCCCGATTCCACGTTGGAGACCAGGTCAGGGTGGCCATGCCGAAAGGTAAATTCAGCAAGGAGGGCATCAACTTTTCACGCCAAGTTTGCACAGACGTGGGGCGAGATCACCAAGTCAACATGAACGATAAGGAGCCGTCGGGACCGCACCCGGTGGGTTATAGGTACAAAGTCAATTGCAAGGATGGTCCAAACAGACGGCCCCCAAAGCGCTACAAGGAGTGGGAGCTTGTCCTTGCGGAGGACCAAAAACGCGACATAATGTTTCCGTAAAGCTTCCCAAAAATGTTCATGAAGATGCAGAGGATGGATGGGTTGTGACGCAGATAGGGCAGCCACGACTAGTAAACTTAGACAGCGGCAAATCGCCACAGCAAAAGCAAGAGGCTGATCAACGTAGAAAACTGTTGACAGAGTTCAGTGAGGGTCAGAGACAACGTCGTCATCTACAACAAGAGAACTACTCCAACGCAGAAATTGACGAAATGGTACAGGTCGCGCAACATAAATAATTGCGTCAAGTCCAGCAGGAATTTCTCAAGGCGCTTGGCGATGAAAAAGAGACCGTTGCTGAAACTGAAATGCAAGGACTGATCAGGTTGCGTAACACTATTGAGCAATGTTTGAAGACTTTCAACAAAACAGTGTGCTCTCACAGCAAGCTTCAACAAGCTATTAGACTCGAGATACCTCCTGGACATGATCAGTTCCTTTTTGATGTGTGTTCCAGTATATTGAAATCTAGGATTTGGCAAAAAGACAAAACTGACAGTGTTCGCAAGGCGTTTCGGGGTGATATGATTCGACGCCTATTCCAAGATACCAACCTACGCAACAACATTACAGTGGATGCTATCATCCGCCACTTGCTGCAAGCGAATGGAGGTGTCACAAAGTTGTTTGAGCCGTGATGTGTTGTGGACAACGAAGTGAAGTAACAGGTACAGGACCTAGCGGCAGTGTTGCATGATCATGCCAAGACGGATCAGGCTTCAAAAGTGATTCTGGAACAAGACACAAAATGGAGAATAGTAAGCTCATGGCTGGCCCTCAAGGCACTCTGCTTGAGCCAAGAGAGGCTACCCTTGTGTGAGGACGACGTAGAATTGCTCTGTAATGCATATAACATCAAATTGATGTTCGTAGTCGATCACATAATAACATGTAGCCGGGAACGGTTGCCATTTTATTTGCAGGGTAAGAAAGCAACCGTCAACGTTTGCATTGCTGCAACTCAATGCAACATTCTTGAGGGGCCATTTGGAGACTTATCAATCGACTAGGTACTCTGCTAATGCTGGTGGGCATCATCGTCATGCTGAATGTACCCTTGCAACAACCCTGCGATGCCCAACACACTACATGCCGGCCTTGGACACCTGCGGCCTATAGGGCTGCGCTCGGTAAACTCAGAAACGGGTATTTGTAAACACTCTGGGTGAAATGGCTTATCACATTTCGAGCATCTGAGCATATATCTGTCTGGGTTGTATTTACGTCCGCAGCCCATTTTCATCTCCCTCTCCCGGATGCAAACCTTGATCACATTTGTTGGAATGACCTTTGCTGACATGCTCCCATCAGCATGCTTGGAGAAGCTACAGCGATATCGTGCATACCAGGTATCGGCCTCCGCAACACATCAATGTGGTCAGCAACATTGTACTTGACATCGCACTTGCCATTCAGACTGGTCTCCGGCACAATGTTGTGATGCTTGGATTGAAATAAACCTTTTTCACCATAGTAGTCTCGCATCGGAATTTCCATGCCTGGGCTACACAACCATTGCACTTTGACTGCTTGCAGCCCATTTTGCAAACCAAACTGCTTCACGCAACCAATGTCCATAGTCTGAGGGCTGTTCTCACCTTTGCAACTGATGTACACCTGGTCCCCTATCCTGTCAGCTGTTCTTACATGCTTTACAAGATGCATGCTTTCGATTGACTGCTGAGACCCTGGCACAAAGTCCATGCTTGTTGCCGGAGGAGGATGCATGCTACGTTTTGGCTGGGATCAGAAATCACCCACATGGCTGCCCATATGCTCTAAAAGCTTCATTGCCCTGCGGGCCCTAGCCTCATTACATCCTTGCTTGCCAACAACAGGGTTCAAACAATGGTTGCTACCTCTGCTTGTCCTCTGATTTCCTGCACTACTTGCCTGTGGAGGGCTTGTGCCTACTTTACTTTGTGAGGAAAGACTTTGCACAGCCCTGACTAGCTGTCTCATCTTCTTAACCTCCACCATCATGCACTTTGGCTCGTGAGCAAGCTTGCAGACTCGGCGGCTTTGTGAGTTTCCTGATGACATACCAAAGCTTCGGACAGATCTGCTTTGTGGCTGCAGTACCCAGATGATTTTGCAGCTGTCAGCATTCGAGCCACTTGAAAGTCACTTCTGCCCTGAAAGTTTCAGCCGGTCGATTTTGCACACAAACTGCATGACAACGCCCCTATACTATGTGTACATGTCAGCATGCATGGTGCTGGTCGAATCCCACTGTTCAGGCACAACATAGACATCTGTCTCTTTCATCAGCTGTCATACACTACAGCGGCAGCATGGATTGTTGCTTATATAGTGATGCCTGAAATGGTTTTGTATATCTAAGCTCATTCATATCTTGAGAACAGGCTTGAACCTGCTGAGACAGCCGACAATGTTGTGGAATCTGGTTGAAGCATCTCACTGCTGCTGTTACCCGTCTGCCAGACCATTGCGTAATCGAAATGACTTGCATTTTGTGCAGTTGGGCTGACTGCTTACCAAAACGAGCTGACAATTTGATGATGATGCCATGAAATAATGGGATCAACAGCTTGTGCACGTTCTGAAATGCTTGTACTTTGCCGATCGAAATCAATTTGAAGCGGGGTAAGCAATCTAGTCAACCACTGAGCTGACAGTTTTTAATTGAACATACTGTTTGTTGCAACTAAGCTGACCGTTGCAACTAAGCTGACAATTTGATGCAGATGGTCATGCGACAGGCAGCTTGATGCATATGTTTCAGGGCAGACAGAGCACCTGGGACAGATGCCCAGCATGCCAAAACGCTTTGCATGTGCTGAGCTCGCATCATGACTGCTACCACTGTCATGTCACTGGAGCTTGCCATCGTCACAATATTGCGTCAACCTGGTGAACTGCCACAGGTCCATAGGAGATAGCAATCAGCAGTCTGTGAGTCATGCCAAGAGTACACTATCTTTTTTTTAATTATTCAAGAAATTCTCAAACGGCTGCAGGGCTTAGTGACTTTCAAATATCTCGGCAGCCTATAGATGAAAACGAGAAGTATTGAATAATGAATAATCCGGAAAACGAATATGAGACATGTGCCCAGAATATTTCGATGTCACAGCGTGCCAAAACGCTTTATGTGTGCTGAGCTCGCATCATGACTAGTACCACTGTCACATCACTGGAGATGGAAATGGTCACACTATTTCGTCAACCTGCTGAACTGCCACCGGTCCTCAGGAGAGGGCTAGCTCTTCTGCCCCGAGGGCTAACTCGCTCTTGAATACGAAGGTCAGCCTTCCGGAGGTAGATTGAAATTACAATTGTCTCTCTCTTGCTGGGCAGCCTGTATTGCCGTAGGCGTCAATACTGCTGGGTGCATCAATCCCAAGTGGCAGGCTGGACACTGCACGAGAGAGGGTCCTAGGCTGCCAATCAGATGTGCAAGGTAAAGAACTCCACCTGGACTGGAGGTTGGTTGGAGATTCCAAAGGCGCCTCCTGTAGAACCAGTGACTGGCGCTCATTACAACAAGAGAAAGTTCGTCTGTCATTGTCATTGTGCGCACTGATCAGTCGAAGCAAGGGCTGAGCTTCGCGGTTGCAGATCGAAGACGTTGACCCAGTCCCAGTCCCAGCACTAAATCAGGAGGAGACTCAATTGGAGGACTGGGAAAAACGACATGTTTTGACAGCATCAGTGCAAATGCTTGTTCCACTTCGCTCGCCAGCAGTGTTGTCAGCAGACCTTCTTCAAGCAGCCAGGGATGGCATTGACTCTTTGGCAGAATTGGATGATGAGTTTCTGTCGAACTCAGATGTGCAATGAGAGCGCCATGACAAGATGGAAACGGATGCATATTACACATCCTAGTAGTAGCAGTAGTAACAACTCGTGAATGAAGTAAGTATGGAATATTTCTGAGTGTCAGATATTGTCAGAGAATATGTTTTGTTTATTATTTTCCAGTGTTATTGTAGCGCCCCCAGGTACGGAGGTTTGACAGGTGGGCTGGCCGATCGGCTCTTCCGGTCGATTTGACCGGAACCGATACATTGATCGGAATTTTTGATCGAAATTAGTGGGACCGATCTGAAGACGGCAAGTACCTGCCGATTCTGCGCGTTTGTTACATTGCGCGTTTGTTACATTGCGCGTTTGTTACATTCTTGATGACAACTTGCAACTTTGCATCTTTTCGACATAAAGATCGAATCATCTTTCAATTTCTTAAAAGATGATTCCAAGATCATAATCAGATTCTAACCAAAGTTCTGTATCCACATGCTTCATCCTACGAGGCGAACGAAGACATTCACGACTGTCTTCTGGAGAGTCTACAATCTTTTAGAAATGTTGAAAGATGATAGAACCGTCCTAGTGAAATATCTTACAATCAAAACTTGCGCTCATGCTTGTGCTTGACCATGATATCATAGCTCCCGTTTCGGACTGTAGAAAATGCTCCAGTATTCCTCGTTTCAAAGGTCACAAGATAGACACGCTTCTTCGGCTCAACCGCATGGGTGCAAGCTACATTGCTTCTGTCTATTAGATTGGCACTGGCACTTGTAGCCGTGTTCACAGTACCAATCTCATTCCATGTGTAATCACATGTCCGGTTCGTCCGCAAAGAGCAAGCTAGCAACTTGGCACAATCTATCAACCTGTGTGCAAAGAGAAACATACAGTCAACAAATTGCTGGTGTTGATAATCTATTTCAATTTGTGATCGAAAATACTCATGACAGCTGTTTTTGAGCGGGAGAAGAAGACAATCGCTGTATATAATGTACTGGATGCTCGAGGCCAAACAGTAATGACTAATTCGTGCGGGGTCGCCATAGCTCCCTCCCCGATTATTATACATCATCTGGAGATGACTGTCCCTGGCGAGCTTTGGTTGCCGCGACACGGGTGAGGAGAGGTTAGTTTCAATGCAACATGCAAGCAAGAGTGAGAACTCAGAGAGAAGAAGTGGCCTGCCTCCGCTCAGGATGCGCTGTGGGACGCCGTCCGGTGTGTGAGGGGGTAGCATCACGGCAAGTTCAGTGCAGCTCTCTGCTGCCTCGAAGCAATTGCTCCATCACAGCAAGGAAGCCAGGAGAGAAGCTTGGGAAGGAGCTGACGTCGGCGTCCCAGCAAGGTAAGTTTTCCAGAGTACAGTCTGGGAACAGAGTGCTGTCGATGCTGAGCAGGAACTACAGCGGCACTTGCGCAATATTGCAGACAGTCAGATCTCCTTTCAGCCGAGGCGAGCCACGTTTCGGTGGAGCAGGAGGGGCTGTGGAAGCCCCTTCGAGACCAGTGGCGGGAAACACCCTTGCCCTTTTTCAGGTGTGCTTCCCCTTTTTTATTCCTTGGTCTTGTTCTCCTCTTGTGTAATTGGAATTGCACACCTAACCTCTGCCGCCTTGCAAACTTTTCTTACTTGTCAGTTTGGTCTGTATCTTCTCTGCCTTCATTCGGGCTCAACCCGAAGTGCTTCCTTGCAAATCCACTCTTGTCAAATAGTGAGAATCTTTTGAGTTGTCTCAGCACCTGGGCTGAACATCCATCAGGCACATCAGTCTGAAGGCCTGGTCCAGGCTGGAGCCAGCAGCAGTCCAGACTCTGCCTTTGTTTCCCTGTCAATGTCGCTTCATCCAGAGCACGGCTTGCAGGCAAATCCCAAGACGGTATTACAGGGTGCGATGGATGGCGCTGCACCCATTGCAGTACCGCCTAGCCAGGGGGCGCACCATTATTGGAGAGGTGCTGCTGGTCGTCTTACTGCTGGCGGTGGGCGCGGCTGCAGCCTACATCTCAAGCGATGGCTTCCAGGTACACCCTGGTCTGTGCTGTGCGTTCAAAGAGAATCGCTGTCCCCACTGATAAAGCAGGCAAGCTTGGCTCAGACAGCTGCAGTGATCGCAGGCGTTTTGGGGCAATCATGCAGCTGTGCGCATATGGTCTGCAAATTTTGAACGTGCCTTATTATGTGGCATCACCATCTTGTACGGTCAGGGGCCCAAAGGCTTGTCCATCTGTTGTGCTTGCACATGTACAGCCACTTGCACTGGGCTGTTGTGCATATTCAGCCCATCACAAGAACTTCGTTGTTGATAGTGAAACTCTGCAACTGCTCCTTTACAACGTGGCTGGGAGAAGGTCATTGCATGTTTTGCGCAACAGGGATACTTTCAGTTTGCAATGCAGAAGGCACAGATCTTGAACACAGTGGCCTGCAAAGACACCAGTGCTGTCATTCAAACATGAGAGCACCTTTTTTCGCAGGCAAACCTTATAGAAGCAGAATCTGACAATGGCCTGACTCCTGAGCACATGGCCTCTTAAGCTATTGAAGCAGCAAGACTGCTGTATGCTCTGCCGCAGGTACACCCTGCTGCCACTATGGCGTCAACTAACACCACAATTTCAGGGCACGGACCCAATCCAGACCAGCCAGTGTCGCAGTATGTGCAAGCCAGCGGGCAGGTGGGGCATACAGTCCCAGTCATTTGTATTTTGTCTTGGACTAGGCCACAAGACTACTGTGCAAAGGGCAGGACAGAGCAACAATGTGTACTGTGCCTGTGCCTTGTGTTTGTGTGCCCTCCTGAGTTCACCCCTCTTGATCGACCATCCACCTTGCAGCATCGCATTGTGCATCTGCAAAGTGGGTGCCGGCTTGCCCTGCATCAATCCTGATGTCGAGAGAGCTTTGGGGCTGGAGACAAGGCCCCGTGCCCACAAGCGCACAGGCAACGCACGGCTTTGTGGGTATCATGCCATTGACGGGGCTGTCCAAGTGCATATATTGCGCCTGTGGGTGGCACAGATCCCATTGCTATTACTGTGGACCTTTGCCTGCCACAACAGCATCTGGACCTTCTTGGTTGGCATTCCATTTGAGCGGGCCCTGTTCTGGCACAAGTTCATGGTCTGGCTCAGCCTGGGCTTGGGTCTCCACCATGGCATACCTGGACAGCTGAGCCAAGGAGAGGACGAGGCCACACGCGTCACAGGTACAGCTATGCTAGGGAAATCAGATCCTGCAAACTGGTTTGCTAAATGCTCTAGCTTGCCCACTGAGCACTGTTGCTGTTATGGGTCAAACACGAGCATGCATCAATACCATTGTGGGCTATCATGCACTGTGAGGTTTTGCCCCCTCTCTGATTGCCCATGCAGCTGTGGGTTTGATTTGTGCCTAGCCGATGCAGGCTGGGTGCTTGAGGCTATCATGGGGCTACTGGTGCTGCTTTCGCTGAGGCCTGTCCGGCGCGCCTTTTTCGAGCTACCGCACCCACTGGCTACTCTTCGTGGTGTGCGCGGCAGTGGCTGCTATCCATGGGGCTGGGGCCAGCCTGGTGGGGGCCGCCCTGTGGGCCCTCGACGTGCTCATCCGTACTTAGTACATGGCAGGTGAGCTATTTGGGTGGCCTGGCTGGTGTACACAAACACCAAATGTCAGCCCGCACCAGTCAATGCAATTCATGCGTGAAAGCTTTGAGTGGGCTAGGTGGCTCTTTAAGCATCACTGCTGACGGTGGATTCCTGTTGGCTTTGGTATATGTGATGCATGTGGGTGGTGGAGTGGCTTGCATCAAGCGGCTGCATTGTGACAGCGCTCCCCCCCAAGAAGTCATCATCATCATCGTTACCACATGTATGCTAGGCGGGCTGTCCCCCAGCTGGGTGCAGGACAAAGGTAGGCCTTACCGTGTAACATGACAGCATCACACCCATGCAGTCTTTGGTCAACACTCTGGTGAGCCCCACACTGTGAGTGCATCAAAGCTGTACAAGACAGCACTCTGTCTCGCTGGTCTCCATAGCAGCGCAGCATAATGCTGGCAAAGGTGAAGGAGCTGCTCTTGCAGCTCATTGACCACGTTGATCTTGATGTATAAACGTATATAGCGCTTTGCTGCCGGCGCTGACATGTGCCATACGTCATGTGTTGCATCACGTCGCCAACACCTGCAACAGCGGCTTGGTGCTGTTGGTCCCCAGCAGCAACTTGGCGGCGGGTCCATTGTCCACAATGTCATGCATGACGCCACACTCATCAGATATTCTCTGAGCATTGTGCGCGCACATGGCCCCGCCTGGCCAGTGCTTGACAAAATCGTGATTTTGAGTTGGTGCGCAAATTGCAGATGCGTAGGGATGCACCACAACCTGCAGATGCGTAGTGATGCAGAAGTGCATTCATGCATGTGCATGTCAGATGTTGCTGCATCAAGGGAAACAGCTGATGAACTGCCTTTAAATGATTTTTGCTAGCACCGCCTGCTCCCCCACCATGCGATGTGCTGTGCAGATGGCAGATGCTGAGCATGGCCGGCCACTGAACAAGGTGTGGTTTGTGTGGTCGGTGAGGGACAACTACCTGGTGGAGGCGGTGCTCCCCCATGACCATGCCTATGAGAGGAAGCAGCGGCCAGCCAGGCTCCCCAAGTCGTTCAGCCCCGACATGATCCAGACTTAGCTGGTGGCACAGCCCGCCACGGTGCAGCCCGAAACCCCCCAACAAGACGACATGATGCTGCACACCGACTTCTACCTCACCAAGGTGAGGCTGCTTGTCCCTAGACATCATGGCAAACCCACCACAATAGCCTCTGCCTAGCCCTGTCAAGGGCGTGTGCATGTGCTCTCATGGCCTTGTGGATCATTGGCTTTTGGCACCTTATGGCCTTAAATCACACCTTCAAGCAATCTACCACCACAGTGTCAGCCGTAGCAACCTTGCTGGCAGGCTCTCAACACTTGATGGAACAGCACTCTCATTCTGCAAAGGTCGGCTGGTAGGTGCCACAGCAGCTCTGCCTTTTCACCAGCTTGAGGTAAGCTCAGCCCTTGTTACCGGCCACTTCAGGCCAATTCCATCCATTGAGCCCAGCTTGCATATGCGTACTGCACTGGCTCAGCTGCTGCAAGTTAGCTGCCTCATACTCCACCACATGCTGTGTTTTGTTGCATTCTGACACTGTCTCGGATGCTGTCTTTGTCATCAATGGCAATATAAATGCAAGGTATTCCTAAACCAATGCTCAGATCAATCAGTCATCCCCTGGTAACAAGTAACGGCAGCCCTTAACGGACACGTAGCAACCGTCAGCGCTTGACCCCACCGCCCATCCACCCACCTGTGGACCAGTGCATTGCCACCATCATTGTGCAACTACAAATCTTGAACATCTACTGTCCCAGCAGTCAGGTAGAAGGCTATGGTTGAGACATTATTGTTTGACAGCTGCTCCACCCCATAGTTGTTGGCGCTGCTGCAGAGGGGGCTGGGCAAGCCTTGCTCCAGCCCAAGGACTACAGGAGTAGTGACTCTGGCATGTCTGTTGCGCCCATGCTCGGCACTGTGTCTCCTGTCCTGTCAAAGTCAAACTGGAATGCTACACACAGGCGCCTGACCCCTTTGGCTTTGGCTGGGCCAGCGTCACAGCCATGTCTAATCTTACAATGGTCTGCAGGCTGTGTGTCCAAGCCTCGCATATTTTGTTATTGTTGCACACAGTGTTGTGACTCTTCTGGCTTCGGGAAGGCAAACATCAGGCCAGACTTGCAGCCTTACCTGAGGTTTGGGCGGCCTGACCTCCCCCAGATCTTCTCCCGGATGGCGGAGCTGGCGAGGTCATACGGGGAGTGCAAGGTTGCAGCACTTGTGTGTGGCCCCTCAGGTATGCTACGTCGATGGCTGAGGCTTGCAAGCACTGACATTGGCTCAAGTCAGGATGTAAAGATGTCAGAGTCTGGACGCACATGCATTTATACAGAGCGTCTTTGGGCTTTTCTGTGCGCAGATCATGCAGCTTGCAATCCAATAGAGAGCATGACGTATCAGCACATTAATTTCCAAGGGCAATGCATGCAGCGGGTCTGCACTTGTCATTAATGTATTTGCTTGCTGACTCGTCTGTGCTGTTTTCAGGCATGGTCAACCAAGTCCATCATCTCAGCAGCAAGCACAGCCAGGGTGGGTGCGCTTTGACTGCCACACGGAGGTGTTTGAGCTGTAGCCTGTCTTGGACCTGTGTACATTGTAAACGGCTGCGCGCAGCGAACTGGTGTACGTCAAGTCAAAAGTTGTTGATGAGCCTTTATGAACCATAACACCGTACAAGTCGCGGCAACAACATTTCTCTTTTGTGTTGTGGGCATACATGTGTCACTGGAGTACTGCCTCATTCGTACAGCAGAAGCAGAGCAGATCTGCCACCAAGAAGTTCACCATGTGCAGCTTTGCAGTCCTCGTCGAGGCAGTTTGTCTGCAACCGCTGCATACGTCAGAGGCATGGCTTATTCTGCAGCAACCCAGAAGTCCTTTCGCAGAAGCACAATTGTGATAGCATGCGCCTTGCAGCTGTCAAAGATGGGGTTGATCAAGGTCTATTGATGAATGTATCAGGCAGTGGTGTAGCAGCAACTAGCAAGGCAAACTGCTCAACAACTCAACAGAAGGCAAAGCAACTGGTGTAGCATCAATTGTCCTTGAGGAGTTCTTGTTTGACTGATTGTTTCCAGGAGACTGCACCAGCTGCAGGCAAGATTGACTCGCCTGCTAGGACTGTGGTTGGCGCTGCAACTGCAAGTGTCATTGCTTTGGGGCAGCTTGAGGCTGCTGCTGTCGTCACCTGATGCGTTGTTGAGGGGCACACTGTGCACAGCTGCCGTGGGCTTTGATGTGGCCACAATGGTGAGCTGGTGAAACAGATGAAGCCAGAGGCTATCAAGGGTCAGGACATCCCCTTTGGGGGGTCATCCTGATTGGAGACATTGCACAGTTGGCACCGGTGATTGATTTGGAGAAGCATCCCTCTGGAAATGACTAAGCTGTTGCTCCTGTGGAATATGCATTCAAAGCCATGTTTGGAGTAACAGTGCTGACTTGCAGGTGCTTCCGGCTGATGCATTGCTACCGATATGGAAAGAGATCAGCCCGCTTGAGCTATTCCTCACTGAAGGCTGGCTTCGTCAAGACAGGCACAGAGCCTGCGGACTGCGCCTGTCTTGACGAAGAGCATAACAGTGTTCAAGCTCATGCTGCCCCTG
>JAABUK010009510.1_pt1 | contig 13252 bp, 7 predicted proteins | sample 5559141 | NCBI WGS metagenome assembly JAABUK01 (sample SAMN10711869, study PRJNA513367) | rock metagenome | isolation source: Antarctica rocks | place: Antarctica: Victoria Land, Pudding Butte nord | collected 2016-01-03
TAATGTCTCCTCCAGAAGAGCGATTGAAGCCCTGCACCCGATCAGGCGGCCAAACTTGACTTGGGGTGTGGGGCTTCGTCGTTGTGCGGATCCGGCCGAGTGGCGGTCCGGGCTAGCGGCTACATGGCAAGTGGCAGGACATCGTTTGACTGGCTCGGGGGCGCCCACTTGGGGCGGCCCCCTGCGTCGAGGTCGTCTCGCTCAGCTAATGCTTCTACGTAGCGTCCGATACTCATGCCAGCCATCAACGCTTGGGTGTGAATTCGGTCGTGGTGCTCGGGAGTCACGTACAGCACTACGCGAACCCGCCCAGCGGTGGTCGCGGCGGCTCGCGGTCCTCGCCCTCGAGGCTGTGGTGTGCCTGCTGGTCTTCCCATGGCAGAGACCATGACACTAAGCCGCACCGGAACGGCGGACATCCATCGGCGTGTCGCCCCAGCTCTATGCCCAGGGCGGCGACGTTGTCCCCGCGCCTGGTGGGGGTTGTCGCCTGGCCCAATACCGCGTCGTCGAACGCGCGCTGCACCGATGTCAGGCACTCGACGCAGGCTCGTGCACCACCTCCTAGCGGTGTGGTGAGGCTGCCAGCCAGCTCGAGCACTCCACGCCCGGGTCCTCGATCAGCTCACGGACGTCCTGTGTCCTGTCCACCGCCGACGCTCCGAACAGGGCGTTGCGGGCCGCGGGCAACCCGAACACATGCACCCGGCCCTCGGCGCCACGTTCCAAGCCGGAGCTAGCTGTGGCGTCGGCGGGTCCGACGGTGGCGACGGGGTGCGTTCACTGTCGACCGGCCGCAGCCGGAGCGCTCGTCCAGCTCTCGGTCAGGTGAGGCAGTTGGCGGTGTACGGGCGGCCCGCGAAGCGGTCAGCGAGGAAGCTGACGGCGATCGGGGCAGCCTCGGTGTTGGTGGTGAGGTGATCGCTGGCAAACAGGTTCAGCTGGGTCTGCACACCCTTCGCGCACCAGGTGCTGTGCAGGGTCTGGGCCTGGGCGAGGGGGACGATCTCATCGGCAGTGCCGTGGTACTGCAGGACCGGGACGTGTGGCAGCGCGGAGTTGAAGGTGATCGAGTTGTCGGCCAGGACCGAGGACACGCCAGGCAGGGCCTGGAAGGAGCTCAAGGTCTCGCCGGGCTTGAGGTAGTTCGAGAAGTTGGCGCCGGCGAAGGTGGACAACGACTGGGTCGTGCACTGCGTCTTGGCAAGGGCGAACGCGTTGAGCCCGGCGGTGTTGGCGTGGCTGTACAGGGGCACCTGGGCGGGGAAGGCCTGCGCAAAGCCGACCATCCCGTAGATGAGGAATCCGGCCCCAACGTTTCCATTCAGCGAGTCGTTGACCGCGCGGGAGTCTGCGGGTACTCCACCGGATGCATCGCCGAGCAGGTGCAGGCTCCCGGCGTAGGCAGGTTGCAGGACCGTGGCCCAAGCAGACGCGCCACCTCCTTGTGAGTAGCCCCAGATCGTCAGCGGTGAGGTGGCGGTGACATCGCTACCGGGGACCTGGGCGGCCGCCCGGACGATGTCCAGGACGGCGTGGCCCTCGGACAGCCCCGCCACGTAGGTGGGGGTGCTGCCGGTGGTGTACCCCTCGTAGTCGGTGACCTCGACGTCCCAGCCCTGCTGCAGCGCCTGGGAGATGTTGCTTGCCTCGTACTCGGTGCCGGCAGTCATCTGCTTGGACGGGGCGCAGGACTGAGCCAAGCCCTGGGTACCGACGGCGAAGCTCACGACCGGGCGTGGTCCCGGCCCGGCCCACACGGCCTGCGGCTGCAGGACGGTGCCCGTGACGGCGTCGTCGGCACCGGTGGAGGTGCGGGAGTGGTACATGACCGTTGTTGCAGTCGCGGCTGGAGCACCTGCACCTAGGTTCACCGTGGTGCTCTGGTAGCGGATGAGCTGGCCGGGCTTGCCGCTGCTCAGCGGGGACGGCGCCTGGAAGAAGTCCGCATTCGTCGCCGTACTCTGCGCGTTCGCCGTGGCGCCCATCGACGTGCTCAGCAGGCCAGCAGCCAGGATGACCGGGGCGGCCACTTGACAGATACGGGACAGCGACATGCAGACCTCCAGCAGGGGTGACGCGGGTCGACTCGTCGCCCTGTCCTTGTCGCCGGACGCGGTGCGTACGACGTACATCCAGTAATGCCCCCACTTGACGCAGAGCAAAGCCCAGCACCGCCGAATGTGTGAGGACGGTCACCAGGGCACCGTCCCGCGGCTCCCTTAGTGTGCGCTGCGCACACTCAGGGGTGGTTCTAGTCAGCCCGCCTTCACTCAGGTGGCAGGGGTCTCGGGCAGGGGTCGACCGACCCGTAGCGCCAGGACGGCCAGGCTCAGGTGGAGTAGGTCCCGGGGCTGGCTGAGCCGTAACCCGGTGAGCGTCTCGAGCCGCTGGGCCCGCTTGAGCACTGTGTTGCGATGGCAGTAGAGCCTGCGCCCGGCGGCCGCATAGGACCGGTCGCACGCCAGCAGCGCCTCCAGGGTGTCGAGATAGACATCCCGCTCCGCTGGCCGCAGCGCCAGGACCGGCCCGAGGGTCTGCTCGACCAGGACGCCAGTGACCTCCTGATTGCCGACCAGCAGCGCCTGCGGCAACCGGTCCGTGGCACTGGCCACGCCGACGAAACCCTCCGGGAGGGTCTGCAGCGTGAGGTCGGCCAGCCGGTAGGACGCGGGCACCTGCTCGAAGCCGTGTACGACGGTGGAGACAGCCATCGACGCGACGGCGCAGTCGTTGAGCACGGCTATGGCCTCCTGCAGGCTCTGCTCGGGCCCGAGCGCGACGAGGCCGCACTCCTGCCGGGCCTGCGTGATCCACGAGCAGGTGAAGCCGTGGGCCTCCAGCGCCCGGTCCGCGGCGCGCCCCGGCTTTTCGGCGGGCATCTGCAGCGCAGCCACAACAACGAACCGGGGGCCTCGGACGGGCATGTCCAGCACCGACGCTGCCTCCCGGACGATGTCGGCGTCGATCAGCTGTCCGTCGAGTACGGCCGCCAACAGCGCCCGGCGCCTGCGTCGCGTGTGCTGCACCAGCCGGGACTGCTCCTCTCGGTAGGCCCGCGACACGATCGAGGAGTGCCGGTCGATCACCTCCCAGACCACACCGGCCTCGTCCAGCAGCTGCAGGTGGTCCTGCGCGGAGCCGACCTGGCTGGCTCGTCGCACCAGCCCCTGCCACAGCACCCGGCCGCCAAGCCGGTAACTGTGCAGCAGCGACTCGAGGGGGAGCCGCTGCTGAGCGCGGCGGCGGCCGGTCTCGTGCTGCGGTGTGTCTGAATCGCTCCCATGCGGCGCATCCTCGACAAGCTCCATGAGCGCGCGTTCCAAGTTGTTGCGGCACGACGCGGCAAGCTCCCGCTCGCTCACAGCATCCACATCAACGTAGTCCGCGACCGTGGCGCGAATCCGGTCGGCCAGATCCGCACTGAGCGTGTCGAGGTCGTGGGCCAGCAGGTACTCCGCGTAGGATCCCACCAGCGGGACAGTCGGAGCGTGCGACATATCAGAACCTTAGGTCCGCTCCTTGTCTTGACCGATGCCGCCATCAGCGGCACATGACCGCCCGGTCGGTCCGGGGACCGGGGTGCCGGTGGCCCGGATGACCGCGGCGGAGATCAGTGACAACGCGCCGAACACGACGTCCGAGGCGACGTCCGGGCCCTGCTGGCTCAATCGCAACTGACATAAGTAGAACTATCAGCGGCCAGGTACACGCCGGGGAGAGCGGACGTACACGGGCAGGCGGGCTGCCCGCCCGACCACGCGAGGAGGCGGCGTTGTATACGGCCGTCGGCGAGAGGCTAGGCGATGCTTCTCCTTGGCTCCTCGGGTGGTCCCGCCCCTCGTCCGTAGCCGCTGGTAATGACGGCTATCACCCGCTCGTAGCCGATGAGCGGGTCTCTTGGAGGCCGGTCCCGCAGCCGCCCACGGCTGCCGTCGGAGGCCCTGGCGGAGCCCGAAGCAAGCATCATGTCGGTCCTCAGACTGAGTTGTCTGCTCGTACGTGGCGGGCGCAAGACGACGTTCAGGTCGAGACGCAGAACCTGACCGACCGATCGACGACGCGACGGTTGTGACCAAGCCGAGCGTCCTGCGGCTGCTTTGAACGACCGCTGGACACCGCAGAACGCGCTGCGCCCCGGTCCTTACGGATTCGGCGCCCGTAGGGTCCGCTGCATGAGCGCTCATGTCGGCGCGACGAGCCAATCGCTCGTCGAGGAGCGGGTCCGCGAGCGCGCGGTGCACTCGACCGCTGAGCAGGTGCAGACGACGTGCTCCTTCGCGCGGGCCGAGCGCCTGCTCAGCCGCGAGTACCACGGGCGCTTCCTCATCGAGCTGCTGCAGAACGCGGCGGACGCCTGGCGGGCCGTAGCGGGGCCGGGGGAACGCAGCGCCGTCCGGGTCGTCGTCGACAGCAGTGGCCCCGCCCTAGTCGTCGCCAACCGTGGTGCGCCCTTCCCGGCTCAGGTCGTCCTCGACTCGCTGGGTCACATCGGCCGCTCCACCAAGGCGCAGGGGGAGGCGATCGGTCACAAGGGCATCGGCTTCAAGTCAGTGCTCGAGGTGTCCGCGACGCCGGAGCTGTACTCCGGGCTCGGGCCATGCGGCCCCGAGCTCGCGGTCCGCTTCGACGCGGAGGCGGCGCTCCGCAGCATCCGCGAGCGCTCGCCCGACTGGGCACGGCACCTGGGTGAGATCGCCGACGTCGCGCGCGAGATCGACGCGGTGCCGGTGCTCCGCTTCCCGCGGTGGGTCGATCAGCCCCCGGCGATCGTCGCGGAGCTCGCGGAGGAGGGCTTCACCACCGTCATCCGGCTTCCTGTCCGCGCTGACAAGTCCGTCGACGACTGGCTCGCCGTCGTCCGCCGGGCGATCGACGAGGACCTCACCGACCAAATCCTGCTGCTGCTCGGCACCTTCGACTCCGTCACCGTCGACGACCGGGTGGCCGGCACCCGGCACACGATCACGCCGTCCTGGCAGGAGCACACGTCGCTGCCCGGCGGGGTCTCGCGCGAGGCGGTAGTCATCGAGCGCGACGGTGCCCCGAGCAGCAGTTGGCTGCTGTACAGGCAGGGCCAGGGCGGCCTCGCGGAGGAGACCGCCGTCGGTGTGCGCGTGCAGCCCTCGCCCGACGGCCCGCTCGAGGTCGTCCCGCCGGTGACGGGTGGCACCGGCACGACGTTCCACCTATTCTTCCCGACCAGGATTGCCACCGGCCTGCCGCTACTCCTGCACGGCTACTTTGAGGTCGACGCCGCCCGCACCGGCTTCTACGAGGGCTCGGCGCAACGCAACCGCAGCGTGCTAGACGCGCTGGCCCGGCTGGGTGTGCAGGCGCTGGCGAACCTGGCGGAGGCCGACGTTGTTGATCTGGCGACCCTCGTCGAGCGGGTCGCGGCGACGACGCCGCCGGACGACCCGGAGGCCCGCCGCTTCCGGGAGGCGGTGTTCACCGGTCTCGACGACGTCGCCTGGGTACCGCTCGCGGCGGGCGGTGACCCACCTCGCCGAGGCCGCCCCCTCGACTGCCTCGTCACGGGCCACGACCGGCTCGACGAGGCCCTGCTCGTGGCCTTCCCAGCGTCGTACCTGGAGCGCAGCCTGGCCTGCCGGGTCCCCCACCCCGAGCTGAGCGGCGATGCTCGCGCGCTGCTCCGGGAGCGGTGTCCGGGCGACGACGACCAGCGCTGGGAGCTGCTCGGCCAGCTGCTGCGTCCTGGGTCGACCTCGCCGTGGCCCGAGAACGCTGAGGACGCAGGCTTCCGGGCGCTGCTCGACCTGCTCACGGTCCTGCAGGCGACCGACCGGCACAGGAGCGAGAGCCTGCTCGCCTCGCTGCGCGGAGACCCGCAGGCCCGGCTGCTGCCTGTGCCCGTGCCCGGCGGCGGCCGCCAGCTGTACCCCCTGCCGGCACCGGAGGAGGGCGTGCGCGGCCGCACCAGCGCGCTGGTCATGGGCCGCGTGCGCGAGGCGGGGGCGACGTTGCAGCCCCCGGTGGCGATGAACGTCGTGTTCCTGCGCGACGGGCTGCTTGCCAGCGAGGGCGACGTCGACAGGGCCAAGCCGCTGGGAGTGCGGCCGTTCACCGTCGACAGCGTGCTCGACCGGCTGGCGGCCGTGCAGGACGCCGAGGGCGGGGAGGTGGTCACATTCCTGTGGGGACTGCTCGCCCGCGAGCGCAAGCACGACTTCGGCACGGCGTCCGGCGCGCGGCTGGCCGGCCGTCCCGACCCGGAGCAGTGGTTCTGGTGCCAGCCCGGCCGCGGCGACCTAGGTGAGAGCGACCGGGTCAAGCAGCGCCGCGAGCGCCGGCTTGCGGACGTCCGGCTCCCTGCCCGCGACGGGAGCTGGCGACCGGCGGGCACCCTTGCCTTCGGCGGGGACTGGGCCGGCTGGCTCGAGTCGTGGGCGCCGGCCGACCAGGCGGGGGCGACGCGCGCCGACTGCTTCCGGGCGCTCGAACAGGTCGCGCCTGACGACGGCGCGCTGCTCGGGCCGCCGGACGTCGTGGTGCCGCTCCTGCCGGATCTGACCGGGCTGGTTGAGGACCTCGACGACGAGCTCGACGCCGACGCGGATGCTGTGCGCGAGGTGGACCTCGACGACCAGGGTCGGCAGCGCGAGCGGCTGGCCTTCCTCCTGCGCCTGGGGGTCTGGGAGGTGCTTCCCGTGGAGGCGCACGAGAATCGTCGTGAGGGTCACGAGGGGCCGCGTCCCTGGGCGGAGCTACGCGAACACCTGCGGCTCGGCTCCGACGACGGCTGGTGGAACTTCGAGGCGTCCAAGTGGGGCGGCCGGGGGCACCTCAACCTGCGCGTGTCGGAGGACTTCCGGTTCCGGTGGCCGCTGACGCAGCCCGACACCCCACGGCGGCTCGCGGCCACGGCGCTGCTGAACGCCGGCGCGGGGCTGTACGGCCGGCTCCTGACCGCCGCGGCCATCTGCCGGTCCTGCCACGACAGCGGGCACGGGAGGCACACGGTGCTGTACCGCACCGGCGGCGACGACCGCGGCGTGAGCACCCTGGCCCTGCAGCTAGCCGAAGAGCCGTGGGTGCCAACATCGCTGGCCGGTGCGCCCCAGGAGGACGGCGCAGCACCCGGTTCGGTCTGGTGGGCGGAGAGTCCGCCGTCGGACGCCGGCATGGCCAACAGCCCGCTGCGCTTCATGCCGCTGCTGCACCGGGAGTCCAGCGCGTCGTCGGAACTGCGCCGGCTGATCGGGCTGACCGACCTCGAGCACAGCACGGCTGAACGGCTCGGCCGGCTGCTGCGCGACCTGCGAGCGGCCCTCGAGAGCGGCGCGCTGCTCAGTCAGGGCGGGCGGCAGGCGTTCGTCGGGCTGCACCGGCTGGCCTACGCCCGCCTATCCGACATGGGCGAGGCCGGTGTCGCGGTGCTGGCGGAGGTCGGCGTCCTCTGCGAGCTCGACGGGTCGCTGGTGTACCGGCCTTCGGCGGAGGCCCGTCACGACGACGACCGCTACGCGACCTACCGGCGCTACTTCACCGGCGTCGTGCCGTTCGTCGCGCTCGCCCGCGACAAGGGGGCGGTGGCACGGCGGCTGAGCCTGACGCCGTTCGAGGTCACCGTGCGGCGGCGCGACGCCGACCAGGGCACCGAGGTCACAGCCGACCTGTCCGATGCGCTCGCGGAGCGGTTGCCGGAGCTGTTCGCCGTCCTCGTCCACCACAGCCTCGGGGCCCAGACCCTGGAGCCCACGAGCAACGAGTTCGACACGCGCTCGCGACGCCTGCGGGCGTTGCAGGTGCGGCAGGTCGATGACTTGGTGCTGGACGTTGAGGCGGTGGGCACGGGGCGCACGGTGGTCGTCGGGGAGGGCGAGGTGCAGGACCTGTTCCTCGACGGCGCGACGACGCTCTCGCCGGTGCTCTTCCACGACTTCACCGGGCCGGACTGGCCGCGCAGGTTGCGCGCCCGGCTGGCCAGCCCCCTCGCCGTGCTGGTCGAGAACACGGCGTACACCGCCACGTTTCAGCTGCTGCTGCTCGCCGAGGACGACGCCGATCGTGAGCGCGTCCTGCACGACCTCGGCATCAGCGCCGACGACGTCGAGGCGGTGCGGCAGCGGCTCGGCGCCGTGACGGAGTCGGACCGGCGGACGGCGCAGGTCTGGTTCGACAGCCTGCTGACGGTGCTGCGCCGGGAGCCGGCCAGCGCCCGCCCGGAGCTCGTCGTCGTGCTGCGCGAGGCGGGCCTGCCTGCCGATGTCGCCGACCAGGTCGCCGCGGCCGGGGGCGGGCAGGCGGTGCGCAGCGGCGCAGGGCCGGTGCTCGGTCTGCTCGAGCTACACGGCGTCGACCTTGTCGCGCTCGACGCACAGCTCCGCTCCGTCGGCGACCCGGGCCTCGACGTCCGAGCCGCGTCGCATCAGCTGCGGGCGTGGAAGGCCATGCACGGCCGGCGGCTGGTAGCCGTGCTGGCAGGTGAGGGCGCCTCGGAGGAGGCGGCGCGCGCAGGGGTGGACGCCCTCGCTCCTCCGCCGGACATCGCCGTCGCGCTGCACCCTCCGGCCGAGCGTGTCCTCGCGGGCGTCGTCATGCTGCTCTCAGCGGCGGGCCTGACGCCCGACGTCGCGGCCCTGTGCGCCGATCCGGTCGGCGAGCTCGTCCGGTTAGCCCAGGTGCGCGACGAGGCCGAGCTGGACGCTCGCGTCGACGCGCTGTACGTCGACGACGAGCGGCGAAAGGTACTCGCCCGCCTGGCCGCGAACTGGCGCACGGAGATCGCTTTCCTCGGCACCGTGCTGCGGACGACGCGTGGGGAGGCGCGGGCGGCGATCCGCGGGCATCACGAGGCGGTGCGTCGGCTGCTGCCGCTCGACGCCCAACGGCCCGGCGACCTGCGCGACTGCCTGTCGGAAGTGTTCCCGGACCTGCCCGGTCTTGTGGGCGTGCTCGAGCCGCAGCTGGTGGACAGCGTGTCCGCGGCCCCGCGGGTCCGGGCGGAGCTGCTGGCTGAGCTGTCGGGATGGCTGCCGGTCGCACTGGCCGATGCGGTGGCAGCGACGCTGGCCGCGCCGATGAAGGAGCTGGTCCGCAAGGTCCGCGATCGCGTGGATCGCCTGTCCAGGGCCGGCCTGGCCCCGGCGACGCCGCCCGGCCTCGCGCCACCCGCCGACCGCGCACCCCGGACGCAGGGGCGGAAGACGGTCGCCCGCGTCACCGTCGAGGCGACGGTGGACCGGCGCAAGAAGCAGATCGGCGACGAGGGGGAGAGCTGGGCGCTCGCAGCGGTTCTGCAACCGCTGCTCGCCCTGACGCCGGTCGAGCGAGCCGACGCACTCGAGCAGATTGCGGCGCTGCTGCGGCAGGACGCCGACGGCGGTGCCGTCGATGCCGCACTCGCCCACCTGCCGGGGGCGTCGTCGCCGGACGCCGACGACGAGGACCTGCTGGCCGACCTCGCCGGCCTGCTGCACGTCAGCCGCCACGGCGACGGCTTCGGCTACGACATGCTCGGCTGGCTATCAGCGGAGAACGACGCGGCACCGCGTGCCGTGGCGCTCGAGGTAAAGAGCAGCCGGCACGGCGGCTTCCTTCTAAGCCGCAACGAATGGGCGACGGCGAAGCGCTTCTCTTCAGACGGTAGGGGCGCTGATTACGCCGTGCTGGTCGTGCGGCGCGGGCTCTCCGACGCCGTGCCGACGCGGCTCGACCTGCTGCCGGACCCGGTCGCGATGGAAAAGGAGGGCCTGCTGAAGCTCGAGGGGGACACCTATGAGGTGCGCTACACCGCGGGCTCGGCCGCGGTGTAGGTGTCGTCTTGATTTCGGACGGCGGCGGTAGGGGCCTGCGGTGCCTCGGCTTGGCCAGGAGGACTGGACCCTACAGCGCGCTCACGGTAGCCGATGAGCGGAGATGCGCTTGCAAGTACGGGCTCGCGTAGGACCGGTCACTTACCAAAAGGCAGTGGTCGCCGTCGGGGAGGCCAACCAGCAGTACGCCGCCAACCGCGCCGGCCATGACTCGCGTCCGAGTCACGAGGACGGGGGAGCCCACGCCATGGTGACCACGAAGGTCAGCCGCAGCCTCGTCCCCGAGCGGACTGAGGCCCGTGGTGCCGTGGATCGACGAGCCTGCTCCAACACGCTCATCTGCCGCTGAGCGAGCCATAGTGCCAGTTACCTTCGTCGTCGCTGGCACCTGGGCAACCGTGCGTAGTGCCGCTAGCCAAGATCACGACCGACGGTGCTGGGCCTTGCTCCGGAAGCCGCTGGAGGACCAAGGCAGGGTCACGATGCTTTCGACCTGCTCCCGAAGCGGCTACCGACGCAGGCGCGGCCCAAAGTACCAGGAACTAGCCGCATGCACGGCTCACCGGGGCAACTATGACATAAGTACTATTATCGGCACACCGTCATCACGTTGGGGGAGGGGCTTGAGCCGCCGCGCCGTCCTGGAGCCAGCGCGCCGGCGAGTCACCCGCCTGGAAGTAGCCGCTAGGCCAGGCCAGCGGCGTTCGAGCTGGGCGGCGCCCCCAGCCCCGCGACCCCCTGACCATCGCCCACCAGCCCGACAAGGATCACGTGGAGAACCTGGAGCGCCCGGGCGACCACGCACACCCACCAACCACGATAAGATCAACAAGCTTACGCGGTGCCCTGCTCAAAGCCGGACGGTGGATCCAGGCTCAGGCCGGGCGGTGGCGGAAGACATCCCGACCATCAGGAATCCGGCCAGTGACCCGAGAGTGCAGAGCTTGGGGCCGAGTCCTTCGCGCTTGGAAGCCTTGCACCCTCAGGCGATGCGGACCGCAAGAACGGCAACGTCGTCGGTCAGGTCGGCGCCGCTGCCGATGACGCGGTCGACGAGGGCTTGGGGCCCGTCGTCTGGCCGGTGCTGGCGAATCTTGGCGAGCAGTGTGGCGATGTCGTCGTCGATGTCTGCCGCGCGGGTCTCGACCAGGCCGTCGGTGTAGAGCAGCAGTGTGCTGCCGGCTAGAAGGGTGATGCTGTGGCCCTGGCGGCTGACGCTGCCAGGTACCCCGATCGGGACGCCCACTGCGGCATCGAGCAGGTGCGCGCTGCCGTCGGCCATCTGGACGACGGGCGGCAGGTGGCCGGCGCTGGCCCAGCTCAGCCTGCTGTGGCGTCGTCGGCCGTCGGATCCGTCCGCGGGCGCGAGCCGGGCGTAGATGCAGGTGGCGAGCTGCGCCATGTCGAAGCCTTGAACAAGTTGGTCCATCCGGTCCAGCACCACGGCCGGCTTGTCACCGGCCCACGCGCAGGTGCGTAGGACGCTGCGGAGCTGTCCCATCGCGGCTGCGGCGGTGATGTCATGGCCCATCACGTCACCGATCGCCAAGCCGATCGCGCCATCGGGCAGGGAGAACACGTCCCACCAGTCGCCGCCGACCTGACTGTCACGTCCGGCGGGCAGGTACTGCGCGGCGAACTGCCTGCCGGGCACCTCGGGCAGGGCCACAGGGAGCAGGCTGCGTTGCAGCGTGATCGCGATGTCGTGGGCCTGGGTGTAGAGCCGGGCGTTGTCCAAGGCCATCCCGGCACGCCGGCCCAGGTCGGCCGCCAAGCCAAGGTCCGCGTCGTTAAACGGTCGGTGCCCGAGGTCCCGCACGAGCGCCGCAGTACCGAGGACGTGACGCCGCGCTGTCAGCGGCACGATCATCAATGACGCCGCGCCCAGCGTCCTGGCGACGTCCCAGACCTCGCGCAGCGAGCCACTCACAGGACCAGGGCCGGTCGCGGGGCCGTTGACCAGCTGAGGTTCGGCGGGTAGCTGCTGCCAGGGCAAGGTGGGATCGTCGGCGGCCCGCAGCTGCTCGAGGAGGTGGTCCAGCAGGTCGGTGTTTGCGTCACGGTGCTGTGCGAACGCCCGGGCCGGTGCGCCCGGCGGGGCGGTGAGAGTGAGCACCATCCCGTCGGCGAGCTCCCGTACGAGCAGGTGCGTGAGTCGGTCCATCGCCTCGTCGAGGTCGAGGGTGACAGCGAGCAGGCTCGTCGCCTCCGCCAGCAGGGCCAGCCGCTGGTCGGCCTCCACCCGTTCGGTCACGTCGGTCTGCGCCCCGACGAAGTGCGCCAGCTGGCCTGCGTCGTCGCGAACGGGGCTGATGGCGACCTGGTTCCAGAACGATGTCCCGTCCTTGCGGTAGTTGAGCAGCACGACCGTGGCGTCCCGGCCGGCTGCCAGGGCGGTACGCAGCTCCTGCACCTGGGCGGGGTCGGTGCCTGGCCCCTGCAGGAACCTGCAGTTCCGCCCGATCGCTTCCTCTACCGAGTAGCCGGTGGTGAGCGTGAAAGCCGGGTTGACCCACAGCAGGGGCAGCTCGGGATCGGTGGCGTCCGAGATCGTGAACGAGCAGGAGGTCGACTGGATCGCCCGCTCGCGCAGGGCGCCGTGGTCGACCGGTCCCGGAAGGTCGCCTTGCTCGGGAATCAGGATGACGAGGTTGCACTTTCGAGCCGCACTGGTCCCCCACGGAGCTCGGAGCCGAGCGGCGATCAAGGCTGGGACCGACCCTAGTGTCGCGGTAACGATCTAGCTTGAATATCGGCAGCGGTTCTGGGATGATGAACCATGTCATTGACTGGTGCTGTGGAGGTTCCGCCCCGCGACCGTGAAGTACTCGAGGGCTGGCTGCGGTCACCGTCGATCCGAGCGGGTCTGGCGCAGCGGGCCCGCATCGTGTTGTTGGCCGCCGACGGGACCTGGACGGGGCAGATCGCCGCGCAGGTCGGGACGAGCAAGCAGACCGTCATTGCCTGGAAGCACCGGTACCGCGAGCAAGGACTGGGCGGGCTGGAGGACCGGCCCAAGCCGGGCCGGCCACCGGTGATCGATGAGGCGCAGATCGTGGTCCGGACGCTGGAGGCACCGCCGGAGCGGTTGGGTGTGACGCACTGGTCGAGCCGGCTGCTCGGGGCCGAGCTCGGCCTTTCCCATGTGACGATCGTGAAGGTGTGGAAGAAGTGGGACCTGCAGCCGTGGCGGTTGCAGACGTTCAAGTTCTCGACCGACCCCGAGCTCGACGCAAAGGTCCGGGACGTGGTCGGGCTGTACCTGAACCCACCCGACAAGGCGGTCGTGGTGTGCGTCGATGAGAAAACCCAGATCCAGGCGCTGGACCGCACCGCCCCGCTGCTGCCGCTACGCCCGCGACTGCCGGCGAAACAGACCCACGACTACAAGCGCAACGGCACCACGAGCCTGTTCGCCGCCCTTGAGGTCGCCACCGGCAAAGTCACCGACCGGTGCTACGACCGGCACACCA
>JAABUK010009512.1_pt1 | contig 13251 bp, 16 predicted proteins | sample 5559141 | NCBI WGS metagenome assembly JAABUK01 (sample SAMN10711869, study PRJNA513367) | rock metagenome | isolation source: Antarctica rocks | place: Antarctica: Victoria Land, Pudding Butte nord | collected 2016-01-03
GTGACCGACTGACTGCCTATTCTACACCTGACATCTGGTCCTCTGTTCGCCGTGTTTTTCTTCTCTTCCGTCAGATGATGTCCTGGTACAGAGATGCACACTACGTCCGTACGTCCCTGCGTGATACAGCGGGGAACCTTTGATAGATAGGACACGAGGAGACAAATCCAGATACAACATCGTTCACGAGGGTGAAGGGGCGTCCTTCACCCCGCCGGAAGATATCGACGTTGAAGGGCCTAACTAAGGTGTTTTGACATCAATGGTGATGTCTGAGTAGGTTTAGCAAGAAATTGCGGCATGGTGTCTCACTGATGTTGACAGCCCCATTTACCAGTAGTAAACGCCCTTTTTCAATTGTCCCCCTTCCCACATCCTGTTCGCACCTGTGATTGCAATCAACGCCTGCGTCTCAGAGGACGTCCTCCAACATTTTGCATCTCCAAAGTTGGAAGAGTTTGTTGGATGATTGCCTGGTCTGCACGTCGTGGGCAAGGAGCAGGACGCTGCTGGCGCGTCCCTTGGCCGCCCGCGCCACCTCCACCTCGTTGTCCATCCCTGCCCCGCGCTCTGCCGCCTCGCCTACCTCCGTCTGCATCTCTTGGCGGTAAGGGAGGAGGAGGTGGAGGTGCAGGTGAGCGTGGTGGAGAACTTGTCGGCCGCTCTTTGCCTTCAGTCTGATCGGGCGGACCGGGTGGACCGGGCGGTGACTCTGATGGTGGAGGCCGATCCGGTAATGCGTAATCAGGACATGCAGGCTGGCCTGGAAGTCGTTTTTGAGAATGACCTGGTCGGGTTGGCGACCTTGATGGCGGGCTCGGAGTTGAAAGGCCACGTCCTCGAATTCTGTTCCGTAGACTTTCTGACGCTTGTTGGAATGCGTCTTTCCCTGGGTGTTGATCGTGTCTGCCCCTGTCAGCTGCTACGTTATCATCGTCTCCATCCTGAGGCCCTTGGTTGTTTTGTTTGTCTCTTTCTGCGCCATCGCCGGCTGCCTGGTGATTGTGAGGAGGACCACCATCTAACCTTCGCAAGCCGCTGGCCTTGCTTGGACGTCCTCCCCGACCTTTCATCAATGGCGTACCGCCCTGCCTCTTTCTGTCCTTCTCCCTCCTTTCCTTGGCAAAAGCAACGCTATCTTTCCTTCTCGACCGGTCTGAAGCGTCGTCGGTGTTACGACCGCTGACGATGCTACCACCAATCCCTCCTCCTTGCTCTTGGACTCCATCTGTTTCACCTTGAGCTCCCTGCCCTTCACCCTGAGCTCTCTTCCCGTCTCCTTCACCTTCTTTTCCTCCAATTGGCATTCCTTTCTCTCTTTTCTTTCCTCCCTTCCCCCTTGCTCTGCCATGGTCGTCGTCATCATCGTCACTGTCTCCTGATGGCTGCTCAGTTTCGCCATCATCGTCGTCATCAAAATCGCTTGCCTGTCGGACCCTCTTAATCAAGCGTGCTGGATCGTCCTTGTCGGCCATGAAAAGATGGGCTTCGCGGGCTTGACGTCTTTTTCTACCGCCTGGAATGAATGGAATGTCTCGCCGATTCGCTACTCTCAACCTTGGATCCCAACGACCATCATACAGTGATTCCAGTTCTGGATCTTTTGAATTTTCTTTGATTGAAATGCCTGAATGCGGCCCTGGTGTATGGTATATGTCGATCTTTCGGTAGACCTCTCTGACCTATCGGCATGTCATTGATTTCATTTCCCTGATAAAATACCCGCCTGCCATTTCTCAAGCCGCCACGACTCATGCGTGAAAAATGATTTTCAATAGCAGAATGAAGCTGTTCGGGCGTAGGACGTCGTCTAGGCGAGATCCGCAGACACCGCCTTATCAAATTTCGAAGGTCGTGCGAGTATTCTGGTTCGCGCTGTGTCTCGATCTCATCCATGGATTCTTCCCGCATCGGACCCCAATACTGTGCCTCTGTCACTTGTGCAATCGCCTCATTGACAGAATCTCTGGGTGCCAAAGTCAACATCTCGTACATAATTTTCCCAACACACCAAGTGTTGTGCGCGGATTCGAATTGGTAACCAGGAAAAAAATCGGTTTCCTCCTGCTCCACGCACAAACGCTCGGGGTCAGGATTATATTGTGCAGCAACCATGTGAGCCCTCCCTTCAGGTCGCCGTTGCCAAAGAACGGTATGGCCATCTTGCTCCTAGGCTAGGATTAGCACTTGTTTACCATGACAAAATGGGGAGTTCTACCGGAGGGCAATAACCTGGCGTACCTAAGCCGCGATATCTTCTGGGATTTTCACGATCTTCGGGTCCAGTAAGTTTGGCCAAACCGAAGTCGGCCATTTTGACGGTAGGGTAATTCGAGAAGTGAGGACCCTCCTCATTGGAAGGGTCACCGAGGAATACATTCTCAGGCTTGAGGTCAAAATGTACAACGAAGGCGTCCGCGGCGCCGTAGATTTCGCCATTGATGCGATCCCTAAAAGGGCCTGTTCTTAACGCTAAAGCCGCCTCGGACAAGCCGTGAAATATGTGCCACAAAAATTCTTCGGGAAAGTAAGTATTCCAGGCACGGTAGTTGTTTTTCAAAACACGCAAGTCGCCCCATGGAGCAAATTCAAAATAGAAGCGCCTAGAGGAGAGGACATTAGCTATGGGCGATGACGAGGTGACGGACGAATGGATGAAGATCTCTTACCAGAGTTTTTCCGGTCCATTGTTCTTGAAACCTCTCAGCTTGATGATATTTCTCTTTCGGAGAAGATTTAGCTGATGCATCAAAGCGGCTTCCTTTGCCAGGCCATGGGGCCCATGTGTCATCTTAGCCTGCGATGCTTGATTCCGTAAGTAGTTTTGTTGTTTGATGGCAATAGAATCTATCACTGTGTCATTGTGGTCAAACTTCTGCCACAGACCAACCATGCCATATCCACCCTGACCTAAAGGGCGAATTGGCCTCCAATCTGTGTCGTCGTCTAGATCCGTATGGGCGCTGAGGAAGACAGCCTCTTCAGAGGTCCAAATATTAACTGCTTTGAAGAAAAATGGGTCTTCCAAGGCGTGGGGACCAACGTGCGTCCAGGTTGACGCCTTTGCCTGGAAATCAAACAAGTCTAAGGTGATAGGGGAATCCATATCGAGATAGAAGCCTGGAAAATCGATGCAGAAGCGACGCTAGAGAAAGGTAGACAAATTCAGGTCGTGCCATATGACTTCTATTGCATGCATGGAGCACTATGAGCTAAGGACGACTAACGGTGGTTGCAAGCCTCTCAAACAAGCCACCAAGATTGCCGAAAGAAAGTGACCGAGGTAAGAAAGCCAACTGTCAAAGATCCTGCCGGATGAGGACGCATAAAGGCAAAAAGATAAGGTTGTTCCGCATCCGGAGAGCGTGGGACGAAACATTTGTACGAGCTCGTTGTCAAGCCTCTGTACAAGAATAATGGCATTGTTGGGCCGACGCATTGCATCGATATACTTCCGTCACAACAGAAAGAAAATGAAGAGGTGAGAAAACATGGTTCTCTTCTCGCGCATTCGGTAAGGATTACTTCAATGGGCGTAAGCCGATGGGCAATCCGTACCAGTACGACGTTGAGATTAAACCACTAGACTCCGGGCGACTCGCGTCTCGAAAGATACTGAATGCCATGCCTGTCTTAGAATGCATTGACATCTTCTGAAGAGCGCGAGTATGTATGTGAGAGAGGAATCTGGGTGATGAAAAGCTCGATCCCAAGAAGAAATTGGAGGTCAAAAAGCCCGCCAAGTCGCGCCAAGCACCGGTGAGAGCTAGCCGGAAGCAGAATTGGGTTTGGAGGGTTTTCTCATGATTATTGTCATGGAGCTTCGCCCTTCATTGCAAAAGTATGGGAAATCTACCAGGATCATCAGAGAGAGACAGGTGAGGAACAGAGGGATTCTCAGAAATCGGTCTGGACGGTATCGTTGGAAGTACCTAGTCAACGCGTCCGGGGTCATCCTGATGAACGCTTACCGCAGCTTTGCAAACGTTGTCTATCAGCAGAGAAGAGGGTGCCGGACATTGAAGAGGGCAGAAGAAGCGGAGGTTTGAGGAGGAAATACATTGATAGATGTAGGCCTAAGATCCAAGCTGGTGGTGGAAATGCTAGATTCTAGATTGTGCGTCTGGACGGCTCCATAACTGCTGGTCTCACACCACTTATATACATATCCTGCGGACAAGAGAGCTGCAAAAAATGCTTCGTTGCTGTGAACAGTATAGCAAATTGTTTATCGAGAGCGACGCGGCCGCTTCCTCAAATTGTGTCCCTCTATAAAGTGTCCTTCAGCTTCCCTAAAATCGTCGTCAATGCTGAGATCCATAGCTCGTCGCCGCCTCTGCCTACGTTGAGGCTGCTGCTTTGGTGGTGGTTTTGGCGGGTTCAGTTTCACACGCTTTGGACCTGAAGGCACAGCGGGTGGGTGAGGCATATCTCCAGCCAGTGCAGCTAGATGATCGACCGCACGTTCTTGCCTGGCACGTGCGGCCTCAAAGGCGTCTGGCCGTCTCGTCGTGTTGCTGTTGTTTGGGCTGGAGTTGATCTTCTGCGTATCGTGCGGCCCGGAATCTCGGACTCTCTGGCCTAACTCATGTTGATACTGCGCCTCTCGCTGATGATCGTCATCCCCGCCAACCCCATCGATTCTTTGCGCGTCACCTCGGCTAGGTGACGAACGGGGCGTCCATATTACTCCTCGAGGGTTTCCTAGTAGCGGCTGCGGATCGCGTCTAACAGTGGCATCGAGCCATGGACGCTGACGCGTGGGTCCACCTTCTACTACTGGATGATTCACCAACAAGCCTTTCTGCACTTCTGGTGCCCATCGTGCTGACAGGAGTGGCTGCCAAGCTGGGTCGGGCCACAGATCGCCTCTGAATTCCCTCCACTCATCACGTCCCATGCGAATCTCTGCATCTCCGATCGGCATGTGATTGATTTCTGATCCCATATAATACACCCTGGGGGGATTCTTTGAGACTTCTGCATTGTTGGACTCATCTGCATTGCGGCGTCTGGATCTCATGGCTGTTTCGAGGCCTTCTCGTGTACGAGCAAGAAGCTGATCAGGTGTTGGCCGCTTCCTGATTTCAATATGCAAGCACTCCCGAACTAGCTCCCGAAGTGTTGTGGAATATTCCGGTTTCTTCCTCGTAGTAATTTCAGGAATAGCGTGCTGGTCGTATTCCTGGTAATACAGTTCTTCCGTCGTGGACCTCATTCCATCGTCCAGTCCGTACCAGTATGCCAGCTTCAGCAGATCATACATGAGCTTCCCAAGCCCCCAAACATTATGCGCCGATAGGAATTTGTAGCCAGGGTTGCGCATTCTCTCCTCCCTGTTCTTGCTGTTGTCGATCAGTTCCTGTGTTCGGTCTTTAGGAAGGACAAAGGGAGTGCCATCAGGCCGTTGATCCCAACCAACAGTAAAGCACGTTTGCTCCTGTTATCTTCTGTCAGTAGGATGCGCTGGACATGGGAAGGTAAGAGAAGCTTACAGGAGGTTGGCAGCCCTCGGTGCCCTTCCGCCGGAATAGACGTGGATTGCGTTGATCACTTTGACCCGTCATCTGTGCCAATCCGAAATCCGCAACTTTTATCGTGGGGTAACTCGGACACAATCCATCTTTGTCTGGCTTTCCCAGGTATGTATTTTCAGGCTTAATATCAAAGTGAGTGATTGACCACTTGGTCGGATCTTGTGACTCAAGGTTGGTAAACGGCCCCTTCTCCATCACGACTGCGGCCTTTGCCAGACTATTGAAAACGTGCCACAGAAATTCTTCGGGTAAATGAGTATTCCAGGCTCTGTAAGAGTTGATTAGCTTATACAAATCGCCATACGCATATTCGAGATAAAAACGCCATCTGCCGGCCGATGGGAAGTTTTTGAAGCTCCTTAGGCGAAGAATGTTGCTGTTTGTCCCAAATTCAAGTCGCTCTGCATCATTTAGCTGCTTCATAATCACAGCTTCTCTGGCCAATCGAGAGTCACGGTCGAGAGACAGCTCATCATCAGGATGAGACGCCATTTCCTTGATTGCGACCTGGTCCTTGACCTCACCTTTGCGACCAGTTTTCTGCCACAGCCCCACCAGGCCGAAGCTTCCTTTTCCTAGTATACGTATCGGCTCCCAAGAATCGTCCATTTGATCAAAACCCGGAGAACTATCGAGGAAGTTCGATGCCTGTTTGCCCCAAAGGGACTGTGCGAAGGTGGAGAATTCCTCTCCAACTCGCGCCAATCTCTGCTGTATTGAGGCATAGAAATCGAAGTCAAGTGCATCAACATTATTGAAATCCAACACAAAAATATCGTATGGGGCGTTCTGCGCCATGATGGTTGCTTCAGCACAAGCGTCCACAGGTGATGCTTCAGGTAATGGAAAAGTGTCGTTGCCTGAGGTTCATGAAGCAGGTCGTTTGTAGAACGTGTACCCAAGGTGAACAGGTAAAGTTAGGTATAATGTAATCAGATACCAGAGACAGATACTGGGAGTCTAGGCGGTGAAAAGGTGCTAGCAAGAAGCAAGAGAACAGATCCGTACGAAAAGCATACTCCGATATAGACACAAAGGAGACGAGAATGGCAACCGTTTCCGGCGGCAATCGCGTAACCTCGTCATCGCATCCCTCCTTGCTTGAATAGAGTATGCATAAAGCTTGGTCATGACTGGAGACGAGGATGGACTGCTCAAGAGTAAGGCTCTTGCCACCGCCTTACGATAGAACTGAAATGCTGTGAAAGCCTTTCGAGATTGAAGAATGAAGACTGAATCTGGCGCAGATTGCCAAGCCCGCATGTTGGTCCGTGCACCCGCTTTGCTCTCCCAATTCGGAAGCTCCTGAATCGGCACAACTTCTTAATAATCATAATAACTTGTAGAGCTGCGTGAAGAGGAATTGCTGATTCGTTAGCATTGTTATTCTAGAGCTGTCTCTATCACTCCTTTTTGGTACGCTTAATTGAGCTTTACTAGGCACTCAAACTGCTTAAAGTCAATCCCAGTATGGAAACGCATCATTGGACCACAACCGATGCCGAGAGATTTCATTCAGAACAGATCTCATCGCCAACGACCTCGCTACTTAAGAACACGACAATCTTCAGGATTCAAGAGATGCTGTTCAGAGTAGGGAGGCGGAATTCCCAGGCACCCCGTCAACCCAGAAATGGCTTGAAGACTTCACTGCGACGCAAATCCCACTCGCAAACCTCGGACCGCCTATATTACTCCTCAGACATCATTTACTGTTCCGTCTGATGAGACGGAGACTGATGGCTTTGAGATCCTGACGTTGGCGCAGGCGGCCCAGATTCCTGCTAGAGGTTCGAACGGCTCGCAACAACCGCCTCGTACGCCCATGTCAATCGCGAAAAGCGATGTGAGTAGTGAGAAAGAGAACAATTCACTTAACAATCATGTGCAGGGGCGGAGGATGAGCTCAATGAGTGGTCTACTGTGTAGTCGGAAGAGCTACCGGCATCCCCCGTTCAACAATTGAATAAGAAAGTCACGTCGGAGGAAGTTGAAGTTCCTCGTCGAAGAAGACGACGGACTGAAAAGCGCATTTTACGATCCCCGAACATCGTTAAACCGGACAGACCGTGATGTACGAGATCCGGTACTCGCAGCCCTGGGCTCATCTGCTCCTGAACCTTGGCCTGTTCCCTTCCCACTCGCAGATGCGGGCCTCATCTACCCATGTCTGCCGCCGGCGGAACAATTCGATCAAATGGTCAGATATACATCATCGACCGAAGAACACATAGACAAATGGGATCTTCATGATGGCACGTACCCGGTCTCATTTCTATGTCAGGTGTTAAGTGCACAAGAATGCGTCCACATGGGTCTCTATTCGCAATTGGAACACATGGACAGACTGCTTAAGGTACTGGAGGGGAAGATGAAGCCTGTACCGGCCAAGGAACGAGCAGAAAAGGGGAAAGTAGGCGAAAAGCACAGGAGAATAACGCCGCAGATGCTGAGATCGATTACCAAGCAACAGCAAATCTACTTTTACGAAAGTCGCATTCCCACACGACTACAGTGAAGGAGCCCTTGAACTAATTAAGCTGTCAATCACATCTTACAACATGAGTGAATAGTGCGGAAAGCTCCCCAAGGCCACCAGTTTAGTGCAGGGATTGATTCCTCAGTACCTACTCTCGAAATATTTTGCGTCGACAACTGGCCGCATGCATGAGGTGACTCTTCCACATCCAGCTTTTCTAGCTGGAATGAACGCCGAGACTCCAGGAACCGAAGGTCGAAGTCCACATGAGCCCAACATCTGACGCCTTCGCCTTTAACTTCCAGGATTTCACATTCCACAGAAGTTTCTTCCTGGGAACGGCTTCCGAAAACGGTAACATTGACCATGGAGTATTCAGTGCTGGGTGAGCCTTTGGTACCTATCAAGCGCAGAAGCCCAGAACGGTTGAACCGCAGAACATCAGGACCCAGAACCCAGACCTCATACCCTCCCAGCTCAAACACTGAGTCTCCTCTACCCTCACGCCCTCAACCCTTCCTCCCTCTAAGACCTCAGGCTAGCTTGGCCTCGTGTAGCTCCCAACAGCTCGAACACACTGCAACTCCCACCACCCAAGATATACCAGAACTTTTCCTGTCTGCATAGCGGAAGGACCTGGACCTTATGCCAGGAACAAACCATCCAAAGCACGTCTGTCCCCCCGAGAGATTCCTGTGCAGGACATATCTGGCGGATAGTGGCGAGAATTGGGATTGGGCAATGGACCGCATGTGAGTACGCCATATTCTGCATCAAAGTGAAAGGGGAGGGCAACCCGATCTAGGCTAAGCGCGGCCCCCAAGCAACTTGCTGCTTCTACCAGCCGGTACAATTTAATTGCATCGTGAGTCCTACCGTAAGTAGCCCCCACAGGGCTCCGCAGCTTTCGATATCGTTCAATCTACTGGTGCAGAACACTTAGTAGTACCTCTTCGTCGCTTCATATCGTTACGTGTCTTTGTACTTGCCGATTATCCTACTTTGGCATTGCCCAAGTAGGGTTTGCACCAAGCATCTCGAATCTTTTCTACCCCGTCCTTCCAAAGCTCCCATACCCATACATTCAAGTATTAGTAGCTGCGATGGGACTCCGAGTCGCTTGCCTTTTGACCTACCTGCATCGTCTAAGCCTCGCTACGAGTGAAGAACAGTACTATGCTTATGGTGCACCTTTCGCTCCTTCAACGACTAACTTCCTGAGACGCGCACAGCACGGATTTTCAGCATCAGTCGCTCCAGTGTTTGGAGCTTCTAATGACCTCAGATCAGCTATTGTTCTTGGCGACTATCTGTACATCGACTCAGGAGAAATTGGTCAACTGGTCAATGACCACACCTTTACCGCTCCAAGCAAGTACAATCTTGATCTCCGTTTAACCGAGGCTGAGATCTTCAGGCAACGCAACCTTGTCGATAGACCTCAGCACCCCATGGACGAACTCGACCGTGACCTTCAACTTAGCAGCCAATAGAAGCAATGAGGAGGCATGGAATTCAGAATATCTCTGGCTTGATTCGACCAGTCAGGCGTTCTTTCAGTGGGGTGGCGAGAGGTCAGCACTACGTGCCAGTTACGGAACTTCCGCAAGTGTTCTCTCCGAGTTTTCACCTGATGGCCAGGGTGGCGGATCGTGGACAAGAGACGTTGGCCGGAACGGCTGATTCGCTCTTCCCAAGGCTTCTTCGAAGAGCCGGCTGCGCCACTGCTCGCGGAGGTGATACATGGTACATGGTAGGAGGGTACAGGACCTGCTTTTCAGATCCCACTATAATAGATGTGTCCAGTCGGTACTCCCTCGGTCCCATGATATCTTACGATTCTGCGACCGGCGTATGGATCGACGACTCTGCGGCAAGCTTCTTAGCTGCAGGATCTGCCCTCTGGAGTCGAATGCATAATGTACCTTTTGGTAGTTCGAACGGCCTCAATGACATCTTCGGCGGAGGAGTCGCTTCAAGCCCAACTCAGGATACGTCAAGTCTGCTCTCATTCGATCGCATAGACATCTATGATCCGTCGGCCTCCAAGATCAAGCAAACCAGAGCCACGTGAAAGGTTTTGCTCAGTCGGAGCTCCAGGCTCTCATGGAACTTATGAGGTATTCATGGAACTTATGAGGTAATCATCGATGGTGGTAAAACCCGCGGAATATCCGACCCCAAGCCGCAAGCCGAGCTTTGTTTGGTTTCAGGCAGACTTTCCAGCAACGAGTGCGCGCATCATGCATTCCTGCAATGTCGTCGGCAAAGGTGGCGGTCAAAGGATTGTCATTGGTGGCGTTGATCCGACAGCTCCTAATGTGTCCAAAGAGAGTCGCGATCCGTGGAGCAGTGGCATCAATATCTTTGACATGAGCCAGCTGCAGTGGAAGGACAGTAACAGCCCAAATGATGCAAAGTACCAAACTCCAGTTGTCATTACGGAATGGTACACGCAGCATAGACCGTGCCCGTCATTCCAAAATGCGACGTTAAAAAAGTATTTTCACAAAGAGTACCGCATCAAGTCGAAGTACTATCCCACAACAGCCCCATTCGGATAGCCAATCGGGTAGTCATTCCAACACAGGCGCGATAGTTGGTGGAGCCATCATTGGTGGCGTCGCTGCTCTGGCTATCGTTGCGGTAGCAGCGGTTTGTCGTGCTGAGGTATTCGACGACGACGACGGCGACTTCAACAAACGCAAGTGGAAGAGTTTCGGAAAGCAGAGCTTGAGCATTCGGCGCCACCTGACCGTTCGCCAGAACAAAACTCCCGCACTCCGAAGCTTGACGGAAGTGTGGTTCACCAAGTCTCCTCACCCGATTATCCTTACGAACTCGATGCTACTACACACGGGCAGCAAGCAGTCTGACATGCCCAACATCGCGCCACTTCTGCGCCAGACATCCTCACGAGCCAGAATGTTCTCAGCACTGATGTCGGTATTCCCCAGGAATAAGTCGGACGCTCCCACGAACACCCAGATTGTTTCGGGGCGCATTTCCAGCTCCTGGAAAAAGGTGCCGCCATTCCTGGGGAACACTAGTTAGGCCTATCCTTCCCATCCTGACTCGGATCCCGCATTCGAAGGCTCCGGTGGTATCCACGAGGCGGCCTTTCACCTTGCTTGTGGAATGGACGTGACGGGTGAATGAGTTCTTCGGCCGACAGAGTCGAGACTGTCGCTGTTACGATGGAGAAGCAACACCAGAACTTCTGCATTCTTTATACGTGGAATTTAATAGAAGGTGAAAAGGGCATGAAAAGCAGCATCTGATCACAATCCCAATCTCGACGTTCCCTTCCCTCTCAATCATCAGTAACTACTACTCCACAACTACACCGCACAGGCTCAGAGGGAAAAGGAAAACCGTCAGAATCCATAATCACGCCCAGATTTCCCTTGATTACCGTTATCTGAACTCAAGAAGACGAAGACAATTCGGTGTCGAATACCATCTGTTCTGATCTGATCTTAATATACAACCCCCGCCCCATCTAATCTCACTCGCACTGAAAGTGACTAAATCACCATTAAAGCTCTCATGTACTTTGATTACGTCAAAGCCATGTCCCTCGATTCCCTTGCATGGTGATAATTTCAGTCTGCCCGCTCCACTAAATCCACAGGGTAGACTTCCGGGAACGAAGAGGAAAAGAAGAAGAAGCAGTCGGGTAATGTGATGTGACTTGGGAAAGGAAAGCGCTAAATGCAGGCAAGAAAAAGGGAATGCAACCGAGTTCCTGATGGGTCGGTGGCACGGCACTCTTTCTCTCCAATGTACATAGTAGTAAAACCCGTTGCTGAACAGCAGAACCAGTGACAGATTACTAGTCCACAGCGGCATGGGGTACCAGCGGCGTCCGGCGTGATCACTATTCAGGATTTAAAGGTCAAATAATCCGCGGCCTAAACGCCCCACACAAACCCCAGTCAGCACCCGACCGCTTTATATCGCAGATTGTTCAAATCAATTTTGCTCGTTTGACTGAGACTCACCTTGTCGATATTATAATCAAAATCCTCCAACGCCTTCAGACTCTCCTCCCTACTCCATCCCATAGCGGTCAATCTCTTCAATATCGGATCATCGTGTTCGGTCCCCTGGGTCAGCGCTCGGCCGGGTACGGGTCTCGGAGGTTTGCCATCCTGCGTCTTTGGGGGGGTTGGAGGTGGTGGTGGTGAGGAGGATGTTTCATTGGTTGATGTTGACGCGCCTGCCATATTGTGAGGCGGGCCGGGCGGTGGAGAGAATGTTTCAGTCGTAGCTGAGTTGTTGGTAGGAGCGGTTGTAGATGAGGTGGAAGGATTGTCTAGCGCGGCGAACATGTCGTCCCAATCACTGTCCTTGAAGGCGGTTGTGGGTGCTGGTTGACCTGCTGGTGCTGATGGCTGCGAGTTGTTGACGTTGGAGGAGAAGTTGTAAAATTCACTGGTGGCGCCCATATCGTTGGTGGAAGTTGGCTCCGCAGTGGTGGAGAAATGCGAGGAAGGAACCGTAGGGGCTGGAAAGGTTGCAGTTGTTGATTTTGAGGGCGCTGGTGAATCAAATGTCGGATCAAACTCCGTGCCATGATTGTTGGCAAAAGTCGCGTCGAATTCATCCTCGTCATCCTCATCCACCACTCGGGCAGGAGTCATGTTGGTAAAGGCAGCATCGAAGTCATCCTCGGTGAACTTCTTTTGCTGTGGTGTTGCAGTTGGTTTTGCAGCACCTATTTCAACAGGCGGTAGTGACTTTGCTGCCTCAGGTGCGTATGGTTGAGAAATACTGCGGCTAGTAGGCTCGCCTGAATTATGATTGACAGAATGATGCGGTTCATTTACAGAGGACGTTGGATCACCTCTGTGAGGTAGAAGTCCCTTGAACTCGGGAGGAAATTGATTAGGATTATCATGAGGCACGCTCTCGCCATAAGTGGGTGGTGAGGTTTGTGCTTCTATCTCCGGGAGGGAGCTGTTCGTCGAGGGCATAGTATTGAAGGGAGGTCTCGCTTGCAATAACGCTGGTACAGCAGATGCAACTTCTGGCTTGCCCTGATCAAGTCCCTTCTCCTTGGGCTGCCGAGGCGGGGAGGCTGGTGTGAAATTATCATCAAAACCTGTGGGAGCCTCACTACTCTCGTCGGTATCGTCATCGTCCATTTCCTGGATTGGTGGAAACTCATGATTCGAAGTACTTCCAGTACCATTCGAAGTCGGTTGCTTGAAGTTGGCAAAAGCAGAGTCG
>JAABUK010009513.1_pt1 | contig 13250 bp, 13 predicted proteins | sample 5559141 | NCBI WGS metagenome assembly JAABUK01 (sample SAMN10711869, study PRJNA513367) | rock metagenome | isolation source: Antarctica rocks | place: Antarctica: Victoria Land, Pudding Butte nord | collected 2016-01-03
AATGAAAGAGCTATGACAACAATCTCAACTGATATAACGCTGATGATGACGAGTTTATGAACGCTCAAGAGATGATTGATGAATTTCATATCAGATATTCAAGAAAAGCGCACTAAGAAACAACATTTATGTCAACATGAATAGTCAAGAAAGAGAAGTAATGTTATGATTCTAGTCTTCATTTATTCTTCATCTAGTCTTTGTTTGATTTCATTCTAATTGAGTCTAGCACAGAGCTGAGAAACACACATATAAGAATCAAGTTCTTTTTTGTAGATACTTTTCTTTCTTAGCATTTATTTATTAGTTAAATGACATCTCTATAACTCGCTCTAGATCGATCTCTAACAAATGTGTAATTGTAATTGTAATTGTAATTGTAATTCATACACTCTTGTGACATTGATTTAGACTCGACTCATGAGAAACTCTATGCTATTTATATCGAGTGAACAAAACTCTCTGAGAAAGAAAATCACTTGTCGTCTATACAACTGCTTTGCGCAGTCGAAACAATGAGATTGACACTGTGTTATCAAGTAATGAATCTATAGCTTCTATTCAGCGTGTGACGCTCGAGTAAACTCTTGATGAGAGTGTCTGTGCTGTTTGATTATGATGCATCATCTTTGCTCTGCTCTTCATTGATGATATTCTATACAACAATGTCTTGATTTGATTCTTGATTCGAAGATGAAAGACGTTTTCTTTGCACTCGTGATGCTCATGATTGTAACGTACGTAAAGCTGTGTTCTCTTACTCAATGATTGTCATTCATTGAGCAGAGAAATATGTGATGAAAGAAAGATGCACACGATGAGAAGATAGAGTGTGATTGTACTGAGTAACTCTTTTCTTCTCTTGATTTGACTTATGTCACGTAGACGTTGAATGAATTGTTAGTATAAACATGCAATCGCAATCGTTCAATGTTTGACTCTGATCAATGAAAGAGAATGCGTTCTGATCGTTTTCTTGAGCTCTCAATTTTTCATGTGAATAGATGAATGACTTGACGTCAAGTAAAGAAGATGAGTTCAAGCCTTCTCAGTATATCAGCGTGATCGACGAGTCACTACTTCTTCGAGCACTGTAGTCACGTCTCTCAATACTTGAGATGACTATTCTACCTGATATCTTTTCATCAATTACTTGATGACACTGTTGATGTGATGAAGACGTTTCGATATTGATGCAGTCGACAAGTTGCAAATTCTTCGATCACTTGTAGTCACAACTCGCAGACTCTTCATCTGAGTTGTCTTTTTCACTAGTAGTATCTTCTCATCTTTTACTGACATCAACATGTCATTAATCTTCTTCGTAGATTGATTGTGACTGTTAGAAGAAATGTTGTCGCATGAGTGAAAACTCTGCATGATGACTTTTCTGATCACGCAACGTTCTAACATCGTTCAAACTGCGTTGAATTGAGATCTCTTGACTCTTTTGACTTCTATTCAAACACAGAATAGAATCAAAAGATTCGTAGTCGACATCATGTACAGATGAATCTCATTATCAGTCTTTAACAAATGTGTTGAAACACAAGAAAGATGTTTATTTAAAAGATGTTTGTGATACAAAGAAATGTGTTTATCATAGATATCTGTTAATTACTCATAACACAAAGAAGTGTGTTTGTTTAAAAGACAATAGAAGCTGATTAGAAAATGCTAAAGAAGAAAAAAGATGCTGAATCATATCTGAGTCAAATCTGAGTCAGATTTGAGTCAGCTTTTAACTAGATTATTGTTAGAAATCAGCATAAAGCGAGTCATATGAGTGTAATGTAATGAGTATATAAATGTTAAGAAAGAAAAGTATCTAGAAGAGAAAAATTGACTATCTATATGACTCAGAAGAACATAAGCTAACTCTGAATAGAATTGACTTTGAAACAAGTCTATGCTCTAGCGACGAGCGATCAACGATAGTTCTCGAAATAGTCATCAACATAGTCATCAACATAGTCATCAATGAAGATGCGTAGCTATAATCGTAACATTACTCTCTTTCTTCAATGATTCATGTTCACATGAATGTATTTTCTTAGTCTTGTGTAGAATCGAAATGTCTATTGTAGCAGACTCACTATGCAAGATAGAAGTGTCATTGAAGCAGACTCACTAATTGCATGTGAACGAGTTGACAGATTGATTCACTGATAGATAGAATGATGAGAAGATAGATCATTGCATTGACGAAGTATCATTGTAGCAGACTCACTAGTTGTGTTAGAGATCGATCTAGAGCGAGTCATAGAGATGTCATTTAACTAATAAATAAATGCTAAGAAAGAAAAGTATCTACAGAAAAGAACTCAGTTCTTATATGTGTGTTTCTCAGCTCTGTGCTAGGCTCGATTGAGTTGACGTCTTACACATATGATGCAGAGTTTCAATGATAACATCTCTAGATCAGATTCTTGCTAGACTCGATTAGAATGAAATCAGGCGAAGGCTAGACGAAGAATAGACGAAGGCTAGAATCGTAACAAGTTGCATATGAATGAGTAAATGAATCGATTTACTGATGAGTAGAATGATGAGAGCGAATAAATCATTGCATTGACAGTGTCATTAAAGCAGATTCACTGATCAACTTGCTCATTGAAGAGATTGACTTTGAGCTCGTCATTGTAGCAGACTCACTAGTTGCATGTGAACATATGATCAGGTTTACTGATGAATAAAACGATGAGAGCGAGTAGATCATCGCATTGAGAATAGATGTCATTGAAGCAGACTCACTAGTTGCATGTGAACGAGTCGACAGATCAATTCACTGATAGATAAAGTGATGTGAGTAGATGAATCATTGCATTGACGAAAGATGTCATTGAAGCAGACTCACTAGTTGACTTGCTCATTGAAGAGATTGATCATCGACTTGTCATTGTAGCAGACTCACTGAGAGATTTCAATATAGAAACAAGCTTATGAGTTTGTTGAGATTTGATACATGAACAAGCTCATAGATTTGCTTGTTATCGAAGATGATTGTGTCATTGAAGCAGACTCACTAGTTGCATGTGAACATTTGATCAGATTCACTGATAGATAGAACGATGTGAGTAAATAGATCATCACGTTGACGAAAGATGTCTTTGTAGCAGACTCACTAATTGATACAGAAACTCGAGATAGGTCGATTTGCTGATTGATAGAGTGATGTGCTTGTAGATCATTGCATTGACGAAGAGACGTCATTGAAGCAAACTTACTGTGAGATTTGCTTCTGAGATAGAGACTTCGACGCAGTTCTAGACTGATCTCATTGTTCAACAAATTCGAAGAATTTCTTGTGAATCTGAGTGAACGATGCTTTCGCTGATTCTCTGATCTAGTTGAAAAGAGTTTCGATCTTTTGTTTATACTTGCTGATCAGCTCACGAGAAAAGAAGAGTGAGTGCTGTTGCATGATTGCAAGTCGACTAGATCAAAGTCAATAGTTGAATTGAACAGAAGCACTCAATGCAGATTATTTCTCTTCATCTGTAATGAAGAAGCATTTATATAATGTTAAAGATCAGCATAGAGCGAGTCATATGAGTGTAATGTAACGAGTATATAAATGCTAAGAAAGAAAAGTATCTAGAAGAGAAGAGTCGACTATTTATATGACTCAGAAGAACATAAGCTAACTTTGAATAAAGTTGACTTTGAAACAAGTCTATGTTCTAGCGACGAGCGATCGACGATAGTTCTCAGAATAGTCATCAACATAGTCATCAACATAGTCATCAATGAAGATGCGTAGCTAGAATCATAACAATCATTAACTAGTTTTAATCAATACACAGTGAACTCGCTAGCATTCACTGTGAATTGATTAAAGTTTGATCTTTGACACATTTGTAACATGCAGCATGCTTCAAACTATGCTCAGCAGAATCAACAGTTGAAAACAAACTCGTCTCTTGAGAATCAATCATACAAGAAAAGCTTGCAGAGTTTCTTGCAGAAAATCAATAATCAAGAAAAAGAAGAATACTTCAATGATTAACAAGAGCAACAAAAGTCAGAACTGAGAAAAACAGTCTTTTGAAAGAAAAAATATTGCAGAGTCAGCAAGAAAGTGTGCGTCAGATGCAAATTTAAAGATCACGCAGAATTGAATTGTTCAAACTCATGATTCATTTTTTCAAGAGTTTTCTTCTCAGAAGCTTCTTCTGCTTCTAACAACATTTTCATTGTTGATGTTTCAAAAAAAGACTTAGCTCGATAGATTTCTTTCATTTATAAATCGCTCAAGAAAAGAAAGCAATTGAAGAGTATGAAGTTCAGTGAGTCAACTTGATCAGTTAACTGTTTGTTGAACTGAACGTGTTGACAATGTTAAAGAACTCAAACTCAGTCACAATATCATTCATTCTCATAATCAAGATCAAGTCAGAATTTCTCAATCTTTTTGAAACTTGAATCATGATGAACACTGAGTGTATGCTAAACGTGATTCATCACAGCTTCGTGAAACATTTAAATAAGATTGAGAATATTCATTCTTGAAAGTTCACAAGAATTTTCTTCAACGATAAATCAATGTGATTACACGAAACAATACTGCTTGATCTGAACATTCAGAACTTTGATGAGAGCAATTTATGCATCTTGAAGATTTTTATCATTATCAAATATGTTTCAGAGAATCTTATGTTAAATCTTTCATTCTTTAAGAAGCATAATCTCATTCATGAGTTTGTTTATTGACGCTTACGCTGAAGAATCTTGTGTGCTCAGAATGAAAGAAAGAAACTATTTCATTAAAGAACAGTTTCAGAATCATCTTACGTGATGTTTGATGAAGCAAGACTTGCGTCAAGTCTTTTTGCATGCAATATTCATCAATCTAGCTTTGTGAGAAAAGTCATTCTCAAGTCTTCTTGTCAACGTAATCACCAGAAGAAATGAGAAGTCTTAAGCGCTCAATCGACTTAGAATCTTGAGCAACAGAGCATCATAATACACATTTGATTGCTTCTAGATGCTCTGTATGATTCTTTGAGTTTCTCAGTGACAGAAGAAAACTCTCGACTCACATAAATTGAGAATATGATAGTCAATCAATTCTTAAATGTTTCAAAAGAATTTGCAAATTTCGCGAATTTCTTCACTCAAAAAGTCAAAGTTCTTTCGATTTACGAGTCTCATGATCATGCTATTTGCATCAAGAAGAATCATATTGCTCTCTGAGATTCTTTGTACAATCTTTTTGCAGTTGAACTCATTGTACAAAAGACGTATATCGAGAAACAGCTTCAAGCAAACATGATATGATACTTTATCTCTTCAGCTGAAATGCTCATGCTCTTTACATCTAAAAAAGATGAAACGCTGTGATCATGCGTTGATTATCAAAAGCTTAATGCAATCATTCTTAAAAACAGATGTCTTCTTTTGCTGATTAATGAAGCTTTCAATCATCTTGCAGACGTCAAGTGATTTATCAAGCTTGACATCAAGAACGTGTTCAACAAACTTTGCATACAAGAAGAAGACAAATGAAAGATAACATTTCATATGAGATTTGACTTATATGAGTATCTCATGATGCTCTTTGATCTCATCAATGCATCGACTTTCTTTCAGATTTATATGAATCAGACTCTGTTTGAATTTCTCAACATTATTTGTCTCGTTTATCTGAATGACATTCTGATATTCAGCAAAATTCGTAAGAAACATGTTCATCATATATGATAAATTCTTGACAAACTGCAGATTTTAAAGCTCTACATCAAGCTCTTCAAATGTGAATTCTTCAAGAAAAAGCTATTCTTTCTAAAATATAAAGTAGAAAAAAGAGAAATTTCAATAAAGAAGAATCAAGTGCAAATCATTCAAGATTGATCACAATCAAGAATGATGAAAGAGATTTAAACATTTCTTGACTTTGTCAACTTCTATTGTTGATTCATAAAAAACTATTCAAGAATAGCATCATTCTTGATCAAGCATCTCAAAATGAGTCTTTTTTCTAATGCAAAGAAGAGACAAATTCTCAAAAAACAGACGAAGTGAATTAAAATCATCAACAATGCTTGAAACACTTTTCAGAAGCTGAAAGTCATCTTTGCTCAAAACGTTGTTCTTCAGCACTTCAATTTTGCAAAAGTCATAAGACTGAAGATGATGATGTCTCAATAAACAGATATCACATTCAAGAATCTACATTGACATTCAGTAGTTATCTGATCGAGAAAGTGACAATCAATTGAACGAAACTATAATGCACATGATCAGAAAATGCTGATGATTGTTGAAAGCATGAATCATTGAAGACATTATTTAGAAAAAGCTTAACATGAAATAAAAATAATCAACAATCATGCAAATCTTTGACACTTCATGACAATAATCAAGCTCTTTTGCAGACAGATGAAGTGAGTCAACAGATTTACTACATACAACTTCAAGATCTTTTATCAAAAGAAAGTGAATAACTCTGTTAATAACTCGTCAAGAAGACTCAACTATGAGAAAGATATTGACGCAGATGAGAGAGAGTTCATCTGTGATTTAACATACATGAGAGAACTCTTGAAGAATTTCTTGAATCAGTCAGCATCAACGCTCGTCATCTTCACTTGACAGTTCAAGACTCTGAGCATCAAGAATCATGAAGAGATAGTCATCAAATCATTCAAAAAGATCACTAACTTATTGTTACGAGTGTGTCGAAATTGAATAGAGTTTTCTAGTCAACAAGTTCTAGAGTTTTGACTCATGTTGAATCTCTAGCCTCAACACTCTATTCTAGCGCTTTCGATACCTGAGCAAACCTGCTTCGTTCTCTTTGTTTTGCTCTACTATAGATACAGCTCGAAACTCTCTTTGATTTCTTCTGTATTCTTAATATTCTAGTTATATCTATCTCTATTGATCTAACATTCTATTCAGCTACGCACTATCTCGCTGCAGTGTGGTTAGATTCTAGGCACGATCTCAACATTATATTAAGAATTCGTTTATCACATGATATCGATTTCATTACTCATTCAAGCTACTCGACGAACAACGAAACGAGTATAAAGAAATTTGTTTTACCTGATGATCGACGCAATCGAAAGACAGAACAACATCAGAGAGTCAATAGAATCAACGATAAGACTGTTTGAATTGCTAGAGAATTTATTGCTCATTAAGTACGCACAGTTCACTCGATTAAGAGAATCACGATAAAGAATCTTCGTGAATTGCTCTAGAATCAACCTGTTCTCATGAAGCAGACGAGTGAAAATAAGCTGTTCAACTCATTTCTTTCCCTCTTTGCCTCGAACCAAGCTCATGAATCAGACGAGTCAAAACAATCTGTGTCGTCAGATCAAATTAGTGAGTCTGCTACTACAAATGATGTTCTCATAGTGAGTCTGCTACAATGACACTCTTCGTCAATGCAATGATCTACCTACTCTCATCGTTCTACCTACCAGTGAATCGATCTACCTCACATTCACATGCAACTAGTGAGTCTGCTTCAATGACAAGTCGATAGTTGATCTCTTTGATGAGCAAGTCGACTAGTGAGTCTGCTTCAATGACATTCTTCGTCAATGCAATGACATACCTACTCTCATCGCTCTACCTACCAGTGAATCGATCTACCTCACGTTCACGTGCAACTAGTGAGTCTGCTTCAATGATCATTCTATTTCACATAGTGAGTCTGCTACAATAAACATTTGACGAGTTGATTTGAATCAATAGAAAGATTGATAGAAAGACAGGCATCAAGACTCTACGTCAATGCTATGAACTACACTACAAGTCATAGAAACATGACTTTTAAAGAGAAGAAGGTAATGTTACGAGTGTGTCGAGATTGAATAGAGTTTTCTAGTCAACAAGCTCTAGAAGTTTTGACTCATGTTGAATCTCTAGCCTCAACACTCTATTCTAACACTTTTGATACTCAAGCAAACCTGCTTCGTTCTCTTTGTTTTGCTCTACTATAGATACAGCTCAAAACTCTCTTTGATTTCTTCTGTATTTTTAATATTCTAGTTATAGTTATCTCTATTGATCAAACATTCTATTCAGCTACGCACTACCTCGCTGCAGTGTGATTAGATTCTAGGCACGGTTTCAACACTTATCAGCGTTTGCAAGAAAAATCAGAGAAGTTTCTCAGACTCTGAAGAAACTCTCAACTGCTAATGAGAAGTCTCAATGATGATTTCAAAACGTTATTATTTCTCGTCAGAAGAACATCTGCTTTTGCAAGAACATTGAGTCAAGATCTACTACTGTCGCTGAAACTAAAAAAGATGTCAATTTTCGTGAAAACATTGAGTCAAAATTTACTACTGTTGCTGAGACTAAAAGAGACATTTGCTTTTGCAAAAACATTGAGTCAACGTCTACTACTATCATTGAAACTAGAAAAGATGTTTGCTTTTGCAAGAACATTAAGTCAATGTTTATCATTATTGCTGAGACTGAGAGAGATGTCATTCAGATGAGATGAAAACGCAGAAGAGCAAATTTTTTTGCTGAAGAAAGCAAATGTTTAATCATGAATCAGAGCAGAGATTTGACTATGCGTTGTTCTGTTGAGAAGAGTGAATGTTTGATCATGAGTCAGAGCAGAGATTTGACTATGTGTCATTCTGTCGAGAAAAACGAATGTTTGATCATGAATCAGAACAGAGATTCAACTATGCATTGTTCTGTCAAGAAGAGCGAATGTTTGATCATGAGTCAGAGCAGAGTTTCAATCATGCATCGTTCTGCTGAGAAAAGCGAATGTTTGATCATGAGTCAGAACAGAGATTTAACTATGCATTGTTCTGTCAAGAAGAACGAATGTTTGATCATGAATTAAAGCAGAATTTCAACTATGCATCGTTCTGCTGAAGAAATGAAGAAAGCTTTATTCACAAGAGAGAAAGTGAATGCATCAGAGAATCATTTTATTGCAATTCAGAATGATTTAAATGAAACAGATGACACAGTCTTGAAGTCTATAAAAATTCATAAATGTTTCAATTCATTGATACAAAACGATGTTCTGATCTTGAACTTTATTGACTTTGCAAGTCACTCTTTCAAGAGTCTGACTCAACTGATCTGCAAACAGCAGAAAACAAATTATCTCATCATCACAGTACAAGAATTAATGAAAAAGAAAAACTCAAACATGTGTGATATTGAGATTAACTTCAGCGTCTTCATGATCAACTGATTGAAGAAAATCACAGATGACATCATGATATTTCAAGAATTCATTTATGTCTCTGCATAAAATGAATTTAGAGCAAAGATTATGAGATGACATTATGACAACTTTTTTGCAAAACATCTCAACTTTTGATAATGTTTAAAGCTTGTTTGATGAATCTTCAACTGATTGTTTGCAAATAAGAACATTAAGAAATACTGCAGAATTTGTAAATCATGTCAGCAACATAAAACACTACGTTACAGAATCTGAGAACTTCTGAATAATCTGTTCATTTCTCGAAGAGTATAAGAAAGCATCATCATGAACTTCATCATTGATCTTTCTGACAGCACAAGCGTCTCAGATGTTTTCTACGACAGCATTATGATTGTAGTCGATCATCTTTTCAAGATGACGCACTACATTTCTATTTGAAAGACAATGATTGCTTTCAATCTGATTGATCTCTTTCTTAACAGAGTAGTTTGATATCATGAGACTTCTGATGATATAGTTTCTGACAGAGATTTCGTATTTACATCACATTTTTGAACGTTGCTGTGCTATTATCTTCTGATCAAGTGAAAACTTAGCACTGCGTTTCATTCTTGCATCAATGATCAAATCAAGAGACAGAATCAAATTCTTGAGACTTATCTTTGAGCATACTGCAACAATGTTCAAAATGATTGAGTTTATCTTCTTGTCATGATCGAGTTCTTTTACAATAACAGCGTTTACATCACAACATTGATAACATCATTCTTTGCAATCACAGAAAGACATTCAAGAATGAAGTTCAGCATCAAGAATCATTCAAAGAAATCAGAGTCAGTCACGAACTACATAATGAGAATGAAAAGATTGCACAAGAATCTTCGCTACAGACTTGCAGAGACAAACGTTGACTACGCGACTCAGTATGATAAAAAACACTTTGCTAAAATGTATCTTGTTGATCAGTTGATGTAATTGAATGTCAAGAACATTTGAATCAAGAAGTTTTTCAAGAAACTTGAAGTCAGAAGATATGAATCATATAGAATTCTGAAGCATCTGAGCAGACAAGTCTATCATCTGAAACTGTCTTCAAAGATGCGCATACATTTGATATTCAATGTCAGCTTGCTGAAATCTTTCTGCTTAAGAGAGAAAAAATTGAATGAGTCGCTCATGAAAGATCTTGAGCTAGAGAAAGAGATACATGATAGCTGAGAGATTGATGATATACTGAATAGTTGCATACAGAACAATCAGTTATAATATCTGCTTAGCTGAAAGAACTTTGAAGCTTCAGAAAATATCTGAGAATCATCAAACTATCTTAACAACTGCAAGACTTTATTGAGATTCTTTCATTGCAGACATTTCATCAAGTTTGAAAGTAAATCATTAACATCATCATAAAAGATCACAAGTATGCATAAAATGAAGTAAAAAGATTGATAGTTATCTAGCTATCATTAGAAAGAAAAAAAGAAAAGAAAAACAAGACTTTCTTACTCAATCATTCTTGTCAATACTCGAATCAACAGTCTAAAAAAGTCGTTAGCAAATGCAGAAACTGATACATGAATAACTCACGAGTTTCATATGATATGTGTATCATTCAACTTTCACTTTCTTGAAAATTCGAAAATTGATGAAAGTAAACTCTTGCAACTATTAATCAGATAGCACAAAACATGCACAAGTTATCATACTGACAGAATAAATAAGATAAGAAGCTTATATCAAAACTCATCATGTTCTTCATCTTTTCAATGATAGACTGCATGATCAACGTTGAAGATGAGAGAAGAGAAGAAGTCATTGATAGAAATGAATCAGATGAGAATGAAAGCAAAGAGACATGAAAGAGTGAAGAAAACAGAGACAAAGATGACATCATAGAAGAGCATGTTTTGATTGCAACAGAGACATTCTGATTTTTTGAATGCATTGCAAGAAGAATCAGAGCACTCTGAGTCTGAGCAATCAAGATGAGTCAAAGATTGTCATACTTTTCAATCTGCTTTCACAAATCTTCAATGATCTTGTTCTGTCTTGTAATTTGACACAGCAGATCATTAATTTAAGTTTCTTGTGTTGTTATTTGCTTTTACATCTCTCTGCAATTGATAGTCGCGTCTTCAACCTTCTTTTTCATTTCACTGATGTTATCTTTGTTTATCTTGATATCAAGAATGAGAAGACACAGCTTCTTCTCAACATACTCTTCAAATTCAAGAAATATCTGACTCTGAGCTGAATTGAAAGAAAGATCATGAAAAGTAATCATCATCTTCTCGATCACAAATTCAGAATCAGATGCAACAAAGAATGAAGAAAGACTTGTGTAAAATTGAGAAGAAAAAAAGCTTAAGCGAAGTGATGAAGAGGCAGAATTGACGAAATCGAACTTAAAATCAAATGTAATCTCAACATGAAAAGAGTTTGAATAAGACGAAGAAGTGCTTAAGTCAGATGAAGAGAAGACAGAGCTGACAGAAATGAGCGTTGAATCATTCTTGAGTGCTTTTAAAAGCATCAATTAATCTGATTGCATTCTTCAGCAATTGCTCGAAGTCTCATATATTGAAGAAACTACTAGTCTGAGTTTCTACGAAAGTTGATCATTTAAGTCGTTTATCGACTCGAAGACAGACGAAAATCTTGAGCGTTGAATCAGCAATTCGATTCTTCAACTTCATAGTCTCAATATTCGAAGTAGAAAGTTCGTCGACGATGTTTCTAGCTTCTCTTTTCTCTCTACGACGACGTAGAGTCTCTTCTTCATCAAATTGAGCAATAGACTGATCGCGTCGAGTCGAGTACCCGAGTTCGGGTCGAATACTCGACCCGAAAAGTGCCGGGTCGGATTGGAAGATTTTTGGAAAAGTGTCGAGTCGAATTGAGAAGTTGAACCCGAGCACTCGAGTCGGGTTGAGAAGCTTGACCCGATAACCCGACCCGAAAACTCGACCCGACCCGACAAGATATTAGATAGGTGTAAATAGCTTGGTCGAACAGCCTTCATGGTTCCCTTCATGGCTTCCTACCATGTTTCCCCGTCATGACTCTCTACCAAAGTCAAACGGCCTTCATGTTTTCCCTTCATGTTCCCCGCCATGACTTCCTTCATGTTCCCCTCTATGTTCCCCTTCATGTTCCCCGCCATGACTCTCTTCATGTTCCCCTTCATTTTCCCCTCCATGTTCCCCTCTATGTTCCCCTTCATGTTCCTCTTCATGTTTCCCGTCATGACTCCCTATCAAACGGCCTCCATGTTTCCCTTTATGACTCTCTACCAAACGGCCTCCATGTTCCCCTTTATGACTCCCTACCAAACGACCTCCATGTTCCCCTTTATGGCTCCCTACCAAACGGCCTTCATGTTCCCCTTTATGACTTTCTATTAAAAGGTAATGCAAAAAGGTAATGCAAAAGCCAAAAACCGGAAAATTTTCTATATTTAGCCCTCTTGACGCCAAGCTCGGGTCCTTGGCGGGTCGGGTCGGGTTGACCCAATTCCCAGTCGGGTCGGGTCGCGTCGGGTTGAAAATATGAGCAACCCGACTCGGATCGGGTTGAAAATGTGAGCAACCCGACCCGATCTCGGTTCGGGTCCAAAATGTTAACCCGAAACTCGACCCGACGGTCAGTCTATTGAGCAATCTCTGCAGATCGAGCTCTTTTCTCTTCTGATATCTGAGCTCTGACACGATCTGCAGCATTCGCTCGTCGCTGAAGCTCAACGACGTGAGTCTCGCGTGCTTTCTTCGCTGCTTTGAAACTATCAATGATCTGTTCCTTGAAATTGCGAAGACAATTGACTTTGACAGCAGCGTCTGCAGTGTTTGCTTTGACAGCAGTCTCTACAATGGTTCTAGCAGCGACGTCTGCTTTGACTTTGCGAGCAGCGTCTGCTTTGGCTTTACCAGCAGCGTCTGCTTTGGCTTTGGCTTTATCAGAAGATTTCTTCGTTGATGAGGTGCTTGAGGGGATGAGTGGATCCTCTAGAGGTAGTTTCTGACTTCGGCGTGACGACGGCATGATGGCTTCGGGGGTCGGGGGGGCTAAAAGGATGTCAGCACTGTGAAAG
>JAABUK010009514.1_pt1 | contig 13249 bp, 10 predicted proteins | sample 5559141 | NCBI WGS metagenome assembly JAABUK01 (sample SAMN10711869, study PRJNA513367) | rock metagenome | isolation source: Antarctica rocks | place: Antarctica: Victoria Land, Pudding Butte nord | collected 2016-01-03
TCGCCAGCGAGGACGTCGGGATGGCCGACCCCCAGGCCCTGCTGATCGCCACCGCCGCCGCCCAGGCGGTACAGCTGGTCGGGCTGCCCGAGGCGGCGCTGAATCTTGCTCACGCGCTGGTCTATCTGGCGCTCGCACCGAAGTCGAACGCGGTGACCACGGCCATCGGCGCGGCCCGGGCCGACGTCCGCGCCGGGAAGATCGGCGGGGTGCCTGCGCCGCTGCGGGACGCCCACTATTCGAGTGCGAAGAAGATCGGCCACGGGCAGGCCTACACCTACGCCCACGACGACCCGCGCGGCGTCGTCGAACAGCAGTACGCGCCGGACGCGGTGGCCGACCGGCGCTATTACCAACCGAAGCCGATCGGGGCCGAGCGCGACGCCGAGCAGCGCTGGAAGCGGATTCGCGCGATCGTGCGCGGCCGCGACTGATCGGGACGTCAAACAGCACGGCCGGTGGGGTAGACGAAGGCGGGAGCGATGAAGGCGCGGTCGAGGCCGAGGCCGCCGATCACCACCACCGACAGCGCGAGCGCGTCACCCGTGCGGATCGACGTGAGAACCGAGCGGAGCGGGTAGGTGCGCTGGTTGTCGGGATCATCGGCGGCCGGTTCCGGCGCAGCCACTCCGACAGTCCCGCCACCACGATCAGCGGCGCGCTGAAGTAGACGACGCGGTCCCAGAGGACCTCACCGTCTGCCAGCGCACCGACGATGGCGAGCACCAGGACCATCGCCGGCCCGACCAGCTAGAGCCACAGGGTGGCCGCCGGCCGGTGCGGCACGTCGGTGCCCGCCCGGCGCCGCCACACCCAGTCGCACCGCAGCCGCCCGACGACGAAGACGACGACGGTGAGAACGAGCAGCGCCGCGGTGGCGGCGGTGCCGTGGGCCAGCCCGATCCAGCCGTCGAGCCAGCGTTGCTGGACGTCGGGGACCTGATCGGCGATGTTCGGCCCGGACGGGAGCACCAGTGCGGGATCGGCACCACCGGCAGCAACGAGAACCGGTGGACGACCAGCCCGCCGGCCACCCGGCGGATCCGGTGCCGCCAGTCCTGCCTGTCGGGGGAGAACAGCCGTCGTGCCAGCCCGAGCGCCACGCCTACCCACTTCAGCCAGGTGACGAACGCCAGCACGTCGGCCAGCACTCCCGGGACACCGTGGCCCGGGCGGCTCCGGAATAACGCGACGGCGACGGTGAGCGTCAGGACGCTCTGCGCGAGCGAGACCGTCATCATCGCGAGGACGACGAACCGGCCGATGGAGCGGCGGCTCGGGAGCGGCGAGAACAAGTGCAGCGCGATCAGCGAGAGCGAGGTGAGCAGGACGAGGTCGATGAGCGCGAACGCCACCAGCCAACCCGCGATCTGGCCCGGATCGGGCGTCCCGCCCAGCGCGATCCAGCCTCGCCCGTCGGCGTTCGGCGGCAAGGACGGGCCGAGGAGCCGCGCGAACGGCCAGCTGCGGTCGGTCGCATCGAGCCGGTCGCCGGAGAGCCAGCTCAACTCCGACATCGCCAAGTAGCACCACAAGGCTGATGCTGATCAGGAGTCCGGCGCGCCACTGCAGGCCGACGTAGGGGGCGATCTCGGCGTCGGGCACGCCGGGAATGCCGCGCGCGGCGCCGGCGGACGCGCTACCGGTCCGAGTGGCGGTACGTACGGCGCGCGGTCCTGGATCGACCTGTAGGTCCGGCATGGTCGGCTCCATCGGTGACGTCGAGCCGGCGACCGGATCAGTGCCGCCACAGCCACAGGGGACGTGCGACCCGACGCAGATACCTCCGAGGTACGCCGCGCACGGGAAGCCTGGCACGGACCCCGACGGCTCGCGAGGGCCGATTCCGGCGGAGTAGGGTTTCGGCGCAAGGCGCCCGGTGGTTCTTCATCCCTCCACACCCGCGCACCGCGAAGGGAGCCCTGATGTCCGGCACGACCTCCGACGTCGACACCCTCCGCGTGACCTGCGTCCGGGCTGCAGCGGCGGCACGAGCTCGATCGGCCGCAGACCGCCGGCCCGCCGCCGGGTGAACCCCGCCCGCGTCACCGACCGCCTCTGTGGCCGCCTCCGCCGTCCAGCTGACCCCTGCCAGCGCGCATGAGCGCGCCGGGCCGTGCCACAGGAAGTTCCTTCATGCAGACCGCCGAGATCCGCCGTCGTTTCCTCCGCCATTTCGAGAAGTCCGGCCACATCGAGGTACCCAGTGCCTCGCTGATCTTCGATGACCCCAACCTGCTGTTCGTCAACGCGGGCATGGTGCCGTTCGTCCCGTATTTCCTGGGTCACCAGGAGCCGCCGTGGAAGCGCGCGGCGTCGGTCCAGAAGTGCGTGCGCACCGCCGACATCGAAGAGGTCGGCAAGACCACCCGGCACGGCACGTTCTTCCAGATGAACGGCAACTTCAGCTTCGGTGACTACTTCAAGGAAGAAGCCATCGGGTTCGCCTGGGACCTGATCACCCGCTCGCAGAACGACGGCGGCTACGGCTTCGACCCCGACAAGATCTGGGTCACCGTCTACCACGACGACGACGAGACCGCCGCGCTGTGGCGAGAGGTCGCGGGCATGCCGCCCGAGCGCATCCAGCGCCGCGGCATGCTCGACAACCTGTGGTCGATGACCGTGCCCGGCCCGTGCGGACCCAACTCCGAGATCTACATCGACCGCGGCGCGGAGTACGGCCCGGACGGCGGCCCGATCGTCGACGAGGACCGCTTCCTCGAGATCTGGAACCTCGTCTTCATGCAGTGGATCCGTGGCGAGGGCGGTGCCAAGGAGAACTACCCGATCGTCGGTGAGCTGCCCCGCAAGAACATCGACACCGGCATGGGCCTTGAACGGGTCGCCTACCTGCTGCAGGGCGTCGACAACCTGTACGAGATCGACGAGGTCTTCCCGGTCCTCGACGCCGCCGCGGACATGTCCGGGCACGTTTATGGCGCGAACCATGACGACGACGTCCGGCTGCGCATCATCGCCGACCACGTCCGTAGCGGGCTGATGCTGATCGGCGACGGTGTGAAGCCCGGTAACGAGGCGCGGGGCTACGTGCTGCGCCGGCTGCTCCGCCGGGCGATCCGCTCGATGCGGCTGCTCGGCGTGGATGTCCCTGTGCTGCCGTTGCTGCTGCCGGTGAGCCTCGACCGGATGAAGTCGAGCTATCCCGAGCTGGAACGCGACTTCGCCCGCATCAGCGACATCGCCTACGCGGAAGAGGAGGCGTTCGCGTCCACGCTCAAGTCCGGAACGGTGATCTTCGACCTGGCGGTCACGTCGACGAAGGCCGACGGCGGCTCGACCCTGACCGGCGACCGTGCGTTCGCGCTCCACGACACCTACGGGTTCCCGATCGACCTGACGCTGGAGATGGCGTCCGAGGCCGGGCTGAGCGTCGACCAGCAGGGTTTCCGCCGGCTGATGGACGAGCAGCGCCAGCGGGCAAAGCAGGACGCGAAATCGAAAAAGCATGCGCACGCCGACCTGTCGGTGTACCGGGGGTTGCTCGATCCCGGCCCCACCACGTTCGTCGGCTACGAGCGGCTCGACACCGACGCGTCCGTCCGCGGCCTGCTCCTCGACGGCGAACTGGTCGAGCACGCCGAGCCCGGTCAGCGCGTCGAGGTCGTCCTCGACACCACGTCGTTCTACGCCGAGTCCGGTGGTCAGATCGCCGACGAGGGCATCATCACCGGCGACGGCGTGACGCTGCGGGTGCGCGACGTCCAACACCCGGTCAAGGGTCTGGTCGTGCACACCGTCGACGTGGAGGACGGGCTGTTGCGTACCGGCGTCGACGTCCGCGCGCTCGTCGACAAGGAATGGCGTATCTCGGCGTGCCAGGCGCACTCCGGCACCCACGTCGTGCACGCAGCACTTCGGCAGGTGCTCGGGCCGACGGCGCTTCAGAGCGGGTCCTACAACAAGCCGGGGTACCTGCGGCTGGACTTCGCCTGGTCGAAAGGGCTCAGCAGCGGCGTCCGCTCGGAGCTGGAGGACGTCGCGAATCTCGCGTTGCGCGCCGACCTGCCCGTGTCGGCGCAGTACATGACGTTGCCCGAGGCCCGCGAGTGGGGTGCGCTGGCGCTCTTCGGGGAAACCTACGACGAGCAGGTGCGGGTCGTGGAGATCGGCGGCCCGTGGTCGCGCGAACTCTGCGGTGGAACCCACGTTGCCCACTCATCCCAGGTGGGTGCGCTCTCGATCATCAGCGAAGGCTCGGTCGGTGCCGGGGTGCGCCGGGTCGAGGCGATGGTCGGCATCGAGGCGCTGCGGTTCCTCGCGCGTGAGCGCGCGCTGCTGGCCGGGCTCGCCGACGAACTGAAGGCTCGCCCCGAGGAGCTGCCGGAGCGGGTGTCGGCGCTCGTCGCGCGGCTGCGCGCGGCGGAGAAAGAACTCGAGTCGGCCCGGCTCGCGTCCGTGCTGTCGGTGGCGGGCGAGGTCGCGGCTGCGTCGACCGACGTGAACGGGGTCCTGTTCGCGGGCCACCGCACGCCGTCCGGCGTCGGCGGGAACGATCTGCGCACGCTCGCGCTCGACATTCGCGGACGGCTCGGCGACGAGCGCCCCGCGGTCGTCGTCGTCGCCGGTGACAGCAACGGCAAGCCCGGCGTCGTCGTCGCGACGAACCGCGCGGCGCGTGACGGCGGTCTCCGGGCCGGCGCGCTCGTCAAGGTCGCGGCCGGCGTGCTCGGCGGCAACGGCGGTGGCAAAGACGACGTGGCCCAGGGCGGCGGCGTGGAGGTCGGGGCGCTCCGCGACGTCCTGCCGGCCGTGGAGAAGGCGATCTCCGTGGCACCCAGCAACTGATGCGCAGCGGTGTTCGGATCGGGGTCGACGTCGGTGATGTCCGCATCGGCGTCGCCCGGTCCGACCCGAACGGCGCGCTGGCGGTTCCGGTCGAGGTCGTCGCCCGCGGAACCGGCGATGTCGCCCGGATCAGCGCGCTGGTAGCCGAGTACGAGGCGCTCGAGGTCATTGTCGGACTGCCGCTGTCGATGTCTGGACGGGAGGGTCCGGCGGCCGCCAAAGTGCGCGAATTCGTCGAGGGTCTCGTGGCCGCGCTCGGCGCGACTCCCGTGCGGTTGGTGGACGAACGGCTCTCGACGGTGGCTGCGACACGCGGGATGCGGGCCGGCGGGACGTCGGTGGCGAAGGGCCGGGAGCGCGTCGATGCTGCGGCTGCGGCGGTGATCGTGCAGACTGCTCTCGATCGCGAGCGCGCCACTGGTGTGCCCGCAGGCGACATCGTGACCGGGGGACGCGGGCGAAGTCACACCGACACAGCGGAGACGCCATGACGGATTTGTTAACGCGAACCCAGGCTCCACGGCGTCGGCGCGCCCGAGTTGCCCGTATTCGTGGGGTCATCGCGGTCCTGCTCGCGCTCGCCGTGGTCGGCGGCGGACTCGGCTTCGTCGTCGTCAAGGGAAAGTCCGCGCTGGCCGGGATGCTCGATCAGCAACGTGACTACCCCGGGGCTGGAACCGGCATCGTCACCGTCACGATCGCCAAGGGTTCGAGCCTGACCGCCATCGGCGCCACGCTCACCAAGGCCGGCGTCGTCTTCAACGAGGACGCCTTCGTCCGCGCCGCCGGTGACAACGATCACGCGCAGAACATCCAGGCGGGCACGTATCGGCTCAAGTCGAAGATGTCGGGTGCCGCGGCCGTCGGTGCACTCCTGAACCTCGGCAACCGCATCGTCGTCAAGGTGACGATTCCCGAGGGCATGCGGTCGGCCGATATCTTCAAGGCGCTGTCGAAGAAGTCCGGCGTGCCGGTCAAGAGCTTCCAGCAGGCGGCTGCCAAACCGGTCGACCTCGGGCTACCCGCCTACGCGAGGACGGTCGAGGGATACCTGTTCCCGGCCACCTACCAGTTCGAGCCGAAGCTGACGGCCTCGGCGATGCTCTCCACGCTGGCGGCCCGTTACCTCGACGAGGTCGCCAAGCTGAACCTCACGGGTGCGGCGAAGGCCCACGGTGTGAGCGTCGGACAGCTCGTGACGGTCGCCAGCCTCGCGCAGGCCGAGGTCAACCGGTCGGATTACTACGGCAAGGTTGCCCGGGTCGTCTACAACCGGCTCGAGGTAGGCAAGAAGCTGCAGTTCGACACACCGATCAAGTACGCCCACGGATATGACGGCAAGGTGCTTCTGACCAACCGACAGCTGCACGAGAACAACCCGTACAACGACTACCTGCACGCCGGACTGCCGCCGACGCCGATCGGATCGCCCGGCACCGAAGCACTCGGTGCGGCTGCGGAACCGACTGCGGGTGGCTGGCTCTATTTCGTGGCGGTCGACCCCGACACCGGCGCGACCGAATTCAGCACGACCGAGGCCGGCTTCAACGCCTCGCGCGCCAAAGCACTGCAGTGGTGTTCGACCCACAAGGGCCGGTGCTGACCGACGCCGACGACCGGCCGACGTGCCTTGTCGTCGGGTCCCCGATTGCGCACTCGCTGTCGCCGGTGCTGCATCGGGCGGCCTACGCCGAACTCGGGCTGGACTGGCGGTACGAGGCGGTCGAACTCCTCGAGGACCAGCTGGCCCCCTACCTCGCCCAGCATCCGATTCGCGGCGTGTCGCTGACGATGCCGCTGAAGCAGGTGGCGCTGGCGCTGGCCGTCGAGGCTGATCCGGTCGCGATCACTGTCGGCGCCGCGAACACGCTCACTCCGGTCGACGGCGGGTGGCGAGCCGACAACACCGACATTCCCGGCGCGGTCGCCGCGCTCGGCTGGCACGGCATCACCGACCTCACAGATGCCTCGGTGGTGATCGTCGGGGCCGGCGGGACGGCGCGGGGGATGCTGGCGGCGCTCGATCGCCTCGGCGCCGACGGCGTGCGGGTGCTCGCCCGCCGCCCGGACGTCGCTGTCGCGGCGCTGGCGCCGGTGGCCGACGCGCTCGGGATCCGGCTCACGGTCGAGCTGCTCACCGCCGGAGCCTTCGGTCGACCGGACCTGCTGGTGGCGACGGCGCCAGCCTGCGCGTTGGACGAGTTCGCAGAGTCCGCCGCGGGTGCGGCGATCGTCTTCGAAGTGCTGTATCACCCGTGGCCGACCGCACTCGTCGTCGCGGCGCAACGGGCCGGCGCGCGGGTCGTGGGCGGGCTGGATCTGCTGGTGGGGCAGGCAGCCACGCAGGTCGCGCTGATGACCGGCTGCGCGATCGCACCGGTCGAGGCGATGCGGACTGCCGGTGCGGCGGCGCTCGCGGCGCGACATGCGTCGTGAACGCCGGCGTCGACGTTCTGGTGGTGACGGCGTGCGCCGTGCTCGGCGTCCTTGGTGGGTTGGCTGTCCCGCCGGTCGTGCGCAGACTGCCGGTGCAGCCGGTGGACACGACGGAGGTCGACGGCGTCCTCGAGCCGGACGGTGTCCTCGACGCGTACGGGCCTGAGCGGCCACACCACGCCCCAGCGGTCGCGCGACCGGACTTCCCGGCGATCGCTGCGGCGCGGTATCTCGGTGGCTGGTGCGCGCTGATCGGGGCGGTGGGGCTCGGGCTGCTCGGCTGGCTGGCACCGGCGATCGCGTTCCCGTCCGCCCTGATCGTCGCGGTGGCTGCGCTGCCGCTGGCCTATGTTGACCTCCGGGAGCATTTGCTGCCCGAACGCATCCTCTGGCCCACCGCTGCCGTGGTTCTGGGTGTCGTGGTCGTCCAGGCTGCGGTGCTGTCCCGGTGGACCGCCCTCCTCACGGCGGTCATCGTCGCCGCGGTGTGCTTCGTCGTCTTCCTGCTCCTTGCCGTCGTGGCCGGCGGCGGCTTCGGCTTCGGCGACGTCCAGCTCGTCACCGTGCTGGTGGTGTCGGCCGGCTGGGTGAGCGTCGGCACCGCCGTTCTCGCGGTCGTACTGGCGATCGCGGCGGGCGGTGTCGTGAGCCTCGTGCTTCTGCTGGCCCGGCGGATCGGGCGTCGCCAGGCCGTCGCCTTCGGACCGTTCCTGCTGCTCGGCTGGTGGGCCGCGATGCTGCTGACGTCGAGCCTGGCGCCGACCGGCTGATCCGGCTGACCCCTCGAGTGGACGCATCGGCCCCGTCGATGCGGCGGGTCGGGTGGGGACGCGCCCACTCGAGCCGCTCGGGTCCTGCTCTCGGGCACGGCCCCGGCGACGTTGCCCGTCGTGAAAGACTCGCCCAATGCGTTGGCTCACGGCTGGGGAATCCCACGGACAGGCCCTGGTGGCGATCCTCGAAGGCATGATCGCCGACGTCGCGGTGACCTCGGACGACATCGCGGCCGAACTCGCCCGCCGCCGGCTCGGCTTCGGCCGGGGCGCCCGGATGGCCTTCGAGCGTGACGATGTCGAACTGCTCGGCGGCGTCTGGCACGGACGCACGCTCGGCGGACCGGTGGCGATCCGGATCGGCAATACCGAATGGCCCAAGTGGGCCGAGGTGATGTCGGCCGATCCGCTCGACGACGAGACCGCAGCGCGCCTCGAGAGCACCGCCCGCAACGCACCCCTCACGCGTCCGCGACCCGGCCATGCCGACCTCGCCGGGATGCAGAAGTACGGCTTCGACGAGGCGCGGCCGGTGCTCGAGCGTGCGAGCGCACGCGAGACGGCGGCTCGTGTCGCGCTCGCGGCCGTCGCCAAGAACTACCTGCGCCAGGTCGCCGGCATCGAGATCCTCAGCCACGTCGTCGAACTGGGCAGCGTCGCCGTTCCGCCCGGCACCCCGCTGCCGACCCCCGCCGACCTCGCCCGCATCGACGCGGATCCCACCCGCTGCACCGACGCCGGCACCGCGGCCGAGATGGTGCACGAGGTCGAGACGGCGCAGAAGGAGGGCGACACCCTCGGCGGTGTCGTCGAGGTGGTCGTGTACGGCCTTCCGGTCGGACTCGGCTCGTTCGTGCACGGCGACCGGAAGCTCGACTCCCGGCTCGCCGGCGCGCTGATGGGCATCCAGGCGATCAAAGGTGTCGAGGTCGGCGACGGCTTCACCCTCGCACGCACCCGCGGGTCCGCCGCCCAGGACGAGATCGTGACGGTCGACGGCCGGATCACCCGGACGTCCGGTCGTTCCGGCGGCATCGAGGGCGGCATGTCCACCGGCGAGGTCCTCCGCGTCCGGGCCGCGATGAAGCCGATCTCCACCGTTCCGCGAGCTCTGCGCACGGTCGACGTGCGCACCGGCGAGGCCGCGGCGGCCCACCACCAGCGGTCGGATGTCTGCGCCGTCCCGGCAGCCGGCGTGGTTGCCGAGGCGATGGCGGCCCTCGTGATCGCGGACGCGCTGGCGGAGAAGTTCGGCGGGGACTCGGTCACCGAGACCCGTCGCAACCTCACCGGCTACGTCGACGGGCTGCAGATCCGATGAGCACGACGACGACGAGGCCGCCGTCGACCGGTCCCCGGGTCGTTCTCGTCGGACCGCCCGGTGCCGGCAAGACGACGGTCGGCGAGGCGCTCGCCCGACGGTGGGGCGTGGCGTTCCGCGACAGCGACCTCGACGTCGAGGCCGCCGTCGGCATGCCGGTCGCCGACGTGTTCGTCTCCCTCGGCGAGCAGGTGTTCCGCGAACACGAACGGGTCGCGGTGGCGACCGCGCTCGCCGAGCACGACGGCGTGCTCGCGCTCGGTGGGGGAGCGGTGATGACGCCTGCCGTCGCCGACCTGATCAGCGCGGCCCGTGTGGTGTTCCTCGACGTGTCGCTCGCCGATGCGGGCAACCGGGTCGGGCTCAACGTCGCGCGACCACTGCTGCTCGGCAACGTCCGCGGACAGCTCAAGGCGCTGATGGAGGCACGGCACCCGACGTACGAACGGGTGTCCCGGGTGGTCGTCGACACCTCCGGGCGGACGGTCGAGGAGGTCGTCCTTGCCGTCGAGGAAGCGCTCCGGGCCTTGGACGAGCCGGATGCCTGAGGCCACGAGGACCGTGCTCCGGGTCGACGGGCCGGCGCCCTACGACGTCCACATCGGCGTTGGCGTGCTGGCCGAACTCGCCGGTCTGGTTGCCGATTCTGGTGTCAGTACGCTGACACGTGTCGCCCTCGTGCATCCGGCAAGCGTGTCCGAGCTCGCGTCTCGCTGCGCGGAACTCCTCGCGAACGCCGGTGTCAGGGTGCTGATGATGCCGGTTCCCGACGCCGAAGCCGCCAAGACCGCCGAGGTCGCCCTGACGTGCTGGGAGGCACTGGGGTCGGCCGGCTTCACCCGTTCGGACTGGATCGTCGGCATCGGCGGCGGTGCCACCACCGACCTCGCGGGCTTCGTCGCGGCCACGTGGCTGCGCGGCGTCCGCTTCGTCAGCGTGCCGACATCGCTGCTCGGCATGGTGGACGCGGCCGTCGGCGGCAAGACGGGCATCAACACGTCGGCCGGGAAGAATCTCGTCGGCGCCTTTCATGAACCGGCCGCCGTCCTGTGCGATCTCGATGTGCTGGCACAGCTCCCCGACGAGGAGTACCGCACCGGCCTGGCCGAGGTGGTCAAGTGCGGGTTCATCGCCGACCCGGTGATCCTCGAGCTGATCGAGGCCGACCTCGACGCCGCCTCGCGTTTCGACCCGGGTGTGTCGGCCGAGTTGGTGCGACGCAGCCTGGCCATCAAGGCCCGCGTCGTGTCCGGCGACCTCACCGAGATCGGTGCCGGCGGCGGACTGGGCCGGGAGGTCCTCAATTACGGCCACACCCTCGGGCATGCGGTCGAGCGACGCGAACACTTCGGCTGGCGGCACGGGCACGCGGTGTCGGTCGGGCTGGTGTATATGGCCGAGCTCGCCCGCGCGGCCGGGCTGCTCGACGACGCCACCGCCGATCGGCATGCGCGCATCCTGGGTGGTGTCGGGCTCCCGACGACGTACCCGGCTGCTGCGTGGACGGACCTCGCCGCCGGCATGCGGCTGGACAAGAAGACCCGCGGCGACACCTTGCGCTTCGTCGTCCTGCACGGTCTCGCCGAGCCGGCACTGCTCGAAGGTCCCGCGCCGGACCTGCTCGAGGCGGCGTACGGGGCGATGTCGACCTGAGCGCGAAGAGCCGCGCGCAGATGATGCGCGGCTGGTCCGGCTGAGGTGGTCGCGGGAGCCGCTCGTCATGGCGTTCTGGTCGAGCACACGAGTTTTCCGACCGGTCGTTCGGCGGAGAACCCAGCGTTTCGGATGATCTCCCGCTCGGCCTTGGCGCTCGGGTTGAGGCACACCGTCTGGACGTGCAGCAGATCCAGTGCGGCCCGGACGTCGGCCACCGACGGTGTCGGGTGTCTCAGGGTGACAAGCGCGAGCAGGAGACGCCGCGCGTCCGTCTGCGCGGGCGGCTCCTCGAGGTTGGAGAGGTCGAATTCACGCGGCACGACAGCGAAGACCTTCGTCGTGGAGATCGCCAGTGCGCGCATCTCGCCGGCCGGCATGAGCACCGGGCGGGCAGCGTTCGGGCCGCTGTCCATGAATGCACGCACGTTGGCCATGTGCGTCGGGTTGACATTCCACGACGGGCGGGGCTGCCAGATGGGTCCCGCTACCCACAGCGGCGTGCCGGCGAGTCCGAACCCGACCACGATGACGGCGGCGGCGACGGCTGCGGTGGCATACCTGGCGAGCGTTCCGCCGACTACACGCGACACCACGCCGACGGCGGTAGCGGCACACGCGCCGATCAACGTCGGTACCGGTGGACCGATGAGCAGTCGCCACTCGACCGGCCCGGACCGTGTCAGGTTGTTGACCAATGCGAGCACCCCTGGCGTGAGCACAGCGAGAACGGCGAGACCACTCGTCCAGACCAGCACGGCGGCGCTGCGCCGCAGGATCAGTGGCGAGACCAGGATCGCAGCGATCGTGAGGGCGACCATGAGGTGATGCGCGCCGTAGGCCTCGTGGACCGCAGACCAGGGCTTCGGCGTCTTCGGGTTCGCCCCGCCCACCGAGCCGGCCAGGGCGATGACGATTCCACTGACGGTGGGTGCGAGGGCCAGGGCCGCCCCGCCCCAGCCCAATGCGCGGTTCTTCATCAGCACACCCGCGCCGACAACGATCGCCGCCATGGCCATCCCGAGCAGCGACGCCGTTGAGGTCAGGCCGACGAAGGAGACCCCGGCCAGCAGGAGCAGTACCGCCCAGTGCCAGTCCCGGGACCGCGCGAGGCGGATGGCGAAGATCCAGATCAACGGGATGAGGACGGCTACAGCGATCGACTTGCCATCCCAGATGCGGGCCGAGTACGTGCGCCAGGTGCCCCCCGAGCCGGCGAGGATGAACGCGACTGAAAGCAGGAACGCCGGGAATGCATGGCGACGCAGGCAGACGGATGCGAGCTGCCACAGGACCCAGACGAGAGCGAAAGTGCACACCGGTGCCGCAATGAGGTAAGCGACCGTGCCAGCCTGGAGGTGGACGAGCCGGGCCAACGCACCGAACAGGGTTTCGATCGACCTGAGCGGGAATCCGCCCCCGTAGGCCGAGGGATAGACCTCAGGCCCGTACATGGTGTCCCGGAGCGGGATATGGCCGTGTTCGGCGATCCAGGTGGCCGTGTTCACGTAGTACACATCGTCCGAGCTCGTCTGGACCGCAAAGAGCGATCCGACCGCGATTCCGACAGCGAGGATCGCCGCGACTCCGTCCTCGAGGCGCAATCTGCCGCTGGTGCCGGTGCCGGTGCGTGGCGTGGCGACCGGCGCCTCAGCGAGCCTCGCCGCCGTATCGTCAGCTCGGCCGCGGATGCGTATCTCGCGTCCTACCAGTCCGAGGGCCAGCAGACCCAGCAGCCAACCGAGGTAGAAGGCGAAACCCTTCGCGGCCGCGAGGACGACCCCCGCTCCACCGGCACACGTCAGAATCGCCACGGCTGCCGTGTGATTCGTGCGCATCAACCCGTCGAGCGGCCCCGCCGGTCCAACCGACGACGCATGAAGAACCGGCTGCGCCGAGGCGCGTCGATTCCAGCGGGCGATCGGAACCATGACCAGCGGCGTGCTGACAAGCCACGCGATGACGAACGGTGTCGTCGATCCGCCGGTCACGAGGATCGCCTCGCGCAGAACCGTCCACCACGCGAATGCCCCGACTGCGGCGGCCATGAGACTGTCGAGGCCGACCGCCCACCTCGGCCGGCACCCGGACCGCCCCGACCCGCCGGCGGCCGCGGGCGCTCGGCCGGTCGAGCGCGGCGTCAACACCACCTCGGAGCCAATGCGAACTCCTTCACTTCCGTGTCCGCCGTCAGGCTGCTCTGCCCCAGCTTCCCAGGTCTGGCGATCGTCCGTGGTCCTGTCGAACCGCCGACGCC
>JAABUK010009515.1_pt1 | contig 13248 bp, 8 predicted proteins | sample 5559141 | NCBI WGS metagenome assembly JAABUK01 (sample SAMN10711869, study PRJNA513367) | rock metagenome | isolation source: Antarctica rocks | place: Antarctica: Victoria Land, Pudding Butte nord | collected 2016-01-03
CTCGACGTTCTGCGCGGCGTTGCGCACATCCACTTCGATGATTTGTTCCTGCTGACGCATTGACGCATCCAACTGCGAGCGTTGAATCTGTGCGCCCGCAAGGTTCGCCAGCGCGATCTTGTTGCGGAACGGCATTTGAATCGTCACGCCGACAACGATGTTACGCGTTTTGAAGCCGAACAGATTAGAAATCGTTTGCCCGTAGCCGCCGATTAAATTCGAGGGCAGCGCGCTGCCCGTCACACTCGTGGCTATCGTCGGCGATTGAACTTGCGGTAACGCAGGATTGTTTAGAACCTGACGCGTCGCGTTGATCTGCTGCAAGAGAAAGGCCGTCGCGCTCGTCGTCGCATCGGTTGGAATAAGCAGTGATTGGCCTGTTCCCGTTCCGCTGCTTGTCACAAAATCCGTCGGCGTGCCTGCTTGTCCTGTCGTGGAAATGGTGGATTGAATGTCTATGCGGGGGCGCGTCTGATTTTTGAAGAACTGCAAATCGACGTCGTTGATGTCGCGCTGTAACTTCAGGCGCGAGAGTTCCGGGCGATTGCCGCGCGCTTCCGTGAGCGCATCGTTGAGATTAACGGGCGTGGAATCGAACACGGGTGCATCGGTCGGAAGAAGTGATGAAGTCCACTCACTCGATGTCGGGTCGCGCAGAATCAACTGTTTTATATTGTTCTCGGCGATGGAAACATTTTGCGAAGCGAGCAGCAAATCAGATTCGCGGTTGGCGAGTTCGGTTTGCACTTCGGCGCGCTCCAAAGGCGGCAATGCTCCGGCAGCAATGCGCGCTTCGGTTTGGCGAAATTGCTCGCGCGTCAAGCCCAGATTGTTGAGTAGATTCTGTTGATTGCGCAGCGCAAAAACCAAGTCCCAGTATGAGCGCTGCACTTGCGCGATGACTTCGATGGTCTGGCGTCGGAAATCCGCGTCGGATTGCGCGAGGCGTTTACGCTGAATGCGTATCTCGCGGCGATTATTATCAATGGAGCGGTCGCGCAAAAGCGGCTGGGTGAAAGTCACGCCGAGATTGGCGGAGTAAACGGGATTGAAAATGTTGGCTGTCGAGTTGGTCGTTTGCCGTGTGTTGTTAAAGAAAGCATCGTAGCGCCCGCCGCCGGTTTGAAAGAATTTGGTGGCAGTCGGACTAAGCGTCAAATTGGTGAACGAGACAGTGCCGGATTGACCTGCACCGGCGAAGCGATTGGCCTGCGGCTGCACGCGATTGTCGATTTGCGGAGAGATGCTGAACACGGGATCGTAAACGCCTTGCAGCGCGCGCAAGGATGTTTCCGCGAAACGCACGTTGGTGCGCGCCACTTCGATGTCGTTGTTGTTTTCGAGCGCGCGGCGAATCGCTTCGTTGAGCGTTAAAGTGATGGACTGGTCGCTGCTGATGCCGAGCCGTGTAAGATTCGGCATAGGCGGCACGGGACGCGCTTGCTGATTGGGAAACGCCGGATCGCGCAAGGCTTGGTCTGTCGGATTCGTCTGGCCTCCGTTCGTCAACGCATCGCCGGATGATGTAGTCGGCGAGAGCGGCGCGGTCGGCGTGTTGATTGACGGATCGGTTGTTTGGCCGCTGATGCCGGGGATGGGCGTTTGCGGAGTGGTTTGCGGCGAGACGTTTGTGCCGGGCGCGGCTTGCGGCGAAGAACGCTGCGTGCCGGGCGGGGCGGTCGGGTCTTGCGTAATCGGGCGCGCGGGTTCCGGCACGGGCTGGCGTTGCTGATTGACGGGCGGGCGCGTCGCATCCTGCTGCGCGGGATTGCTGGGCGTCGTTCGCGTAGACGGCACTTGCGTGGTTGGCGTGGGCGTTTGCGTGGTCGGCGTTTGCGCGAGAATTGCTGTGGGCGCACACAAACCGAAAAGCACAAGGCAGAGCGCCGTGTTGCGTAAACAGCGACTGATAAAGCAAATCTTCATCGAACCGAAAGCTCCTTACGAGGTGAATTCTTTGATGGAAAAATTAAGGGCGCGCGAATCAAAATCAACGAAGTCACGCCTGCATTCTTAATCGTACTACGAAAGAGGCACGCGTGCGGTTTCAAAAACATGAGCGTCGCCGGATAGTCAGTAATGGTTCTTAACTCCCAAGTCGTCCTAGGTAGTCCTTGACAGTCGCGGCGCGCGCGCATTATCTTGACCTCTTCTTTTAATAGCAATGCTTATTCCCTTGTGATTCTGTGCGGAACGCGCCCGTAAACGTGTGCGCCGGAAGGAATCGAGCGGCTGATGTCCGAAAATGGGAAGCAGCATTTCCATAAATGCAACGTTGGAGGAATCGAAAACTCATGGCAGTCAAAGTCGGCATCAATGGATTCGGACGCATCGGGCGCAACGTTTTTCGCACGGCGCTCGGCGACAATGAAATAGAGTTCGTCGCCGTCAACGATCTGACAGACACGAAAACGCTCGCGCATCTCCTCAAGTACGATTCCGTGCTCGGCAATCTCGACGAAGAGATTACGGCGACGGAGAACGGCATCAAAGTCAGCGGCAGGGAATTGCGCGTCTTTTCTGAAAGAGACCCGTCGGCAATCGATTGGAATGCAGTCGGCGCGGAAATCGTCATCGAATCCACAGGGCATTTTACGAATGCCGAGGACGCGAAAAAACATCTGCGCGGCTCCGTCAAAAAAGTGATTATCAGCGCGCCCGCCAAAAACGAAGACATCACGATTGTGCTCGGTGTCAACGAAGAGAAATACGACGCGGCGGCGCATCATGTCGTCTCGAACGCTTCCTGCACGACGAACTGCCTTGCTCCGCTCGCCAAAGTAATGCACGAAAAGTTCGGCATACGCTCGGCACAGATGACGACGATTCACTCGTACACGAACGATCAACAGTTGCTCGATCTGCCGCACAAAGATTTACGACGCGCGCGCGCCGCAGCCCTCTCGATGATCCCGACTTCGACGGGCGCAGCAAAGGCCGTCGCGCTCGTTTTGCCGGAATTGAAAGGCAAGTTCGACGGCATCAGCGTGCGTGTTCCGACGCCGAATGTTTCGCTCGTCGATGTTGTGATGGAAGTGGAAAAAGAAACGACGACGGAAGAAGTCAACAAGGCTTTGAAGAACGCTGCCAACGAAGAACTGCGCGGCATTCTCGCGTATTCGGAAGAGCCGCTCGTCTCTGTTGATTTTCGCGGCAATTCAAATTCGTCCATCGTCGATGCCGAGTACACGAAAGTCACAGGCAAGAACCTCGTCAAAGTTCTTTCATGGTACGACAACGAATGGGGCTATTCGTGCCGCGTGCGCGACCTAGTAAAGTACATCGCGCAGAAAGGACTCTGACAGTTATCAGTGGTCTGTGTTCAGTGGTCAGCAACTACGAGCGCTGATGATTGAATATTGAATTCTGACAACCGACCGCTATTTACTGACCACTGTTTATGAACAAGCTTTCAATCAGAGACCTTGATTTGCAAGGACAGCGCGTTTTCATTCGCGTTGATTTTAACGTGCCTTTGAAGGATGGCGTGGTTGAGGATGACTCGCGCATACAAGGTGCTTTGCCAACGATTCGATACGCGACGGAGCACGGCGCGCGTGTAATTCTCGCGTCGCATCTGGGCAGGCCGAAGGGCGAGCGCGTCGAGAAGTACAGCCTGCGCCCAATCGCCGAGCATCTTTCGCAGTTGGTTGGCAAGCCTGTCGCCTTCGCCGATGACTGCATTGGCGACGAAGCGAAAACGAAGGTCGCGGCGCTCAAAGACGGCGATGTGCTGCTGCTTGAAAACTTGCGCTTTCATAAAGAGGAAGAACAAAACGACGACGAGTTTGCCAAGGAATTAGCGAGCCTGTGCGACGTTTATGTTAATGACGCCTTCGGCACAGCACATCGCGCGCACGCTTCAACCGTCGGCATCACAAAGTTTGTAAAGCAATCGGCGGCGGGCTTGTTGATGGAAAGGGAACTCGATTATCTGGGACGCGTCGTCCATAACCCGGAACATCCGTTCGTCGCAATCTTGGGCGGCGCGAAGGTCTCCGATAAGATCGGCGTCATTGATGCTTTAATCGAACGCCGCGTTGACAAAATCCTGATCGGCGGCGCGATGGCTTACACGTTTCTGAAAGCAGAAGGTTTTACAATCGGAAAGTCTCTTGTCGAAAACGATAAGCTCGACACGGCGCGCGAGATCAGGCAGCGCGCGGCGACGCAGGGAACCGAACTGCTTTTGCCGACGGATCATCAAATCGTCGATAGTTACGAGCCGGTTAAAAACGGGCAAATCTACACCAAAACGATTCCGATAGAATTCACTAATATAGGCCACGCCGGAATGGACATCGGCACGGAAACCATCGCGCTGTTCACGAACGCTTTGCAGGGCGCGAAGACGATTATATGGAACGGGCCGATGGGAGTCTTTGAAGAAAAGCCCTTCGATAAAGGAACCATCGGCATCGCGCACGCCGTCGCAGATGCCGCAGAGCACGGCGCAACTGTCATCGTCGGCGGCGGAGATTCCGTCGCGGCCATTACGCAAGCGGGCGTCGCAGACAAAATCACGCATATCTCCACCGGCGGCGGCGCGACACTCGAATTCCTAGCGGGCGACGAACTGCCCGGCGTCGCGGCGCTCAATGATAAATAGTTTTCAGTTTTCGGTTCTCAGTTTTTAGCCAGAGACCTTTCCGCTGACTACTAAACGCTGGAAACTGAAAACTCAAAACTGAAAAACTGTTTTTATGCGTAAACCTGTTATCGCCGGAAATTGGAAGATGTACAAGACGGTTGCGGAGTCCGTCGAGACGGCGCTTGCCTTGAAGCCGCTGGTGGCGAACAGTAATCATTGCGAAGTAGTAATTGCGCCCGTGTTCACGGCGCTGAAAACCGTCGCAGATCGTTTGGAAGGCTCGAACATCGGCATCGCCGGGCAGGATTGTTCGACGGAGGCAAACGAAGGCGCGCACACAGGCGAAGTCTCTGCCGCAATGCTGCGAGATGTCGGAGCAAAGTATGTCATCGTCGGTCATTCCGAGCGCAGGCTGTATTACTGCGAGTCGGATTCGTTCGTCAAACGTAAAACGCAGGCGGCGCTTTTGGCGAATTTGACGGTCATTATGTGCGTCGGAGAAACATTGGAGCAGCGCGAAGCAGGTACTGCCGAACCTGTTATCAGCGGGCAATTAGAAGGCGGACTCGGCGGGTTGACAGCCACAGACCTCGCCCGTATCATAATCGCTTACGAGCCTGTCTGGGCAATCGGCACTGGCCGCACAGCGACGCCGGAACAAGCGCAAGCGATGCACGCTTTTATCCGGCGCGTTTTCGCGCAGAGGCACAGCACAGGGGCAGCGCAGTCGCTGCGCATTCTTTACGGCGGTTCGGTCAAGCCGGACAACATCGCCGGTTTAATGAACGAAGAAGATATAGACGGCGCGCTTGTCGGCGGAGCGAGTCTTCAAGCGGAAAGCTTCGCGCAGATCGTAAATTTTAATCGCTGAAGACAGAGGACAGTTCATTGTTGCTATCTTACGTTTTATACGGGCTTTTTATTTTATCGTGCATCGTGCTCGTCGTCACAGTCTTATTGCAGCCGGGCAAGGCGGACGCGGGCGCGCTTTTTGCCAGTAGCGTTTCGAGCACTGCGTTCGGTCCGCGCGGCACGGCGACGCTGCTCGCCAAGATAACTATCGGCGCGGCAATAGCTTTTATGCTGATCGCCTTGACGCTCGCGTTACCGGCACTGACCGGCACGCGCTCTGTGCTCGAAACGCAGGCCGCCGATGCTGCGCCGTCGCCGTCGCCGCAAGCATCACCGGCCGCCGCCAACGCTTCGCCCGCGACGACGACCAACAATGCTAATGCGCCCGCCGGAACAAACGCCGACGCTTCTGCGCCGACAACAGCAGCTTCACCATCTGCGAACGCGAATGGCGCTTCTGCTCCGCAGAGCGAGTCGTCTCCTACGCAGAACAAGTAGATAGAGCTTCAATGGCGACAGCCTTCTACACAGTTTTAGTTATTTGAGCCGAAGTGGCGAAATTGGTAGACGCGCACGTTTGAGGGGCGTGTGATGAAAATCATGTCGGTTCGAGTCCGACCTTCGGCATAGCCAATAAAAGCGGATGGTGTTGACAAACAACACCACCCGCTTTTTCGTTCGAGGCGGCTAACAAAAACGGCATAGCTGTCATAGCCTTTGAGTTTTGTTGAATCCACTCTTGTCGTTCGACCTATCTTCTAAAGCCAGCCTGTAGTGCCTCGTCGCTGCAAACGAAGAACAGTCCAGACCCTTCGGCAGCCGTCGGCGAAAGAGTGTTCGGAAAGGGCAAGCCGCGCGCCGATCAATTGTCCGGGAAAATCGTCGTTGTGGTCGGCGGCGGAAGCGTTGACGATGCCAAACGTTTGGCGAAAAAAATGTCTTGGATTCCTGAAAATTCCATTTACGCAGACCCGACGGACAGCGCCGCCGCGCTCGGGCTGCAAGGCACGCCGGTCATCGTAGGAATGCGGCGCAACTCAATCGAATGGAACTTTGCAGGGCTTCCGCAAACCGTCGATAACCTGAAATCGATGGTCACCTCTTGGTGCAATCAATAAAGTAATTTACATTGCGTAGTTTGTAGATGGCTATGCGAAAAGAGTATCCGCGCGTTGTGCTTTTTGAAATGCACGACGCGCGGATACTCTTTTTCGTAACTATCTTTATATGGCAAAGTAGAATGACAAGAAGTGATAACGAACATAAAATGAAATCTGCAAGGAAGTTGAATCGAATCGGTTGTAGAAAAATTGAAGTTAATAAAAATGCTTCGTGTCGGCTTAACGGGATCAATCGGCGTCGGCAAATCTTTTGTGGCAAAGGTGCTCGCAGAGTCGGGGTGTCATGTCTTGGACGCGGATCAAACAGCGCGTGAAGTCGTGCGAAGGAAAACTGCGGGACTCGGCGCGGTAGTCGAGGCCTTCGGCGAAGAAGTATTGCGGGAAGACGGAGAGCTTGACCGCGCGCGGCTCGGCGCAATCGTCTTTGCGGACGAAGGCAAGCGCGCGTTGTTGAATGCAACGCTGCATCCGTTCATCATCGCGGCACAGGATGAACAACTAAATGATTGGGAAGAGAAGTATCCCGAGGGAATCGCTGTAGTTGACGCGGCGCTGATGATCGAATCCGGCGGCTACAAGCGCTTCGATAAATTGATCGTGGTACATTGCCGCCCGGAACTTCAACTCGAAAGATTAATGGCGCGCAATAATTTTACGCTGGAAGAAGCGACGCGCCGAATCAATACGCAAATGCCGCAAAAAGAAAAACTGCAATTCGCCGATTACCGTATTGATACTTCCGAAGGATTTGCGAGTGCGCGCCGTCAGGCCGGAGAAGTTTATCGCCGACTACGGCTTTTAATCAGTGATGAAGCGACGCTCGATTAATGATGGAACAAAGCTTTCGCGTTGAGACTTCCCATAGCTCTGTATAGATGAGATTCAAAATCAAAGCCACGTTTTACGAAAAAGCGCGCGTCAGTCGTTCGGGTGTTTTTGTCGCATCTGTTTTGTGCTGCCTGATTGTGCTCGGCGGCTGCGGCACGTTTGTCGGCAACGATGTCGAAACTTATTACGGGCGCGTGAAGGCGCATGATGCAGGAGATTTCCGCTGGAGCAACGGTGGGTTGCCGCAGCAATTCGATCCGGCGCTTGTCGCCGCCGCGCCGGACACGGATGCTGTGCGTGCTTTGTGCGAAGGCTTAACGAATTACGATTCGCGTAGTCTGGCGGTGCTGCCCGGCGCGGCACAGCGATGGGAATCGTCGGATGATTATCGCGTGTGGACGTTTTATCTGCGCGCGAACGGGCGTTGGTCGAATGATGATCCGGTGACGGCGCAGGATTTCGCGCGTTCGTGGCGCCGCGCCGCAGCCTTCGGCGATCAAGCGCCGCACAGCAATCTTCTCGAAAACATCGTAGGCATTCATTCCACGCGTATTGCTTCGGTCAACACGCGCCGATCCGCCCTCGATGCGAAACAAAGCGACATGTCGAACGCCGCGAATAATCAAGCGCAGACTGCCGGAGCGTTGGAGACGCGCAAACTAAAATCAAAACAGCGCTCTGTCGAATCGGGTTTCGGCGTGGAAGCCGTAAATCAGAACGTGCTGCGCGTGCGGCTGCTGCGCCCTGATGCAAACTTTCCGGCGCTTGTCGCGCATCCTGTATTTTATCCAGTCCATGACGAAACCAATGTCGCCGCAGCATTACAAACCGTAGAACCACAAACAGACGTGAAGAGAACGTCGCCGCCGACGCTTATCACAAACGGCGCGTTTCATCTTGCATCTCTTTCGACGGACAACGTTGTGCTGGAACGCGCGCCCAATTATTGGGATGCGACGGAAGTCAAATTACAGCGCGTGCGTTTTGTGGCAAACACGAATGCGGAGTCTGCGCTCTCCGCTTACCGCGCGGGCGAAGTCGATGCCGTGACGAACGCAGGCTTCGAGCCGCTTGCGCTCAAGATGCTTGCGCCCTACAAGGATTTCCGCCGCGCGACTTACGGCGCGCTCACCTTTTATAAAATCAACACAGCGAAGCCGCCCTTCGATGACGCGCGCGTGCGGCAGGCGTTGGCGCTGGCGATTGACCGCGAGCGTTTGTGTGAAGATGAAATGAACGGCGCAACCGAGCCAGCCAATAAATTTCTTCCGGCACAGCTTTCCGTTGAAACAAAAACAAACGTGGATTCGCCTGTCCTGCTCGAATACGACACGCCGCGCGCCCGCAGACTTTTTGCTGACGCAGGCTTTCCGCAAGGCAAAGGCTTTCCTGCGATACGTCTGCTGATTAACCGCAACGACCAACAACGGCTTGTTGCGCAGGCCGTCGCAGGAATGTGGCAAAGCGCGCTCGGCATCACGACGGAGATAATCGTCAAGGATTGGGACGCCTACGAAGCGGCGCTCGTCGCGGGCGATTACGACATCGCGCGGCGCGGCATCGTCATGCAAACGCCGGACGAAGCGAATAATCTGCGCTCGATATTCGAGCCGGAAACGATAGCGCCAAACGCTTCACTGAAAAGGGATTCAGACGGCGCGCTGAAAAACAAAGAAACACTTTTTGCCGCCTCCTCCGCTCAAGATGTCACCACGGAATCGCAGGCGTTGCGGCAGATGCCCGCCATTCCTTTGTACTTCGCTTCGTCTTACGCGCTAGTCAAGCCTTACGTGAACGGCTTTGACGCGAATCTGCTGGACGCGCCTTCGTTAAAGCGCGTGCGGCTCGATGCCGGTTGGCAAATGCCGCAAAAGCCCGACGCGAGCGTCGTCACGACAAACAATTAAAACCCCCAGGCGCTGATGCCTACGGGAAACTTTTGAACGTGTGTGCATCCGAAGAAAAAGTATCTTGCTCAAAGAAGCGGGCGCGTGATAACTTGGGCATCACGCGCGCGTTGAACTTTAACGTAGGTGTTCTCCCCTGATAGCGGGCGGCAAATGATTTGCGGCAGCGCACAATCTTCAACTCCGACAGGTTTATATCAATTCAAACAAGCGTCGAATATGCGACGAGACGCGGCGCGCGAATTCAGCGAACTTGTCGCGCGCAAGGGATAAGGTGGAATTTATGTCGAAACATCTACAGCAACAATTGCGGCTTGGTCTCACGCTTCTTGCCGTCGCGCTTTCAATCGCGGCGTGTACGGCGTCGGCAAAAAACAGCAAATATTTCGGCAAGACACTTGTTCCCGGCAAGCAAGTGATGCGTTACGTTTCAGGTTCAGAGCCTGAATCGCTCGATCCGCAAATTGCCACAGGGCAACCCGAAACGCGTCTCATCATGGCTTTCTTCGACGGCTTGACAGAGTATGATCCGAAGACTATGGCACCCATCCCGGCGCTCGCGGAGACTTGGGATGTCAATAAAGATTCATCGGAATTTGTTTTTCATTTGCGCCACGACGCGCGCTGGTCAAACAATGATTTGATCACTGCGCAGGATTTCGTGTACTCGCTGCGGCGCGGCCTTTCGCCCGAACTCGCTTCGCGCGCCGCTTACATGGCCTACTACATCAAGTATTCCGAAGGCTATAACGAAGGCGGCGTGTTCGTGCGTGATCCGCGCACCAATGAGTTTCTGCTCGACAAGGATTTTCAAGCAGAAGCTCCGGCAAACGCAACCGGCGCGACAATAACGCCGCCGATTCCATTGACCGCGCAGCCCGTCGCAAACAATTCGGAGTTTTCCGCGAGCGTGCAAAATCCCGCCGCCGACACAGCCTTTCATCAATTCATACATCAGCCAACGCGCCTCGTCTTGCCCGGCGACGAAAAGGGACGCGCCAAGGAAACGGCGAATAATCCGAAACTAAAAGCCGCGCTCAACGGTAAAGAATTTGTGCCGATCAAGGCCGAAGACATCGGTGTTGAAGCCATTGACGATTACACTTTGCGCATCACGCTCGTTCAACCCGCGCCGTTTTTTATCAGCATGATGCCGCACCAGTTTTTCCGTCCCGTGCCGCGCAAGGCCATCGAAAAATACGCCGAAGCCTGGACGCAGCCCGCGAACATCATGACCAGCGGTGCTTTCAAACTTCAATCATGGAAGCCTTATAGCGAAGTCGTCGGCATGCGCAATCCGCTTTACTGGGACGCCGCCCGTGTCAAACTCGATGAAATAGTTTTCTATGCCGTCGAAGACAGCACGACGATGATGAACCTCTACAAGGCAGGACAGATCGACGGGATGCAGAATCATTCCGTGCCCGCTTCGTGGCTCGATGTAATCCGACCCTTAAGAGATTACATGGACGCGCCGGAAGCGGCGACAGAGTATTACCAGATCAATACGACGAAGCCGCCGATGAATGACAAGCGCGTGCGCAAAGCATTTAACATGGCGATTGACAAGGTTGCGCTCGCCGCATGGCGTCGCACGTCCAAGCCGCTCACAGCCTTTACGCCCGAAGGCATTTTCCCCGGCTACCCGCGTCCGAAAGGTGATGACTTCGATCCCGCACGCGCCAAGAAATTACTAGCCGAAGCAGGCTACAAAGACGCCGCAGGGAACTTCGATCCAAAGAAATTTCCCATCAACCAAATCGAATTGAGTTATAACCCTGCCGGCGCGAATAAGCCCGTTGCAGAATTTGTGCAGGCGCAGTGGAAACAGAACCTCGGATTGACGGTTTCACTCAAGAGCGTCGAGTGGAAAACATTTCTCGATTCGCGCGCCAAACTCGAATACAAAGGCTTTGCGCGCACGGGCTGGGTCGCAGACTACATGGACCCGTACACTTATTTGAATCTCTTTTACACGGCGGCGGGCGATAACGGCACGGGTTGGTATGACCCGAAATATGTGCAGATGCTGGACGATGCCAACAGCTCGCCCGATCCGCAAAAGCGTTACGAGTTGATGGCAAAGGCCGAAGCTTACATGCTCGACGCGCAACCCGTGATTCCGCTGATGACGAACGCGACTAGCTGGATGAAGAAGCCATACGTCAAAGGCATGTACCCGAATCCGCAAACGCTTCACGCTTGGAAATTCGTTTACATCGAACCGGATCAATCGAAGTGGGATCAGGGCGTGCCGAGCATGGCCGAGTAAAAAAAGCAGCAGAAGGGAACAGCCTGAATGCTTTCGTTTATCGTTCGCAGATTAATCATCACAGTGCCGATGGTGCTCATCGTCGTCACGCTGACGTGGGGATTAATCCGTCTCGCGCCCGGAAATTTCTACACCGGCGAAAAAAAGATTCCACCCGCCGTTGAAAAAAATCTGCGTGAAAAATACGGATTAAATAAGCCCTGGTATGTGCAGTACGGGAAGGTTATCGGCAATACTTTGCGCGGCGATTTCGGCACGTCGCTCAAATATCAAGGACAATCCGTTAACGCTATTCTGTGGCGCACGCTGCCCGTCTCCGCAACGCTCGGACTGCTCGCTTATCTGCTTGCGCTCGTCGTCGGCATCACGACAGGCACGCTCGCGGCGTTAAAGCAAAACTCGCGGCTCGATTACGCTTCGATGGCGCTGGCGATGCTCGGCATTTCGCTGCCGAACTTTGTGCTCGGCCCGATTCTCGTGCTCGTCTTTTCCTTGACGTTTTACTGGCTGCCGCCCGCGCGCTGGAACGGCTTTCCAAGCTGGAATCTGGTTTTGCCGGTCATCACGCTTTCGGCAATTTACATGTCTTACATCGCGCGCCTGACGCGTTCGGGAATGCTCGAAGTGCTGCGCGCCGATTACGTGCGAACGGCGAGAGCCAAAGGCTTGAGCGAGCGCGATGTGATTTTGCGCCATACTTTGCGCGGCGGCTTAATGCCTGTCGTTTCATTCACAGGCCCGGCACTGGCCTTTCTGATTACCGGCACAGTCGTCGTCGAACGCATCTTCGCGCTGCCGGGTTTGGGAAACTATTTTATCAACGCGAACTTGAATCGTGACGAGCCGCTCATCATCGGCATCGTCGCCTTTGTTTCAATCACGATCCTGCTTTTCAATTTGCTGGTTGACATCGCCTACGCTTACATAGACCCGCGCATTCGTTACTGACTTTTATGAAAGACGAACGAGCCACAACCGACGCTGAGCGAGGAATCGAGCAGGGAACCGAACCGGCGCTCACAAATCTCGGCACCACGCCACAGCCCGCCGTTCATTCGCGCGAAGGCGACATCATACATACTTCGCCGGAGCTTGCCGTCGGCGAAGCGGATATACGCGCCGACGAATACGGTGCGCATGAGTTTGTCGCCGGAACATCTTTGTGGAAGGACGCATGGCGGCGCTTGCTCAAAAATAAATTGGCTGTCTTCGGCATGATCGTGGTGGCGTTGATTATCGTCGCGTCGCTCGCCGGGCCGCCGATCATCAAGGCCACGACCGGCTACACCTACGATTACATTCCGAAGGACTCGAATCTCATCAAAGCTTTTCCGCCGTTCACCGCGCCGGACGGTTCTTTCTCGTGGGCGCACCCGATGGGCACGGACGATGCAGGGCGCGATATTCTGGCGCGCGTGCTTCTGGGCGGGCGCATTTCTTTGATGGTCGGAATTATCGCGACTATCGTCTCGCTTATTATCGGCATCAGTTTCGGCGCGACATCCGGCTATCTCGGCGGGCGCGTCGATAACGTGATGATGCGCGTCGTTGACGTGCTCTACGCGCTGCCGTATATGATGATCGTGATTGTGCTGCTGGCGATGTTCGGCAACAAATCGCCGCTCGGACAATTAATGCTGCTTTTTGTGGCGCTCGGCGCTGTGTCTTGGCTGACGA
>JAABUK010009516.1_pt1 | contig 13248 bp, 11 predicted proteins | sample 5559141 | NCBI WGS metagenome assembly JAABUK01 (sample SAMN10711869, study PRJNA513367) | rock metagenome | isolation source: Antarctica rocks | place: Antarctica: Victoria Land, Pudding Butte nord | collected 2016-01-03
ACGGTGCGATTGCCTCAATCACCGCCCCAAACTTGCGCACTGTGGCTGCCACAATTGCAACGGTGGAAGCGCGGCACGCAGCATATCTGAATCTGCTGAACGGACAAAATCCATTTCCGAACGCGTTCGATCCAATTGCGACGGCGAACGACGTCCTTACCGCTGCCTCAAGGTTCTTGACCGGTTGTTCAGTCTTCCCGCCGAATGCGGTTGGAGGGCCAGTAGGATCCACTCCCGGGTCATTCGTGACTACGTCGCAAAAGACGGGCTTCGCGCTTGACGCAAGCCAATCCACCAGTGCTGACGGTTCCGCGATCGTAGCGTACTTGTGGGAAACCGTGCTCGGTTCGAACGCAACAGTGCAGAACCCACTGAGTCCGCGGCCCACGGTGACTTTCAATGGCGGCCCCGGCATTTACGCGTTCTCCGTGATGGTCACTGACCGGTTCGGCAACAACTCGAATGCGTTCGTCAAGGTGAACTACACGGGCGTTTAAAATACGTAAGACAATCCGGGTTGTAAAGGGAGGGAAGCTTTCACGGCTTCCTTCCCTTCACAGTTTTAAGAGTTCGCGCAAGCGGCGTGTCTGCACTCTGCTTACAGGGATTTCGGCAGCTTTCTTATCGCTCATTTTCAACTGATACCCAGCGTTGAACCAGGGCACCACTTCACGAATCTGATTGATATTCACAACAAAAGAACGATGCGTGCGCCAGAAAATGGCCGGGTCTAAATTAGCCTGTAATTCATCCAAGGTCTTGTAATTCGATTGTCCTTCAACGCCCTGTGTGACTAAACTGATTACCCCGTCATCGATTGTCGCGTAAATCAAATCCGTGGCATCCACAATCCAGTTTCGGGGGCCACTGCGAATCACCAGCTTTGGGTGCGGTATCGCGCTTTCCTGGAATGCCGGATGGCCCTGTTTCTCCTGGCCTGCTTGCGGCGGCTGCCGCTCCTGCACATAACGCCGGGCACGCTCGATGGTGGCTGCGAGCCGCGCTTTATCGACGGGCTTGAGCAGATAATCCAGCGCTTCTAACTGGAAAGCTTCCACCGCATACTGTTCGAAGGCAGTCGAAAAAATAAAATACGGCAGGTCTTCTATCTCGCCGCCGCGCAGTTTGCGCACAACACCCAGACCATCGAGGCCCGGCATTTGAACGTCCAAAAAGGCAATGTCAGGGCTCAAATGTTCAATCAGGCTGATTGCCTCTAAACCATTCCGGCCGACAGCGAGCAGTTCGACATCGGGGAAGTCTTTCAGCAGGTAGGTCAGTTCGCCGGACGCAAGCGGCTCATCGTCGACGACAATCGCGCTTAAAGTAGGCGTCGCGCGTTCACGCATCGAGTTGTTATGATAGCAAATTGCTGCGTAACGGCTGATGGCACCGGCGTTCCGAAAAGCCCGGCCGTAAGCGGCGTCTTTATTGCTAAGGAGCACCTGACGGTTGGCTGACAACAAGAACAGAAAGATCGCGCCTGCTGAAGGCAAACTAGCAATTGTGATCTCAGGGATGGGCGCCGTCTTCAACACCCTGATTGTGGGCGTAGAGGCTCTTAAGCGCAGGCTTTCTAAGCCTATCGGCAACGCCGGTGTCCTGGAAAAAAGCACACTCGCTACCTTGCGGAACATCCGATTGCTGAAATTGAAGAACACTTTGCGCTGGATGAAGGGCGAACAATTGATTACCCATCTAGGGATGGAATACTACGGTTAAACCGTGCGGCTAACGATACGATGAGAGTCCTGGTAATTGGTGGAACTGCGTTTATTGGCCGGCTGCTGGTCGCGGAATTAATGAAAGCCGGTCACGATGTAACAATTCTGCATCGTAAGCCGAAGCACCCTTTCGGCAAGAAAGTCGACAACATTCAGGCCGATCGGAATGACGCGGCGGCCATGAAGCACGCCCTTGAAGGCCGCAGGTTCGAGATTGTTTTCGACAATGCCTATGATTGGGAACGTGGCACGAATGTCCAAGCAATCGAAGGCACGGTGCATTCGCTTAACGATCGTGTGACGCGCTATATCTACATGTCATCAATCGCGGCTTACGGTGACGGCCTGAATCACTACGAAGACGATCCACTGGCACCGGACGATGCCCAGGATAATTACGTCCGCAATAAAGCCATGACAGAGCGGATGTTGTTTCGCTTGCACCAGCGCACGAATTTTCCGGTAGTTACTTTCCGGCCTCCATTCATATATGGCCCGGAAAATCCGTTTTATCGCGAAGCCTTCTTTTGGGACAGGATGCGTGTGGGCCGCTCTTTGATTGTTCCAGGCGATGGCGGGCGTTTGATGCAGTTCGTCTATATTAAAGACCTGGTCACCGCCATGATGAAAGCCATGACAGACCCAGGGGCTTTAGGCGAGAGCTTTAATATTGGCATGGAACGGCCAGTTACTCAGATGGAATTGTTGCAGGCTTTCGCGAAGGCGGCAAAGAAAAAGCTCTCGTTTGTAAAGGTTCCCCGCGACCGAATTATTGAAGCTGGCGGCAACCCTATGGGCGACCCTGCGTATTTCGGCGTCTACTTTGACGTTCCGCCAATTACTGAAGCTATGGGCAAACTGAAGCGAGTGCTAAAACTGGTTCCCACTCCGTTTGATACAGGCCTTCGCGAAACATATCTTTGGTATCAGCGCCAGCGTAAGCCTGGCAAATTAAACACTGAATTCGAAGATAAATTAATTGAAATCGCGGCTAATGTTGTGCCTGTGCCGGCGGATATCTAAATCGGATACCTTGGTAAATAGAAATTTACTGTATCTAAATTGCGTAATAATCGTGATAGTTTGATTGAATGATACAGAAAGTGTTATCCGCATTTTCCGTGATATCCATTCTCCCCATTGCTTTCCTTTCCGCCCAGACCGGCAGCCATGGTCCTGTGGAAGTAAGCTCCTCCATTCAACATGACGTTTCCATGCCCCTGCGCTCCATGTCGTCATCTTCACCCAGCGCTGAACATCATCGCGAAAAGCCTTTAGGCTTAATACCGCAGAATCAACTTTCCACAAATGGGCCGGATACCGCGGTGCAGACCTCCACTGGCCCGCTAATTGCCACCACATCCGGCTTGAACTTTGCCGGCGTAGGGAACGGCGATTATAGATTTGCTCCCAACTCCGCGCCGCCCGACACCAACGGTGCCGTCGGTGCCACCCAGTATGTTCAGTGGGTGAATGAGAGCTTTGCCGTGTTCGACAAAACTACTGGCGCAATCGTAACCGGTTTTCCGAAATCGGGAAATACTTTGTGGGCTGGATTCGGTGGCGGATGTGAAATTAACAATGATGGCGACCCCATTGTTCAGTATGATAAGGCAGCGAACCGCTGGATCTTAACTCAGTTTTCAGTAACCACCACACCTTATTTGCAGTGTGTTGCCGTTTCCACAACCTCCGATGCCACCGGCACCTACTACCGTTATGCATTCAGCTATGGCACCACGCAATTTCCAGACTATCCGAAGCTGGGCGTTTGGCCGGACGCGTACTACATTTCCTATAACATCTTCAACAACGGTTCCACGTTTGGAGGAGCTAAGGTCTGCGCTTTCGATAGGGCGATGATGTTAATCGGCAAGCCCGCAACCCAGGAGTGCTTTCAATTGAGCACCAGCTTCGGCGGCCTGCTTCCTTCCGATTTGGACGGTAGTATCGCTCCTCCTGCAGGCGAGCCGAATTTCTTCATGAATTTCGGATCGAACAGTTTAAATCTCTGGAAATTCCACGTTGATTTTGCTACTCCCCCAAACGCAACCTTCAGCGGTCCCACAAACATCCCTGTAGCAACCTTCACGGCGGCCTGCAATGGTGGCGGTGGATGCATCACTCAGCCGAATACCAGTCAGAAACTGGACTCGCTTGCGGACCGACTCATGTACCGCTTGGCATATCGGCACTTCACCGATGGGCACGAAGCTCTGGTCGTAAACCAGTCCGTTAAAGTTTCCGGAACTAAGAACAACCAGGTTGTCGGTGTGCGTTGGTACGAAATCCGTAGCCCGAGCACTGCTCCCGCCGTGTATCAGCAGGGCACATTTAGCCCTGATAGTACGAGCCGCTGGATGGGCAGCATTGCTATGGATAAGTTGGGCGATATCGCTGTCGGTTATAGTGCGTCCAGCAGCAGCGTGTTCCCGTCAATCCGGTACACGGGACGTGTTCCTGGCGATGCTTTGGGGTACCTTGGGAACGGAGAACTCTATCCTGATCGGCGGCGGTTCCCAACTGCCGAACCTTGGCCGGTGGGGTGATTACAGCGCAATGACAATTGACCCTGTAGATGACTGCACCTTCTGGTATACGACCGAATACCTGAAGGCAAGCGGCACCTTTAACTGGAGCACCAGAATCGCCCGCTTTAAGTTCCCCAGTTGTCAGTAAGTCGTAATGAAGGGGGCACTCACCTAACAGTGAATGCCCTTTTTTTTTGCCCATAGCTAATCGAAGAACCGGCGATCCTCTTCCGCCAAGTGCGTTTTGGCTGCGGTTGCCTTGAAGGTCAAGCCAAGGCCAGGGCGGTCCCAGACGTCGATGAACCCCTTGTTGACGATTGGATTTGGCAGGCCTTCGATGATGTCGTACCACCAATCGGGCTGACCGAATGGATACTCGAACGCAATATAATTTTGCGGCAGTGCCGCGGCCATTTGAACATGCGCGGCTAAGCCGATTAGGCCATCGAAAATACCGTGCGGCGCCACCGAAATGCCATGGATATCCGCGTACTCCGCAATCCACTTCAGTTCGGCAATTCCTCCCACGTCTTCCGGGTCTGGTCCGACCACATCAACTGCCTGCTTCTCGATCAGCTCCTTGAAGTTCTGCCTTAGATAAATTTGTTCTCCGGTGTGAATAGGGATTGACGTAGCCTGCTTCAGATCCCGAAAAAGTTCTGCGTTCGGGTACGGAGTGTAATCGCCTGTCAGGATATCTTCAATCCAGGTGATGTGCATCGGCTCGCAAGCCCGCGCGAAAGTGATCGCGTCCTTCACCATCCAACCAGGACCGCAATCCAGCGCCAACCCGATCCCGTCGCCCAACACCTTCTTCATCGCTTGAACGCAGGACACCACGTGGTTCAAACCGCGCTCGGTCATCACACCGCGATCTGGATGGGACGTTCCCTTGCGCGGCTCGTCGTACCACATATTCGGAATGGCGCCCATCATCGCGGGGTTGTGAAAGCCGACGGCCATCTTAATGAGAGTGAATCCCTCCTTGGCTTCTTTCATCTTCTGCACGTTCTCGGCGTAATCCGGCGGCATCTGCCCTGTCATTGGCGGCCGGAACCCTCCGTTATAGATCCGTACTCTGTCACGGATCTTGCCGCCCAGCAGCTTATAGACGGGCACTCCGGCGACTTGGCCTGCGATATCCCACAGAGCGATTTCGATCGCGCTCACTGCCGCTCCCCATGGCTTAAACGCGCCAAGCCTGCGGATTTTCAGCATCACTCTTTCGACGTCGGTAGGATCTTCGCCCAGAAGATAATCCCGGTAGAAAAGGACCATCGGCTTCAAATAAGGTTTATAAGATTCGGCCTGCCCGTAGCCGGATACACCTTGATCGGTGACTATTCGAATTACCGGATTTTGACCGATAATTGCACATCTTAGGTCCGTAATCTTGATCTTTGGTTGGCCGGTTCGTCTATTCTGGCCGGTGAGCGATGTCGCTGCTGCTGTAGCAGTCATTGAGCCCAAAAAACCTCTGCGTGTCCAGTTTGTCATAAGCGAACTCATCATATATCGGGCGGTACCGTGCGGATAGTGGCTTTGCATCAAACTAGAATGAGAAACGACAAGCACCCAAGCCTTCCATGAATCCCGACCTTATTGTGATCCACGAACATCCGGAGTGGCAGAAGCCGCTGTTCAACGCGCTTGAAAAGCGCGGAATATCGTTCGCCGCTTATGACCTGAAGCAAAATGCATTCGATCCGTCGCGTCTGCCGTGCGCGCGCCTGTATTTCAACCAGGCGAGCCCCAGCGCATATATCCGAGGCAACACGCGAGCGGTTCCCCTCGCGATGGCAGTGATCCGGTCCCTGGAAACCGCGGGCGCCCGTGTGCTCAACGGCTCACGCGCGTTCGGCCTGGAGCTGAGCAAGAGTGTTCAAGCCGCTCTCCTGTTCCAACTAGGGATCGATCACCCGCGTACCCTTGCGTTCAATAACCCCGCCGCTGCTCTCGATCAATGGGAAGCAGGTTGGCCGGCGCTGCTCAAGCCCGAGCAGGGGGGAAGCGGCGCTCGTATGTATCTTCTGCACTCGCCCGAAAACTTCCTGCGCCTGCTGCGCGATCAGCCCGAACTGTGGCTGCCCGACAATCTCCTTCTCTTGCAGGAGTACATTCCCACAGATCCGGCTCGCGGCATTGTGCGAATGGAATTTCTGGGCGGCCAACTCCTTTATGCAATGCGTGTGGTCTCCCATGGCGCGTTTAACTTATGCCCTTCGGAAACCTGCAACCCGGAAGATGGCGGAGTTGGTCAATGTGAAATTCCGGCCTTAGCTGCAGTTAAGCCGGTGGAGTTTTATCCATACCCTGAAATTCCAGCGGAGGCTGTTGATACTGGAAGACGAATCGTCGCAGCGGGTGGCCTCGATGTGGCTGGCATTGAATATCTGGAATCAGGCGACCGGAGAATCTTCTACGACGTAAACGCGAATTCTAACCTTCGCAAACCGATCGGCGAAGCATTCGGATTCGATCCCTTCGATCGCGTGGCAGAATGGCTTGAATCGCAAATTAGCAAATCGTAAGTAAACGAGAGCTTCAATTGCATTTACAAGCCCGTCAATGAAATCGCCCTGCCTTTGGTCAGAATACGCCGGATATAGTCAATCTGTCCCAGGTGGTAATTTAAGTGACTGAGTAAGTGGATCAGGAACTGCCGCGTAGTAAGTAGTATCCCGAGTGCGGCTTCGGGATAAGTACGGTCCAGAGCCTCCGGGGCAAGCCCTGCCACTACTTGGGATATCGAATCTGGAAGATCCCGAATGCCTGAGAGAACATCTTCTAAAGAAATTCCGGTGGAGCTAAACTCAGACTGCCGGTCTCGTATGTAGTCGATATTCCCCAGTTGCCTGCCCACATACTCACGCAAGTTGCCTTCCAGGTGAAGCGCCAGATTGCCCGCTGAATTACTCACCCCTTCCTGCTTAGCCCATAGAGTAGCCTCATCGGGAAAAGCCGAGACTTCCTGAATCAATCGTGAGAGATCCCGTTTGAAAAGAGCGGCTAATTCAATCGCTATGGACATTCCTTATTCTCTATTCACTATCTTGAATCTGAATCCCGCGGATAGGGAACAAAAACTCCAGCACCTGCCCCATCCTGGCTGCCCACGCGGATTCTGTATGACCCGCACCGGGGTATTCCCAATGCTGTAAATCCTCACCTTCCACCCACCCTTTCCGCTCCAGCGCATCGCGCATGTGGCGTGCGTTTTCTACACAACGCTCGCCTTCTTCAAGCCCCATATCGAGCCAAATTCGTAGCGGCAGCTTCTTTTCCAAAGCGTCTACGCGCTCCAGCATCAATTCGTTGCCCCACCACAAAGAAGGGCTGAGCACTGCCAGCTTTCCGAATACATCGGGAAACTTCAGTCCGATTTCTAGAGCTACCAACCCACCTAACGAAGATCCACCGAGACCAGTATTCCGCGGACCTTTGCGGGTCCGAAATTTGCGGTCGATCATCGGCTTGATTTCCCGCACCAGCATTTGCGCATACTGCTCACTTTTGCCGCCGCGCCCGTGTTGCACGTCCCTTGTCGGCGTATACTCATCCATACGATGCTCCCCGGTGTTGTAAATTCCCACTACAATCACCGGCTCAATCGACCGGGAACGAATCAGCGTTTCAGCAGTTTCATCTACCTGCCACTCATCCCCTCGAAACGACGTCGCGGAATCGAAAACGTTCTGGCCGTCCTGTAAGTAAAGGACAGGGTAGCGGCGTCCGGTTTGTTTCCGGTACTTGGGCGGCAAATAGACGATGATGTCGCGTGCCTCGGGCAGATAACTGCTTTTGAAGCGCTCAAAAGTGCGGAAGTCGCCCGTGAGTGTGTGGTGTTGCCCGCCGTTCATTTCGCGTCGCGCCAGTTGGCTCCGATTCCGACATCGGCTACAAGCGGCACGCGCAGCAGGTGAACATGCTCCATCTCATGTTTCACCATCGCGCTCACCTCTTCGGCTTCTTCCGGGGGACCCTCAAGCACCAGCTCGTCATGCACTTGCAGCATCATGCGCGATTTCTTGTCTCGCAAGCGGCGGTCGATCCGGATCATGGCAAGCTTGATCAGGTCCGCTGCCGTACCCTGCAGCGGAGAGTTGACCGCTGTGCGTTCCGCGAAACCGCGTGCATTCGGGTTGCGGCTGTTCATATCCGGAATGGGGCGCTCGCGTCCGAACAGCGTCTTGGTGACGCCCGTCTTTCGCACCGCATCGATCGTGTCGTCGATAAAGTTACGCACTCCTTTATAACGGTCGAAGTAATTAAAAATATAAGTTTCCGCTTCCTTGCGCGAAATCCCTAGTTGCGCGGAAAGCCCGAACGGGCTGATGCCATAAACGATGCCAAAGTTTACTGCCTTGGCGTTGTTCCGCTCTTCCTTGGTGATCATCATGGGGGGCACGCCCATCACCTCCGCCGCCGTCCGCGTATGAATGTCTTCGCCCGCGCGGAATGCTTCCACTAAAACCGGATCGTTCGAAAAGTGGGCCATCAACCGCAATTCAATTTGCGAATAATCCGCTACCAGCATCACCCAGCCATCACGGGGGATGAAGGCCGCGCGAATTTCACGGCTGAGTTCGGTTTTGATCGGAATATTTTGCAAATTAGGATTCGAGGATGACAGCCGTCCCGTAGCAGCGCCCGTTTGGTTGAAGCTGGTGTGGATCCGTCCAGTCGCTTTGTCGATCAACGCTGGCAGAGCATCCACGTACGTGCCTTTCAGCTTGGTGAGTTGCCGGTATTCCAGCACCTTGCGGGCAATAGGATGCTCCACGGCAAGAGTCTCTAGGACATCGGCGGCGGTCGAGATTGTCTTCCCTTTGCCGTACTTCACCGGCGCGGGCAGGCCCATTTGCTCGAACAGGACCTTACCGAGTTGCTGCGGTGAGGCGATATTAAACTCGCAACCGGCAAGCTCACAAATTTCTTTGGTCAACCGCGCAATGCCGGTTTCCATCAATCCGGAAAGCCGCCCTAATTCGATTGCGTCCACACGTATGCCTTCCAGCTCCATGCGCGCCAGCACTCCGGCGAGTGGCAAATCGATTTCGTCGTAGACCCGGCGAAGGTCGCGTGCCGTCACCTGGTTACCCAACATCTCATTCAGGTCAAGAAGTTGCAGGGCCTGGCCCCCGGGCGTGGGGTCCAGCTTCAGGTCTAGCCGTCGCTGCACAATCTGATCCAGAGCACAGGCGGAAGGGTCGGGACTAAGCAGAAATTCATAAAGCGCCACATCGTGCACAAAACCTGCGGGTGCCATATCCAGCTTTGCCAGCGTCAGCAGGTGCCCTTTGGCGTCCGCCACAATCTTCGGGCGCGTCTCATCTTGAATCAGGCGGCACAACAACTCGGCTTTGCCGGAACGCGCTTCGCCCGGCTGCCAGGCTACCCCGGCCTCGGCATCCCCCCCTGCGGTGACTCCCAAGGCAAATGCCACCGGAGCCCCTTCCGGAATCGCACGAAGCCATTCCTGATCGAACGGCGCAATAGTCCGCTCCCGGCTGTCTTCAGTGGGACCGAGTTCCTTCAGCAAACTATGGAACTCCAGTTCCTTATAGATAGCTTTCAGAGCGGGCACATCCGGTTCGCGCACTTCCAGATCCGCAAAGCTAAACTCAATCGGCACATTAGTTTCGATCTTTGCCAACTGTTTACTCATCAAAACTCGCTCGCGATTGTTCTCCAGGCTTTCGCGATACATCTTGCGCGTCACCTCGGAAGCCCGGTCGAGTGCCGCTTCTACAGACCCGAACTGCTCGATCAAATCGCGCGCGCCCTTTTCTCCGATTCCGGGCGCGCCAGGTATGTTATCGATTGCATCACCCTTCAGTGCCAGCAAATCCGCAACCTGGTGCGCCTCCACACCCATAAATTCCTTCACCTTTGCTCGGTCATACCAAGTGTCGTCCTTGGCCGGGTTCAGCATCACCACACGATCGTTTACTAGTTGCAGCATGTCCTTGTCGCTCGAAACAATTACCACGTCGTAGCCTGCTTCCGCCGCGCGGCAGGAGAGCGTGCCGATCACGTCATCCGCTTCGTAGCCAGCAAATTGCAGAATGGGAATGTGCATCGCTTCAAGCAGCTTGCGCACCCAGGGAATTTGCTCGCTCAAATCACCCGGCATCTCGGTTCGGTTCGCCTTGTACTCCGCATAAGCCTGTTCGCGAAGCGTGGGGCCAATACTTTCGAATACCGCCGCCATATGCACCGGCTGAAAGGTTTTTGCCAGCTTTCGAAGCATGTTGTTGAAGATGAACACGGCTTCGGTGGAGAGGCCCGTTGCAGTCCGCATGGGCGGAAGATTCATTCGGGCGCGTGCGTGATAAGCCCGGAAAATAAATCCATAGCTATCAATTAGAAAAAGCCGGGGTGCAAGCACTTGCTTGATGATAAAGCATCCATTCTCCTGATTCTGTTCGAATCAGCCACAGATAGAATCTGCAGAGTGTGGCCAATACACTACACGCAAGTAAACGCTGCCGTTTGTTTTCATTAACTTATCATTAGGTTCTTAGATTGCCTTACTCAGCCTATGCGGAGCCTCTTTGCAATTTGAGACCACGATCCAGCGCCCGGTAGAAACCTCGGGTGTTGGTCTGCACAGCGGGGTACCGGTGAAAATCCGAGTTACCCCCGCACCCGCCTCCACTGGATTGGTTTTTCTTAGAACCGATCTCGACAATTTCCCGATACCCGCACTTTGGAAACACGTTGCCAGAGTCAGCTATGCCACAAGCTTGATGCGGCAAGGCGTGCTAATTTCCACCACGGAACACCTGCTGAGTACGTTTTATAGCTTGGGAATCGATAACGCGTTCATCGAGATTGATAACCTGGAGGTTCCCATTCTGGACGGCAGCGGCGAGCCATTCGTAGAACTCATCCGCGAAGCCGGCATGCGGCACTACCGCCGCAAACGCCGTTATCTGAGAGTGACGAGGCCGGTCACTATTGAAGATCGCGGCAAGCGCATCTCCATAATCCCCGATGACAGCTTTCGCCTCACCTGCGATGTTCAGTTCGATCACCCGCTTGTTGGCAAGCAGGCCCTTGAAATGGAGGTGACTCCGGAGCGCTATGCGGAGCAGATTGCCCCGGCACGTACCTTCGGCTTCGAGTATGAGTTGAGTGCGATGCGCAATATGGGATTAATTCGCGGAGCTACCCTCGATAACGCGGTCTGTTTCGACCGTACCAGCGTCCTGAACCCAGGCGGACTGCGCTTCCGTGACGAGTGTTGCCGACACAAGGCGCTCGACCTGATTGGCGATCTGGCTTTGCTGGGGAAGCCTCTGCTGGGCCACGTTATTGCCGAACGCGCCGGTCATGCTATGCACGCGGCCTTGGTCACAAAAATCATGTCCGATTCCTCGCTTTACGAAATTCTCTCGTTCGACCAACTGGCCAGCCGCGTTGCTCACGCGCTGGTGTCTTGAATGGCTACTAAAAAGAAGGTTTTTAGCGCTACCAAGGAAGTTAGGAAGCTGGCCCGCGAACGGGTGGGTCTCGTCCCCGCTGAGCGCGTCATCAAACCCAAAACAGCCCGGCAACCGAAACACAAAAACGTTGATCCCGACGCGTCGTAGCAGAAACGATACAGTAGTAGATTCGGCTTTCCTTCCTTGTTCATGATCAGTCCTTCGCGAGAGCTTGCCTTTCGCATCCTTCTTGAGGTAGACAACGGCGCATTCGCGGCAGATCTGCTGGCCCAACGTTCGGCGCCTCTTGATTCGCGCGATGCCGGCCTTGCCGCCACCATTACATTAGGTTCGCTCCGCTACCGCTCCCAACTCGATCTCCTCATCCGCCAGTTAACTGGTAAGCCAGTCAAGAAACTAGATCCTGAGGTGCGGGAAGCGCTCCGCATGGGTATTTATCAGGTGCGCTATCTGGACCGCGTACCCGCACACGCGGCAGTGAGCGAAAGCGTGGAACTGGTGAAGCAAAGCGGGAAGCGTTCAGCCGCCGGGCTTGTGAATGCCGTGTTGCGAAAAGCGGGAAACCTGGAGCCGAACTGGCCTGACAAGCAGACCGTGCTCTCCTGCCCCGAATGGCTCTTAAGCCGCTGGAGCAGAGCTTTCGGCGCTCAGACTGCGGAAGCAATTGCTGGTGCGGCGCTCGAAACTCCCAAGCGTTATGCACGGTTGCCCGCCGGTGTTCCCGTGCCCCCAGGCGCAATCCTAACTCAGGTGCCGGGCTGTCTGGAATTTCCACCCGGCGTCGCCCCTCCACCCGGTGCCGTCTGGCAGGACATCGGTTCGCAATCCATCGTTCCGCTCATGAGAATTGAGGCTTCGCATCGCGTGCTGGATCTATGCGCCGCGCCGGGGAATAAGACGAACCAAGCGCGTGAATCCGGCGCCTGGGTGCTGGCCTGCGATGTAAGCTCCCGGCGGCTCGAAATGGTCTCCGCGCCAAACCTGGTTCTTGACGCGCGCGTTCCCCTCCCCTTCGCCGCTGAGTTTGACCGCATTCTGGTGGATGCCCCGTGCAGTGGCACCGGCACTTTGGCGCACAATCCCGAAATCAAGTGGAGGCTCAACGAGGCCGATCTAGCCCGACAGGCTGACCGGCAGCGTGCGATTTTAAGCAGTGCCCTGGCGGCATTAAAACCCGGTGGCCTGCTGGTATATTCCACCTGCTCTCTGGAACCAGAAGAAAACGAGCAGGTGGTGGACGCTGTGGCACCGGGCCGGATTCTGGAGACGGTTCGCCGCATGCCCGGACGTGACGCAGGTGATGGTTTTTTCGCAGCGTTGTTAAGCTGAGCAATCCCGTAGCGGCATGTTACCCTGAATAGGTTGTAGATGGCACAAATTGTTCCCTCCATCCTGTCGGCGGATTTCGCCCGGCTTGCGGAAGAAATCGCGCGAGTAGAACAAGCTGGCATCTCACTCCTGCACGTCGATATCATGGATGGGCACTTTGTTCCCAACCTGACGCTTGGCCCTCCAGTCGTAAAAAGTATCCGGAAGGTGACC
>JAABUK010009519.1_pt1 | contig 13247 bp, 13 predicted proteins | sample 5559141 | NCBI WGS metagenome assembly JAABUK01 (sample SAMN10711869, study PRJNA513367) | rock metagenome | isolation source: Antarctica rocks | place: Antarctica: Victoria Land, Pudding Butte nord | collected 2016-01-03
GCGGTGCGGTCTCTCCCGAGGCGCTGGTCGAGGCGGGTGCGGTCCGTAAGGGTGCTCCGGTCAAGGTGCTGGGCAACGGAGACCTCGGCGGCGTCAAGCTGGACGTGACGGCCAACGCCTTCTCTGCCAGCGCTGCCGAGAAGATCGCGGCCGCGGGCGGAAGCGTTACCAGCCTGTAGTTCAGTCACACCTGACCGAAGAGCGATCGGCGGTTGACCCGCAGGAGGGCCGGACAGGGAACTGTCCGGCCCACTGCATATGGTTACCGATCGCTTGCGATCCGGCGGCACAAACCGCATGGCTGTTAGGCTCCCAGCAAGACGACCCCGTCCCGGTACTTCCAGCCGGCTTGCTCGGCGATCGGCTGGAACCCCCCACAAGGACAGATCTATCTCAACCCCCGCGCAGGAGGATGTGTGCTCAGCGCTTTCGCGTCTGCTTTCCGGACGCCAGACCTGCGTAAGAAGCTGCTCTTCACGCTGGCCATGATCGGCCTGTACCGCCTCGGTGCGTCGGTGCCCACGCCGAACACGAACAGTGTCGCGATCAACGCCTGTATCAAGTCGGCCAGCGGCAGCAGCCAGACGGCGTACGCGTTGATCAACCTGTTCTCGGGTGGCGCGCTGTTGAAGCTGTCGGTGTTCGCGCTGGGCATCATGCCCTACATCACCGCCAGCATCATCGTGCAGTTGCTGGTCGTGGTGATCCCGCGCTTCGAGGCGCTGAAGAAAGAGGGCCAAGCCGGCCAGCAGAAGCTGACCCAGTACAGCCGGTACCTGACCATCGGCCTGGCGATCCTGCAGTCCTCCGGCTTCATCGCCCTGGCCCGCTCGGGCCAGCTGTTCTCCGGCTCCACCGACTGCCACCCGCTGTACCGCCAGTCGATCTTCGCCCTGGGCACGATGGTCGTGATCATGACCGCCGGCACGGCAGTGGTCATGTGGCTCGGCGAGTTGGTCACCGACCGCGGGGTCGGCAACGGCATGTCGATCCTGATGTTCACCTCGATCGCCGCCCGCATCCCCAACGAGGGTCAGACGATCCTGAAGAACTCCGGGGGCTTCGCCTTCACCCTGATCCTGCTGCTGGGGCTGGCGATCATCGCCGCGGTGGTGTTCGTCGAGCAGGCGCAGCGGCGCATCCCGGTGCAGTACGCCAAGCGGATGATCGGTCGGCGGATGTACGGCGGAACGTCGACCTACCTGCCACTGAAGGTCAACATGGCCGGTGTGGTGCCGGTCATCTTCGCCTCGTCGCTGCTCTACATCCCGCAGTTGGTGTCCCAGCTCAACGGCAACAGCACGTCCGGCCTGCAGCTGTGGATCACCAACCACCTGATCAACCAGCAGGACTGGATCCACATCACGGTCTACTTCCTGCTGATCATCTTCTTCACCTACTTCTACGTCAGCATCACCTTCAACCCGGAGGAGCGTGCCGACGACATGAAGAAGTACGGCGGGTTCATTCCCGGCATTCGGCCCGGCCGCCCGACCTCGGAGTACCTGCAGTACGTGCTGTCGCGCATCACGCTGCCAGGTGCGCTCTACCTGGGTGTCATCGCCGTTCTGCCGAACTTCTTCTTCTCGATGACCGGCGGCAACAACCAGAACTTTCCCTTCGGCGGTACCGCCGTGCTGATCATGGTGGGCGTCGCTCTCGACACGGTGAAGCAGATCGAGAGCCAGCTCATGCAGCGTAACTACGAAGGGTTCCTGCGTTAGATGGGGGCGCATCACGCTCGAGCGCTGGTGAGGCGGAGCGGACGGGTGAGAACCTAGTGCGACTCGTCCTCGTAGGCCCGCCAGGAGCGGGTAAGGGCACTCAGGCGGAGTTCATCGCCGAGCGCTTCTCGATCCCGCAGATTTCCACCGGCGACATCTTCCGAGCCAACGTCTCCGGCGGCACCGAGTTGGGCAAGCTCGCCAAGTCCTTCATGGACGCTGGCGACCTGGTTCCCGACGAGGTCACCATCGCGATGGTGCGCGACCGCCTCGGTGAGCCCGATGCCGCCGCCGGCTTCCTGCTCGACGGTTTTCCTCGGAATGTGGCTCAGGCCTACGAACTTGATTCGGTGCTCGGTGACTTGGGCGCCTCGCTCAATGTGGTGCTCGAACTCGAGGTCGACAACGAAGAGGTCGTGCGCCGGCTGTCCGGCCGCAGGATGTGCCGCAAGTGCGGCCACATTTGGCACATCGAGTACGACCCCACCAAGTCAGGCGGTGTCTGCGACCGGTGCGGCGGCGAGCTGTTCCAGCGCGACGACGATCTGGCCGAGACCGTGCGGCACCGCCTGGACGTCTACGCCGAACAGACAGCGCCGCTGATCCAGTTCTACGACGGACGTGGCCAGCTGGTCGTCGTAGATGCCCTCGGCCCGGTCGAGGACGTCACCGAGCGCGCGATTGCCGCGCTGGCCAAAGCGGTATCCTGACTTCTCGTGCGACGCCGCCGGGAGAACATCCAGCTGAAAACGCCCGGCCAGCTCAGGTCGATGCGCGAGGCCGGCCTGGTGGTGGGTGCCGGGCTGGCCGCGATGACGCAAGCCATCCGGCCAGGTGTCTCGACCTACGAACTCGACCAGATCGCCAGGCGGGTGCTTGCCGACGCTGGCGCGGCCTCGTCGTTTCTCGGCTATGCCGGGCCACCTCCCTTTCCGGGCGTCATCTGCGCCTCCCGCAATGCCAACGTCGTGCACGGCATTCCGAGCCCGGACGAGGTGCTCGCCGACGGTGACCTGATCTCGCTCGACTTCGGCGCCATCGTCGACGGCTGGCACGGTGACGCCGCCGTCACCGTGGCGGTCGGCGAGGTGTCAGCCGATGCCCAGGCGCTCTCGCGGGCCTGCCGTACCGCGCTGTGGGACGGCATCGCCGCCGCCCAGGTCGGCGGCCGACTCACCGACATCTCTGCCGCGGTGGAAACCTCGGTGCACGGTTCCGGTCGGTACGGCATCGTGACCGGCTATGGCGGTCACGGTATCGGCACGGCGATGCACATGGATCCGCACATCCTCAACCACGGCAAGCCAGGCCGGGGCCCGCGGCTGGTGGCCGGCATGGCGCTGGCCATCGAGCCGATGATCACGCTCGGTTCGGGGCAGACCCGTGAGCTGGCTGACTACTGGACGGTCGAGACGGCTGACGGGTCATTGGCCGCCCACTGGGAGCACACGGTGGCCCTGCTCGCGGACGGGCTGTGGGTGCTGACCGCCGAAGACGGCGGTCGCACCGAACTGCGGGCTCGTGGGGTTCCGGTCAGCGCCCTGGCGGGCTGACAGAGCCAGCTATCGGCTGGTGGCGCCGGCGCCGGCGGGTGTACGCGGGTGGCCGTTGTCGGGGGCACGTTATAGGTTCGAAGGACTGCCGAACCTACAACGAACGGAGGACGACATGAGCCACTCCGCGCCCGGCGCGCAAGACCCTCGGCCGATCCGGACCGTTGCCGAAGCAGGCACCTACCTGACCCGGGTCTGCTTCAAGCACGGTCCACCGCGCAAGACGGGCCTCGAACTCGAATGGCTCCTGATCGACCCGCACGACCCCGACCGCGGACCCGATCTGCCGACCCTGGCTGGGGTGCTGGGGCCGTACGCACCCCGCACGGTGAACCCGGACAGCCCAGCGAGGGCGTTGCCCCACGGTGGCCTGGTCACCGTTGAGCCGGGTGGGCAGGTGGAGATCTCCTCCGCGCCGACCGGTTCGGTGGCCGGCCTGATCACCGCGATGAGGGCCGACATCACAGCGCTGCGGTCGCTGCTGGCACCGGTCGGCTTTGAACTCTGCGGACTGGCGGCCGACCCGCACCGGCGACCGCACCGAATTCTCCGAACTCCGCGCTACGACGCGATGGCCGACGCCTTGGACGCATTCGGACCGGCCGGCCGGGCGATGATGTGCTCGACCGCGTCCGTTCAGGTCTGTATCGACCTCGGCAGTGTCGACGAGGCGGCCGACCGGTGGCGAGCCGCCCACCAGCTCGGGCCGGTGTTGCTGGCGGCGTTCGCCAATTCACCGCGAGCGGCCGCTGACCTGACGCCGGCGGCCTCCACCCGGATGTCCTTCTGGTGGCGGCTGGACCCCGAGCGGACCCGGCCGCCGGACTCCCTCGAACCGAGTGACTTCCCCGAGCGGGCGCTGGACACCCGGGTGCTGGCGAGGTATCGCGGCAACGGCGACTGGCGCCTGGCCGAGCCGCTGACATTGCGGCAGTGGGCCGAATCCGGCGAGCCGCTGACCACGGCCGACATCGACCTGCACCTGTCGATGCTCTTTCCGCCGGTCCGGCCGCAGGGCTACCTCGAACTCCGCTACCTCGATGCCCAGCCCGGTGACCAGTGGATGGCGCCGCTGGCGCTGGTGGCTGCCCTGTTCGCCTCCCCGGAGTCGGTCAGCCGGGTGTTGCGCTGCTGCGCTGACGCCGCCGACCGCTGGCAGCAGGCGACCGAGCACGGCCTGGCCGATCCGGTGCTGCGGTCGATCGCCGCCCAGTTGCTCGATCTGGCCCGTCCGGGCCTGGATGCCCTCGGGCTGGAGCCCCCGGTGGGGGAGGAGGTCGACCGGCTGCTGCGCCGGCGACTCGGCGAGGCGATCAGCCCCGCCCTGGAAGCACTGACAGGGGAGGCATCTCGATGACCACAGTCGATACCGGCACCCACCTTCACGAGCTCGGCGAGAGCGCGCTGCGCGAGCACATCGCCCGCGAACTGGACCGGGCTCGCCGCCGCACCGCCGCACTGACCGACGCTGTCGACGAGCCTGAGTTGGTGAGCCAGCACTCACCGCTGATGTCGCCGCTGGTCTGGGACTACGCCCACATTGCCAACCAGGAGGAGATCTGGCTGGTGCGCAACGTCGGCGGCTCGGAGTCGGTCCGCGGCGACATCGACGAGATGTATGACGCCTTCAAGAACTCCCGCGCGGCCCGTCCCGGCCTGCCGTTGCTCTCGCCGGAGCAGACCCGGCGGTACGTCAGGCAGGTCAGGGACAAGGTTCTCGACGTGCTCGGCCGGGCACCACTGAACACCAGCAGGTTGACCGGCTCCGGTTTCGCGTTCGGGATGGTGGTGCAGCACGAGCATCAGCACGACGAGACGATGCTGGCCACCCATCAGCTGCGTCGGTCCGGGCCGCCGCTGCACGCGCCGGCACCACGCCAGCCCACGATCTCCGCTCTGCCGCCCGAGGTTCTCATCCCGGCCGGGCCCTTCACGATGGGCACCTCCACCGAGGCCTGGGCGCTGGACAATGAGCGCCCCGCCCACGAGTTGCAGGTGAAGGCGTTCTTTCTGGACACCGCCGCGGTCACCAACGGCCAGTACGTCCGGTTTCTCGAGGCCGACGGTTACGATGACCCGCGCTGGTGGTCCGCGGCCGGCTGGGCCTACCGGCAGCAGGCGAGCCTCAGCGCTCCGCTGTTCTGGAGCCAGGACGCCGGCGGCTCGTGGTGGCGCCGCAGCTTCGGCACCCTGCTGGAGATCGAGGAGGACGAGCCGGTGCTGCACGTGTGCCTGTACGAGGCGCAGGCCTACGCGGCGTGGGCGGGTCGCCGGCTGCCGACCGAGGCCGAATGGGAGAAGGCCGCCCGGTGGGATCCGGCAACGCAGCGGTCCCGCCGTTATCCCTGGGGCGATGAGGACCCGACTCCGGAGCGGGCCAACCTGGGGCAGCAGCACCTTCGTCCGGCAGCGGCGGGCAGCTATCCCGCCGGTGCGTCGGCCTACGGGGTGCAGCAGCTGATCGGCGACGTGTGGGAGTGGACCTCGTCCACCTTCGCGCCCTACCCGGGCTTCGAGGTGTTTCCGTATGCCGAGTATTCCAAGGTCTTCTTCGGCACCGAGTACTACGTACTGCGCGGCGGCTCGTTCGGAACCGACCGGGCGGCCTGCCGCGGCACGTTCCGCAACTGGGACTACCCGATCCGGCGACAGATCTTTGCCGGTTTCCGGACCGCCCGCGACGCCGAGCAGGCCTGATCAGCGCTATGTGCCGTCACTTCGGTTACCTCGGGCCGCCGGTGCGGCTGGCCGAGCTGATCTTCGGGCCGCCCCACTCGCTGGCGGTGCAGAGCTACGCCCCGAGCGACATGCGTGGCGGTGGCAGCGTCAACGTCGACGGGTTCGGGGTGGGCTGGTTCGGTGACGAGGCAGCAGCTGGGCCGGCCAGGCGGTACCGGCGCCCGGTGCCGATCTGGCAGGACTCCGCCTTCGCCGAGCTGGCGCGGGACACCTCTGGTGCCGGCGTGCTGGCCGCGGTGCGCAACGCCACCGTCGGCATGCCGGTCGCCGAGGCGGCCTGCGCGCCGTTCACGGACGGGCGCTGGCTGTTCAGCATGAACGGCCTGATCGCCGGCTGGCCGGACACCGCCGTGGCGCTTGCCGACAGCCTGCCCCGTCGTGAACTGCTGCGCCTGGAGGCCATGACCGACGCGGCCCTGCTGTGGGCGGTGCTGCGTGCCCGGCTGGCCGAGGCCGATGACCCGGCGCTCGCGCTGGGCAGGCTGGTGGCCCAGGTGCTGGCCGCGGCACCGGGATCGAGGCTGACCACTCTGCTCACCGACGGCCGCCGACTGCACGCGACCACCGTCACCCATGCGCTGTGCTGGCGGCGTTGGAACTCGGCGGTGCTGGTGGCCAGCGAGCCGTTCGACGACGATCCGGCCTGGCAGCCGATTCCCGACGGCCGGCTGGTCACGGCTGACAGATCCGGCCTGCATCACGAGCCGCTGACCAGCCTTCCACCTACTGACATAGAGCGGGCCGACCATGTCCATCAGCGTTGATGACAGCTTTCTCGATTCGGCCGGCGCCACCGACGAGCTGGCCGAAGATGCCCGCACAGGTCTGAGCAGCACGCCCAAGTCGTTGCCGCCCAGGTGGTTCTACGATGCGCGGGGCAGCGAGCTGTTCGAGCGGATCACCGAGCTGCCGGAGTACTACCCGACCCGCACCGAAGCGCAGATCCTGCGCGCGCACGCTGATGACATCGTCGCCGCGGCGCCGGCCGAAACGGTGATCGAGCTGGGCTCGGGGTCCTCGACCAAGACCCAGCTGCTCCTCGATGCCTGGCAACGTGCCGGCACGCTACGGCGGATCGTCACGGTGGACGTCTCGACCAGCGCCCTGGCCGAGGCGGCGATCGGCCTGTCGGCGCGCTATCCGGACGCCGGCGTTCAGCCGGTGCGCGCGGACTTCACCCGGCACCTTGACGGCCTGGCCAAGACCGGTCGCACCGCGATCGTCTTCCTGGGTTCCACAGTCGGCAACCTGAACCCGGGGGAGCGGGCCGCGTTCTTCGACGGCGTTCGGTCGGCGTTGGCGCCCGGGGATGTGCTGCTGCTGGGCACCGATCTGGTGAAGCCGGCCGAGATCCTGGTGCCGGCCTATGACGACGCGGCCGGCGTCACGGCCGACTTCAATCTGAACGTGCTGCGGGTGCTCAATCGCGAGCTGGCCGGAAACCTGCCGCTGCAGGCATTCAGCCACCGAGCTGTGTGGAATCCGGCTGCCGAGCGGATCGAGATGCGACTGCGCGCCGATCGTGAGGTCCGGGGCAGGCTGTCGGCAATCGGGCTGGACGTGCATTTCGAGGCGGGCGAGGAACTGCTGACCGAGATTTCGTCAAAATTTCGCCGCGAGGGCATCACCGCGGAGCTCGCCGCGGCCGGACTGGAGCTGACACGCTGGTGGACCGACCCGGCGGCGCTCTTCGCTCTCAGCCTCTCCCACTAGCGCTGCGACTGGCGCGGCGGCCGGCAACCCCCCCGCCTGTGATCTCGCGACCGTGACCTCGCGAGATCTTGACCGGTAGGTGTGCCGACCGCACTTCGCGTCGTGCCGTGGCTGGAACGGCCCGTTCTGGCGATCGGAGCGGTGAGCGCCCGCACGGTTCGACAGGCGGCTTCAGCCTGGCTGAGGCCGTTCACGACTCGGAGCGGGCCGGTGCAGCCGGATCAGGGTGGCGGGGTTCGGCACCGACCGGCCGTGAAAATACCTGTAGATCGGAGCCGGTTCGCGATAGCCGTCGCACGTGCGGCCAGACGAGGTCGTAGGCTCTGGTTCAGCGGTCATGGTGGCTGCCTTCCGCTTGGTGATCGAGTTGCGTGGCTCGTGTTCGAGATGCGCTGTTCGAGCTACCCGCTGTTCGAGCTACCCGCTGTTCGAGCTACCCGCTGTTCGAGCTACCCGCTGTTCGAGCTGCCCGGTGGTTTTGAGTTCCCGCCCGGCTCGGTGTCGAGCTGGGTAGCTCGGTGCTCGCCGACCGCTCGCGTTCCTCGTCGACTGCTGGTCCATGACGGGTCGGCTACCAGTCGGCCTGGGCCTCGGCGCGGTCGTCCAGCTCGGCCGTTGCACCACCTCCCCGGTTGCCGGCGCCGGTGCACTACCGCGCCGCCCGGGGCGGATCGGGCAGAGGACGGCATGGCAGTCGACGGGACGGAGGGACCGTCGAACTCGGCGCCCACCCAGTCGCCGATTGCCGCCATGCCGCCCCATCCTCCCCCGAGGCTCTGCTGGTGGAAACGACTATTGTCTGACAACAAGTCATACAACAGACATTCGTAAGATGCCCGGGAAAGCGGATGTTGTCAAGGGCGAATCTGCCGCAGCCCGGCAGGCACAGGCTGACCGGGGCTCGACCGCGCTCCTCAGGCGACCGACCACAAGGGCGTCTGGCGAGCCAGCGAGCGGTGCAGCGCCCTACGTTCAGCGCGATCTATCCGGCTGAGCCGCACTGCCAGTGTCTCGCTGTCCACCTCGAGCCATTGCGCGATGGCGGCAGTGTCGTCGGCGCCACCGAGCCCCCGGATCGCCGCAATGAGGCTGGTCAGCGGGATGAGCCGGAGACTGACCTCGGCGTGCACCTGGCCCTCTTCGCGCTGCAACCAGGGCCCGCAGTCGAGAATGCCCCGCTCGAGATGCACCAGCTCGTGCGTGAGCGTGCATCGTCGCTGCGCGGCGGAGGTGCCCGCGCGGAGCGCGATCAGCCGGCCGTCGTCGCGGACCTCGCCGAGGAGGTCGCCGGTCATCGGCTCGATTACCAGTCGGACCTGCGGCCAGTTCTGCCGCAGATCGGCCCACGGGTCATAGGGCAGGGCTGGACGCGGAGTGCTGGTGAGAAGGTGTCGGCTGCTGGGATGCGAGGTCATGTCGGGATTATGGAATGAGCCTCTGACGATCCCTGGTGGGGCTTGGTCCGGTCAGCGCTGCGGTGGTTCCACCGAACCGCGGCGGGCCGCTTTGGGTGCTGCCTTCTTGGCCCGTCTGGTGTCGAGTTCGGTCACCGGACGGCTTGCCGCCACCGGCTGCAGCATCGCCCGGATGACCTCGTCCACTGCCCGGCGCTGCCGCCGGTTCAGCCGGCTGGCATCGGCCGGCGGTTGATAGGGCTCGGTCTCTTCGGCCGGCAGTGCGGCGGCGCTACGCAGCTTGGTCATCGAGACCTTGAGCACCTTGGACAGCGCAATCAGGGTGGCCTCATCCGGTCGGCCATGGTTGCCGCGCAGATAGCGGGCCGCGGTGTCGTGGTTGAGACTGAAGCCCAGCTCTTGGGCGTTGCGCGCGATGGTGCGGGCACTGAGGCCTTCTGAGTTCGAGGCCTGCAGCAGTTCGGAAAGGGCTGTCATCGGATAGATCCCACCTTCGTCGATGCGCTCAGCCTCGTGCTGATGTCCCTTCGCGCAGCCATGTTGTAGACATTAGCGGCTTACGAGGGCAGGTATGCGGCTGATCTTGACGATCCGTGACTGGTCATTTGTAGCCATGTCGCAGACGGTAGCTGCGTGCGGCCGCAGATGCGGCCGCCTGGGCCGAGGCTGCCCGGCGATTCGGTGGTGGGACCAGAGCACGGAGACAGCCGCACCGCGGCATGGCTGCGATGAAGGGCGAGCCGAGCGCGCGACCGGCTGCCCGGCAGGCTCCTAGGACCGGCTGACCATCGCCCGGAAGAGCTGGCTGTAGTGGGTGACCAGCGGTGCCGAGGGCCGGCTGTGCCGAGGGCCGGCTGTGGTGAGTGCAGGCTGTGCCGAGGTTCGGCTGTGGTGAGGGCCAGCGGTGCCCAGGGCCGGCTGTGCCGAGGGCGGCTGTGCCGAGGGCCGGCTGTGGTGAGTGCAGGCTGTGGCGCGAACCGGCTGCCCTCAGTGGCCGGGCGGCTCGGCCGAACCCCGGCGGGCTGCCTTGGCGGCCGTCTGCTGCCTGACCCGACGGGCGTCGAGGTCAGTGATCGGCCGGTCGGCCGGCGGTGGCTCGATCATGGCCCGGATGACCTGGTCCACCGCCCGTCGCTGGCGCACGTTCAGCCGGTTGGCCTCCTGCGGCGGTCGGTAGGGCTCGGTGACCTCGGCCGGTAGCGACGCGGCCGTGCGCAGCTTCGCCAGCGGGATGTCCAGGACGATGGAGAACGCCTGCAGCGTCGCCTCCTCGGGCCTGCCATGCGCGCCTCGCAGGTAGCGGGCCACGGTGTCGTGGTTCAGAGTGAAGCCGAGAAGGCGCGCCGCCGCCGAGATCTTCCGACCGCTCAGACCTCGCGAATTTTCGGCCCGTAGGAGCTCGGAGAGAGTGCTCATCGCGGGCCGACATGCCGTGACGGCGCGTCGTCGTCGGCGGAAGCTCCGATACGTGCAGACATGATGCAGACACTATCGCCTCATACGGCTGAAGAAACGGCGAATGGACGGACCGCATGTCGACAATCCGCAGACGCTGTCAGGGCAAAGATCGCGGCCCTGACAGCAGTGTCTGATTAAGGACAAGACGTCAGACGTTTCGGGTAGCTTGAGCGCGATCCGGCCGGTGCCGGATGCATTGTGTCGAACGGGGGGATTAATGCAACTACGAAGCCGGAGAGCGCTCGCTGATTACATCGACCTGCTGGGAATCTCGGAGCGGCAGCTGGCTCGCAATGCCGGTCTGAGTCATTCCACGGTGAACCACCTGGTCACCGGCCGACGCAACAGCTGCTCGCTGCGTACCGCGGTCGCCATCGAGCGGGCACTCGAGTGCCCGCCCGGTCTGCTGTTCGCGCCCGACACCGACGCCGATCGGTTGGCGATGTACCGGCTGTGGGCCGACTCCGAAACCCGGGCGGGCGGCACCTCCGGCGGCGACTTCGGCTGAATTTCGTCTCGGGCCGTCGAACGCGGCGTCCGACGGTGTGGTCCGCCGTCGGACGCCGACATCGGACAAGGACATCGGGCAAGGACATCGGACAAGGGCATCGGGCAAGGACATCGGGCAAGGACATCGGACAAGGGCATCGGGCAAGGACATCGGGCAAGGACATCGGACAAGGGCATCGGGGGGATCAGACGGCGAACATCGGACGTCGGACGTCAGTCGTCGGGCGTCAGTCGGGCGCCCACCTGACGGGGCCGGTCGTCGGACATCACGCCGGCGGTTCGGCCGCCATCCGCCCCGCGGACGCCGTAACCGGCAGTCGCCGGAGCTCGGCGATCAGCCGGTAGGACCGGAGCCGGTCTTCGAGCTCGTAGACCTGGTTGGTGATCATCAGCTCGTCAGCTCCGGTGCGATCGAGCAGGTCAGTCAGCTGGCGTTTCACGGTGTCCGGCGACCCCAGCGCCTGGCCGAACTTGCGCTCCTCGACGAACGCGCGCTCGGCCGGGCTGAACTCGTACTCGGCAGCCTCCTGCGGGCTCGGCAACCGGATCGGACGCCCGGTGCGCAATCGCAGAAAGGATAGCCAGCCCGGCTTGGCCAGGTACTCGGCCTGCTCGTCGGTGTCGGCGCAGGTCGCGCTGACCGCGACCATGGCGTGCGGCTGGTCCAACCACTGCGACGGCCGGAAGCTGCGCCGGTACGCCGCCAGTGCCGGTTCGGTGTTCGCCGCCGAGAAGTGGTGAGCGAAGGAGAAAGGCAGGCCCAGCATGCCGGCCAGCTGGGCGCTGAAGTCGCTGGAACCGAGCAGCCACACTTGCGGCAACCCGGCCGCGGTCGGCACCGCCTGCAGCCTGCTGGGATCACCGGCCAGCATGGCGATCAGCTCGGCTAGCTCGTTGGGGAAATCCTCGGCGGACAGGCCCTGCACCGTCCGGCGCAGCGCCAGCGCGGTCCGCTGGTCGGTGCCCGGAGCGCGCCCGATGCCCAGGTCGATACGTCCCGGATGCAGCGACTCGAGGGTGCCGAACTGCTCGGCGACCACCAGCGGCGCGTGATTGGGCAGCATCACGCCGCCGGAGCCGACCCGGATGCTGGAGGTCGCCCCGGCCAGGTGCGCCAGCAGGACCGCTGGCGACGAGCTGGCGATGGCTGGCATGTTGTGGTGTTCGGCTACCCAGAAGCGCTGGTAGCCCCAACGCTCGGCGTTGCGGGCCAGCTCGGTGGTGTAGCGCAGGGCTTCGGTGGCGTTGGCCTTGCTGCTGACCGGCGCGAGATCCAGAATGGACAACGGAACGTTTTTCACGCTGGTGGCAACCGGCGGCGACGTCCTGATCTTCCCCGCTGGCGCTTGCTCGCCCCGCGTTTTGGTATCGGGTCTCGGCGTGAGTAAACTCAGCGGTTGGCGCATGCCGCCGGTCTTCATGCCCAGAATCGCTGGGTTCGCTCGCTGTGGCCGCGAGTGGTGACCGGCCCTCATCGACAGGCGCCGGACGTGGTTTTCTGACAGGGCGATTTCGGTGCCTGCCGACCGCGCCCGTACTGTAGGTAACGATACGCAACGAAAAGCGGAGGACATGGCCAAAAAGGATGGGGCCATCGAGGTCGAGGGCAAGGTGGTGGAGCCACTGCCCAACGCGATGTTCCGGGTGGAGCTGAGCAACGGGCACAAGGTGCTCGCTCACATCAGCGGCAAGATGCGTCAGCACTACATCCGCATCCTGCCCGAGGACCGGGTCGTGGTGGAGCTCTCGCCCTATGACCTCACGCGCGGACGGATCGTCTACCGCTACAAGTAAGCCGACCGATGAAGATGGCCGCCGCCCCGTGCGGGGGCCATCGTGTTCGAAACCAGGAGTAAGACCGTGAAGGTCAAGCCCAGCGTCAAGCCGATCTGCGACAAGTGCAAAGTCATTCGTCGTCACGGTCGGGTCATGGTCATCTGCGAGAACCTGCGCCACAAGCAGCGTCAGGGCTGAGCAGTAGTACCTGCAGTCCCCCAGCACGCGCACTCCTCCCTACGCGTCATTGCCGGCTCGTCCGGACGGTGACACAGGGTTACCCCCGGTCGGAGGCCGGGGCCGCTAGCCGGCGCTGACGATTCAGCGCCGCTGGGCACCAGCGGACGGATGCGCACAAG
>JAABUK010009525.1_pt1 | contig 13243 bp, 5 predicted proteins | sample 5559141 | NCBI WGS metagenome assembly JAABUK01 (sample SAMN10711869, study PRJNA513367) | rock metagenome | isolation source: Antarctica rocks | place: Antarctica: Victoria Land, Pudding Butte nord | collected 2016-01-03
CGTTGAACCCGCTGATGACCACGCCGACGACGTTCCCCGAGAGGATGTTCCGGGCCGGCCCGGTCGTCCCGCCGACGACGTTGGCGGGGGCGTCGAGGATCAGGACGCCCGACAGCTGGGGCGTCGCCGAGGCGAACCCCTTCCGCCCGGCCGCGTCCACGCCGATGAAGTTGCCGAGGACCTGCCCGCCGGCGACCCCCTGGCCGGAGAACCGGATGCCGTCCCGGCCGTTCCCGGAGATCACGTCGCGGACCGAGGGGGCCTGCCCGCCGATCACCACGGCGGGGGCGTCGACGACCAGGACGCCCGACTGGCGGTTGCCCAGGGCGGCCAGGCCCGTGGCGTCGGTCCCGATCAGGTCGCCCAGGATCAGGTCGCCGGCCGAACCGGCGCCGGAGACCTCGACCCCGTTATTCGCGTTGCCCGAGATCACGTTGCTGGCCGAGGGCGACGCCCCGCCGACCACCACGAGCGGGGCGTTGTCGATCAGCAGGCCGTCGGCCATGTTCCCCAGGGCGAACCGGCCGGTCGCGTCGAGCCCGATGTAATTCCCCGAGACGAAGGTGCCGATCGACTTCAGGCCCGAGACCACCACGCCCGCCTGGCGGTTGTTCGACACGAAGTTCCGGGCCGCCGGGATGTCGCCGCCGACCGTGTTGCCCGGCGCGTCCTGCACCTGGATCCCGAAGCTGGCGTTGCCCAGCGAGTTGCCCGCGGCGTCGGTCGCCCGCGTCCCGGTCGCGTCGAGCCCGACGATGTTGCCGACCACCAGGTTCGAGGTCGATCCGGGGCCGAAGACCTCGACGCCGACCCCGGTGTTGGCCGAGATCACGTTGCCGCCGACGAACGCCGTCCCGCCGATCGTGTTGCCGCCCGAGGAGTTGATGAAGACCCCGAGCTGGAGGTTCCCCTTCGGCAGCGACCCGGTCGCGTCCAGGCCGATCAGGTTGCCCGAGACCAGGTTGCCCGACGCCCCGGCGCCGATGATCCCGACCCCCTGGCCATTCCCGGAGATCACGTTCCGCTCGGCGGGAGAGTCGCCACCGATCAGGTTCCCGCCCGCCCCGTCGAGCAGCAGGATCCCGAAGCCAAGGTTCCCGACCGAGGTCTCGCCGTCGAAACCCAGGCCGATCAGGTTCCCCGAGATCTCGTTGAACGAGGTCCCGGGATTGGTGATCGTCACGCCGGTCGCGTTGCCCGAGATCACGTTCCCCGCGCCCGGGGTGGACCCGCCGATGGTGATCCCGGCAGCCTGGTCGGCCAGGAAGACGCCCGACTCGTTGTTCGGGCGGGGGGTCACGCCGTCGGCCGCCACGCCGATCAGGTTCCCCTCGATCGCGTCGCCGGTCGAGGAGGTCAGGACCCGGATGCCCGCCGAGCCATTGCCCGAGACGATGTTCCCCGAGCCGTGGGTGGTCCCGCCGATGGTGACGCCTTGCGCCCCCTGCTCGATCTGGATGCCGTTGTTGGTGTTCTTCAGCGAGTAGAGGCCCGCGATGGTCGTATCGGACTGCTCGCCGTCGCCGCCGAGGCCGACGACGTTCCCCTGGATCAGCTCGCCGAGGTCGGTCCCGAGCGAGCCGAAGACGTCGATCCCGTTGGCGTTGCCGGAGATCGTGTTGCCCGATCCGGGGGTCGAGCCACCGATCGTCGCGCCCGGGGCGATCACCAGCCGGACGCCGTTCTGGTCGTTGCCGACCCGGAGCGTGGCGCTGGCGTCCAGGCCGATGATGTTGCCCTGGATCAGGTTGCCCGCCGTCGGGTCGGCCGAGCCCGCCTGGCCGATCCCGATCCCGTCGGCCAGGTTGCCCGAGATCACGTTGCCCGCGCCGAAGGCGGTACCGCCGATCGTGTTGAACGACCCATCGGTGATGACGATGCCGTCCTGGAAGTTGCCGAAGTCGGCCTCGCCGGTGGCGTCGAGCCCGATGTAATTCCCCCGGATCAGGTTGAAGTCGGCCAGGCCGCCTTGCAGGCCCGAGCCCGGCCCGACCGCGGCGTCGGGGAGGCTCTGGATGTCGAAGCCGCTCCGGTTCGAGGAGATCACGTTCCGCTCGGCGCCGGTGGTGCCGCCGATCGTGTTCCTCGGCGCGTTGACGATCAGGATGCCGTCGAGGAGGTTGCCGGAGTTGCCCGTTCCCGAGGGGCCGGTGCCGATCAGGTTCCCCAGGACCCGGTTGCCCGAGGCCCCCGGCCCGTCCAGCGTGATCCCCGAGCCGGCGTTGTCGGAGATCACGTTCCGGTCGCCGGCCGAGGCCCCGCCGATCGTGTTGGCTCCCGAGTCGAGGATCGCGACCCCGTCCTGGAGGTTCGGCATCGCGACCCCAGCCGGGCTGATCCCGATGAAGTTGCCCCGGACCAGGTTGGCCGACGACGTGGCGTCTCGGATCGCGACCCCGTCGAGCCGGTTGTCGCCGATCAGGTTCAGGAGGATGGCGGTCGCCGGGGCCTGGACGATCGCGATCCCCGCGCCCGAATTGGCCGTGATCGCGTCTCCGACGATCCGGGTCCCCGGGGCGTCGGCCCCCTCGACGTGGACCCCCGAGCCGCCGTTGAAGGCGATCGCGTTGGACGAGCCGGGGGCGAGCCCGCCGATCGTCGTCCCGGGCGCGTCGAGCAGGTAAATGCCGTCGCTCGCGTTGCCCAGCCCGGTCAGGTCCAGGCCGATCGAGTTCCCCACGATCAGGTTGCCCGAGGAAGCCGGCTGGTCGATCGTGATCCCTCGCGAGACGTTGCCCGAGACGAGGTTCCCCGCGCCCGGGGCGGTCCCGCCGATCGTGTTGCCCGGCGAGGCGTCGACGCGGATCCCGTCGATCCCGTTGCCGATGGCGCGGGCCCCGGAGAAGCTCGTGCCGATCCGGTTGTCCTGGATCAGGTCGTCCGTCGGCTGCCCAGACACGGCCGAGGCGGCGATACTTCCGGAACCGCCGACGACGTGGAGCCCGTTGCCCGCGTTGCCCGAGATCAGGTTGCCCGCGCCGACCGCCGGGCCGCCGACGGTGACCGAAGGAGCCCCGGTCAGGGTGATCCCGTCGCCGCCGTTGCCGTAGTTCTGCGGCCCGAGCCTGATCTGGTTGTCGGCGATCGGCAGGGCCCCGATCGAGTTCGCCTCGATCGCCAGCGACCAGGAGAGCGAGGCGACCGCGATCCCCGCGCCCACGTTGCCCCCGATCAGGTTGCCCAGGCCGGGCAGGCCGATCTGGTCGCCGGTCGAGAACGCCACGGCGATCCCCGGCCCGAGGTTGGCGGCGACCTGCGGCCGGGTCGAGCCGGTCCCCCGGATCACCCCGACGTCGTTCGCCAGGAGCTGGACCCCGTTGGCCCCGTTGATCGAGATCCCCGCGCCGGTGGAGTCGACGACGGCGAGGCCCTTGACGACCGAGTTGTCGGCCCCGATCTCCAGCCCCGGCGCGGTCGCCACCCCGGAGTTCTTGCCGTCGATGACGATCAGCGGCGTGCCCGTATAGCCCGCCAGGGTCGTCCCGTCGATGATGACCGTGGTGAAGATCGCCGGCAGGGGCGAGAGCGGCAGGATCGACTGCGAGCCGCCCGCCCCGACCCCGGTGACGTTGCCGATGTTGTAATCGATCACGTCGGGGCCGTTGTCGTTGTTGACCTGATCGATGGCGTCGCGGAGCGAACCCTTGCCGACGTCGGCGGTGGTCGTGACGGTGTAGTCGGTCAGCAGGATCCGTCGCTCGACGACCTCCGCCTCGGGAAGGGCGCGACGACGCGGGGGTCGGATTCGGCTCGGCCTCGGGAAATCATGCATCGCCTGGCCCCGTCGTGGGTCGAGTCCCCGGGCCGGCCCCCTCGCCGCGCCCCCGGTCGCGCCTCGGGCGGCCCGAGCAGGTAGACCGGCACCGGCTGGCCGGTCGTCTCGGTGAACGTGGCCCCGCCCCCCTCCGCCTCATCGCCCGCGATGTCGACCGGGTTGGCCAGGAAGAACTTGCCGACCATCGGCATGGCCGTGATGACCTTGCCGAGGAAGGCGGGGGTCCCGACGTCGCCGGGCGGGGCGTGGCCGGGCGTCAGGCCGCCCAGGCGGCGGCGCTGCGTGGTCAGGTCGTCCACCGGCAAGCTCCGCTGAGGATTAGCCGTCGTATCGGACCACCCAGCGGTTGTCGACGAACGTGGCGAGGAGATCGGTCCCGACCGGCGGGATCACCGTGCCGACATTGAAGACGTAGAGGTCTTCGACGGCGACCGTCAGCGTGGCCGGGCCGCCCTCGACCTCGTCGCCGGTGACGGCCAAGGGGAAGCAGGAGTAGTAGGCGCTGGGGACCGTCGGGTAAGTCGTCTTGGTCCGGGTCCGCACGGCGAGGGCCGGGTTGCCCGACTCGGTGCGGTGTGGGAGGGACACGATCAGGTCGCTCATCGCGGCCATCCGACGACGGAGCTGGGCCGCCTCGTCCTGGTAGGCCATTAGGTCGCCTCGCGATGTCGGAGGAGGGTCGGATGAGGCGGGGGCGGCGTCGGACGGGATCGGGCGGAGATCGGACGGCGGGCGGGATCGGGTGGTAGAGGGTCGATGGCCAGGTCGACTGACTGAGGGCTCTTACGAGGTCGAGCGGGAGCTTCACGATCGGTTCGACACCTCGGACATACCGGAGCGGGCCGGGCGGAAGGCGAAAACGGACGTGAGCCGCACACTCTGATCCCTCGCCCGCCGCCCGCTCACTCGATTATGATCGCTTTTCGTCCGGCCCTTCGGTCGGGCGTTGTTGGTTTCGAAGCGGGATAGCCGCCAATGCCGGGGCTGGACAGCTAGGCCGACGGCATTCAGGATCGGGGAAGGGTACAGCATGGCCAACCAGGCGTTATCCTGTCCGCATTGTGGAAGGACCGGGACGTCATCCTTGCCGATCGAGGTGGGGCGAGCGGTGAGATGTCCCGGTTGTGGGACGAAATTCATTGCGGGTGGCAATACGTCGCCAATCATCCCGACAAATGTGTTCAAGCCGATACGTTCAAGCGAGGATGAGGCCCCACTCAGGCTGACCAACGATTCGGCCTCGCGCGGCAGCAAATCCAGTCCGGTCGAAATCGGCCTGAGGCATCTGAAAAACCCTATCATGCTGATCGGCGGAGTTTTTCCCGCAATCGTCTTGATCGGTTTCTTGGGTTATTTGTGGTACGAAACCACCACGAAAGCCCGGGCAGACACCGTGCGAACCTTGAAGATTGAGGCCGATCGACTCTCTGCACTCCGCCCGGAAGAAGCCTTGGAGAAGTACGAACAACTTGTCTTGTTGATTGGCAATCCATCACGTTTGGAGGAAGAACAAAGCCTATTGGCTGTTACATTGTCAAGCCGAGCAAAATTGCTCGAAGTCGTCCAACCAATCCGCGACAGGCGAAAGGCCGAGTCCGACGAAGCAGTTCGGCTTGCAACCCTCAAAGCGAAGTCGATGGCCGATGCTGCCAGGCTGGAATGCTATCGAGCTAATATCTCGGGGATCGCCTGGGTAGATACCAAAGCCGGCACGTTCAATGGATTGAGGGGGGTCAAGGTCTCCCTCATCCGCAGGGAATCACCCAGGTCCGAACTTGGCTATTTGCTCGAACCGCTTCAAAAAAACCGGACTGTCGGATCGATTGCCACGCGGAATTACGACCACCTTCCCCCCGACCAACCAATCGACGTGAAAGGCTTGTGGTCCCTGATACGACTCGACACGATGGGGCCAACCGGAACCCCGAACGACGAACGATATCAATTGCTCCGCGACGATGCTGTGTGGCCGATCGTGGTGAGGAGGGCGGCCATAGCGACAACCGAGACGGGAATAGACGGTAAATTTTCGATGGAAAAAATCAAAGGTGGCAGATATTATGTGGTTGCCGAATATTTCACCGAACACGCCTTCATCGAATGGATCTTAGATATCTCCGTTGAGAAGTCTGGCATTATGACAGTAAACCTTCATAATAAAAATGCAGACATGATCCTCAACAAATCCGACGACGGCGGCTGAGAGATCGGGGCTTCTCATGCCCCACTTCCACTCACGACGGTCCGGCCGTCACGTTGAGGTTAAATCCCCGGCCGCTTGTTCGCCCCTGCGGGCTGGGCATTCAGAAGTGGAGGGGCCCCGGGCATCCCAGCGAGCCGACGACGTTCGGCCTCGGCACGGCCGGCGCGGGCCGCTTCTTCTGCTTTGTTTGTCGCAGCCGTGTTTCGATCCAGGGCGGCAATCAAGGCCGAATTGTCGGTCCCGCCGCCGCCGCCCTCGCCGACGACCTGGAACGCTGGCTCGGCGACGAGCCGGTCTCGGCCTACCCCGAACCCTGGACCGTCCGGCTCGCCCGCCGGTCCCGCCGCCACCGGTCCGCCGTCGCCGCCGCCTTCGTCATGCTCGCGACCGCCGCCGCCGCCCTCGGCCTCGGCGCCTTCCTCATCAACCAGGAAAAGGCCCGGACCGAGCGGAACTACCAGCGCGCCCGGTCCGCTGTCGAGCGGATGCTCACCCGGGTCGGCGAAGTCGACCTGGCCGACGTCCCGCAGATGGAGTCGGTCCGCCGCGACCTCCTCGACCGCGCCCCGGCTTCTACCGCGAGTCGTTCGAGGAGCGCCGGGGCGACCTCGGCACGAAGGTCGAGACCGGCCGGGCCCTCGCCCGCCTCGGCGACATCAGCGAGATGCTCGGGCTCTACGCGAAGGCCGAGGGGAATGATCGCGAGGCGATCGCCCTCCTCGACGGGACCGACGGCGACGCCGAACGGCACCGGGCCCTCGCCCGAGCCCGGAACAACCTGGGCGTCCTCTTGAAGAAGAGCAACCGCTTCGTCGAGGCCGCCTTCCGCCGGGCCCTGGCCGGCTCGACCTCCGGCAGGCCCGAGGACCGCCGCGAGGTCGCCCGCTACCTCAACAACCTGGGGATCCTCCAGGCCCGACCCGACCCCGACGCCGCCGAGAAGACCTTCCTCGAAGCGATGAAGCTCCAGGACGCCCTCCAGGCCACCAGCGCCACCAACGCCGGCTTCCGCTGGCAGAGGGCCCGGACCTGGAACAACCTCGCCAACCTCTCCGCCCGCGCCCGCCTGCCCGAGGAGGCCGGCCCGGCTTTCGCCCGGGCCCGAGCCGGCTTCGAGGCCCTCGCCGCCGACTTCAACGCCGTGCCCGACTATCGCCGGGAGCTGGCGATGACCCGGAACAACCAGGCCCAGTGGCTCGAAGCCGCCCCTTCCGGCGACCTCCGGCCGCTCGACCTCCTCCGCCAGGCCGAGGCCGACCAGGCCCGGCCCGTCGAGGAGTTCCCCGAGGTCCCCGACCACCGGATGAAGCTGGCGATCACCCGGCTCCACCTCGGCGACCTCCTCCGCGCCACCGACCCGGCCGCCTCCGGCGGCGCCCTCGACCGGGCGATCGCCCTGCAAGAGAAGCTCGTCGCCGAGACGCCCCAGGTCCCCGAATACCGCGCCGCGCTCGGGCGGACCCTGACCGAACGGGCCCGCTCGCTCGCGGTCGAGGGGAAGCCGGCCGACTCGCTGGCGGCCTTGACGCCCGCGATCGAGTCGCTGGAGAAGGCGATCGAGGGCGACGCCCGCGACCAGACCTACGTCCGCTTCCTCTTCGACGCCCGGGCCGACCGCTGCCGGGTCCTCCTGAAGCTCGCCCGCCACGCCGACCTCGCCGCCGAGGCCGCCAGGCTCGCGAAGATCGCCCCCGGGCGGCCCGAGGCCCCGCTCGCCGCCGCCGGATTCCTCGCCAGGGCTTCGGAGATCGCCGTGGCCGACGCGACCCTCGACGAGGCGGCCCGCAGACGCGAGGCCGAGGCCGACGCGGTCGCCGCCGTCGCCGCCCTCCGCGACGCCCTCGGGCGAGGAGCCACCGACCTCTCGTTCCTCGACGGGCCCGACTTCAAGCCCCTGAAAGGCCGGCCCGACTTCGAGAAGCTCCGGGCCGACTGGCAAGCGAAGGGGCGGAAGGCGGCGGGTTGAAGACGGGGGATTGAACCGCCAAGACGCCAAGAGCGCCAAGGGGGAGAGAGAGAAGCTTCGAGGTCATCGATCTCGAATTCCTGTCTCCTTCCTCCTCTTCCCCCCTTGGCGCTCTTGGCGTCTTGGCGGTTCAATCTTCCGTCTTCCGCCTCAGGCCAGAATCTCCCGGACCACCTTCCCGTGGACGTCGGTCAGGCGATAGTCGCGGCCCTGGAAGCGATAGGTCAACTTCTCGTGGTCGAGGCCGAGGAGGTGGAGGATGGTGGCCTGGAGGTCGTGGACGTGGACCTTGTCGCGGGCGACGGCGAAGCCGAGTTCGTCCGAGGCGCCGTGGGTGTAGCCGCCCTTCACGCCGCCGCCGGCGAGGACCATCGTGTAGCAGTCGGGGAAGTGGTCGCGGCCGAGGATGCCGCCGCCCGCCGTCCGGCCTTCGCGGAAGGGGGTCCGGCCGAACTCGCCGCCCCAGATGATCAGGGTGTCTTCGAGCAAGCCGCGTTGCTTGAGGTCCTTGATGAGCGCGGCGGCGGGCCGGTCCATCGTCGCGCACTTCTTGGTCAGGCCGTCGCGGATGTCCTCGCCGGGCCCGGTCCCGTGGAAGTCCCAGCCCCAGTCGAAGAGCTGGACGAACCGGACGCCGTCCTCGACCAGCCGCCTGGCGAGCAAGCAGTTGTTGGCGAAGCTCGACGCGCCGGGCTGGGCCCCGTAGGCTTCGAGGACTTCCTTCGGCTCCTTCGAGATGTCCATCACCTCGGGGACCGACGCCTGCATCCGGTAGGCCAGCTCGTACTGGGCGATCCGCGTGGTGGTCTCGGGGTGGCCCAGCTCGCGCTCCTGGATCTCGTTGAGGTCGCGCAGGGCGTCGAGGCTGGCGCGGCGCAAGGGCCGATCCATCCCCGAGGGGTCTGAGGCGTAGAGGACCGGGTCGCCCTGCGATCGGCACTGGATCCCCTGGTAGACCGAGGGGAGGAACCCCGAGCCGAACGACGACTTGCCGCCGTTCGGCTGGACCCCGCTGGAGATCAGGACGACGAACCCCGGCAGGTTCTCGTTCTCCGACCCGAGCCCGTAGGTCGCCCACGTCCCCATCGACGGCCGCCCCGCGCGGGGGGAACCGGTGTAGAGCAGCAGCTCGGCCGGGGCGTGATTGAACTGGTCGGTGTTCATCGAGTTGATGACGCAGAGGTCGTCGGCCACCCCCTGCAAGTGCGGCAGGGCGTCCGACATCCAGACGCCGTTCTTGCCATACTGGGCGAACTTCCGGGGCGTCCCCAGCAGCTTCGGCACGCCCGAGGTGAAGGCGAAGGTCTTTCCCTTGAGGAAGTCGTCGGGGCAAGCCTCGCCGTTGCGCTTGACCAACTCCGGCTTGTAGTCGAACAGGTCGAGGTGCGGCGGCGAGCCCGTCAGGTGCAGGTAGATGACCCGCTTCGCCTTCGCCGGGAACATCGGCGGCTTCGGCGCGAGCGGGTTGACGACCGACCCCGCGCCATCCGGTGCCGTCGCCGGGGCGTCCTTGGCCAGCAGGCTGGAGAGGGCGATCGCCCCCAGGCCCGCCTGGCTCTGGCGGAAGAAGTGGCGGCGGGTCAGGTGGGAGACTCGGGCGGTCCGGGGGTCCATCGTGGGTCCTTTCCTGCCGACTTCGGGTAGGGCAGGACTCGTCCTGCCGTTTCGGGCATGATCGGCAGGACGAGTCCTGCCCTACGGGAGGGAGGGGAAACGCCTCACCGCCTCATCAAGGTCTCGTCCAGGTTCAAAAGCACGTTGGCCACGACGGTCCAGGCCGCCAGGTCGGCGAGGTCCGAACCTTCGGGCGCGGGGCCGAGGGGGTCGGTCGCTAGCTTCTTCGCTCCATCGGGGTCGCCGGCGAACTGCGAATAGGCGTCGTCGTGGAGCCGGACGAGCCGCTCGATTTCGCGGTCGGTCGCTTCCCTCGACAGGCAGAGCTTGAGCCCGAACCTCGCCCGATCGGCCTTGGCCTTCCCCGCGCCGGCCATCCGGCGGGCGAGGCCCTGGGCGGCCTCGACGTAGACCGGGTCGTTCAGGGTGACGAGGGCTTGCAAGGGGGTGTTGGTCCTGGAGCGGCGGACGGTGCAGACCTCGCGGTTCGGGGCGTCGAAGGTGGCCATCGAGGGGTAGGGGTTGGAGCGACGCCAGGTGGTGTAGAGCCCCCGGCGGAACTTGTCGTCGCCCATGCTGGTCTGCCAGTCGATCTTGCCGCCGAAGGCCGCGGCCAGGCCGCTGGCCGGCTGGGGCGGTCGGACCGGCGGGCCGTACATCCGGGGCGAGAGCAGCCCGGCGACGGCGAGGGCCTGGTCGCGGACGGTCTCGGCGGGCAGGCGGAACCTCGGGCCTCGGGCGATCCACTGGTTCGCCGGGTCGAGCCTCAGGCCTTCGGGCTTGACCTTCGACGACTGCCGATAGGCGGCCGAGGTGACGAGGAGGCGGAGCAGGGCCTTCAGGTCCCAGTGGCTCGCGACGAGCTCGGTGGCCAGCCAGTCGAGGAGCTCGGGGTGGGTCGGCGGCTCGCCCTGCGAGCCGAACTCCTCGCCGGTGGGGACCAGGCCCGCGCCGAAGACCTGCTCCCAGGCGCGGTTGGCGACGACCCGGGCGGTCATCGGGTTGTCGTCGCTCATCAGCCATCGGGCCAGGGCCAGGCGGTCGCGAGGGGCGTCGGCCGGCAAGGTGGCGATCGCCTCGGGGACGCCCTCGGCGACCTCGGACCCGAGGTCCAGGTAGTTCCCCCGGAGCTGGATCCGCGTCTTTCGGCGGGCGCCCGCCGGAAGCTCGGCGAGGACCGGCACTGTGGTCTCGGGCTTCAACCCGGCGAGATCCTTGCGGGCCCCGGCTAGTTCGTCCCGGACGAGCTTGGTCTCGGGGGCGACGGAGGCCCGATAATACTTCGCGACCTCGGCCCGCCGGGCTTCGTCGGGCGAGCGGAGCGCCTCCAGGATCTTCGGGGGGAGGCGGGCGAATTCGGGGGCCCGGTCGTCGGCGGTCCACGCCAGCCGGGGGGAGTCCGCCGGCGCGGCGTCGGGCTTCGGGGCGGGCTCGACCGTCACCGACAAGGTAGACCCCGGCTCGATCGCGAGGGGCTCGGCCGGGAGGAGGATCAGCCGACCGCCGCCGGGGGGGACCGGCCAGCCCTGGGACTTCGGCGTGAGGATGTCGGCCGGGGCGGCCGAGCCGTCATCGAACGCGGAGACGAAGGCGACGGGCCGGCCGCCGCCGGTCGCGAACTCGACCGAGAGCTTCGGCGCCGCGCCGAGGTCGCGGGACCAGGCGGGCTTGCGGGCCTCGTCGAGGATCACCAGTTTCGCCCCGTCGAGCCTCGACTGGAGCCCGCCGTCGGTCCGGCTCCAGATCACCAGGCGGTCGACCGGCCCGGCTTGCTTGAGGTCGACCTCCCACCAGGGGTCGTCGGAGACGGCGGTCTGGGTGGTCGACTTCGCGGTGGCGAAGTCGCCGTCGGTATTGCCGTCGATCGCCAGCCGGGCCGATCCGTCGAAGGCGGTGGTCGACTGGCTCGCCTCGCCCTTGGCCGCGACGTTCTCGCCCCCCCGGAAGGCCTGGACCTCGGCGAGCGAGATCATCTTCTCGCGGCCTGGCAGTTCGACCCGGACGTAGCGGCCGATGGGGGTCGCCCCGCCCGGCGGGACGACCGAGGCGACGACCCGCACGACGACCGCACCAGGCGACTTCGGGCCGGTCGCCGCCGGGAACTCCAGCCGGAGCCCGGCGAGCCGGCTCGGGGGCGCGGCGGGGTCGAGGTCTTTCCAGGCGAGCGGGGCTTCGAGGTTGTTTCGCCAGCGGGCGAGGCTCGCGTCGGTCTCGGGCGTCGGGGTTTCGAGGGTCTTCTCCAGCGACTCGATCCGCGCCTTCAGCTCGGCCCGCTTCCGCTTCTGCTCGGTCGACTCGACGGCCAGGGTCGGGCTCTCGTCGCCCCGGTCGGCGTCCTGGGTGTTGTTGAAGAAAGCAAAGAGGCGGAAGAAGTCGGCCTGGGAGAGGGGGTCGAACTTGTGGTCGTGGCACTGGGCGCAGGCGATGGTGGTCCCCATCCAGACGGCCATCGTGGTGTTGACCCGGTCGACGATGGCGGCGTTGCGGAACTCCTCGTCGACGGTCCCGCCCTCGTTGTTGGTGGTCGTGTTCCGGTGGAAGGCGGTGGCGATCCGGGTTTCGTCGGTCGCGTCGGGCAGGAGGTCGCCGGCGAGCTGTTCGAGGGTGAAGCGGTCGAACGGCTTGTTGGCGTTGAACGACCGGATGACGTAGTCGCGATAGCCCCAGATGGTCCGGCTCGGGTCGTCGGCATAGCCGCTGGAGTCGGCGTAACGGGCCAGGTCGAGCCAGAGCCGCGCGGCGTGCTCGCCGTAGCTCGGGCGGGCAAGCAGGGCGTCGACCAGCCGCCCGTAGGCGTCGGGGCCCGGGTCGTCGCGGTAGGCGTCGACCTCGGCGGGCGTCGGCGGCAGGCCGGTCAGGTCGAGCGCGACCCGGCGGATCAGGGCCTCGCGGTCGGCCTCGGGCGAGGGGGCGAGCCCTTCCTTCGCCATCCTCGCCAGGAGGAAGGCGTCGACCGGGTTCTTCGACCAGCCTTCTCGCTCGACCACTGGCACGGGCGGGCGGGTCGGCCGGGCGTACGACCAGTGCCTCGCGTACTTCGCCCCCTGTTCAACCCAGCGGGCGAGGCGTTCGAGCTCGGCGGGCGGGAGCTTGGCCGCGTGCTTCGGCGGGGGCATGACCTCGTTCGGGTCGTCGGAGCGGACCCGGAGGATCAGCTCGGACTCGTCGGGCTTGCCGCGGACGACGGCCGCATAGCCGCCGAGGTCCTCGAACGCCCCGGCCTCGGTGTCGAGCCGGAGCGGCTTGCCCACCCCCTGCCGCTTCGCCGGGTCGGGCCCGTGGCAGGCGTAGCAGCGGTTCGAGAGGATCGGCCGGATCTCCCGGTTGAAGTCGACGGGCTCGCCCGCCACGGCTCCCGCCCCGACGAGCAGGGCGACCAGGCAGGCCAGGGCCGGGGCCTTCGACCCCGGGAGGGTTCGGATCGAGATCGGCATGGTGGGCGACCGGGAGGGTGGGAGGGTTTCGCTCGGCCTTGATCGAATCCATTCTATCGGAATCCGGGGCTTTGTGGCCACACGATCTCGCGGGGCGCGGCGGATTGCGCCCGCCGGCTCGACGGCTCAGAGCTTGTGAATAATCCCTGCCGAGATGGGATTGGGCCGGCCTTCCCGTCCCAAGGGCGCTATAGTGGAACCATGACCACTCCTCCCAATTGCCAGCCCTCGGACGCCGAGCAGGCCACCCT
>JAABUK010009526.1_pt1 | contig 13239 bp, 11 predicted proteins | sample 5559141 | NCBI WGS metagenome assembly JAABUK01 (sample SAMN10711869, study PRJNA513367) | rock metagenome | isolation source: Antarctica rocks | place: Antarctica: Victoria Land, Pudding Butte nord | collected 2016-01-03
TCGGACCAAACCCGTGGCACCTCATCATGCACAATCCCATCGCACTGCACCGCCTCGCACAACCACCACGGCGCCGAAAACCCCAGATGCAACAGGTGCTAGGAATAAGTTAGCGCCTATGACCCCGGCCCTCTCCCGAAGGAAGAGGGAGCAGGCAGCGTTCACTTCGACTGTATCGGTTCCCATTGACAGCATAGGACTCGCGGCATACTGCACCCTTGATGGTTCCGCCACCCGGTAACGGACGGCGGATTAAAAGGGAACGCGGTAGGGACTCCACCCCCGGATGCCGCGGCTGCCCCCGCAACTGTAAGCGGTGAGCCGTCCGTCACATGCCACTGGGATATCCCGGGAAGGCTGGCGGACGTCGTAGAGGCAAAATAGCCTCTGGAACCGTGAGCCAGGAGACCTGCCATCAGGCGAAAGGCTGCGTTGCCGGGCGGGGTGCCTCGGCGGCGGCGATGCGGTTAGCATCGTCCCAGGGGGCATCCGCTCCAGGGGCGCCCGGCACCCGTGTGTGACCCGCACGGCCGGAGGCTTGACCACGTTGACCCACCCTATCCTGCACATCTGCACTACCTGCCGCGCCGGCATGCCGCTGGAGCCGGGCCAGACCCCGCCGGGCCAGCACATGCACGATGCCGTGGCGGCGCTGCTGGCCGTGGCTCCCGCCGGCCTGGAGCTTCGCCCCGTGACCTGCCTGTCGTCATGCGACAACGGCTGCGCCGCGGCGATCAGCCAGCCCGGCAAGTGGAGCTACCTGCTCGGACGCCTCGACATCTCGCTCGCGGCGGACCTGCTGGCCTACGCCGCCACTTATGCCGCACACCGGACCGGCACCGTGCTGCCCTCCAAGCGTCCGCTGTCCCTGGCCCGCATGGTGCTGGGCCGCTTGCCGGACCTGGCGCCCCCGGCGGCGACCGAAGAGATCGCGGCCAGCGCCGCCGAGGAGATCGCGGCATGACCGGCAAAATCCCCGCAACCGTCATCACCGGCTTCCTCGGCGCCGGCAAGACCACCTTGCTGCGCCACGTCATCGAGAACGCGGGCGGCCGCCGCCTGGCGCTCATCATCAACGAATTCGGCTCCATCGGCATAGACACCGAGCTGCTGCGCGGCTGCGGCATTCCCGCCTGCGAGGACGCCGACATCGTCGAGCTGGCCAATGGCTGCCTGTGCTGCACCGTCGCCGACGAGTTCCTGCCCGCCATGCAGGCGCTGCTGGCCCGCGACGTGCCGCCCGAGCACATCGTCATAGAGACCAGCGGCCTCGCTTTGCCCAAGCCGCTGCTGAAGGCGTTTGGCTGGCCGGAGATACGCAGCCGCATTACGGTGGACGGCGTCATAACCGTCGTGGACGGCCCGGCGGTGCTGGACGGACGCTTCGCCGACGATCCCGCTGCCGTTGCCGCCCAGCGCGCCGCCGACCCTGGCCTCGACCACGACAACCCTCTGGCTGAGGTCTATGAGGACCAGCTCGGCAGCGCCGACCTGATCGTGCTGAACAAGGCGGATCTGTTGGACGATGCCGGGCTCAAAAGCTTGCGTGCGATGGTTGCCGCCGCCCTGCCGCGCGCCGTGCCGATGGTGGCGGCGCGGGAGGGCCGGGTGGACCCCGCGGTGCTGTTGGGCCTGGGCGCGGCGGCTGAGTCCGATCTGGCCGCACGCCCGTCCCATCACGACGCCGTGGACGGGGAGCACGAGCATGACGATTTCGACAGCTTCGTCGTGCCGTTGGCGGAGACGGCGGCGCCGGATGCGCTGGTGGACCGGCTGCGCGACGTGGCCGGGCGGCATGGCGTGCTGCGGATCAAGGGCTTTGCGGCGGTCACGGGCAAGCCGATGCGACTGGCGATCCAGGGTGTCGGTCCGCGCTTCCGCCAGGGCTTCGACCGCGCCTGGGCGCCGGGCGAGGCCCGGGCCGGGCAGCTTGTCGTGATCGGGCAGGCCGGCATGGACCGGGACGCCATCGCGGCAGGGATCGCCGGGTAGCGCCATGCACCTGCTGGTCCGCGACGCGCGCACGCTGGACGAGGACGGGACGCCCGACGACCTCGGGCAGACGGCCGCCGACATGGTGGTGCTCAGCTTCTCCGACGCCGACCTGGGGGCGCTGGCCGGGGCGTGGCAGGCGATGCCGGGTGCGCCGTCCCTGCGGCTGGCGAGCCTGGGGCGGCTGCGGCACCCCGTGTCGGTGGACCTGTACTTGGATCAGGTGGTGTCCGGTGCGCGCTGCCTGGTGGTGCGGCTACTGGGCGGGCTGGACTACTGGCGTTACGGCATCGAGGAGGCGGCGGCGCTCTGCCGGGACCGCGGCATCGCGATGGCGGTGCTGCCCGGCGACGGGTGCGATGACCCGGAGCTGGCGGAGCTGTCCACCGTGCCGGTGCCGGCGCTGGCCCGGCTGGATGCCTGCTTCCGCCACGGCGGCCCGGCCAACATGCAGCGGGCGATCCGGTTGGCAGCGCACCTGGCCGGGCTGGGGCCGGACGACGCCGGAGCGGCCGTCCCGCTGCCGCAACAGGGCGTATATTCGCTGGACTTGACGGAGGACCGGCCCCTGGCGGCGCTGGTGTTCTACCGATCACACCTGTTGTCCGCCGACATCGCTCCGGTGCAGGCGCTGACGGCGGCGCTGCATGAGCGCGGGCTGGCGGTTGGCGCTGTATATGCCGCGAGCCTCAAGGCGCCGGAGTGTGCCGACTGGGTAGCGGCAACGCTGCGCGCCTGGCGGCCGGCGGTGGTGTTAAATCTGACGGCGTTCTCCGCCCGGGTGGACGACGGGCCATCGCCGTTGGACGCGCCTGGGGTTCCGGTCTTGCAGGCGGTGCTGGCCGGGTCGTCGCGCGGCGCGTGGGAGGCATCGTCACGCGGACTGACCCAGGCAGACCTGGCGATGAACGTGGCTTTGCCGGAGCTGGACGGGCGGCTGCTGACCGGCGCGGTGTCGTTCAAGACGGAGGGGCAGGCGGTGCCCGGGCTGCAATACGCCCGCACCGTCCACCAGCCCGACCCGGACGGCGTGGCCCTGGCGGCGGACCGTGCCGCAGGCTGGGCGCGGCTGGCTGGAACGCCGCGCGGGGAGCGCCGGCTGGCGGTGGTGCTGTCCGACTACCCCGGCGTCGGCGGCCAGCGCGGCCACGCAGTGGGCCTGGACAGCTTCGCCAGCTTGGCTGCGATCCTCGGGGATTTGCGGGACGCGGGCTATGTCATTCCAAGAGGCAAGGCGTCTCCCTGCCCCCTCTCCCTCCGGGAGAGGGTCGGGGTGAGGGAAAGCCGCCAGCGCCGTCTTTGGACGGTCGAGACACGCTCCGATGCTATAGGCCTGATACTTGGGGCTTCCCTCACCCCAACCCTCTCCCGGAGGGAGAGGGAGCAGAAAGCCTCTGCGACTGCCCTGGCCCGGCTTCTGTGCCATACCGCACCCCAGTCCTATCTGCCGCTCGCGGATTACTATCGTCTGCTCGCCACCTTGCCGTCCTCAATCCAAGCTGCCGTCACCGCCGCCTGGGGCGCCCCGGACATGGACCCCGATGTGCAGGCGGGCGCATTTACCCTCCGGCACTTGCAGCTCGGCAGCCTGACCCTCGCGGTCCAGCCCGACCGCGGCCGCCCCGACGACCGCCGCACCGACCACCACGACCCCGACCGTGCGCCCCGGCACAGCTACCTAGCGTTCTACCTGTGGCTCCGGTCCGTCCGGGATGTCGATGCGATGGTCCACCTGGGCACCCATGGCTCCCTCGAATGGCTGCCGGGCAAGGCGGTCGCGCTGTCCGCTGCCTGCCTGCCTCGCGCCTTGCTGGGCGGGTTGCCGGTGATCTACCCCTTCATCGTCAACAACCCCGGCGAGGCTGCTGCGGCGAAGCGCCGGCTGGGCGCGGTCACCATCGGCCACCTGACGCCGCCGCTCGGGACGGGCGGCGCGCATGGCGAGGCTCTGGTCCTGGAGCGGCTGATTGACGAATACGCCGCCGCCGACGGCCTGGACCGCCGCCGCACCGCCCTGCTGCGCCGCGAGATCCTGGACCGCGCGGAAACCGCCGGGCTGCTGGCCGAGAGCGGCGCGGCGCCGGGTGATCCGGACGACGAAACCCTGGCCCGGCTGGACGCCTACCTGTGCGACGTGAAGGACCTGCAGGTCCGCGACGGCCTGCACGTCTATGGCCGCCCGCCGCCTCACCGCGCCCGCATGCTGGACGCCCTGCGCCGCGCCAGTCCCGGTGCTGGCCCCGAGGCCCTGGACGCTTGCGCCGATGCCGAGCGCGCCGCGCTGCTGGCGGCGCTGGACGGGCGCTTCGTCGTCCCCGGCCCTGCTGGAGCGCCGACGCGGGGCCGGGCCGACGTGCTGCCGACCGGGCGCAACCTGACCACCATAGACCCCCGCGCCGTGCCCACCCGCAGCGCCGTCGTCTTGGCGGAGTGTGCGGCGGCCGAGCTGCTGCGCCGTCACCTGCAGGACCATGGCGAGCATCCCCGCGCCCTGATGCTCAACCTTTGGGGCAGCGCCACCATGCGGACTGGCGGCGAGGACCTGGCCTTGGCGCTGGTGCTGATGGGCGTCCGCCCGGTGTGGGACGGCGGCTCGGCCCGCGTGTCGGGGTTCGAGGTGCTGCCGCTGGCGGTGCTGGACCGCCCGCGGGTGGACGTGACGCTGCGCATCTCCGGCCTGTTCCGCGATGCCTTCGCCGCGCAGGTTGCCCTGTTCGACGCCGCCGTGCGTGCGGTGGCGGAGCGGGACGAGGCCGCGGACTTCAACCCGCTGGCCGGACAGGCGCAGGGATTGCGGGGCGATGCGCTGCGCCGGGCGACTCAGCGGGTGTATGGGGCGCCGGCGGGACGATACGGCGCCGGGTCCGGGCGGGACGCCGGGGCAGCGTGGCTGGCGGCGTCGGCGGGTGCTTATGGGCAAGGGCTGGACGGGGCCGGGGACCTAGCTGGATTGCGCGACCGCGTCCGCGATGCCGCTGGCCTTATTCACGTCCAGGACCATGCCGAGGGCGACCTGCTGGATAGCACCGAGCATGCGGCGCACGAGGGCGGGTTCGCCGCCGCTGCCGCCGGGCTGGGCGGCCGGCCCGCGCTGTATCACCTGGACACTTCGCGGCCCGATGCGCCGCGCCCGCGGCTGGTGGCGGAGGAGGTCGTCCGCGTCGTGCGCGGGCGCGCCGCCAACCCCGCTTGGATCGCCGGCATGATGCGGCACGGCTATCGCGGTGCGGCCGAGATCGCCCGTCCGGTGGAGGCCCTGGCCGCCTTCGCCGCCTCGCTGCCAGTGCGGTTCGACGCTCAGTTCGACCTGCTGCATGCGGCGACGCTCGGCACGCCGGAGGTGGATGCCTTCCTGCGCGAAGCCAACCCGGATGCACGTGCGGCAATGGCGGGGCGCTTTGCCGCGGCGCAGGCGGAGGGGCTGTGGCACCCCCGCCGCAACGGGCCGCCCGACGCATGAACGCCGTGCCTCGCCGCCGCGGTTGGTGCCCCAGCCTGTATGACCCGATGGAAACCGGGGACGGCCTGCTGGTGCGCGTTAAGCCGCCTGGCGCGCGGCTGGCGTCCTCCGCCGCCCGCGCGCTGGCCGATGCCGCGGCCCGGTGGGGCAACGGCGCCATCGAGCTGACCCGGCGCGGCAACCTGCAGGTCCGTGGCCTGCGCCCGGACGAGGTGGCGCCGTTTGCCGCCGCCATGGCCGCCGCCGGGCTGGCCGATCTGGACCCGGCGCGGGAACGGCGCCGGGTGGTGATCGCGCCGCCCTTGGCCGGGGACGATCCCGGTGCCGGACCGATGGGCCTGGCGGAGCGGATCGAGGCGGCGCTGGCGGATGGACCGCCGCTGGCAAGCAAGTTCTGCATCGCGGTGGATGCTGGCGGGGTGCTGGCGGGCCGGACCGTGCAGGCGGACATCTTGGTGCAGGTCCGGAAGGACGGAGACCGGCTGCGCGGCAATGGCTTTGACGTCGCTTGCGCGCGGGACCGGACGGTGGACGAGGTGCTGCGGTTGGTGGGCTGGGCTGAAGGGGAGCGCTTCTTCTCCCTCTCCCTCCGGGAGAGGGTTGGGGTGAGGGAGGCCACTGGCAGGGAGCCTGGCTTTATGGGGCTGGCTCCTTCGCAGGAGAGGGCGGTGCTGGCGGCTTCCCTCACCCCGGCCCTCTCCCGGAGGGAGAGGGAGCAGGAGCAGACATCTATTATTGGCTGGCATCCCTATCCCGGCGCCGGCCATGGCGCTTTCGGGCTTGGCCTGGCGTTGGGTCAGTTGGACGCTGCGGCGCTGCATGTCCTCGCCGATCTTTCTGAGCGGTTCAGCGGGGGCGCCCTGCGCACCAGCCCGTTCCGCGCCCTCCTGCTCGGCCGCGTCCGCACCGCCGACGTTGCGGCGGCGTCCCGTGCGGCAGCAGCTGCCGGCTTCGTCACCGACCCTGCCGACTCCCGGTTGCTCGTCACGTCCTGTATCGGCGCACCTGGCTGCGCCAGCGCCACCGTGCCCGCGCGAAAAGATGCCATTCGGCTGGCGAACGAGGGCTCAGGCTCACTGCACGTGTCCGGCTGCGCCAAGGGCTGCTCCTATCCCGGCGCCGGTCCGGCCCTGGTCGGCGCTGCCGGGCAGTATACCCTGATGCCGGATTGGCGCCCCGGCCTGGACCCGATCGCCGGCCTGGACCCAATCCCATGACCCGCGACTACATCCGCGACGGCGCCGCGATCTATGAGCGCTCCTTTGCCACCATACGTGCGGAGGCTGACCTGTCGCGCTTCTCGCCGGAGGAGGCGCGCGTCGCGGTCCGTGTCATCCATGCCTGTGGCATTGTTGGGATCACCGAGGATTTGCAGTTCAGCCCCGGCTTCACCGCAGCCGCCCGTGCGGCGCTGCTGGCCGGCGCGCCGGTCCTGTGCGACGCCAAGATGGTTGCCCACGGCATCACCCGCGCCCGGCTTCCCGCCGGCAACGAGGTCATCTGCACCTTGGACGCCGCGGAAACCCCGGGGATCGCTGCCCGTATCGGCAACACCCGCTCCGCCGCGGCGCTGGAGCTGTGGGGGCCGCGGCTGGGCGGCGCGCTGGTCGCCATCGGCAACGCGCCGACCGCGCTGTTCCATCTGCTGGACCTGCTGGATGCCGGGGCACCGCCGCCCGCGGCCGTTATTGGGATGCCGGTCGGCTTCGTCGGCGCAGTCGAAAGCAAGCAGGCCCTGGCCGAATACGGTCGCGTGCCCTTTGCCACGGTGCACGGCCGCCGCGGCGGCAGCGCGATGGCGGTGGCGGCCGTCAACGCCCTGGCGAGCGAGCGCGAATGACCCAGGCCATGAAGGCGGGCACCCTGCATGTCGTCGGCATGGGGCCGGGTGACCCGGAGTTGCTGACCCTCAAGGCCGCGCGGGTGATCGGCAGTGCGCCGGTGGTCGCTTTCTTCGCCAAGCGCGGACGGCCTGGCCATGCCCGTACCATCGCAGTCCCGCACATGCGCGACGGCGTGGAGGAGCTGCGCTTCGAGTATCCCTATACCATCGAGATCGAGGTGGACGATCCGCGCTACGAGCCTGGCATACGCGCCTTCTATGAGCGGTGTGCCGCGACGCTCGCCGGCCGGCTGGATGCCGGGCAGGACGTGGCGCTGCTGTGCGAGGGGGACCCGTTCTTCTACGGCTCTGCGATGTATCTGTTCGACCGCCTGGCGGCCCAGCATCCCACGGACGTCGTCCCGGGGATCACGGCCATGAGCGGCTGCTGGACCCAGGCAGGGCTGCCGATGACGCATGGCGATGACGTGCTGACGGTGCTGCCCGGTACGATGGAGTCGGAGGCTTTGGCCGCCCGGCTGGCCGGCACCGACGCCGCCGTCATCATGAAGGTCGGCCGCAACCTGCCGAAGATACGCGGCGCCCTGGACCAGGCCGGGCTGACCGGCCGCGCCGTATATGTGGAGCGCGGGACCATGGCCGGAACCCGGCACGTGGCGATGGCGGACCTGCCGGACGGCCCGGCGCCGTATTTTTCGCTGGTGTTGGTGCCCGGCCGGCAGCGGCCCCGGTGATGGGATGGCTGGCCGTCGTCGGCCTGGGACCAGGGGATGCCGCGATGCAGACGCCCCAGGCTGCGGACGTGCTGGCGGCGGCGACGGACCTGGTGGGTTATGCCACCTACCTGGACCGCGTGCCGCACCGTCCGGGCCAGGCGCGACACGGCAGCGACAACCGGGTGGAGCTGGACCGCGCCCGGCACGCGCTGGACCTGGCTGCGGCGGGCGCCCGGGTTGCGGTGGTGTCGTCCGGGGACCCCGGCGTGTTCGCGATGGCCAGCGCGGTATTCGAGGCCATCGAGGCCGGGCCGGACGCCTGGCGCAGCTTGGATGTCCGGGTCGTGCCCGGCATCAGCGCCGTGTTCGCCGTCGCGGCCTGGTTGGGCGCGCCGCTCGGGTCGGACTTCTGCGCGATCTCCTTGTCGGATAATCTGAAGCCCTGGCCGCTGGTGCTGCGGCGGCTGACCGCGGTAGCGGAGGCGGGGTTCGTGGTGGCGCTGTATAACGCGGCGTCGCAGGCGCGGCCGTGGCAGCTTGGCGCTGCGCTGGAGGCGCTGCGTCCGGTGCTGCCGCCGGGCACGCCGGTGGTGTTCGCCTCGGCGGTTAGCCGGCCGGAGGAGGCGGTCACGGTGACGACCCTGGCTGATGCCGACCCGGCACGGGCCGACATGCGGACGCTGGTGCTGATCGGCACTGCCGCCACCCGGCGAATTGAGCGGCCGGACGGGCGCTTGTGGCTTTACGCCCCCCGGTCGCACCCGGCGGCGAGCTGATGCAGCCAGGCCAGGGCGGCGCTGGCGCCGGGCAACGTGCCGGGTGGGGCAGGGGGGCGGGCGACCATGACGACCTCAATGTTCAGGGACCGGGCGGCGGCCAGCTTGGCGGTGGTGGCGCTCCCGCCGGAGTTCTTGGTGACGATGGCCTGGATGCGTTCGTCCTGAAGGAGCCGGCGCTCGTCATCTTCCGTGAACGGGCCGCGGGCGGTGAAGCTACGCGCGCCTGGCGGCAGCAGCGTGGGCGGCGGCGGTTCGACGCTGCGGATCAAGTAGTCGTGCCAGGGTGCGGCGGCAAACGGCGCCAGCTCCTGCTGTCCGACTGTCAGCAGCACGCGGCGGGGCTGCGGTCCGAGCGCGTCCATCGCGGCAGCCATGCCAGGCACCTCGGTCCAGCGGTCGCCGGGCTGGGCGGTCCAGGCCGGGCGCAGGACTGCCAGATGCGGCACGGCTGCGATGGAGGCTGCCTCGACGGCATTGCGGCTGATGCGGGCGGCGAAGGGGTGGGTGGCGTCTATCAGTGCCTGCATGCCTTCGGCTTGAAGGTAGGACGCCAGGCCGTGGGCGCCTCCAAAGCCGCCAGTACGCCATGGGATCGGCGGCGCCACCGGCGCGCGGGTCCGCCCGGCGAAAGACAGCACCGGCTGGAACCGTGCATCACCCGCCAGGGCGCGGGCGATGGCCGACGCTTCCGTGGTGCCGCCGAGGATCAAGACTCTGAAGGCACGCGTCTTCTTCCTCTTCCTCTGGGAGAGGGCCGGTGTGAGGGAAGGGTCGCCAGGGCTGCCGTTGCCCGTATCGGCTTGGTCCGATCCGGACGTCGCTGGGCGCTTGCAGCCTTCCTCACCCCGGCCCTCTCCCGGAGGGAGAGGGAGCAGGGCGGCGCGTTCCTTGTCATCGGCCGATCCCGTCATCCTGCAGGCATCGCATGACCGTCCCCTGGTTGACCATCCTGGGGATCGGCGAGGACGGTGCCCTGTCCGCCACGGCGCAGGCATACCTGCGGGATGCCGCCCTTGTCGTCGGTGGCGCCCGCCACCTGGGGTTGGCCGCCCCGCATATCCGCGGCGACCGCCTGCCCTGGTCCAGCCCTATGGACGCTGCCATCGCCGTCATCCTTGCCCGCCGTCCGACTGCGGTTGCGGTGCTGGCGTCGGGCGATCCCTACTGGTTCGGCGCCGGCACGACACTTGCCCGGCACGTGACCGCCGCGGAGACCCGGTGCATCCCGGCGCCTGCCGCCTTCACCCTGGCCTGCGCCGCCTTGGGCTGGGCGCTGCAGGATTGCGAAACGCTCTCGTTCTGCGGCCGTCCGATGTCGGCGCTGCTGCCGGTCCTGCAGCCCGGCGCTCGCATCCTGGCCCTGTCGGGCGACGCCGACACCCCTGCCGCGGTTGCCGCACTGATGGAGGCGCGCGGATTTGGCCCGTCGCGGCTGCATGTGCTGGAGGCGCTGGGCGGGCCGCACCAGCGCATCCGGACCAGCGCAGCCGCCGGGTTCGCGCTGGACGGGGTGCATCCGCTCAACATGCTCGGCATCGAGGTGGCCGCGGCGCCCGGCGCCCAGTTGATCCCGCTGGCGCCGGGCTTGCCGGAGGCGATGTTCGAGCATGACGGGCAGATCACGAAGCGGGAAATACGCGCCGCCACCCTGTCCGCCCTGGCGCCGCGGCGGGGGGAGCGGCTTTGGGACATCGGCTGCGGCTCCGGCTCGGTCGGGATTGAGTGGTGCCTGTGCCATCCCGCTAACCGTGCCGTCGGGGTTGACGGCGACCCGGACCGCGCCGCGAGGGCCGGGCGCAATGCGGCGTCGCTCGGGGTGGCGCTGGAGGTGGTGGCGGGTCCGGCGCCGGGGGCGATGGCGGGTCTGCCGCGGCCGGATGCGGTGTTCATCGGCGGGGGTGCGGCCGACCCCGGCGTGATCGCTGCCGCCTGGGATGCGCTGCCGCCTGATGGGCGGTTGGTCGCCAATGCCGTGACCATTGAGACGGAGGCGGCGCTGCTGGATGCCCGGGGACGGTTGGGCGGCTCCTTGACCCGGCTGTCGGTCGAGCGGCTGGACCGCATCGGCTCCATGCACGGCTACCGTCCCGCGATGACCGTCACCCAGTGGCTGGCGGTGAAGGGATGATCGTCGCGGGCCTTGGATGCCGGTGGGGCTGCACGGGGGAGGACCTGGTGGCGGCGGTGCGCCTGGCGGAGCGCAGCGCCGGGGTGGCGGCGGCGGCCTTGGCGGCGCCGCGGTTCAAGGTGCACGAGGCCGGGTTGCGGGAGACTGCCGCGGCGCTGGGGCTGCCGCTGCTGCTGGTTGAGGAAGAGGCGATGCGGGCCGTGCAGCCGCGGTGCCCTACCCGCTCCGATGTTGCCTTGGCGGCAACGGGGCTGGCGTCGGTGGCGGAGGGGGCGGCGCTGGCGGCCTCCGGCGGGCAGTTGGTGCTGCGGCGAGTGACGGTGGGCGGGGCGACGTGCGCGCTGGCCGGGGCGCTTCTCCCTTTTCGTTTGGGGGAGGGTTGGGGTGAGGGGGGCTTTGCTGCGGAGCGGGGGACTGCTGGTGCTGAACAGACAAAGCCCTGCGTCTGCAAAGGCAATGCTTCAATACCCCCTCACCCCGGCCCTCTCCCGGAGGGAGAGGGGGAAGCGTGACGGTTCACTTTATCGGCGCCGGGCCGGGGGCGGCGGATCTGCTGACGCTGCGGGGGCGGGACCTGCTCGCGGCCTGCCCGGTGTGCCTGTATGCCGGCAGCATCGTGCCGGCGGCGATGCTGGCGCACTGCCCGCCCGGCGTGCGGCTGGTGGATACTGCGCCTATGGACCTGGACGGGATCGAGCGAGAGTTCCTTGCTGCGCATGGCGCCGGGCAGGATGTGGCGCGGCTGCACTCGGGCGATCTGTCCATCTACAGCGCGGTGGCCGAGCAGCTCCGGCGGCTGGACCGGCTGGGCGTTCCTTATACTCTGACGCCGGGGGTTCCTGCCTTTGCTGCCGCCGCGGCGGCGTTGGGATGCGAGCTGACGGTGCCGGGGGTGGCGCAGAGCGTGGTGCTGACGCGGCTGCCGGGGCGGGCCAGCGCGATGCCGGGTGGGGAGACCCTGGCTGCCTTTGCGGCGACCGGGGCGACGTTGGCCGTCCACTTGGCGGTGAACCGGCTGCCGGAGATCGTCGCGGCGGTGCTGCCGTTCTACGGCCCGGACTGTCCGGCGGCTGTCGCTGTCCGTGTATCCTGGCCGGAGGAGGTGCTGCTGCGCGGTAGCCTGTCCACCATCGAGGCGCTGCTGGTGGCCAGCCCGGCGGAGCGTACGGGGCTGGTGCTGGTTGGGCCGGCGTTGGCGGGGGCTGGGGGGGAGAGTGCGCTTTATAGCCGGGATTACGTCCGGCGGTTCCGGACCGATGCTTCCTCTCTCCCCGGGAGAGGGGGGGAATGAGGGAGGCCGCAGGCTCGACGACTGAACAGGTGGAGACGGTCGTGTTGCCGGGCTGGCAGGCGTTCTCATGGCTTCCCTCACCCCGGCCCTCTCCCGGAGGGAGAGGGGGAAGGGAGGCTTGCGGGGTGCCAGCCGGAGCGGCCGACCAGGGTGCCGGTGCGGTCGAACAGAACGATTTCCAGCAGCGTGTCGTTGCGGTCCAGGGCGCCGGCTGCTGTGTGCCACGCGGCCGTCGCTACGGCATCGCCCAGCGCTACCCCGGCCGCTCCGGCCAGCGAGAAGGCCTCCGCCACGGTGTTGGCCTGTGCGATCCCGTTGGCCAGCGCGGGGTCGCCGACAAGCGCCGCCAACGACGCCATGTCGGCGGTTCCGCGCTTGCTGTGCAGGTCCAGGCGGCCCTGGGCCAGCTTGGTCATCTTGCCGACGCCGCCGGCCAGGGTGACGCGGGGGACCGGGTGGCGGCGCAGATACTTCAGGGTGGCGCCGGCGAAGTCGCCCATCTCCAGCAGCGCCATGTCCGGCAGGCTGTGCAGGGCCTGCACCGCGGCCTCCGACGTGCTGCCGGTGCTGGCGGCGACGTGCTGCAGGCCGACGGCGCGGGCCACGTCCACGCCGCGATGGATCGTGTCTATCCAGGCGGCGCAGGAGTAGGGCACGACCACGCCGGTCGTGCCCAGCACGGACAGGCCGCCGACGATGCCCAGGCGGCCGTTCAGGGTGCGGGCGGCCAGGGCTTCGCCGCCGGGGATGCTGATTTCTATCACTGCGTCGGGGTTTGGATGCACCTCTGCCAGAGCGGCCCGGATCATAGCGCGGGGGGTGGGGTTGATGGCTGGCTCGCCGGGGGGGAGCGGCAGGCCCGGGCGCGTCACGGTGCCGACGCCGGGGCCGGCGCGGAACAAGACGCCGGCGCCGGGCGGGGCGGGGCTGACACGGACGACGATCATCGCGCCGTGGGTCACGTCGGGGTCGTCGCCGGCGTCCTTCAGGACTCCTGCGGTTGCATCGCCGTTGCCGAAGCTTGTTTGGG
>JAABUK010009529.1_pt1 | contig 13238 bp, 25 predicted proteins | sample 5559141 | NCBI WGS metagenome assembly JAABUK01 (sample SAMN10711869, study PRJNA513367) | rock metagenome | isolation source: Antarctica rocks | place: Antarctica: Victoria Land, Pudding Butte nord | collected 2016-01-03
GCCTCTCCACTGCCAGCAGTGTGTTCTCCCTGTCCTTGGCTTCATCCAGCCTCCTGTTCAGATCCAGGATGCTGTTTTGCAACTCCTGTACACAAGAAGCAGCCTCTTGTCGTCATCCCTGGACGTTCGCAACAGTGTTAATGATGATAAGAATAGTCAATTCGCTTTCCAGCTCATGATGAGCTAGGTACGTGCAGGAGAAGGCTTGTCTCTCCAAGCAGTCTGTCTTGCGCATCTCTATAAGGTGTACCAATGCGACAGTTTTGACAATTACGCCACGCAACATCATTGCAACAGTCTTGTGTTATCTGATGTTCACATGCTGCAGTTGTGATGCTCTGAAGAAGCCTGTCTTGAGGGAGCTGACTTCTGTATGCACCTGATGCCTGTTGCCTAAGCCTGCGCTGACCAGCATTATTCTTGTTATTGTTGTAGGATTATTACTGTTATTGTGACTATCATTATATTTAGGGTAGACCTGGCTTGCTGGCAGAGTGTCAAGCCGGGAAGTCTAACTTGTGAATGCATGGCTGGCATCTCATAGAACAGCATTTTTTTGGTCACATGTAATGCTGATGCCGAGGTTGGCACAGACTTGTCCAGTCTGATTTAGACCACGTCATCACACAGTGTTGCTGGTGTGCTGACTGCCAACACAGGACCACGTACAGAAGATTACTCCACTGAATGAATGGATGAATGTGTGAATGAACAAACCAATGCGTGCATGGATGGATGGATGGATGAATGCATGATGGTGAACGAGCGCTCTATGCATGACGCCAGCTGCTGCAGAGAAGCGCTTGATGTGCCTGATGCCCAATCAACACAACACAGGAATGATCTGTTCTTTCCCTTGCTAGAAACACAGGCGCACCTTGTTGTGCAGCTCAGTCTGGCGCGCATGCTCCACCTCCTTGGCTGCACTGTCCAGCTGCTTGTCCTTGGCTCGGATCTGATTACAGCCCGCCTTGTTGTCCTTGCTCAGGCCAGCATTGTCTGCCTTCAAGCTCCTGACTTCAGACTCCAGGCTGGCAACTTGAGCAGAGAACTTGGCGTCCTGCAGAGGCCATTGGCAATTGGTTGGAACTGTCCAAACACACCCACTGCTTTAGGACCTTTGCAACATTGCGTTGCAGCCTTAGCTTTGGTTCCTGAATAAAGCTAAGATCTGCAAAAGTGCATCTCAGTGTGATCGTTGGCTGTGAGTTGTTGCTGAGCTCACACCCTGATTGGCAGCATGCCTTGGTGTAGCTGTTTGTCAACGTAGTAGCCATGTGTTGACGTTGTGACTTGTGTGGCTGTGTGTCAGTGTTGTGGCTGTTGTCAGTGTTGTGTCTGTGTGCCACTTCTATGGCTGTGTGCTGACTGTCGTTCGGCTGGTGCTGTTCCAACTTGTCTTGAAGGCTGAAGACAAATCAGGTTGGTAGGCAGACACTTTGCAGTTCTACATATTCAGCAAGACAAAGGTGATTGTGCAGCATTCAGGCATCCATGGTTAGCTGTGTTGCAGCTGCCGCTGAGCAGCGCTGGTTGTATGGCAATGGAGCTGTGCGCAGATCATAGCTACTACCACTCAACGCTCCCAATGTACATGTCCAATTCCTGAGGCATTGCTCCCACAGCTGCAGACTTCCAGAGCAGGAAGCTCCAGCTCCTGTGCAGTGTGTATGCTGACTGGAAGAATGTCAACCTTGACAGACAGGTTTGGTATTGTCACACAATCCTTTGCAAACTACTTGTACTGAGCACATGATTTACATTTTTGGCCATATTGATCACTGCGTTGCAGCAACAGCAGATGCAATGAGAACAAGTGCAACGACAAAAAATGCAATCACATCAACTGCAACGACAGTGCCCTTACTGTATTGTATTGTGTTAACCTATTCAAGGCAAGGGCGCATCAGCCTTGGGCTGATGACCATGCACATCACAGCCAACATCTGGACCATCAAAACCAACATTTGGACCATCAAAACCCACATTTGGACCATCAAAACCAACATTTGAACCATCAAAACCAACATTTGGAGCAAAGCAGATGCAGCAGTAGCACACCTTGGGCATGTTTGCCAGCTTCTGTGTGAGCTTGTCGGCCTGGCGTGCTGCAGCCTCTGCACTGCTGTTGGCTTTGGTACGTGCCTCCTCACTGGTCTTCAGCTCCTTTACAGCCACAGCCAATGCCTCTGCAAAGCATGCCCATCATCTGAATACTGCTCTGCATACTTTTAACCAGAAGAGATCATCAAAGAGGTGATCCCAGGCTCATCACGTCATACTAAAGCTACCAGAGTCTGGTATCTGCCTGCCTAGTCATCAACAGCTGGCGCCCAAGGAAAAAAAACAGAAGACTATGCCTTTTGGCGTCAGTTTAATGAAAAGCCAAGTATTATACTGGGCTGCCCAGGACCCATTGGCTGAATGCTGCTCTGCATGCTCATCATGTCATACCAAAGCTACCAGAGCCTGGTACGTGCCTGGCTGGTTAACAATAGCTGATGCCAGATGCAGGAAGGTCAGTGACAGCATCATCAGACTTGGCCCACAGTGTTGTTTTGATTGACTACGCAGGCCTGGGGGTGCTTTGGTGCAGCTGTGTGAGTCTGGCTGCCAAGTGTAACAAGTGCTGCTGGCATGTGTGACAGATCTGGTGCATACAGAAAGGGGACAACAGATCATGGGTCATGCTTGCATCCCACCCTAAAACACTAACACCCTGAACAATAACCTCTAGGTATGTACAACAATCGTGGTTGAACTGTGTTTCCTTGACCCACGCCAGGTTATAGGAAAGACAGAACGAAGGATAAATTGTACTTGAAAGAACCCTATCCTTTTCCAGCGACTGCAAAATCACTGCGCAACAAATCTAGTACAACAAAACAGAGAGCACCTACGTTCAGCCTTGACAGCCCTTTCATGCTGCTGGGCCAAGTCTGCAGCCCCCTTGGCCAGTGCCTTGTCCTTGCTAATTGCTGCTGCCTTCAATGTGCGCACCTGCAAATGCCAGACCAGCACTGTCATTTTGTCACAAACACACAGACAGATGACGTACAAACAGACACATAGTCAGATAAGGCTGCTTGTTCCTTCATGCATTGTCAGGATGCATGATAAGAGCACGCATCCAATTTGGAGACTGAAACAGCAGTTGTTTTGTCATTGGTATGATATGTGAAGATGACTCATGACACTCTGCTGGTTGATGCCAATGACAAAACAAAGCAGCATGCCCCTTGTAATGTGCAAAGGAAATACTGGAACACCATCAGGAGTGGTGTTTGCATGCGCATGGCTCAAAAGCACACCTCTTCTTCAGTTTCTGAGTGCTCTCGCTGCTTGGCTCGCAGCTCGTTGCGCAGGTTGTTGAGCTCAAACTGCAGGCCTGAGCTTCCAGGAGCATCCAGGCTACAGCTGCTCGACTTCAGATTACTCCCAACCTGCATCAGACAACTGTGTCAACAAGCTTGACTGTGTCCACTATGGCCTATGGTCATAGCTCTAGGCTGCCGCCTTAGGAGGCTCCCGCTATGATCGCTGAAAAGCGTACACTTTGTTTGGGCTGTATTCAATTCCATTTGTCATTGTGAGCTGAAGTTCCAGGGCCATGTTTTTTGCTGCATTTTGGGCAGTTGTGCCATGACCTTCCATATTACTGCTGAAGTGCATAATTATGTGAACAGCCTCAGCAAGCCAGCAATCAACACAATATTCACACTGAATGGCAGCAGTGCTTGTCATCAGAAGCCAAGTTTACTGAAGAGGGTACAGTGGGGACAAGCAAACAGCTCAATGCATCAGTAGCGGGAACAGGCTCGTGGACAGATGTGGTTGCTGCACAGCATGCCATCACGTAACTGTGTAGAAAAAGCTGCCCTGCTGTGCACATGTGGCTGCAAACGTACACAATATGCCAGCAAGGCATGCTGATGACATGTGCTGTTTGCACAGAGATACAGAAGTTCATAGCAACAAGACTGATCATGGCTGTGCTCACTGGAGTCCTGGGTCGAGATCTTGGGGTGCTGACAGACATTGTCTTGGCCAGGGGCGACATGCCCTTGCTCAACCTGGGGGTCAGACCGCCACTGCTGCTGGCTTTCAGGTTGTTGACTTGCCTCAAGACACTGCAGCAAGTGCATGCAATGTTGAGCTGTTGAACCCACATTGGCTAGTGCAAATTTTTAGCCTTTAGACCAGCTCCAGCAGTTGCAAGCTCCCAAAACACAGCTGTTCTATGTCGTACCAGCTGATGTGGTGCTGCAGTAGTGCTGCACGTACTCTGCATGCATCATGAAGCAACCTCACCTGGGAGGTGTTGCTCCGGCTGTTGCTGACTCCTCACTCATGGCTGGCTCTGTACCCCCGGGACGCAGCTCAGCAGTGTCAAGTGTGTGACCTCCACGTTGTTGGGACTTAAGGAGTGCTGCCTGCGTGCGTACGCGATGAGTCAGCTCGCTCGGAAGATTGTGAGGCTGTTCAAGCCAGCAGCGAATCTGCAGGCCTATGGATGTTGACATCTACAGACAACAAGTACGGGGCTGACGGACTTGCTCACAGCGAACCGCAGTACCTGTAGTCAGCAGCAATATGTGAACTTTGTGTTCACGTGATGACGCACTTTTCAGCCTTCCTGGCAGCGGTTTTTGTGCGATCCAACAAGTGTGTCGGACTTGCTAAGCGGTGCACACGCAGAATGTTTATCTGTCTTATGCCGCTAGGCAAGGTAGCGAGTGAACCTCACTAAACGGTCAAAACCGCTGAGGTCCGTTAAGGGACCCAAAGCGTCAAGGTAGGCTCAGACAGATGCCGGGTTTCGAACTCAGCAAAGAATGTTTCAATGGCATCGGGGCCGCGTATGACATTTTCCGGGGATTAGGGAAGCCCCAGAATTGCCTGACAAGCATCACGCAAGAACAGCAGCAGATAGAAAGGCGGCAGCAGAGTCAGGCAAATATGGAGGGCCTCGAGCGGACAGCACGGACCTATTGAAGACATGCCGGTTTTGCATTCAGCCATGTCAATTCTTCATACATTTGATGTAGTACAGTCGACGTGACATTGCAGCAAAGTGCTAGTCTAGCTTTGGGGGTGATGCTGTGTCTCCTAATTGTTGATCATGTGCAATGAGACTCGCCATTGCATTCTTGAGCTGCACACAATTGACGAACTGTTTGGTCAAGACTCCCGGTAAAGCTGTAAGAGCCAACATGGCTACTGCAGGTATCTGTCCCTCTTTTTGCATGCCTGTATCACACACACACACATTCGAGTTTACCCAGAAGCCGTCACGTGGTTCACGTAAAGCAGAGCACCTTCCGCATGCAAAGTGCATGTGAGAAAGACGGACCCGCAAGCACTTTGTGAGGGTGGCAGATGCAGGCCCGATCATCATGTTGCAAAGCACTTGTTCGCATGTCCCATGAATCAGACAGTAAGGATGCACTCATGTCCATCAGTTTAAATTCTAACACCACAGGTCTGACAAACACTGATTGCATGGTCACAGGCATTCATTTGCTGACTGTGACACATACCACTTGCAGAAAGCTGCCCCTCAAATGCACAAAAAAGGGTCCTACCAAAAGCTCACCTGGCAAAAGACGTGCCAACTGATGTGGTAGTGGCACACGAAGTAGGCCCAGACTCTGGTACCTTGGCTGACTGCAAAGGAAGCACTGCACACCACACAAGCGTGTTACAGGTAATGACACAAGTTTACACTCACTCAGCTATGTGACGAAGGCATTGCCCCTTGGTGCATCATCACCATGACATCAAGCCACATCAAGCACAATGTCAGCATCATATGAACAGTACGAGAGTGTCAGGCACACTTGCAGGATATTCTGGTGTTGAGTGCATCAGCAGCCAAACTTACCATAAGATATAGGACCTCACAAGACACACAGCAAAACCCCATAAAGACCCTTTTCTGATAGTATAACCGTACGAGAAAACTATGGCTATGCACATCCTGCAGACACAGCAATATTAGCACACCTTCTTTTGACTCAACACAGCATCAGATGTCTATGATTTTGAGTGGTGCAGAGCAGGCCAAGGAATCACACGATGCAAGTTGCCGATGGTCAAGCACTGCTTTGCAGCTTCAAGAAGCAAAATCATATGCACAGACATGACACATGCAGATGGTAGTTGTGACCTGAAAACTCTCATTGGTGAACTGAGAAACTTACACAAGGGGCCTCACAATAGATGACATGTGAGTATGTGCAGCTAGGCAATACCTTATGAGTGGCGCTGCCAGCAACTAATGTAGAGTACATCTGGAACCAATGGCTAAACAAGTCTAGCATCAAAAGTGACAGGAAAAGGATGAAGATATTGGGATATGTCTTGCAAAGCAGCATCAGGAGACCAGCTGTAGACACCCTGCAGGACATTGACAAGCTCAAGCTCAATCCCTAACATCTGCCTTGCATGTCAGAACTCTGTTCTGGCTGGCAGACGCATGACCAACCATGGGCCCAGCTGACATGGCAATCTGGCTACATGGCAAATCACAAGTGACAACATACAGCAGTAAAATTGCCACATAATGCACTATGTAGACAAGTGCAGACTTGTCCTCTCGTGCAGAGGCTGCACCATTGGCAACAGTTCTGTGCTTTGCAATGAAGCAGCCTGGCAGGCAAGCTTACCTGTCTGTCACCATGTCTAGCACTGCACCCAATGTTGATGTCTGCTTGTACTTCCGTGCAAGCCTGCCATCTGTTTCATCAGCAACAAAGCTGCAAATAGCATATTTGGTGAGTTCACAGGAGCAGTCAGCGCTTGCTCCAAAGATCCATCACAACTGCAGCGGTGCTTACAGCAAAGCAATGAACAGCCTCGGTAGCTGAGCCAAAGCAGGTTTACCAGCACCCACCCAAGAAAGTATAAAATGACAAAGACCGATGGATATTGCGGCGCCAATAGAAAAGCTGTCAGGGTACTGGCTATTCTTGCGTAACCTGCAAAAACAAGGTCAGCTGAACCGCTTGTTGAATGAGGCGGTAGCCGAGCAAAGCAGCAAGGTATTTTTTTACTCAGAATGTTAGGCAAGGCACTGTTTGCAGAAGCTCAATTCCGAGAGAAGCTCACCAATCAAGTTTGGGATGTATATCCACACGTTCCCGTGCCGTGTGTAAAACCAATGCTGAGTCATGGCTATGGCTCAAATGCTATTGTTCATACGCAACCATGAAGTGCGTTCTCGCCGATCTTCTGCCAGCGTAGACGTCAAAGAGGTGATCTTGAGACATGCCTTAGCAGACCATCACTTTGACCCAAGTGACCCGTTGATCGGCAGCAAGGCTTTACAGCGCCAATAAACTGTATCAGTTTTGACTAAACGATGCTTTGAGCTTTAGCAACCAACCCCTCATGCGCTCATGGAATGGTATGTCGCAGCCAGAGTCGCAGCATGCAGGCCTTGAGTTGCGACATGAGTCATGGACTGCTCCGATAGCCGATTGCTGGCGCTCAGAGCTCATCGCGCAGCCATTTACAACTGTCGCGAAACGCTATGGCTTGGCAATGCGAGTCAAGGCATGCAAGCTCGTGAGCACTGGTTGGGTCTTGCACCTGCTGGACATGCCATGCACCGTTGCTCGTCGCCTCTGTTGATAGCTCTGCACGAGAGACTCAGCAGGGCCAGCCATGACTGACACGGTGATGAACGTGTCGTCCTCAGCCAATGGGCATTTGAACACTCGGGATAGTATGCGACTAAATGCCTTACCCAAGATCAGTGCCATCCGAGAGTGGTTTCACCACGAGGAACTGTTTATTGATAAGGTAAGCGTACTTGTAAAATGTCTAAGCTGCTCTGATCTAGTATGTTGACTTGGAGGATGACTTCTTCACCTTCTTAGGGGTTCACAAGACAGGAATGGATCTATCACAGGTCTTGGCGTCGCCATCTGCCAGAGGGCTTTGCGTTCATCAGAGTACTGCACTCATTGGGCTACCCTGTCTTCTTCTATGTGGGAGTGTCCCTTCTGGTCTGTGTATATGCGCAGTGGGCTGAGGTATGTGCAGGTTTTGCGGTCGATTGCTCAAAATGGGTGGTCTGCAAGATACTGCAGTGCACAATCTTGATGAAGACTATGAAGGTCTGTCGACAGAGGTTGGCTTGGATGTAGGATGCAGGCGCACCCAAAATATTTACTCAGCAAAATGCTGTACGCTCACAGAGATACTACATAGCCCTTCTGCTGACATCCTTTGCCGTGGGCCTGCTGATTGTCTTCAGAACAAATTCAAGCTATGCTAGGTTGGCTCAACTGCCTGCTTCTCTGTTTCTGACAGCTCAATTGCCAGCATCTGTACACTGCACATGCAGCCGTGCGTCATTGCAGACCAAACTAGCATTTGCATCCTTGCAAATATCCAGAGGCGCTGCTGTTGATCATTGTCGCGCACCACATACACCTGTGCTTTCAAGCCAGGATGTCTGATGAGTCACAAATGGCTCCACACCCCAGACTGTAAGTTATAAAATGAGGAGAAAAGTGAATGTTCACAGATGGTGGGAGGCCAGGACGCATTGGGGCGGCATGCTGGGCATCACCAGAAACATCATGCGGCAGGCAAGTCCAGGCACACACTTCAGGCATGTTGCAAGGCTCATGCTGTTACCGTAACTCATTAGCATCCCAGCATGGTGTCAAAGCATGGATGGCATTCAGCAGAAACATCATGCGGCAGGCAAGTTGAGGCACACATGTTTCTTAAGCATGTTGCAAGGCTCACTGCTGTTACCATAACTCACCAGCATCCTAGCTGAATGTCAAAGCATGCATGGCATGCATCCTATACAAAGCTACAGATGATCTGCATGCCATGGGCGGCAAGCAAGTATGATTAGCCAGCTAACAGCTTGCTGGTGTGCCTGTCAAGTTTGGCTATTGCTGTATATCTACTGCTGCACATCCATTCCTGAACATCCGTTCACTGATTCGTTCGTTTTCTCGTTCACTCTTTCATGCATGCATTTATCCATCCGTCCACCCATTGACATATCAAGTCATCCACTCAGCACGTGTCTGCCCACGGAATCAGGCACCCACAGTACTCAGTAGCCCCTGTTTGAGCTCCTGTTCTGGTATGTACTGCTGGCAGTTGGCTGGTGTGCAGAGCACGACATCATATCAACTTGTACATGTGCTTTTCGAGCTGAAAGATGCTCCAGCTTACATGCATTGCTATGAACCAAGTTGCCAAAAAATCCATCAGCGTCAGCAGCATGCCAAGACTGTGAACATACTGCAGTGCATATGCCAAGGTTGTGGACATGCTGCAGTGTGCATGCTGGTTTCCTGAGGAACAACAGGACAAGCTTGCAGCGGTGGCTAGGTGGACAGCTGTGCTGACCCCTTTGCTCAAAATGCACTGCCGTTGGCAGACAGATGTACATATACAGCTCAAGGTCAGTCACAACAGCAGTACGTGGCTCTTGCCTGGACTCTTCATGACCGTTCCAAACTGTGATGTGCCATGCTGTGCTGAGCTGTACTGTGCTGCGCTGTCTTTGGGTCTGTCTTTGGGTATGTTGGCATTGCTTTGTTACACTGTTGCTTGGCCCAGACTGGTGCTGCTGCCGGTGCTGCATGCACTTGTATCAAGCATGCCAAGTGCACATGGCAGGTCATGCTGCATAAGATGTAGTCACGCTGTGTAAGGTATTGTCATGCTGTGTAAGATATAGTTATGCTGTGTAAGACTCTTTCATGCTGTGTAAGATGCAGTCATGCTGTGCAAGATGTAGTCATGCTGTGTACAATGTGGTCATGCAACTGTGCCTGCAGGACAGGCTATTGCCACATGAGCTGGCTTATATAGTGAGTGTAAAGCATCCCCCCAACATGGCAGCAACAGTCTTGACACAGCTGGTAGCTTCAGCAAACCTGCCTGAGATGCTCCAGATCAGCGTCGATAAGCAGATTGTACAATACATCGACTCAGTTGCTGCATGCGAGAGGCTTCAGAAGCAGCCAATTCCGGTCGCCTACACCAGGTTAGAGATCTGACAAATGGCACCTGTTGAAAATACCCTGACAGAATTGCTTACTTTGCGAGCTGTACAATAAGCTGAATAATGGATGCTGGACAGAGGCGTGGTCCCGGCGTTGGCCTGGGCAGCGCTGTGATTATTCAAAAACCTTCTGTGTTTCACCAGTGTTGACACAGAGTCGATTGTCTTTGTGAAGTCTTGATAGACCTTCAATGCAAATTGAGAAATGCCTTGTTCAAAGCACATCGTTTTCCATCTTTGTCATAAAATAGTCCCTGCGGGACTTAACATTGAGTGAACAAAAATTGTGACTGGTGCTTGGTGCTGCTCTGTGGGCTTTCTCACACTGTGCCATTTTGCATGTGACTGCAGAATGCAATATGCCACCCTGCCATTGTACTCAAGGTTGCTGCCTTGCATTTGTGCGTTTGCATGGCTGTATATTGGAGAGACAAGACTTGTCCTGCATGTGCCTAGCTCATGATCAGCTGGAAAGCGTGTCTATTATTATTATTATTATTATTATTATTATTATGGCTGATCAGCTGCTGTTATGCAGGCATACATCAAGATTTCTGCTCTGGTGGCTCACCGGATTCCCATTTGCTGCCTGGTCCAGCTACGGCTGGGTGACCCCCTTTGTGACAGCTGTGGTTACCTTCCTGTTACTGGGGACAGAGAACATTGGCATACAAATAGAAGAGCCGTTTGAAGTGCTACCCATAGAGGCCATCACTGCAGCATGCATTTCCAGCGTGCATGAGATTTTGGAAAGACATCATGGTGAGATGCCTGCTTGCACTGTTTTGGAACTCATGCTAAGACGCTTTTTTGCTGTCTTGATCTTCCACTTACGCTGAGATGCTTATTTGCCGCATGGGTCTGGTTCTCATTGTACGCTACCTGTCTGCTGCTGTGACTGCCATCCTTCATGCACAAGGACGTCTGTTGTTCTCAGTTTCCTTCAGAGGCAATGTGGTCGCACTGCAATGTTGTACCATTGGTCAACGCTTGGCTTAGCAAGTGCCCTGAAGTCGTGTCCATGCCATGATTGCGGCTTGATCCTAGAGCTGCTGATGTCACAGTGACGCGATGAGGCCAACTAGTGTGCACTTTGTCCAAAGCTGCACGACACACTCAAAGCGCTTGACTTGGGCATATGCTGAAAACCAGAAACACCTTTCACAAGAGCTTTGAAGTTGGTGCTTTGTGCTGCAGAGTGTAAGGAGCTATTGAGGCGCTGAGAAGCACAGCCCAGCATGGAATCTACGTCTGGCCTGGAAGTTGCAATATACATCATGCTGCAAGGTCTTTGCTGCGATGATGTGTTCCTGTTGAATGATCTCAACGTGTGTGCTTTTCTCTTACAAACCAGCGCAGGTCTGCAATCCGTCAGTTGCAGAATAGCAGTCAGAGAGCAGTACAGATTCACATACTTGAAGTTTGGCAAGTGACTTGCATGACACCGTCGAAATTGCCCATTGGCAATTACGGAAGAAGCTCGACTGATTTATTTCATATGCGCAGCTATCATCTGCATGCTTTTCTTCAAAGGTGGTGACGTTTTATAGCAGATCTAGCTGAGTTCCTTTGCGCCCTGCAGAGGGTTTGTCTCCGTTTTGTGACTTTTTCAGGATTTACTGTCTGGCAGCATCCTCCTGCCTGTTTAGTGGTTGGCTGTGCTTATGACAACGCCTGCAACTGGGTGCTGGCTGCACTGTGTGTATAAACACCTATGATTCATCTGTGCGGCTTCAGAACAATAGCATATCCCAGTCAAAGTTCTGACAAAGGACTAGCACTGGTATCAGATAGATTCTACAGTTGAACAAGCAATTGTTGTGGTCGTCAGTGTTTGGCATTGGTTTGATGATGTCATGTTTTGTCACAATGATTGGTCTCAGTTAGAGAGGGGGGGGGGATGGAGCGCACACATATGGACCAACAGAGGGCTCAGATCACACTTGTCTGCCAGTGCAAGCCAACCAACAGCTGCTTTTGACTTGTTCAAATTGAATGTGTCTGCTTTTATCGCTTGCACCAAAAGCACCATTCACGTTCCTCAAAGATGTTAACATTAACGTTATCCATATCATACTTGTGCACAAGAACTTCTGGAGCCTGTGATTTTGCGCATCTCTTGTACAACCACATCAGAACTGTGCAGACAAGATCTTACTCATCAAGGCGTAACAGCCTGCCTTATACCGCGTAACAGCCTGCCTTATGCCGCGCAACAGCCCTGGTGACAGCCTGCCTTTCACCGCGTAACAAACTGATCTCAGGTGGAATCCTGAGCATGCCCCTCAGCATGGCCCTGAGCATGCCATTGCTCATTTGTTTCCGGTGTTAGCCAGCTTACAGCCAAAACTACCTTCTACGCAGCAGTTGCTGACCCTAGTGTCAGTGACTGACTAGTGATTGCGCAACAATGACGAGCCGCAGCAGGGGCAAACTTAAGTATAGAGATGACATCATGGGGCTAATGCATGTAGTGTATTGTGGGGAGGATGCACTTTTGTTGCAGCTAGATACAGAACTATAAGCTAGGTGGTTACATGCATGTGACAGGAGTTCATATCTTGAATCAGACAAATCATCATGAGTCAGACTTGCAGGATGAGTGCTCAAGATATATGGGCACGCAAGTACCATGAATCGTGGGACAAGCTTGAGAAGAATACCAAAGACTCCTTTTGTCAGTGTCACAATTACGGAGCAGCATCCTTGCAGGACAGTTCTCCAGTCATAGCAAGTAGTGCCTGCAACGCAGCAGTCACAACACAACCAAGTAAGTACTGCTCCTGCCCAACGGAAGCAGAGTGTAGGGACCTCTGCACCTCACAGGGGAACGGACGGCATTCTGCATGGTAGTCTGTATAGTAAGCTAGCATCCTGTTTGCATGTGACCTATTGCTTCAATCCTTGACGCCAGTCAACATGACAGCTGTGTTCTGCAGAACCACTGCCCCATCTTCATGCAGCCAGCCTTGCTGCTCACACAACTCTCTCAATATCTGCATCACACCAAATGCCGTGCCGAGATAAATCGAGGGTTGCAGCAGCCTGTAGTGCCCTGCTTTTGCTGCATGCAGGATGCAGCGGATGCCAATGATCAAGCAAGCAACATGCATGCACAACGCGAAGCTCAGGCAAGCGCAGCAACCTCAAGGTGGGAACACGGCATGCCATGGGACCAAAATCATTGAGAAAC
>JAABUK010009530.1_pt1 | contig 13237 bp, 16 predicted proteins | sample 5559141 | NCBI WGS metagenome assembly JAABUK01 (sample SAMN10711869, study PRJNA513367) | rock metagenome | isolation source: Antarctica rocks | place: Antarctica: Victoria Land, Pudding Butte nord | collected 2016-01-03
CTAACAGAGCAAAGTCGCAGCATCAGAGTGGTTGTGCTGTTGTGCTCATACCTGCTGGAGTATGGACTTAGCTTCCCCTGCAGGCAGCTTTGCTACAGCAGCCTTCATACTGTTGAGGTAAGAGTAACTCTCCCTCAACACATCCTCTGCATCAGCAGCATGCTCAACAGCAGTAGCTGCATGCCTTTCAGCTGTGAGCTTCAAGCTGTGGGTGTCTTTGGTTACAGTCTGCGACACCACAGAATGTTGTTGTCAGCCTTGCAAACATTTGCTTTGCAGACTGCATGATGTTGTTTGGCTTGAGATAGGCAGTCGAACACAGCCTACCTGACGCTTTCTCGAGCTTGGCAGTGGCGGAGGAAGTGGCATGATTGTCATTCAGGGCCACCTTGGAATCAGCAACTTGATTGTCTAGGTCCTTTGCAGCGCTGCTGTGGTGGATGACCTTCTCAGTCTACAGACCAATAACACCCAAGGTCAGCATGTGTCCAATTCAACTTGGAGAGACAGGCAGATGTTGTGCTTGCAAGGACCAAGCAATTCTGGAATGCCATGCAATCATTGCTTGCCTGGAGCTGCAAGCCAACATCAGCAACACAGACATCGCAACAACGTCGCAAGGTGCTTGGGGTTATGCATACCTCGTTTTCTTTGTTGATGCTGGAATTCACCTGCCCTCCCGCTCCAGGCAGTGCATCAGAAGTGGCAAGCTTAAGCTTGTTTTGGCCATGAGGCTTGGTGGCCTACATTTTGGCTGAAATAATTAAAATGTGATGAGACAAGAGTGCGTGTAAGCTGTTTTGTGGCATATGCTGACTGATTTGCGATAGGTACATGTGGTATGTTGCACAGCAAACTGCTTGCTCATGGTCAATACAGTCTTGTGAACTCATTGCAGATCAGGGCAGATCTGATGGTCTGTGCAACAACTTGCTTGAGGCTTATGCATTACCTCAGACTTTGACAGCGTCATGCCTGCCAAGTTGTCACTCACGGTGGCCACACTTGGAGACATGGTAGTCACACCAGCCAAAGGTATGCCACGCTCATACCACTCAAGTACACTTCTCTCGTGATCTTGAGATATCTACAAAAGAACAGTTATGTGAGCAGGCTGTGACAAGCAAACTCCATATGATCTCACTGCGCGTTGCATGCCCAGGGACTCAGATTCTAAGAAGGTTGATACACGACTCAAAATGACACAGAGCATGTTTGCTAACAGAGCAAAGTCGCAGCATCAGAGTGGTTGTGCTGTTGTGCTCATACCTGCTGGAGTATGGACTTAGCTTCCCCTGCAGGCAGCTTTGCTACAGCAGCCTTCATACTGTTGAGGTAAGAGTAAATCTCCCTCAACACATCCTCTGCATCAGCAGCATGCTCAACAGCAGTAGCTGCATGCCTTTCAGCTGTGAGCTTCAAGCTGTGGGTGTCTTTGGTTACAGTCTGCGACACCACACATGTTAACTCAGGTAATGTCAATGTAACAATCCTGTTGACAACAGCTCTGAGCAAGGGAATCTGGAATGTATCATTTGCAGCCAAGAGAGGATTTGAGCGCAAATGTTTTGCCAAGCAAGATAGCACAACGTCAGCACGATTCCAGATGGCACCACATCCTTACCTTTTCAACTGCCTCTAGTTTGTTGCGCAGTGAGCGCTCTTTCTGGACAGCTTCACTCCACTGTTGGACAGCATCCTCCTCAGCCTTCCTGCCCTCAAGCGCCTCAAATTGCTGACCAATGCAGAAGCCGTCTTCCTCATGCTTGTCCGTGAGTGTGAAAAGTTCATGCATGTGCCGGAACAACACATGTGCTTCCTGCAGTGCCAGTGCCGTCAGCAAGTGTCAATGTGCTCACTTTCCCAGCAGCTGAGCGCACTCTAATTTTACAAGAGAATGAGTGAAATTTGGCTTGACACCTGAAACTGAGAAAATGACAATGTCTGGCATGTCAGAACTGGTACAGTCCTCTTCTCAGTCTCAGGTGTCAAGCAGCGTTCTGCAAGTCCCTGAAGTGATACTAGACACAGTCCTTCATATACAGGTGTCAAGCTGCGTTGTACAGGCACCTGAGATGATAGCTTTGTCTTGCCAGATGCCTGCCAGATTTGAAACAAGCGCCTGAGTTTGCTGGAACAGGGCGTCAGTTCAAAGCCCTACAAATACAGAAGGCGCAGTTTCAATCTTGACAGCGGCTTCATTGATAAGATCGGCAAAAAGGCCTGAGCAGAGACGTGCCTGTTCATCAGGCTCTGCATCCCGATCATACAGATTCCTCGAGGACACGTCCTGCACATGCAAGCGTGAGTGTTTGACCGAAGTTCAAGACGCTGAATACATTCGATCACGTCCAAACATCGACGCACCATCTTCAGGACAGCGAAGTCGTGATCAAAGCAAAGCTGCCTTGAGCAACCGTTTGGGAGTCTAGCGACACAAGGAGTGATCAACGTGCTTCTGCTACAGCAAGCTGGCGCATCAGCTCATGCGGGTGTCAGCAAGGTGACACGCATTGGACATGCAAGTCGTGTATCGAGCTCAACTTGCACACAACTGCATAATTGAGGTTCCGGAACAAATGTCACGCTACCAGCAAATCAACCTCTCGTAAAGCTCCAACTACCAAGCCTCATCTTCTTCACACTCACAGGCGACTCACTTGTTTTGTGATGCTCAAAGGTCCCTGAGTGAGGGGTTCTGCGAAAGCTGTACGCTGTGGGCGACACGCCGGTGATACAGCCCACAAAAATCGCTTCAACGAGAAGTGTGGGCAATGCAAGCATGGTAGCAACGATTTGACTTGAGCATTTCAAGCGCTAGCTGGCGCTAGCGTATTTGACATATACATCAGTCAGCACTGGCAGAACCAGCAAAACATAGCTTTCCATGCAGGCAGCCTGCGCATTTGCAGATTTGATGTGTGCTCTGTAGCACAAGGCAGGCCATTTTTTCTTTATCATGCATGAATACGAAGCGGAATTTTATGGCACATAAGTTTGCATGGACCCCTGGCCAGGATGTCCAGCATCTACTCTCTGAACTCAGTAACGGCATACAAAATCAGAGCGGGACACTAACCCAGTGACACTTATGTGTTGTTTCAGACCATCCTCAGGTATCATAATGAGCCAAAACCATCATTCAAGAATGCGATATATGCAGAGCACAGCAATGCCAGTGTCAGGATTCACTTGAAGTGTAACTGTGAACAGCCACACACGGCTATGTCAGGCCATGCAGTACACTGCTGGTATGGTAATCTGTCTGCACTGTTGTGTAATGCTTTCTCAACATCCTGATGCTGGCTGCCCTCCATCTCTGTCAGATCCTCTGAAACCAGTCTGCCAGTACTCTCCACCATCCTTTCATCATCTTCAAAGCCACCCTGCTCTTTATCTTGGTCATGAGCAATGAGATGTTCCATCGTTTCGCCAGCCCTCTTTGAGATTCCAACCCTAGCCGCTGCCTTCTGGGCTTCTAAACTCCAGTCCAGTCGCCAGACTAGGAAGAAGAAGCATGTAGCATGAACTGCAGTCCCCAAAAGCATCCCCAAGCAAAGGCCCTTGACGCCCCATTTCAGGTGGAATCCGAACAGGGCTGCAAGGGGCAGCCCTACTGCATAGTAGCTGAGGAAGACAAACGGTGTTGCCACAGCTTGTTTGCCCACTCCCTTGACAACTCCTCCCAGAACCACGGACAGGCCATCCACAATTACATAACCTGACATGATAACTAAGATCCCGGCAATGAGCTGGCTGAGCTGAGCATCATTACTGAACAGCAGCCCCCACTGATGCCTGCAGCAAAAGATTCAGTTCACCATTTTGTAATCACCCTTTCGTAATCACCATTTTGCAGCAAACCATATACATTTGCTTGCTGATGAGACATGTGCTGTGTTGTAACTCATGCATGTTGAGCTGCGAGAGAGTGTGTGACAGCAGATGACACCAGGAGATGCTCATGTTCACACAAGCTGACAATGCACAGGCAGAGTCATACACCTGTATTTGTGTGATGCATTGTGTGTGTTGACATTCCCAGCCAAGGGTTGCAAGCTGTGTCAATAGGGGTGAAGGCAGGGGCAAGGGCAAAGGCAAGTGCAAGGGCAGGGGCAGGGGCAAAGGTAAGTGCAAGGGCAAAGGCAGGGCCAACGGCAGGGGCAGGGGCAAGGGCGGCGACAGGAGCAAAGGCATGAACACAGAAGGAGAAGAGGCAGGGACATGCAGGAACAAAGCCCTTTGAGGGTCAGAGGCAGACATGCAGACCCACAAATACAATCAGTGCCTTTACAGGTTTGTATCATTATGGGAGGATCCCAATGCGCTGGAAGCTATACCTGAAGAGGAAAATGAGCGCACCCACACCCAGGGTACAGACAGCATCCAGGCACAGACTCACACTGGAGGCGTGGGATGCAAAGCGGGGCCTGCCTGCTCCTAGCTCATTTGAAACCCTGTACACAGGCACACACTGCAAATCAGTACATAGACTCTTGTATAAGCTCAATTTACTGGTGAAAGCATGCAGGCTGTGAACTGCACTGACTTGAAAGAAAAGGGAAAAAGCTGCCTTTCAGCAATCATAACAGAAGTCTCCTGAGTCGACAGTTGAGAGCTTGAACTGACTTCAAAAGCACAAACGAGAGTAGGAAAAATAGCAGGTCTAGTCCACTCAACCAAAACGCCAGCCATCTTGCTGAAAAAGCCGGAATCATGCATGCTTGCAAATGGTGGCCCCCTTGCCTGATTCAGTATGTGATGCATACGTCAAGGCCATCTGAGCTGTACTCATTTCCAGACATGTGCAAGTGTTGAGACTGAATGCCTGGTTTGCTGCAGTAGTAACAAGATACAAAGAACAGCATGAACCACATCTCACGACTGGTGCAATCAGCAGCCCAACGCTGCATCAAAAGCTTCCAGAGTAAACACAGTGACAGTGCCACTGACAGTAACAGTGACAGTAACAGTGACAGTAACGGTGATAGTCACAGTCACCAGTAATGGATACCACCACCAGCCACTGATTACCAAAGCAGTATTAGTACACAACAACAGAGCTGCTGCAGCTGCTGAACTTCCCAGAGAGACAGCATCAAGCATGTGACTTTGGTTGCTTTGTGCAACTGTAAGAGTCACAAGACATACCACAAGCAAAGGACAGAGAGCAAGGGTCAACTCAGGTAACGAAGTAAAGGTTCAATTCAGCTACAAAAGACACAAACAGCACTCACCTGGTAGGGACTGCCGTGGAGATTCCAACGGGCAGCATGAAGCACACAGTATTGATTGCTTGGTGCCTTGTATGAGGTCAGGATTCATCTGAGCTGTAAGGGACACATCCAGCTGTAAACACAATCAACTGCAAGTGACACAACCAGGACTCACCCAGTAGAGACTGCCGCAGATATTCCAAGGGACGGCATAAAGCACATGGCATTGGTGATCTGGCATTGGTGATCTGGTAGATGGCCAAAGCAGACGGCTGCTGCTCAGCATCTGGCAACAAAACTCACCCAGTAAAGAGTGTTGTAGAGATTCTGAGGGACAGCATGAAGCACATGGCATTGGTGGTCTGGTAGATGGCCACAGCAAACACCTGCCGCTCGGTATCTGGCAACAGCCCTCCCATCAACATCATCAGCTGCACTTGCCCACCATTCAATTGTCAACAACATGCTTGCCACAGCATTTCATGCCTCATCACTGCTTGTACTGAAACATTCTATGCTATACTTGAGAGTGACAGGATTGGAATGCTCAGGGCAAGTATAGGCAGTCTGAGGAGGACCAAAAAGAATAGCTGCATGGCATGCATGGCGTATATGAAGAGCAAGAATTAAACTGATGTTTGTCCAACCCTGGATGGTTCCAACGGGGACAGTAGGGTGTTCCTTTCACAACAGAGCTAATGATATGATGCTGAGCCAGACTCATGGTGGTGATGGTGTAGTTTTCAAAGGCAGGCACCATGAGCAACATCATTCTGGCTGCAGCGGATGTTGATTCCAGTCATCCCTTGACACCATCAAGCATCTCAAGGTTGACAAGAGCAACTTTCCTACATGCGACTCGTGCCTTTGATGCCAACAGACCCCATGAGCTGGAATCCCATCTGCGCTCAGTGAGCTATGAGCATGCATCTTTACCACATGCACACGTTTAAAGCTGCAGTTTTACCTTGAGGAAGAGGTTGAACACCAGCAATGTGGGGAAACCACTACTAGCAGGATACTGCTGTCTCCAGTGCAGCTCCCAAGCATACTAGGTCTGCAATACAACAACATCATAAGCATGACAGTGTCAGATCTCTGCTGATGACTTTAGGCTTGCAGTGGCTTGCTGATTTTGGCACTGTGACAGTTGTGCCTGGCTCAAAGCCAGACATGTGACACTCTGGCATCTTGCATGAGCTGCTCTGTGTCCAGCTTTATGAGAAACATACTGGCGTTTTGTACATGTTGTGAACACCAAGCTGATCACGACCAGCTGTGCGCGGTGCTATGGTGCAAAGTGAACAAGCTATTAGAGAAGGTGTACAGGAAGAATGTGCGAGAAGCCTTCAAGTGGACTGCCATTGTTCTGTGACAACAAAATCAGTTTGAAGGGCACTCCTAGAAGCTCTTCCAAAGAGCCCATTCAGAAATCTGAGTGCCTATTCAGCACTTCCTATGGAATGCTACCAAAGGAAACACCACAGGCCTCACCAAGGAATGCAAAAGGTTGCCTGTGCATGCTTTGGGTTGGTTGCTTACCAGAATGTATATGAGCATCAAGTTCATGGGGGCATGTCAATTGCGCTAGTCACCACTTGTGGCGCCACAACCTTTTGGGCCTGCGTGTAGTGGTAGCTATGATATAGGCACCAAATCCACATACCCCTGGCAATGCCCACCTGTACAATCAGCAGTAAGTAATTTTGTTACATGCTCATCGACGACTCCACATCACTGCTGTCAGCTTTTTACCAGGGTGTTACCAGGGCGTTTACCAGAGGCAGGGCACAGCCTTTGCCTGCATAAGTCTCGGCCCAGCAGCTGGACCCTGCTCATCATGCTTTCGGTAACTAGGGTCACAACTTCCTATATGGCAGCCAGACTATTATGTGCACGAGCAAGACTGTTCTGGGCTGTGTTGATATCAAATGCTGGATGACAGCAGGAAAAGGCAGGCACTTGCACCATAGCAGAGAATGATGCTGTAGCAGCATGGGACGCTTAACTGATGCCAAGCTGTAAGCAGAAAAGCTCATATGAACTGTACGTCTACTTCCAACCAGGTCCATGTGGAACTTTTGCTGACAAATCACTTGACTGGTGCTGAAGGCATGTTTGTTCACAAATCTTAGTTTGTTCACAAATATGGTTGCATGATATGCTTCACAGTGTTCCGACTGTAGAAGGGGTGCATCCTGGTGCGCACTCCAGGCAACCTGCTGGGTCAGCTGTCTGTTGCCAAGCAATCGTGAAGCAATGGCATTTAGTTGAAGAGATCGAGTTTCACCGAGCGTGAGCACTATGTCACCACAGCACTGGCTGGGATCTTGCCGTAGAAAGTGGTTGATCACGGGCCGACTGCCAACGCGATCCCAAGTTTAAGAAGCAAAAGGTCATCACCCTCCGAAGAGAGCTCACTTTGCTCGCCTTTGAGCTACAGCCTCATCCATCCTTTTTAGCTATTCGGCGCCAGGGCGACTCACACACCGGAGCAAACGCAACCTGCCGTGTCTGCCATACAGACCAAGGGGTCCCCTCATCAACCTTTTCAGCTATTCGGCGCTAGGGCGACTCACACACCGGAGCAAACGCAACCTGCCGTGCTCCCCATGCCACGGTCCCTCACCGGGGGCTCAAGAGCGAATCATTGATGGCCCGGCTCGGCCTATGGTGCCGGGGAGCAAGTGTTCGTTGGGCTCCATTATTCTCCATATAAAGGACAACTTTTATAAAGTGAAACGGGTATGGGTCTGGCAGCATGATTGCGCCTGTAAGCATTTGGAGGTTTGCCGAGGACCGATCGCGCAAGTTCGATTCCGCGCAAGGTACATTCTGCACAGCGTGAATCTGTATCACATTCTACCGCATTTAGCTCGTCAAAGTCGTCCGTTCCGATCTCGAAAGACTTGCAGCATAAATCCTGCACGAAACCGGTCGTACTCAGCTCACAAACCGCTCACAAGCAAGAAGTCGTCAGAGTGGTCAGCGATGTCTTGTGGTTGGAGCAAACAACTCAGAGCAGATGCCCGACACCGTATACCAGAAGGAGTCAACTTGCAGCCAACACTTGTGAATCTGAAAACCGTCGAATGACTGTTTTTAGCTTACGTCATGCAGCAGTGCACCAGATTGCTTCAGTCAGGCTGTACTTGCGGATACGTCAGCGTCTACGAGTGCCGAGCAGCTGACGGCATGCACTTCGCACAGCAACGTGCCAACAACATCTATTGTGCCAACTCTTGTAGCCCATGTTCTCAACACCTAAAAGCTGGTCAAGCTTGTGGCGCCAACAACTTCACCCTTGGCACCACCCTATTGGCTTAGACTGCCATGAATGTAGCACTGGGAAGGTAGCAACTTGCCTTTTGAGCTGAGCAGGTCCACTGGTGTACACGCTGTGTTCAAAATAAAAACAAGTGGACCTACTGTTGCCAGTACAAGGGATGTTATCATGACTGGCTTGCAGTTGTCCATGGGCCACACTGCACTGCCTGTCACTAGCTACAGCTGCAGCTGGACATCACAACCGTGGTGCCATTCTGGCAATGTGCCAGCAACCTTAAACACCAGTGTCTAGATGAGCTCACATATGCATACAAACCAGTCCACTGTTGTAGTTGAGTATCATTACTGGAACTGCTGAAGCAATGTGTTCACGCAGACTTTGCAAAGATTGTATCACCACCTGTATTGACAGATTGCACATGTTACAGCAAGACAAGACAGTCCTTACAGAACTCCTGAAAAACTCCATCTCTGTGTCTGCAAAATCCATCTCTGGGTCTAATTTGAATTTTGATTCGTTCAAGAGCTGTGTAGCTATGAGGAGTCTCAGTCTGCACAGTTGCTGGTCCTTCTATTCTGCAAAAACAGAGCACAGTCAAACCAAAAGTCATCAATACATGCCAAGAAATGGCTGCAAAGCTATATAGCCATATATGCAACACTTCTGGCTGGTTCCAACCAGAATTCTGGCCACATGGCCTGCTTGATAGTCACACACATGCATGTGCTAATGTCCTGTCTGACCTGCTTACCACAGTCATGCACCAAGTCAGATCAACAGAAGCAAGCCAAAATGATCCCACAGAATAGCCTGCTGACATGCATAATTATCTGCCACAAACAGCAAAACAAGGCTTACAACATGCAATGCAACGTAAGCCAATGCACTGCTTCGGTGCTAATGCTGTACCCTTCAGTGCTGGACCTCACAACATGCAACTATCTTGCACATCCACACTCGCAGACCCTGTCCGCAAAGCAAATGTACCTTATTTTTTCTTGACTTTTGCGCCTTGCTACCATTCCTGCCATCTGACGCAGCAAAGGTGAAAGGGGTGGTTGGAGGCAGCTTAAGCTTGTCTGCCTTGCTCCCTGCACAGTCGATGCAAGAAGTTGCTAGATATCTGAAGTTGAGCCCGGCAAGCCCGCTCATGTTCTATATTCTCATGCAGCTGCAATCTAATTGCATTGCAAGTGCACACAAAACGCCAGCCTTGCAAAGAAAGGAAAAAGAAAAAAATGACTGCACCTTTCTGCATCACTTCAAAGAGAAGCCAAGTATTGTTCCGGATGTTATTGTCAATTTTGCAAACATCTGCTGTGCAAACTGCATGATGTTGTTTGGCTTGAGATAGCCAGTCATACACAGCCTACCTGAGGGCTTGTCATGCTTGTCATTTGCTGGGGAAATGGCACGATTTTCATTCAGCGCCATCTTGACTTGGTTGACACCAGCAACTTTGTTCTCTAGGTTTTTTGCAGCGCTGCTGTGGTGAATGACATTCTCAGTCTACAGAGCAATAGCACCCAAGGTCAGCATTTGTTCCATCCAAAGTTGGTGAGACAGGCAGATGCTGTGCTTGCAAGAACTAAGCATTTTTGGAATGCCATGCAACCATTGCTTGCCTGGATCTGCGAGCCAACATCAGCAACACAGACATCGCAACAACGTTGCGGGTTGTGCATACCTTGTTTTCTTTGTCAGTGTTGGATTTCACCTCCCCCTCTGCTCCACGCAAGGCATCAGTCATGGCAGGCTTAGATGTCTCTTGACCAAGAGGCTTGGTGACCTACATTTTGGCTGAAGTCCTTAGGACATGGTGAGACAAGAATGCATGTAAGCCATGCTTTGAAACGTGTTGACGGATTTCTATGGGTACATGTAATGTGGTGCACAGCAAAATGCTTGCTCACGGTCAACCCAGTGTTGAAATCATTGCACAGGTGCGAAAGCATGAATCAGAGACAACAACCTCAACATGGGAAGAAGTCACTCAATTTGCCACAGTGTGCACATGCTTTATGAGAGCATACTCCAGTAGCAAAATAAAAGCACTCCTTGGTGTATAACACCCTTAAGATATGTTTTGTGCTTAAGCATCCTGGCTGTTGATGGTCAAGCAAGCCCAGAGGCAATAGTATTACCTCATATATGTTGGCCAGGCTCATGCCAGCCAAGCAGTTGCTGACATCAGCAAGCTCTACAGTGGGGACATGCTCTTTGGCCAGAGGTACGCCTTGCTCATGCCATGCCAACATTTTGCTTTCATGCTCTTCCAGCACCTGAGTTAAAAACAGCACTTCCATAAGTTCGACCTTACAGATTGAGTGAAGGGATACTAGCTCAGATGTACGGTGTATGTGCCGAGGCATTCAACACTTGGAGCATGTGTATCTTCAGGTGGCAATAGCTACTTACTACAAACTAGTTAGTGCAGCCTGTTTCAAATGACAAAACCGCTGCTTACTGAAACGATTTCTGCAGAGTGGAGCCATGACAAATCGCAGAGCTTGACATACACCGTATGGCCAACACATCATGCATCCAGACCGTGCCCTCACATTGTACCCCACATCTGAAGGTAATGCAACAATGGTGAACTGATGCCTTTTGGACTGCATAGCCTGTCCAATACTGCTTTAGCTTCACTGTCAGGCAGCAGGACTGCCACACCCTTGACCTTGGACATCAGGCCGTAGCTCTGTCCCAAAATGTCTTCAGCGTCAGCTGCATGTGCTGTGGCGGTGGCTGCATATTTCTCAGCCTTTGCCTTCCACCTATTCATGTCCTGGAACGCAGACTGCAAGGCCTCATGTACATGACACTTTCTCAAAATTTAGGCAAGTTGACAGGTGTACCTCAGGAGTGCAGAGAGTGTAGATGCTGTGCAAGCTGCAGAAAACTGGCTTTGAAATGCAAGTTTGGTGCTATTCATATGAAACATCAAGTATCAACTTGCTGAACAACTTGATGCCAAGTCAGTGACCCCCTGCCTTCTTAGCCGCCGTGAGCTCGTTACGCATCATGCGTTCTCGCTGCACTGAGTCACACCAGCCTTCCACAGCCTCCTCTTCACCTTGCCGCTCCTGAAGCTGCTCCAGTAGCGGTTGAGTGCTGATACCCATTTTAAACAGCTTACCGGCAGAAGGCTCCTGCGCACGCGTGTGTATTTTGTGATTACACCCGAGAACATCAACAGCTTCCATTGCTGACTGCAAAAAGACGCACCATTCTCGACACAGAGTTGTCTAGGACCTCTTATGTGGCTGTCTCACCACGACTGATCAAACTGCGTCAGCTACAGCAAGCTGGCGCACAAGCTCATGCGGGTGTTAACAAGGAACCGCGTGCAATGGACAATGAGCAAGAACCGCGTGCAATGGACAATGAGCAAGCGGTGTATCAAGATAAACTTGCACGCAAGTGCACAAAATGAGGTTCCGGAACAATGCCAAGCAAGTCAACACTCTCGTAAAGCTCAAACTCCTAAGGCCTCCTCTTCTTCAACCTCACAGGCAACTCACTGCGTTGTGATGCCAACGACTGTAAAATCTTTGATTGATTAATTGATTGATGCTCAGAGGTGCCTGAGTGAAGGGTTCTGCGAAGCGTCTATAAGCTTGTACACTGGGGGCAACACGCCGGGGAAACCACTGAGACATGCCACAGATATCGCTCCCACCAAATGTGTGGGCAGTGTATCCATGTCAGCAACACCCGTGACTTAAGCATCTCAAGCGTTTTTGACGTGTATATCAGCCAGTCATCAAAACAAGCAGCAAAACAAAGCTTCCGTGCAGGCAACCTGCCTATTTGGATTTTATACGTACACTCTGTAGCAAGAGGCAGGCCAAATCCTTGGCAGCACAAATCAATATTTCAGAGCACACATTCAGGATGCACCCTGGACATATGTCCCGTTTCAATTCTCTGAACTCAGTAACAGCATACAAAACCAGAGCAAGACACTAATCCAGTGACACCAAGTGGTGAATTTTATATGTGTTGTTTAAGCATATACTCAGCTAGCATAATGATCCAAAACCATTGTTCCAAGAATGCAGTATTTGCACAGCACAGCAATGCAAGTGTCAGGATTCGTTGAAAGCGTAACTGCAAACAGCCATACAAGGCTATGTCAGGCCATGCAAAAAACTGCTTGTATGGTTATCTGTCGGCGCTGTTGTGTGATGCTTTCTCAACATCTTGATGCTGGCTGCCCTACATCTCTGTCAGATCCTCTGAAACCAGTCTGCCAGTACTCTCCACCATCCTTTCGTCTTCTTCAAAGCCACCCTGCTCTTTATCTTGGTCATGAGAAATGAGATGTTCCATCGTTTCCCCAGCCCTCTTTGAGATTCCAACCCTAGCCGCTGCCTTTTGGGCTTCTAAACTCCAGTCCAGTCGCCAGACCAGGAAGAAGAAGCATGTAGCATGGACTGCAGTCCCCAAAAGCATCCCCAAGCAAAGGCCCTTGACGCCCCATTTCAGGTGGAATCCGAACAGGGCTGCAAGGGGCAGCCCTACTGCATAGTAGCTGAAAAAGACAAATGGTGTTGCCAAAGCTTGTTTGCCCACTCCCTTGACAACTCCCCCTAAAACCACAGACAGCCCATCCACAATTACATAACCTGACAGGATGACTAAGATCTCGGCAATGAGATGGCTGAGCTGAGCATCATTACTGAACAGCAGCCCCCATTGATGCCTGCAGCACAAGGCTCAATCGTTA
>JAABUK010009531.1_pt1 | contig 13234 bp, 11 predicted proteins | sample 5559141 | NCBI WGS metagenome assembly JAABUK01 (sample SAMN10711869, study PRJNA513367) | rock metagenome | isolation source: Antarctica rocks | place: Antarctica: Victoria Land, Pudding Butte nord | collected 2016-01-03
CCCGGGTCGTTGAGGCCGACGAGGTCGCGCCCCAGCGTCATCCCGGTTTGCCCGCGCAGGAACAGGCGGCGCCCGGCCCGGACCACCATGCAGAACTCCATGCTGAACGTTTGGCGCTGCAGCCCATAGGGCACGTCGCTCGACCGGTAGCGGCGCAGCCGCTCATGCGGCCCCCCACGGACGGCGAAGGCGTCGAGCTGGAACAGCGCATCCGGAGCATCGAGGCCCTTGACGATCAGGCCGGTCGACACCGGCCACACCCCGGCCAGCTCGCGCCCCAGCACGCCATACACGGCCTGCCGGAAGGCCCGGTCGGTGATCTGCATGGTGATCTTGCACACGTCGGTCAGTTGGCCGCCGCGCTGCGCCAGCTCATTGCGTAGGCGGGCGAACACCGCTTCGGCCTGCGCCGCGGCGGCGGCGGGCGTATGGCCGTGCCGGCGCACGGTGGCGGTCGCATCGGGGTCTGCGATGCCGGGCAGGAACAGCTCGCTCATTCCTCGGGGATCACCGCGTCGATGTCGATCTCGACCAGCATCTCCGGCGTTGCCAGCCCGTTGACGATCAGCCCAGTGCCGACCGGGGCGACGTTGCCCAGGTGACGGCCGATTACCGCGTAAACCGGCTCGCGCCAGGCACGGTCGGTAATGTAGGTGGTGATCTTGCAGATGTGCTCCATGCGGGCGCCGGCTTCCTCGAGCAGTATCTTCACGTTCCGCATCGCCTGGTCCGCCTGCGCCGCGGCGTCGCCCAGGCCGGTGAAGCCGCCATCCAGCGTGAAACCAGTCTGGCCGCGCAGAAACACGTGCGGGCCGGCCCGAACCGCCATGCACATCTCGTTTGCGACAGTCTGCTCCTTGTAGAACATGGACGTGTTGAACCGCCGGAACCGTTGATGCGCCATTACCCTACTCCCTTTCGGCCGATTGCTTCGATCAATCCCGCGAACAGCATGGCGCGCGGCACGATGCTGTCCAATTCCACCCGCTCCCGGCGACTGCATATCTCGTGGCTGATCGGGCCCAGCCCGTCGAGCGTGGGAATGCCGAGCGCCGCCGCGAAGCTACCATCCGACCCTCCGGGAGACACCACCTCCTCCACGGCGACGCCCAACCCGGCGCCGACCTCGCGCGCAAGCTTGTATAAGCGGCGCGTCCCCGGGCTGGTCGGGAAGGGCGGGCGGTAGAAGCCGCCTTCCGTCGTGATCGTCACCCGCGGGTCTGCGGGCGGCGTGGCGGCAATCCGGCGCACTTCGCCCATCAGCCAATCGGCGCCGTCCTGTGTCGTGGCGCGCAGGTCGAGATGCATTTCCGCTGTGTCCGGCACCACCTGCCGCGCCGCCCCGCCGCGGATGATGCCGACGGAGACGCCGACGCCGCGCTGGGTGTCGGTCAGGGCCTCGAGCGGAGCCACCAGCGGGGCGAGCGCCGAGATGGCGGACGCACCTATGGCACGCGACGCACCCACATGGGCGCTGATCCCGGCGGCGCGGAGATAGAACGCCCCCACGGCGCCGCGGCCGACGACTATCTGGCCGCCAGGCCGGCAGGGCTCAAGCGTGAGGCACGCATCGGCTTGGCGCGCCTCGGCCTCGATCCAGGCGCGGCTGCCGGGGCTTCCGATCTCCTCGTCGGGCACGATCAGCACGGTGATGCTGGCAATGCCCGACGGCGGTGCCGCGGCCAAGCGGCGCAAGGCGTGCAGCGCCATCACGACGTTCGTCTTCATATCGCCCACGCCCGGCCCGGTCAGGAAGCGGCCATCGTTGCGGAACGGCCATCCCGCCACGGTTCCGGCGGGCCATACCGTGTCGGCATGGCCCAGCACGATGATACGCTGCCCCGGCCCGAACACGCGCCGCGCCGTGAGCTGGTCTCCACGCCCGGAAAGGGCAGTGCGCGCGACCGCAAAGCCGCTTCCGGCCAGGTGCGCCGCCCACAAGTCGATCACCGCCTGCACCCCGGCGGCGTCGTAGCTGCCGCTGTCGATGGCGACCGAACGCTCGGCGAGGTGGAGCATGGCCGGCAGGTCGGGGGCAAGGTCGATCATGGAGCGGCGTCCAGTGCGGCGAGTTGGGGCGCGGCAATATGGCAACGTGCCCAGTGCCCTGTACCAAGTGTGCGCCAGGGCGGAGGCTCGTCGCAAATCGGGCCGAGGCGGCGGTGGCAGCGCGTGGAGAACCGGCAGCCGTGTCCAGCCGGCACGGCACCGGGCTCGCCGTCCAGGCGGATGCGTGCGGGGCGTTGCCCGATGGACGGAACGGCCGAGAGCAACGCTTCTGTGTAGGGATGAAAGGGCGGGTGGAGCACGGCGTTCACCGGCCCGAGTTCCATCAGCGCGCCGCCATACATCACCGCGACCCGGTCGGACATGTGCGCGACGGCGCCGATGTCGTGGCTGATGAACAGCATGGCAAGGCCGAGCGTGTCCCGCAGATGCGCCAACAGGTTCAGCGTCGCGGCCTGCACCGACACGTCGAGCGCCGAAACCGCTTCGTCGCAGACCAGGAAGTCGGGACGGCTGGCGAGCGCCCGGGCGATGGCGACGCGCTGCTTCTCGCCCCCGGACAATTGATGCGGGTAGCGCGCGGCATATGCGGGCGGCAGGCGCACCAGTTCCAGCAACCGCGCCACCTCGCGCTCAGCCGCGGCACCGCGCGCGAGGCCGAAATGTTGCAACGGACGGCGCAGGATCTGCGCTACGGAATGCCGCGGGTTCAGCGCGGTGTCGGGATTCTGCAACACGATCTGCGCCCGGCGGCGGAACGCGAGGCTCGGCGCTGGGCCAACCTGGGCCCCGTCGAAGCGCAGCGTGCCGGAATCCGCCTCACGGAGGCGCAGCAGCAGCCATCCCAGCGTCGATTTGCCGCAGCCGGACTCGCCGACCAGGCCCAGCACCTCGCCGGGCGCTATGGCCAGCGACACGTCGCCCACTGCCTGCACCGGCGACGCCGCAGGGCCGAAGCGGCGCGACAGGTGCTCGGCTTCGAGCAACGTGCCGGATGCGGGCGGCCGGGGTGGCCCAGGCGGCGGCTCGGGCCAGGGGATCCCTGCAGTTTCATCCGCGCGGTGGCAGGCGGCGCGATGCAGCCCGCCCACGAGGTGCTGCGGCAACTCGCATCCGGCGGCGGCGAAGGGGCAGCGCGGGCGGAAGTTGCAGCCGGGATCGGGGTAGCGCATGTCTGGCAGCCCGCCGGGGATGGGAGCCAGCGCGCCCGGCCGGTCGAGCCGCGGCATGGCTGCCAACAGGCCTTTGGAATAGGGGTGACGCGGCGCGCGCAGCAGGGTGCGGATTGGACCGTCCTCCACCACCCGGCCCGCGTAAAGCACGCTGGCCCGGTCGCACAGCCGGTCCACGATGCCGAGGTTATGGCTGACCAGCAGCAGCGACAGCCCGCGCCGGTCACGCAGCCCGGCCAGCAGGTCGAGGATGCCCGCCTCCACCGTGACGTCGAGTGCTGTGGTCGGCTCGTCGAGTAGTAGAAGGTCGGGCCGGGCGGCCAATGCGGCCGCGATCGCCACGCGCTGTTTCATGCCGCCGGAGAGTTGGTGCGGGTAGGCGGCCAGCAGCGCCGCCGGGCGCGGCAGCCCGACCTCGGCCAGAAGCGCCAGCGCCTGCTGCCCGGCCTCGCGGGAGGACAGCCGGCCATGGACCCGCAGCGGCTCGGCGACTTGGGTGCCGATGGTCAGCGCCGGGTTTAGCGAGGAGGACGGGTCCTGGAACACCGCGGCAATGCGCCGGCCCCGCATGGCGGCGGCACTGGTGCACAGGTTGATGCCGTCGAATGCCATGCGCGTGGCAGACACGGAGGCCCGGCCGAGCAGGCCCAACAGCGCCAGCACGACGGTAGACTTGCCGGAGCCGGACTCGCCCACGAGCCCCACCGCGCCGCCCTTGGGAACGGACAGGCTCACGCCGTCAAGCGCGTGCAGCATGCCGAATACGGTCGGGAATGCGACGTGGAGGGCCTGGACGTCGAGCAAGACGGGAGGTGGGTTGCCGGGCCCATCGTCAGGCGCAGCCTCAGGCATTCGCCGGGTCCAGCCGAACGCGTAGGCCTTCGCCGACCAGGTTCACCGTGACGAGCAGGATGCAGAGGCACAACCCGGGCGCAAGGCCGATCCAGGGTGCCTGGTCGAGGAACTGACGGCTTTCCGAGATCATCAGCCCCCATTCGCTGGCCGGAGGCTGCGGGCCCAGCCCCAGGAACGACAGGGCGGAGCCGAGTAGGATTGCGAAGGTGACCCGCAACCCGCTTTCAACGATGATGGCGGGCCAGGCATTCGGCAGGATTTCCCGCACGAGGATAGACGCGGCACTCTCACCGCGCGCCCGGGCGGCCTGCACGTAGTCCTCCTGCAGCAGCCCAAGTGCCACCGAACGCACCAGGCGCAGCATGATGGGGATGTAAACCAGGCCGACCGCGATGATCGTTTTCCACAGGCTCGGCTTGGTGACGGCGAGGATCAGCAGGCCGAGCAGGACTGGCGGCAGGGACAGCAGCAGGTCCGCCGCACGCAGCACGAGCGTGCCGGCCCAGCCACGGCTAAAGGCGGCGAACAGCCCGAGCGGCACGCCCAGGACCAGGCTCACGAGCATGGCGCCGAAGCCGATCGCGAGCGATAGGTGCGCCCCCGCCAGCACGCGGGATAGCACATCCCGCCCGAACTCGTCCGTGCCGAACGGGTGGGCGAAGGACGGTGGCGCCAGGCGCACCCGCACCGCGAACGCCGTGGGATCATACGGCGTTGTGACTGCGCCGACGCCGGCGATCACCACGATCAGCAGCAACAATGCGAGCCCGGCCCAGAGCAGCTTCACCGCACCGCCTCCGCATGCCGAATGCGTGGGTTGAGCACGGCGTACAGCATGTCGGCGATGAAGTTGGCCAGCGCGTAAATGGTCGTGAGCACCAGCATGCCGGCCTGCAGTAGTGGCAGATCGTGCCGCTCGATGGCATAGACCAGCAGCCGGCCTAGGCCGGGATAGGCGAACACGGTTTCCACCACCACCACGCCGCCGATCAGCAGGCCAAAGTCGATCGCGAGCACGGTGATGGCCGGCAGCAGCGCGTTCGGTGCAGCATGACGCCACAGTACCCGGCGCGCGCTGTTCCCCTTGGCACGCGCCCACAGCACGTAGCGGCTGCGGAGCGCTTCCAGCATGGACGCCCGGGTCAGCCGCGACACATGCGCGACCAACCCGGCCGTCAGCACGGCGACCGGTAGCACGAGGTGTGCCGCCCAGGCACCCACGCCGTCCGTCAGCGGGGTGTAGCCGGTCGCCGGCAGCCAGCCCAGCGTGGATGCGAACAGCAGCACCGCGAGGATGGCAAGGAAGTACTCGGGCACCGCGATGAACAGTAACTGGATGGCACCGAGGGCGTGGTCGGCGGCGCTGCCTTCGCGGCTCGCGCCGAACACGCCCAGGCCGATTCCAATCGTCGCCACCAGCGCAAAGGACAGCCCGGCCAGGAGCGCCGAACGGCCGAGCGCATCGAGGATGAGCGGCGCCGCCGGGCGGTCCATGGTGAGCGACAGGCCGAGGTCGCCATGCAGCAGGCCCCAAAACCAGCGCGCGTACTGCAATGGCAGCGGGTCGTTGAGGCCGAGGCGGGCCTCGAGCGCTGCCACAGCACCGGGGGTCGCGAACTCGCCCAGGATGGCGTAGGCGACGTTGCCGGGCAGGACGTGAACGATGGCGAAGATCAGCACCGTCATGGCAGCGACCACGGCGACGACGCCACCTAAGCGGCGGAGAAGGAACAGCCTCAACGCGGTGCTACCGTATCATCCCACGCCGGTGCCCTTGCGTCAGGCGACCGTGGCCGAGCGCAGGTCGAACCAGCGCATCGGGTGGGTCTTGATGCCGCTCACGCGCTTGCCGTAGGCGCAGGCGAAGTTCACGGAATAGGCGAACAGGCCACAAGGGTTGGCGACGAGGGCGTGCTGCATCTCGATATAGCGGGTGCGCTGCACGGCGCGGTCGCCGGACAGGCGGGCGGCGAGCAGGGCGGCATCCACTGCCGGGTCGCTGTAGTGCCACAGCCTGGCGTTCCAACTGCCGCTGCTGTGCAGGAAGGGGAAGGTCGAGGTGTCGATCGTCGGGCGGGCGAAGTAGCCGTCGATATAGAGCGGTGCCTTGCCGGACACCTCGGCGTCGAAGCTGCTGAACGGCACGCGCTGCACTTGCAGATCGAAGCCGGCGGGCTTCACCAATTGCTGCAAGGTGACACCCAGGCGCTCCCGCACTGCGCGGCCGGTCGGCACGATGATGGGCACGGTAATGCCATTGGGGTGCCCGGCTTCGGCCAGCAGCTTGCGGGCGTCGGCGGGGTCGGCTGCGGTCGGCTTGATGTCGGTGGCGTAGAACGGGTGGGTCGGCGGGATCGGGCTGACAGTGGGGGTACCCTGGCCGAATAGGGTAAGCTCCACGATATCGGCCTTGTCCACCGCCATCTGGAAGGCCAGCCGCACCCGCTTGTCGTTGAACGGCGGGTTAAGGTTGTTCATGATCGCCGCATCCCAGGAGCCGCTGGCGACGCTATCCACCTTCACGCCGCTGTGCCCGCCCAGGGTCTTCACCTGGTCGAGCGGCAGGTCCCATACGACGTCCAGCTCGCCGGATTGCAGCGCGGCCAGCTTGGCGCTCATTTCCGGGATGATGCGAAGCTCGACCCCGGCCAGCTTTGGCATGCCGTCCTCGAAGTAATCGGCGTGCCGCGTCAGCACCAGCCGGTCTCCCGGCGTATAGGACATGAAGCGGAACGGCCCGGTGCCGACCGGTGCCGTCGGCAGTTGCGCCACCTTGCCGCGCGGCACCACCTTGACCTGGCGGTCGGACAGGATGTCGGCAAAGCCGCCATACGGTGAGCTGAGGGTGAACACCACAGTGTGCTCGTCCGGCGCGTCCACCGCGGCCACCATGTCGTAGTTGCTGCGCGACGGCGCGGTGATGGCCGGGTCGAGCAGGCGGCGGATCATGGCCACCACGTCGTCGGCGACCATCTCGCTGCCGTCGTGGAACTTCACGCCGCGGCGGAGGCGAAACGTCCATTGCTTGAGGTCGTCGGTGAAGGACCAGGACTCAGCGAGGTCCGGATGCACAGTCTGGTCCTCGGCCATCCGGGTCAGGCCGTTGAACACCAGGTTGTCGTAGATGTACTCGTCCCCGATCGTGGTGAGCAGCGGGTCGAGCTTCGAGAGCGAGGAGCTGATGCCGATCCGCAGCACGCCATCCCCCCCGGCTGCACGGGCGGTAGGCAGGTTTGGTAGGGCGAGGGCGGCCGCGGAGATAGTCAGGGCGGAACGGCGGGACAGGGTCATGGGGTTCATCCTTCTCTCGCAGGGCAGGACGCACGAGGCGTGCCACGCTTTTGTCACCGGCGGGGCGGCGTCAGCGGCAGCGGAAGTAACCGGCGCGCGTGGCCGCGCCCAGCAGGTTTACGATCAGCCGCCCGGCGGTAATGCAGGTGATGCGGTTCACGTCCGTGCGCGGCGTGATCTCCACCACGTCCATGCCCACCACCCGGCCCTTGGCCACCAGCCCGCGCAGCAGCGCCCGCGCTTGCGGAAACGTCACGCCGCCCGGGCAGGGTGCAGCGACGCCTGGGGCGCAAGCGGGGTCCATGCCGTCCATGTCAATGGTGACGTAGTAGCGCCCGCCATCGGGGATGCGGGACAGGATTGCCGCGATGCCCTCGTCATGCAGTTCGTAGGCGTTTATCAGGTGGGCACCATAGGCCTGCGCCGCGTCGACCTCCTCCTGCCGGGCGCTGCCGGTGGCGCGCAGGCCTATCTGGAATATCTCGCCGACATGCGGCATTTCGGACGCGCGGCGGATCGGGCTCGACAAGCCGTCGCGCACCCCGGCCACCTCGTCGCGCCAGTCGATGTGCTGGTCGATCTGGATCAGCGTCAGGCTGTCGCCGTCGAAGGCGCGCAGCACGGGGATGGGCACGGCATGGTCGCCCCCGAGTACGACCGGCATGGCACCGGAAGCCAGGATGCGGCGCACGGCGGCCTCGGCCCGCGCGACGTGGCTGGTGGGGGCGGCGACCTCGGCGCGCACGTCGCCGCAATCGACGGCGCGGATGGCTTGATTGTCGTATAACGGGCCGCCCAGGTCGAAGTCGTAGCGCTCGGGGGCGCGGAGGATCCGGTCGGTCGCGTCTCGCAGGGCGGCCGGGGCGTTCGCCTGGTCGGGCGCCTGCTCGGCGAAGCTGTAACCGCTGCCGAAGGGGATGCCGAGGAACGCGATGTCGGCCCGCGCAAGGTCCATGCCGAAATCGGGTTCGCTATACAGAAACGTCGCGTGGCCCGTCCGTGCCGGCGACGTCAGCCCGCTCATGCCGGCCGCACGTTCCAGAAGGTGGAGGTGCCGCTCAACACTCCAGTGATGCGCGACCGGTAGGCGGTGGGCTGCTTATATTGGCCGATCGGGTAATACGGCGTCTCCTCGAACGCCAAACCCTGGATTGCGCGGGCGATGCGTTGCTGCTCCTCCAGCGAAGGTGCTGCCATCCACTCGGTGCGGAGGCCCTGGATTCCCTTGCTCTCATACCATCCGGGATAGGCGCCACTGCCGGCGAGCGCCTGGTGCGCGACGGGGTTCAGCCAATCCATACCCTGCGGGTTGCTGACCGCGGCGCTCCAGCCGCCAGCCTGGACCGGCGCCTTGCTGTTGCGCCGGGCTAGTGTGTTCCCGAAGCTCATCGCGGCATAATCGACGTTCATGCCGGCGCGGCCGAGCATGTCTGCGGCGATGTCGCCCAGCGGCTTTTGCGCCACGCTGTCGGCGGGCACCAGCAGCACCACCTTTTCGCCCGCATAACCCGCACGGGCCAGATCGGCCTTGACCCGAGCGTAATCGCGCGGCCCGGTCAGCACGCCCATGCCCTCATCGTTCGCCATTGGCGTACCAGGGCAGAAGAAGCCGCAAGGCGTGTGCTGGAACGCCGGGTCGTCGCCGGCGACCGCGGTCATGAACGAGGCTTGGTCCACGGCGCCGAACAGGGCACGGCGGATGGCGGGATTGTCGAAGGGCGGCTGCAGGTGGTTGACCAGCATCTGGCAGGTGACGCCGAGCGGATCGAGCACCCGCACCGTCATGCCCGGCGCGCGTCGCAGCAGCGGCACAAGGTCGTGCGGGGCGTTTTCCTGCCAATCCTGTTCCCCGGCCAGGAGTGCCGCGATGGCGGTGCCGGCGTCGGGCATCGTGGCCCACTCGACGCGGTCGAAGTGAACCACCTTGGGGCCGCTGGTCCAATCCGGCCTGCCCGTCTCGCGGGGGCGATAGCGGTCGAACCGCTCATACACGTTGCGCGCACCCTGAAGACGCTCGTCGGCCTTGAAGCGGTAGGGGCCGCTGCCGATCACCTCGGGGATCTGCTTGAACGGGTCGATTGCGGCGAGGCGCTCCGGCATCATGAAGCAAGTGGGCACCGCGACCTTGGCCAGCGCGGTCGGCAGCAGCGGGAATGGGCGCTTCAGCCGGAACCGGATGGTGCGGTCGTCAGGCGCCGACAGCTCGTCAGTGGCAGCGAGCAGGGCCGTGCCCATCGCGTCGCGCACCGCCCAGCGGCGGATGGAGGCGACGCAATCGCGTGCCAGCACGCGCTCCCCGTCGTGCCACAGCAACCCGTCGCGTAACACGAGATCCCATTGCTTCGCATCATCCTCGATACGGTGGCCTTCAAGCATCTGCGGCGAGGCTTCGAGCCGGGTGTTCCAGCCATACAGCGTGTCGAACACCATGAGGCCGTGCGTGCGCGACACCTGTGCCGCCGCAGCGAAGATCGGGTCGGTGAAGGCGAGGTCGATGACGGGGACGAACCGCAGCGTCGTGCTGGATGCGGCCCGCACGATGGACGGGGCGCCCGCGAACGCGGACCCGGTGGCGGCTGCAAGAAAGGCCCGGCGCTTCATGGAACGATCCTGTCCATGTTTGGGGAGGAATGCAACGGGACCGTTCCGGTTTTAAGGGCGATCATGCTGCGCGCCCGCTCCCGGCACCGCGGGCCGCCGTGTTGCAGGGATCAGAGTTATCGGCACAGTTAGCCCAGCCCCGTTTGCGGTCCGGCAACACGGACGGAGATCGGGCATCCCAGTTTCAACATGCGCGACAGCATGTTGCACGGGTATTGGCTACAACCCCGCGCCAGCGTGGGAGCCTCACGGTCTGGTCCACCAATAAGGCGATCGAGGGCTGGCGGGCTCAACCAGGCGGGACTACCTCAGTCCACCGCACCCGCACGAAGGCCAATAGGTCCGGGAGTCTGGCGAAAACCGGCGTAGGTTCCGCCGTCATGCGGTCGGCGGCGATGACCCGGGCCCCTATAGCCGCTTGAAGAACGGCGGCGGTCCGCCCGTAACGCAACCGGTTACGGCGTCATCCCGAAGTAGCGCGGCAACCAGAGCGAGAAGTCTGGCACGAGAATCAGCGCCAGCAGCGCCAGCACGAGCACCGCCATATACTTCGCCATGGGGCGAACCACGCGTTCCATGCGCGTGCCGGTCATCGCCACGGTGGCGAACAGGCCCACCCCAATCGGAGGCGCGAAGAACCCCATTCCCATCGCGATCACCATGATCGTGCCAAACTGCAGTGGGTTCACGCCGAGCTTTGATGCGATCGGTGTCAGCAGCGGACCGAACAGGATCAGCGCCGGTGCGCCTTCCAGCACCATGCCGAACACGAACATGACGGCGACGCTGACCAGCACGAAGCTTAGCGCCCCGTAGCCGTGACCAAGCGCCGTGAGCCCGGTCGAGAGCTGGTCGGGAATGCGTTCCACCGTCAGGGCATAGGACAGGCTGGATGCCGCCGCCACGATGAACAGAATGGTCCCCGTCATCGAGGCCGATCGCACGAACAGGGACTGTGTTGCAGGGATCATCAGGCGGCCGTGGCTCGGCCATCTTGGCTGACCGTTACGGGAGGCTGACGTACTCCGGACGCCCGAGTTCCAGCATCCGGTTCAGTGCGTTCACGGCAATCGCGACCTCAGTCGCGCGACGCCGATCGGTGCGGAACCGTAGACCGTTCCCGACGACGCATTTGAAGCGACTGATGTCAGCCTCCACCAGGGCCCGCCATGGATAGCCGGAGGCCTTCTGCCAGGCCATGCGGCCGCGCCCGGCAACGATCTGCAGGTGACGGTCTCGCATGGCCGGCGCCGTCTCGGCTGTTTCGCTCGGCACTGCGCTGGATCGTGGTGGGACAATGACGGACGCCTCGGGATGACGTGCGGCGACCTCGCGATAGACGCCGTCCTGGTCGTAAGCACCGTCGGCGGTGAACGACGCAACCGGGCTGGCCATCTGGTCGAGCAAGGGGCCGACCTGGGACGCGTCGTCGATGTCACAGCCGGTCAGCGTCGCCGCGACGATCTGGCCGGTGTCGGCGTCCGTGCTGATGTGCAGCTTGCGCCAGGCCCGACGCGTCTTGGTCCCATGCTTCTCAAGCAGCCACTCGCCTGCGCCACACAGCTTGAGCCCCGTGCTGTCCACCAGGAGGTGCATGGGCTCGCCGTCACGGCGCGGCCGTGACCGGGGCACCTCCAGCGTTTCGGCCCGGCGGCTCAGGGTGGAGTGGTCCGGCACCGCAAGATCAAGGCCGAGCAGGGCGATGATGGACCCGATCAGCCCTTCGGTTTGCCGCAGGGCCAAGCGGAACACGGCTCGCAGCGTCAGCGCCGTGGTGATCGCCAGGCTCGAGTAGTGCCGCTGCCCACCCCGCGTCGTCCGTGGTTCAGCCCGCCAGGCCGCGATGGCCGCGTCGGTGAACCAGACGGTCAGGCTGCTACGCTGGCGCAGGGGCGGCATCGTAGGCGGCCGAGTTTGTCGCTCGGTACCGCTGCTTCGGGATATGGTGGCGGCGGTCGGCATTGGCCTTGAACGGCAAGGTATAAACCTCGGAAGCGGTGGGAGATCGGCCTCGCTACCCTACCGACCTCGCCAGGCCCAGCCGATCCCTGCAACACAGTCACGTTGAGCGCGTGCTGCCGTCTGGGCGCGAGACGCTGTCGATGGTGGACGCGGCGCGCCTCATCGGCATCGGCTACCGCCACTTGCACGTGTGGGCGCGCCTGGGGCTACTGCGGACCGTCGTCTCGAGCAGGCGGGGCGAGCGCGGTGCCAGAGTGACACGGGAGGAATGGGAACGGTTCTGCCTGGAATTCGTCACGGGGGGAGAATTGGCTGATCTGTTCCGGCAGGAGGGCAACTACTGGCTTTCCCGCCATCTCAAGTATCAAGGTGTGCTTCCCGTGTCTGGACCCGGCGTCGACGAGGGTGAACTGGCTGTTCCGCCGATCCGACTGCACCCCCGAGGTGATGCGCGCTGTCCGGCTCGTGCAGGCGCGTCCGCCAGGAACACCGCAGGAGAAGCACCGCCTTGCGTTCGCCCGGGCGCTGGTAGTCGCCGAGGCCGTCGCGGCCCTGTGGGGCGCGGCTTTCCGGCGCGTGAACAATCGATTCACGGACGAGGCCGGAGGACGGGTTCTCCAAGTGGTTAGCGGGCGCCGACCCGACCTGACAGGGGTGTTCCGCTTCTGCACGGCGCCGACTGCCCTGGATCGCCTGCGAGGGTATCCGGGTGCTTGGGTGGCGCTGGTGCCCGCCCAGGGGGACACCATCCTCCTGGTGCCCTTTAGCGAAGTTCCCTGGCGCGGGGCAACGCTGCAGATGAAATACATCACCGTCCGGTTCGACGGGCGCGGGCGGCCGCTGGAGATGGAGGAGTGGGCAGTGCCCCTCCCTCGGCGCTCCGACCTATAACGGGGTCATACGCTGAAGCGGGCGAAGGTGCGGCGTGTCGGCCTACGTTCGGCATCGGCCCCGCGGGAGGCGGCCTGGTCTGGCACAGGTTATGGTTGCCGGAGCCTGTCCCACGAGCAGTGGCGCGCCGGTCTGTCCAGGCAAATGCCTCACCCGATCGGCAGGGGGCTCGCGTAAGCTATCCGGGACTCTTCCAAGCCGCTGAGGTAGTCCCAATCGGGGAACCGCTCATAACCGTCCAAGTCTGCCACGCTTACCTGATGAGTCATGTTCACCGTAAACTTGAAACTCAGACCATCAACGACGGCGCCCTCGGCATATGAGTCGAGGCTACGCCGTGGCGTCGCTGGGTGACGCAGTAGCGAGCACGCGGCGCAGGTCAGCGAGGACGGAGCGGTTGTTGGTCTTGGCGGTGCTGACGACGGAGCGGAAGGCGGCATAGGTCTGCGCACCCC
>JAABUK010009534.1_pt1 | contig 13231 bp, 20 predicted proteins | sample 5559141 | NCBI WGS metagenome assembly JAABUK01 (sample SAMN10711869, study PRJNA513367) | rock metagenome | isolation source: Antarctica rocks | place: Antarctica: Victoria Land, Pudding Butte nord | collected 2016-01-03
CCTTCCACTTGTCCAGGAGCCTCTGAGCAAGCCTGGCTACTTCAGTGTTTGCATCTTTGCACATCTTTCTCACCAGGTGCCCAATCTTAGACTCCAACAAGTGCTCCTGACTGACTTGCATGACGCTGAGTATGCGCAGTTGCTCCAGCTTGTCCTCTGTTGTGCTAGACTTGTCTTCTAATATCTTTTTGCAGGCGAGGATGTGCTCGGTCTTGAAGTTCATTGCAGTGTGACCACGCAGTATCACCGTCTTCTTGCATTGCTGCAAAGTTCGCTGGCCGATGCCTGCTGGCAAGGCCCTCTTTTTCGACGCACAGCTAGATGTTGACTCCAAAAACTTGTCCATCACCGTCAGCACCTAGGCCATGGAGACTTCCTATCTGACAGTCTGTGCTGACCGACGCACTGTAGCTCATCCACATCCAGTCGTACAGAACCGGCACCGTACTGCAGAACCCTCAGAATGCAATGCGCTCTTTGACTAAGTAAGCAACTTTCAGAGTTTTGCTGTCCATGGATCAATTTGAATCACAAGCACGGGGGCAGGTCTCAGGGAGCCGTGCTCATCCCAAAGTGCACAGGACTTCTGCCACTGGCCCCACACAACTCATAATGGTTAAGCAGGGAGAATTGCCAACACAACGCATGCACATAACATACTGATCACCCAAGTTGGACGTCAACACCAACGAATTGTACCTCTGCCATGCATATCTTTTCATCCTGCAGGAGGTTACCTTATGGCTTCCCTTTGCACGCGACTGTCATCTGCACGTGTGACAAGTGGCTGCATGAGGGCCCAATCCTGAATTAATGGTTGCCTCTCCCTGATTATTTCACACGTCTTGTGTTGCTGACAAAGAAGAGTCTGTGAAACTTTCGATGATCATACCTCTCTACTGTACTGCGTGAAAGCAGCCTACATGTTGCATGTCACATCTGCTCAATCCGAATCCCCAATGGAAGCTTGGCCAATGCATGTGTAACACATGCATTTCATAAGTCCTGTGTATGAATTTTCGTATCCTTGGCAACTCTGTCACACCACAATGCAATGCTTGCTGACCTGCAAACCACCATGCTTTGGCAACAATGCGGTCTCATGACCGCTCGGCCAATTCGCCGTCGGAACTTGCTTAGCAAGGCGTCTGGTCAGAGCCTCCGATTCAGGCCACGGGAGTAAAACTAGCTTGATCACCAGCATCAAGCTCATTATGAGTGACGTACCGGCGACTCTGACTCTGCAGCCAGACGAGCTGCTGTTCTCTGGCGTCAAGCTCAATCAGGCACGCGAATCGCTACAGCCTTATAAGTGCTTGAAGCTTATGGCAGCGGCTCACCTAGAAGAGAGCAGTCACAGACTTTGCTCTCCTTGCTGCCAATGGCCGTACAGTCGTTTTACTATGTCATCCTGCAGGTCTACTGTCAGACTGTCACAATCACCAATCCATCAAAAGCTACAGTGGAGGCTACCTTGCGAGCTGGCAGCTCAGACAGATATACCATCTCTCCAACAAAGCTTGTCCTGAGGCCACATCAGAGCATCGACATTGATGTGCGGCTGCGCATCCTGAGATATGCACAGAAGCAGAAAGCGGTGCAGCAAGGCCAGCGTGATATCTTCCATATCAAAGTATGCAAGTCTTACTGAGTAGTACACTGCCTGCTCCGAAGAATTGACGCTTACGTTTGCAGATTGCAAACATACTTTGCAACACTCAAGTATGGAAACAGGCATTTGCTGTAGCTGTATTTGCATTGGTACTTGCGACAACCTTGCTGCATGCATCATGCCTAGGCCACTTTATTCAGCCTCACCAGCATATTTGTGCAGGCAGCATACTTTGAACAGAAGTTTTACGCCACCTTCTTCCTGGCTCCTGAGGCAGCTGCGCCGCCAAACGCTGACTCCTCTCAGATACAGCGCAGATCTGAACGCACTCAATCTGCAGACTCACGCTCACCCCGCCTCAGCCCCAGAGACAGGTCAGCGTCCAACCAAGGTGTACATCTGGCCCAAGAACACCCAGCAGCAGGGGTCAAAGAGCCTGCAAATGCCCAGCAGGACAACCATGCTGCAGAAAGGCATGGCCAGCTGTCTCATGAACCAGCATCTGTGGGTGGAAGACAGCCTGCCCAAGGGCGTGGTAGCAGATCCAGTACTCCAGATCTGTCCCCAAGAGGGGACCCTGAAGCGGATGACCCACCCACGCCACGCATGTACAAGTCCATTGTACCAACTGCGGCCCCAAGTCAGCCTGCCCAGCATCACAGTGACCACTCTCATAGTCAGGGGCTTCATCAAAGTTCCAAGGCTGGAAACAGTCAAATGATTCTGCATCAGGGGCACTATGGTCATGGCAAGCGTGACATTAGTCCACCAAGGCAACTCCATGCGCATGAGGGAGCTTCACAGCAAGCCATTGAGGACTTGCAACACACCATCAGGCAGAGCTTCTGTGCTTTGTATATATTGTGTATTGTGTATATATTGTGTGTGTTTGTGTGTGTCTATACATCTGTCTGTATATGCATGTGTAGAAACGAAAAGAAAAGACTACGCCTGTCGGCGTCAATTTAATGAGAAGCCAAGTGTTATACCGGGCTGCTCAGGTTATGCATGTGTAAGTCTGCTGCAGATGCAGAATGGGCGCATGCAAACAAACCTGACTTGTTGTCTAGCTCAACTTGTCTCAAGAGCAAAATTGTTGGATACACAAATCCACTGCTTCCCATCCATCTTGGCACACTGCTTGCCTGTACACTGCATCACATCAAGCGGGGCGAGACAGAGCATGTCTGGTTGCAGGGACAAAGATGGGGTAATCGCCTCTCTGGAGTCTCAGTTGGCTGCTGCAAGATACCGCATCACTGTAGATGAACGCGCTGCTAAGGTGCCCAGCACCATAAACACTGCTGGCATGAGCCTGCAGTCGCAAAGCCATGTTGAAAGACTGCAGGTGCTGAATGCCCAACTTGAGGTAAGCTAACAGCACATATGCATGCGCAAGATGTTACAGCAGCTGACGCTGGTTGTTTGCAGCTTGCAGCAGCACAGCGCAGTCTCAGTGTACACACCACATACAACGGCACAAGGCTGTATAAGAAGATCCATGCCTCAGAGCTCAGGATTATGTGCCTGACATGACACCCACAAGTGTCACTTGCTTTGAAATGTATTTGGCTCAGGAGTAATGTCTTCCAAGCTGGCCCTGTCCATCACTATCACATCAAGGGCCAATCTCTGCATGTACTCACCCCTCTTTATGGTCCCACATTTGGCATGTCTCCTGAGTGCAGGGCTCCAACGCTGAGCTGAGAGACAGAGTGCGTCAGCTGTCGGCTCAAGCAGAGGCTGCACAGGCTCAGGCTGAGGCCCTGCAAGGCTTGCAGGCCAGTCTGCAGGACTCAGCAGGGCCTTCTGTGGAAGCCCTGGTCGAAGCTGCTGTTGGCAGAGAGCGTGCACTGCAAGACACACGCAACAAGAAGGTTCTGGAGCTGCTGAACAACAAGGTGTGTCATGCTGCAAGTGTTGATCATCCATCAACGACTGCTTGTCGCATCCAGGCTGATCCCTATGACCATCAATGAATGATGACTTATTATGGCTAGACTGATGAACATGATGCTCATTCTATCCTAAATGAATCAGCATCAAGGGATGACCCGTCAATGCTTGCAGCTTGCCAACCTAGTATGTGTCAATCAAGCTCCCCAATCCATGATTTGTCGATGCAGGACGAGGTGATCCAGCGCTTTGAGGACAGATGCACGGAGGCCAATGGTGAGATCCAGCAGCTGCGAGAGGCAATGCAGGAGACCAGCAAGCGCCTGGAGGCTGCAGAAAACAGGCTTGCCAGCACCATGGAGACGCGCAACAAGCTCAAGAGGCAGCTGGATGCCAAGCAGGCTGAGATGATCACTGCACATGCATCTCTACAGGCGGACAATGAGGTTTTGAAGGTGTGCAGTGCAGCTCATGTCCAGGCCATCTGCCTTCTGTGCCCAAGACTGTGAGGTGCCGGCGACATAGCTTGCCTTGGCAATGTCCCTTTGAACATCAGATCCAGCGAACTGGATGCTGTCTTGGGCTGCTAGATTGATCACTGACCTGCATTAGCAGTTAGCAAGTCTTGCTGCAGTGCCAGGCTACACTGTGCGCTTCCTTGCAACTGCGTTGAAGCATGTCAAGCAGTGTCAAGCACGTTGACAACTGCTGCAGGGTCTGGACATAGTCAGTACAGCACTTGTGCCGTGCATTTGCATGTGTCTACTGTCTGCATAAGCCCATGTCTCTTCATTCAGCTTTGAGACATCAGCTATCATGCAGGACAAGCTCAAGGAAGCAGCTGACAGAGCAGCTGACAGGGCCATAGCCCCAGCTTCTCCTGAACAGGGCAAGCTGGCCACCAGGCTTAGGGCTGAGCTTGAGGTTCATAAGGAGGCCTTGGCCACAGCAAAGGAAGAAGCTGCGAGTCTGGCCAGCAGCCTTGAGAAGGCCAACTCCTGGATTGAGGTCAGCGGCCTTGGCACTAGAGCAGAAGTGCAACCGGTTTGTGCGTTTGTGGAATATTGATATCAGAGCGTGCCATAGATACATCCTGAGCACCTCCAACATAAATGATCTGGCATGGGCCATCAGAGCTGAAACTGCTGCAAGATGCAGTAAGCCTCATAATGCTGTGGGCGCAGCTGAAGTGTTTGGCAAAAGAGCCTGTAGCACATTTCAATGACAGAACAGCTTTGTGTTGCAGAGCATAGCATGACCTGCCTCTTTGTTTAGTGCCACCAGCATCTCTATCTGAGAGTTTTGCCCGTCTTGGAGAAGATTTTGCGCTTCTGCAGAGCCTGAACAACCAGGTAGCCAGCAAAGATGAGGATCTGCAAGCCCATCATGAGCGCTGCAACGCCAAGGATGAGCAGATTTCAGGCATGGCACAGCGAGTGGAGCAGCTGGAAAGCCGTCTTGAAGAACAGAGGCAGAAGGAGGCTGTGAGACAGGGTCGCGATCGTCATGACTGGGCCGTTGATGTGTCGTTAGACCAAGGCATGGGGTTATCCTCTGCTCCCCTGATGCCCAGCAGCCCTAGGGCCCTGAGGCAAAGGGTGCTGGTACTGGAGGTGAGCGAGCCAACACAAACTGCTGTCCTGTTGCCCATGCCATGCCATGAGATGTGTGTTGCCAAGGTGACCATATAATTTGCATACACCTTTTGGATGTTATCTCGGACTTTGTATTCCCTGCCTGCCTGAATGCCTGTCTTGTTGCCTGCCTGCCTGCCTGCCTGCCTGCCTGCCTGCCTGCCTGCCTGTCTGTCTGTCTGTCTGTCTGTCTGTCTGTCTGTCTGTCTGTCTGTCTGTCAGTCAGCTTATTTGCCTGTCTGTGTGTCTGTGTCCACGCAGATCAAGTATGAATGGTTGTTGTTGTGTGCAGGGAGCCAATGCGAAGCTGGAGAAGGCTTTGATGGCAGCCCATTCTCATGCCCCACCCATGCACGCCTCAACTCCTGCTGAGTCTGCTGGTCAAGGTCTGCCTGCTTGCTGCAAATTTGCACCTGACCATTTGCCCTGGCTGCAACAACACAGCGCATGTCAATCACTGTCAATGCAGAAAGCTGGCAAGCAAGTCTGACTGTGCACATGGCCTGTGCTGCATTTAAGATGCTTGCAGCACAACTGCAGCAGACAGTCTTGCCTGTTAGCGGCGAATGGTGTTCTGAGAGGTCTTTGCATAGCATGACTGCAGCCAAGGAAAGGTTCCCTGCACTTCAGGAGGCCCTGCTATCTTTGAAGCAACCATCAGCAGCTTGAGGTCCATGCTGTTGGACAGAGAACAGCAGCTGAGCAGGCTGGAAGCTGACTTGGCAGTTGCCAGAGCGTACTCGGGGGCCAATCAGCGCATGATGGGCGAGTCAGCTCAGGGTGAGTCAGCGCTCAGGATTGAGCTGGACGTCTTGCGGCAGAGGCTGACCAAGAAGGAGGCTCAAATTGTCAACGGGGAAGAGAGGCTGTCCCGCTTGGAAGCAGTGCACAGAGTGGCTCAGGTTTGCCGGCTGCCTACACACCGATTTGCTCAACATTGACACACAGACTGTGTCGTACACATTATCACCATGGGGAATCTGCGCATGATATATGCTGATGCTTTGTAGAAAGTCAAGAGATTGTCATTGTGTGCTTCAATGCTGTCGCTCGCATAAGTGAGCACTCAAACAACTGAGCTGACATGACACTAGGCACTCCACACCTGATGTGGGCTCAGATCCGCTTTGATGAGGTGAGAGACCAAAGCATGTACTTGGCACCTCATTCAGGCAGGGACTCAAAAATTGTTGGGAGGCCTCATGAGAATGCATCAGCCTTATTGCCCTGGTCAGACGCATGTGTCAAGGTGAGTATCCTGGGCAGCCCGGTATAATACTGGGCTTCTCATTGAATTGACGCCGAAAGGCGTAGTCTTTTTTTCTTCTTTTTTCCCCTCAAGGTGAGCATGATGGGCTGCAGGAGACAGCCCTGCGCAGTGAGTCACAGCTTGAGTCAACTCGTCGTAGCCTGATGGAGCTGGATGAGGACAAGCAAGCTGGCAAGGAAGAGACTGAGTCAGCAAGGTGGGCATTCACCCCTTCATACAGCCTTGCCTTTGATGCAATTGCTGCCTTGTGACCTTGGTGTCGGTCTCAATCTTGTATGTTACAACTGCCTTGTGACCTTGTGACCTTGTGACGTTTTCAGTTTTGTATGTTACAAATGCAGTTCAGGTTGCTGGTGAGCATTGCTTTTGCTGCCTTCTGCTGCTTCTGTCCCATCGAGCTGTTCTTACATTGCACTGAGTGCCCGAAGTGTTTCAGAAGCTTGCTTGTGCTTTCAGGGCTTTAGCGATGCGTCTGAATGCCAGAGTCAGCGAGCTCACTCTAGCAGCTGAGTGCGCTCGCACTGATGGTGAGTCAGCTCGCGCCGAGCTTGAGCGGGTGCGATCACGCCACCAGAGTGACACACAAGCATTTGAGAAACGCCAGAAGCAGCTTGTGACAGCCCTGAAAGCTGTTGGGGGACAGACAGAGCCCTTAGCCCTTGCAGATAGCTCTGAAGGAATGCTCTCTGGACCTGCTCGCCAATGGTCGATGGGGTCTGGGGGTTCAGCAGGGTTCACCCCCACTGGACAGCCCTCTGATGCACTGTTAGCTGTGAGGGACAAGAACCAGTCTCAGGCAATTCAGGAAGCTGAATTGGCAGTTGCTGTCATGCAGGTGATGCAATTCCTCTGATCCCTTTCGCTACAGCTCATTAAGGTTGTGGCAACATCTGGGGATCACCATGCACAAGCAATGCAGCATGGCAAGCTCTGCCGCTGCCTTTGGCCTTGTGCATATGCCCAATGCATAAGCATACAAAAGAGTGTGCCACGTTTATCAGACTTCTGCCTGGTCCTGCCCCACATCTGTTGGGGCTCATGCATAAGCTAGGCACCCCATCATAACTGGTGATGCTTACCAGCGTGGCATGTGCAGCTAGGCTGCAATGCTTCCCATCTTACCAGCGTGGTTCACCTGAACAGGCTACATAAGCTGCTGAGTGGCAGGCCAAAAAGACATGCTGAGGTTTTGCCTGGCATTTGGAAAGCCAATGGGACACCATATGCATGTACACTGATGTGCAGGCCAAACTGCTTGAGGCAGTTGCCGGTCAAAGGGAGGCGGCCCGGCAGCTGCAGGCGGCCCAAGAAGCCTTTGATGGTGAGCGAGCCCACCTGGAGCAGCAGGTGCGCAGGAGCAAGGAGGAAGGCTCGGTGCGCATTCAGACCCTCGAGGACACCATCAGAAAGCTGGGCAACCGCAGCGACCTGCATCAGGTACAATTGCATTGCTGCTAGACCCACCAGGCGCACATTCTGTACCAGCTGAGAAACAGCCATGCAGTCTTACAAGATGACAGATGCGATTTCTTGTGAGTGACATCTCAAACCTTGGGCACCTAGTGTGCCTGCAGTACTCATGGCACAACTAGGGTACCTGGGGATTCCGGCCTAGCCTCAACAATGCAGCTGTCTTGTGATGGCGAGCTGAGAGTCCTCCTTGCACACAGCCATCAGTGCCATCACATGCCAGAGCAGAAGCACAATGGACACAGCTGAAGCTTGCGAGGTGCATATGACTCTCTCTTTTTATGACTTCAAGCGTCACCAGATCAAGCTGCTACTGTTTGCCATGCAACTTACTGACCTTCCAGCACTCAGGCCATACTTCAAAACCTGAAGAAACCCTGACTGACGTCAACTTCACTATATTTGGGTCTCGCAGGAGTTGGCCAGGTTGGGTGGGGAGGCTTCTTTCCTTCGCCGCACAGAGGCCCGCCTCAAGTCCAACTTGGGCTTTGCAGAGGACAGAAGCAGTGAGCTGCAGCGGGAGGTGACCATTCTGAGGCAGCAGGTGGCCAGCTATGAGGCCAGCGAGCATGAAGCTCAGCTGCTGGAGGAGGTGCAGCGGTCTGTGAGCAGGGAGAGCAGTGCTGGGGGCACCATTGCAGCCAAGATGAAAGGTGTGTTTGAGGTTTCAAATATACAATGCTCAATGTTGGGATTTCCCTACTTTTGCTTCGATATTGATGGAAAAGGTGGAGTGCATGGGCCTGAGCCTTGGGCATGCATCTGCTGCCATGCAGATGATTTCTATATCTTTTCAACAAAAAGTTACCAAAAATATTATTTGAAGCAAAGTTTGTTGGCACACACCGCAGTCTATTTCAGGCTTGTTCTGTGGGAGAGATTTTGATGCTTTAGCCAACCAACATGCCTGATCACATACAGAAGAAGATGAAGGTCATAGTTGAAAGACATCAAGACAGCTCAGGAATAATTGTTGAACACATGTGTAGCCTTCATCCAAAAGGACCTGGCAGCAACAGCTTCAGTGGCGTTGCTTCTTGATTGCTGGCAGTCTTCATCTGCAGTGCCATTTCTGCTGATCATAATGCTGTGTATACACAGCCATAGCATTGCCTGCAGACAACAGCATATCTGCAGTGATTGCACACCTTTCACCAGAGCTGAGCAACAGCGGCAGGCAGGCTTTGCCCACAACAGCAAGCTTGTTGGCTGACAGCAGCTGGGTGCAGCAATGTCATGCCTGGCGAAAGCTCGCACAGATGATAATGGTCCAGCAATACTCTTGACATATCCCTGCCAAAGCATGAGTTGAGGCATGTTCTTCAGGGATTTCACATGAGCTGAGCAACGAGGGCAGTCAACCTCACGTTGTGGCACGCCTGGTGGAGAGAGCTGAGGCCAGTGAGGTGCAGCTGGCTCAAGCCCAGCAGGAGCTCAAAGCTCTCAAGCAGATGGCAACTGCCAGGGCAGCTGCTGAGGGAGCTGGTACCTCAGCTGCCATGTCAGCTGCTCAGGTACTACTTCAGCTGTTACATGACCTTGCACAGTAGTTAAGCTCCTGCTAGCCAGGTAAGATGTGAAGTAGACATCTTACCTGACTGCAACCAAACGCATTCTGACCGCAGCTGTGCTGTGCTCTTCCAGGCGGTGCTTTGTATGGTTTGCAGCTCTGGTGGCTTGATTTGCCTGGTGCAGACAGGTGACGCCTGCAAATGACAGGGATGCTGATCCATATGATGTTGTAACACACCTTGTTGCCCATGGTACAAGCTTGCCAGCACAATGCCCCACTGAACCAGAGGCTCACCAAGCGCCCAACCAGGCTCTGCTGCATGGGCCGAACTGCCAGAACGTGCGCATGCAGGTGCTGGAGGAGCGCACTGGGGACCTGCACCGGCAGCTTCTCCTGGCCCAGTCTGAGCTGAAAGCTGCCCAGGAGGATTCGCACATACAGGATCTGGACAAAGCCCACCTGCAAACCCAGCTAGCAGGTATTTATGCCCATCTGATGCGCAAGACAGGCTGCTCTGGAAAGACAAGACTTGTCCCACACGTACCTTGCGCATCATGAGCTGGAAAGCGTTGTTATTGTTATTATTATTGTTATGCCCATCTTGATCAAACTTGCAAATCGCTGGAAGTTATCTTGTGTACATTGACTCGTCATGTAGATTATTGTTGAACTGTCACAACAGTGGCACCATGTGTGAGTCATGCTACGGTTGATGCTTGTTTGCCATGGCAGCCAGTGGGCCATGCAATCATTGCCCTGTGATAGGTGAGTTGATGACCATTGATACCATGATCAACAGGCATGCACGGGTTGTAATACTTTGCTACAAGCTCTCTGTGGAAGATTGGTCAATCACTATGTCCTGAAGTATTTGCTGTTCTTGCAGAGGCTTCAAGAGAAGTGGCTGCTGCTCAGTCTCGAGTAGCAGACAAGGAGCGCCTGAGCTATGACGCTGGGCATGTGTCAGCTCAAAAGGACTCTGACACCAGCAATGACCGCTGGAAGGAAGCTGCCCAGGCGGCTCGCCAGCGGGTTGACGCCGAGAGGCGAGCTGAGTCATCTCAGGCAGCTCAGCAAGAAGCTGAGCAAACTTTGAGGATGGCACAGCTAGAGGTGGCACGACTCAAGGTCAGAGGCTGTTACCAAACACATCTGCTTAGTATAACATATTGGTTAGGCAACAAACAGATCCTGGCACAAGAAGCACAGATAGACGGTTGCAACCGTTGACTGTCAAGCGCTGCGTACGTGCTGCTACCTGCACAGCATGTGGCTCATCCAGCCTATCAGGTGCTGACCGTGCCTTTAGTTTGAATTGGCCCAGCTTACAACTTAGCTGGCAAAGCTTACCTGTGACTTGTATCAGGATGCCTTTTGATGGCAGTGAAGCATCAAGCTGAATTCATGTCAAAGGTCCTGAGCGCACCGTGCAGATGTAAACACTCTGGGTTGACCCTGCAGGCCAGCCTTGAATCAAAGACAAAAGCTCTCAGACGTGCTGAGCAGGCAGTGCAGCAGAGGGCAGAGCATGCACAGCATGAGCTTGCGGTCGCTCGCCGAGAGTGCGACAGGTCTGCTGGTGACGCTGAAGATCGCAAGGTGCAGCTGTCAGTGCTGGTTGAGACCGTGGAAACTCTGCAGGCTGGGACTCCTGGTGAAACCCATGCTGCAATCCCTTTTTTTTCATAAAAGACAGTAATCATTACTGATAAAACGAGGATGCTCATGTTCATTGTTGTTAGCTGCTGTAAGACATCCTTGGCATCAGTTCTAGCACTCACTGATGCCTCTGAACACTGTCCCATGCATAAAACAACACTTGCTTGGCTTATGGTTGATGCATTTGCTGATATCTATTGCATCCTTGACATTGCACTGTGGCTGTGTGATGCCAATCCTGCAGAACCAACAGCAGCATCATGATGTGCATGGGCGTTCATTGTACACGGACATCCACATGTCCACCTTATCTCCGGTCACAAACCCTACCTGACATTGCAGGTGAGAAGGAGCAGCGAATTGTGTCCTTGACTGCCCAGCTGACAACAGCACGCATGAAGGAGGCTGTCTCTGAGCGCAGGTACCCTGCAGCCTGCTTGTACCTGTGCTGCAGTCACGTACAGTTGGACTGTTGTTTAACAAGCGTCACTGTCTCAAGCTAGGCTTTACAGAGATTGACGTCACAAAATTGCGGTCAATATCACGCATGTTGTTGCAGGTCCTTACATGCCTGTGACAGCTGCACAAGTCAGAGTAACATGCATCACATGTTAAGACACCATTGGACTCATGCAAAGTCATGCAGGGCGTCTCAGCTGCAGTGTGAGCTTGAAGAGCAGGCCACCAATGTGCACAAGCTGCAGACCGAACTGGACAAAGCAGAACACAAGCTGAGTGAAAAGGAAGTGGAAGTTTCTGTTGGCAAAGCGACTGTTGAGGCGGCCTCAAGAGACATCAGCGCTCTAAAAGGAGAGCTCAAGGCTCATGCTGAGGCATCTGCCAAGGTAATTTTGCAATGTATGCCAGGTTATGAGAGCGTGACTCAGGCCTACTTGTTATGTTTGCTTGTCCGCCTTGGGGATTAGTTAGCAAAGCCAAATGAGGCTTCGAAAAGGCCCATGGTGCTCCATAACTTGTCAGTCCTTGGACGTTGGTGACCTGTTATTGCTGGACTGGCTGACCTCACTTGGTCTTACGAGTGCCACAGACAAAGACGCACTGATACCAACATGCAGATGTTCACAGCTGCCTGATGTCTGGTTTGTGCTGAATCAAACTGTACCAAGCATCAGGATGCCTCCTGTCAAAGTGCTGATTAGTCTCTACATGCAGGCCAGTCCCCAATCCCCCATGTTACGTTCATTTGACTTCTGTCCCAAAAAGCATTCTATTGCAACAACCTTGTGCAACATCTAAGCCTGATGCTGTTGCATGCTGTTGCCTGCCTTGCAGGCAGCTCATGAGGTTGATGACGCCCGCAACTCAGCTGCCAAGACCGAGGCAGAGGCGACAGGCCTCAGAGCTGCACTGGAAGCTGCCAGGAACCGGCATTTTGAGCAGCTGACCAAGTAAGCTTATGTTACTGTGTCCATTACACCTTCACGCCCAGGTTTCAAAGTGCAGCTTGTTGCTTGGCAAGCCCTTTTGCCTGTCATGCCGCAGGCTGGCACTGCTTACAGCAACAGCCGTCTGAAGTCAGTACTGCTGATCTGCTCTGACCACAACTTTCTCATCAGTAGATTACACAGTGTCAGGCTCCATTGCCACATTGCGACACCCGTTCACCACCAGCTAAGCTCCCATGTCAGTGCCCTTGCACAGTTGCAAGCACCTCATGCATTTTGATCAACACAGTCGACAGAGACGGTGACAGGTGCCATTGCTATTCAGGGAGCGTGCAGATGCAGTCGCAAGTCTACGCCAAGCAAGGGCAGAATCCATGCAGGTCAGCATGCCCAAACCAGCCTCCCCTGAGGGCTCCTTGGCAGGGCCCCTAAGCCTGGTGCCCCAGCCTAGCAGCCTTGATCTGGCTGCTGGCATTGATGACTTGATGGCAGCTCTGAAACCACGCCACAGCCTAGCAGGAGGTGGTGGTAGTGAGGATGGCTCTTCAGCAATGTCAGGTGAATTTTGCATTGGCTCTCACAGAACGCCAGAGTGTGTTCACTCTGAGGTTTGCTGTATGTCTGCCAGAGCTCAAAACAATCTCTCAGCAGCATGGGATTGTGATCCATCAGCTCTATTGATCAGCTGCCTACCAAGCATCTTCACGCTGCGCATGCTGTGTCTTCAAGCGCAACATACAGAGACTGCAGCAGGACACACCGCCTCCACAC
>JAABUK010009536.1_pt1 | contig 13228 bp, 12 predicted proteins | sample 5559141 | NCBI WGS metagenome assembly JAABUK01 (sample SAMN10711869, study PRJNA513367) | rock metagenome | isolation source: Antarctica rocks | place: Antarctica: Victoria Land, Pudding Butte nord | collected 2016-01-03
AATGAATGACGTTTGGCAGGGTTGCTGAGGCTCTGCCACGAGCGATCAGACTTGTTGGCTGGCCAAAGCTTGTAATCTTCTTCTTCTTCTTCTTCTTCTTTGTTTTCCACGGACACCAACACCGTGAGATCCTTTCTTGCACAGCAAGATCATATGCAGGTTTTCAAGTTCGTTCTAGACTGTCTTGATGTCTTCCAGATTTGACTTTTGTCTTCTTCTATATGTGATCAGACTTGCTGGCTGGCTGAAGCATTGTAATCTCTCCCTCTCTCTGGGCATGACAGACACTAGTAAGTAAGCATTAGTCCGATGCTTTTTACAAGACTACTAACGTCCCATATGGCATTTTGTTGGAGGCCAGCATGTTAAAAGGGCTAATTCTAGGGTCAATGAAATCAGCACACACTGTGGTGGTAGTGCTGTGCATGGCCATGTCGGCGACGGCATGTAGCTCTAATCACATGATCAACACCACTATAAGGTCTTTGCACACAACCTTCAACCATCTACTGAACTTCAATCACGACCATTGTCCTCTCCAATGTATAAACAGCTACAACTTTTTTTCTCGACAGGAGGACAGGCTGTACAAAGTTGTACAGATGGGCCTGCAAGACGCAAATTTGACTGCATGCATGTTCAGCTCAACATCAAAGTTCATTGATTGCTTACAGTTGCTGTGTGAAATCCAGGCAAGCATATTTGTGAGTCAGTACTTGTGTAACGCCATGAACACACACACACACCACACACACAGTTACATGGCAATCCCAATCAGGCCAAGGCTGTAACGTTAATGTCAACATCACCACACTGCGCCATGGTAGGGTGATCATACTAAGCCAGCCTTACCAAGGTCTGTCCATAAACTCATCACCACAGCTGTGATTTGTGACACAGTTGGCAACACAAATTGGTTATGGTAACGTAAGCTGAGACAGAGTACTGACTTCCTGAGACACTCTTGTCTGTAATCTCAGATCATGCCTGCGACAGAGAATCAAGCAGAAATTGCGCTGGACACAAACGTTTGCACCAATTGTCACTGATCTGGGAAGTTGACGGCTTGCTGCCCCTACAAGCATACACAGACTCACTGTCATTATGGGAGCCTTCAGGGCGCAGCTGAGTAGTCTCTGAAGATAGATGTCTGCAGACATTTTTATCTGTGCCACAGTGCAAGGCATTGCGTGTGCTATGCAAGCAGTGCTTGGCTTTCACATGTTCACACAGTGTGACTTGTAGATGTGGTTCAGCGTGACAGTGGTGCACCTGTGTACTCTGTGGTACAAACTGTAACAACAAGTTGTATCCTGTAACAGCAGTTTGTACCCTGTGACAGCAAATTGTACCCAGTAAAAGCAAATTGTACCCTGTAAAAGCAAATTGTACCATGGGTGCAGTTGCCACTCATGCACTGTGCATGCCCAGCACAAGGTGTGTTGACAGCATGTATGCACGCCACTCACATGAAGCACACGCGCACGATCTGCAGCCACAGCTGCATCCACCTCATTGGAGAATTGTCCCAAAAATTTCTTTATAATCTTATTTCCATGCTGATTGGCAACACTCAAGTAGGCCTCCCATTTGCCCTTGTATCGTCTGACGCCTGTGAATCTGTACAAGCAGCACATGTATTACTGCAATTACGCTGGAGGATGACAAGAAACATGCAACAATCACCTGCGCCATCATGACAACAACGATGACCACAACAAGGTCTGTTGGTACTGTGAGTATAGTGCAGACTGCTACACCTCGACGCAACAGTGTACTATCATCTGCTTGCACAAACTTGCACAAACAGAGCAACATATGCACATACACAACATATACATATGTGTGCTGATGACTGACATGGCGTTTGAGTCAGGCTTGCATACTTGCTATGTTGCAGGGCCTTAAACGCCTTCTGTGCTTCTTTTCGACACTGCTCCACAAAGGCTGCCCAGTCTGGAGCTTGTTGAATAGATTCTGTGTCGTACTTGAACTCAGGAAAGTTCACAGGCGGCTTGCCCTGAGAACACCGCCGCCCTCTTAGTTCATTTCACTTGTGTTTCATACCTTACAGTCCAGGGAGTGGTGCCAATTGTGGCTCATCAGACCTCCCTCTCAGTGCCTTTCTCATCTATGGCACATTAACCAGTGATGCAAGACAACAATCCTCAAGTGAAGATGGCAATTCAGACTTGTGCATGATGTTGCATGCATTATGCTACCTGGTAAATGCATGCCCTGTCATACACTCTGGCAGCATCTTCCTCTAGAAAGAAGCTACCAAGCGAAATGGATCCTGGCGCCAGGCCGGCCCGGCGCCAGACCGGCCCTAAGGCTACATACTTGTGATCCATGATCTTCACCCCAACAAACCTGCTAGGCACATGCCAGCTGAGTAAACAACATTTATCAATGCTGCATCGAAACTAGTCAATACTCATGTATCTGGCTGTGCTTGTGAGATGCAAGCTGCACAACAGATGGACGCCGTGATGTGCAGTGACCTGCCATGTATATTAGTGCACGGTCGACTGCTTTTGCAGCCTCTTCTTCTGTATAGTAACCACCCAAGGTAAAATTTTGGCGCTGTAGGTAGGCATAGGCCCACCATTTATTTTGAAGCGGACGCACACCCACAAATCTGCGTTGCACAATATGTTAACACAATAGACAACCTGACCAGCACCTTGGCACAAGCCAGTCTTGTGTTGTTTGCGTAATGGCACACAACGATGGTGCCAACAAGTCATTTGAGTAAAGCCAACTCATCTGGAGTGCTGCATTGGCTTCTGACAGGATACATATGTGCTCACATATGCATATTCTGTACAGATCATGTTATACGTATCATTTTTTACATTTCAGTTTCTGTACACATGAGCACAAACACAGTTGCACCTGCTTGCTAGAGTGATTCTTCCTGCTGGCTTTAATGCCTGCCGTTTCTCTGTGGCAAATTCTTCCAATGTGGAATGCCTGCGCACCTCTTCAACATTATATTCTGACAAGCTGAAGTTCACAGGCTTCTTGTGCTGCATTCAAGAAAGCGCATCTGTAGACAGATGTGGACATCCACAGGCCACGTGGGCGTGGTTATACTTACTAACAGTTGGTGGTTGTGGATTGCTTGAGTCATCTGCAAAAGCTGATGACAGACCTCCTGCAGGGTAGTTGAGGATGCAATATGCAACAGCTGCCAGCACACATTTATCAATGCAGTTGGGGTGCAAGCACCCAAAAGCTTCAAACTAGCTCAGATCAAAGTAGCGCGGTGGTTATGGTGGCAACGAGCAGCATATCTGCTCATGACCCAGAAAAGTACAGGACCCGATACAGCAAATGCATCCGGTCATATGAATGCCAGAATGTGTCTGTCACGAAGCCACCCATCACATGCACGATTATGAACATTACCAAAAAAATTCGAGCCTCATCATATGCTCTGGCAGCTTGATCTTCAGTTGGATACAAACCAAAATGTACAGGCCGGCCTCCTGTGTAGATACTTGCAGCCCACTTTGTTCCCTTTTTGGCAACACCCCTGTACCTGCTGACACCATGAGTGGTCAAAACCAATTCTGCAAAGGCAAGGTTCTTGCTCAGAGTGCAAAGACAGACCAGTTATCGATAAGGAAGACACACTACATCATTTTGTGAGCAAGCACAGAATGTCCTGCAATGCTTATCTCAGGCTTGTTTTGCTTGCAGCAAAGACAAATTTTAGGCAAGAAGACAAAGCTTAGATGCATATCACTGCATGCACGGCCTATACACATGCTGTGGAGGGCACACATTTTGTGCATAAGACAGATGCAGATAGGAAGTGCAAATCATGTGACAGGCAAGTCTAACAGACATGAGACCTTACCTGCGTGACTGAGGAGGCTGCTCATTCTGAGCCTTGCTGACAGCCTTGTTCCATTTGTGCTTGGCTCTGTTTGAATATGCAAAGGCACTTTGAGCAGCGGAAGGTGAATAAGTGGTGGCAGAAGTGCCACCATGCGCTCTGGAGAGCTGCTGTTTGCGGTGAGGCAGTGAGCTCAAATTAACAAGAGTATCAACTGGTTTTCTGGAAACCTGCCAAGACCTCTTGCTGTTGGCTGACAGCAATGGGCGTCGGTGCAGCTGTGTCTGCTGGGGTGAAGTGTTGGGTAGCAGATCAGGACTCCTTGGGAGGCGGGTGACTGTTGAAGACTTGCAGGGATGCATCAGCTTGTTCTGCAGCTAAACATGCATTCGCAAGCTTGGAGCGAAATGTTCTCCGCAGACGAGTGCTCCTATTTGGTGGAATTCATGGCCGTGGTGTGAGGCAACGTGCTGATGGGCACATCGCAAAAGCTGATGTTCCCTCACGGAAGGGCCTTAGCCTTGCCAGGAATGTACAGTCACGCCGACAAGCATTTGGGTAACACAACACAACGCAACGCAAGACTCCTTGATCAAACTGCACACTGACTCAAGTGCACACTGACCAAACTGCACACTGTTGTACACAGACTCGAGGTGCTACCTGCGTGTCATCCTGAGAGTGTAATCACCGTTCCAATACAGCTTTCAGTTCCCCATCACTGCAGCCGAGTCTGAGAATACGAGGTAGATAGATCTGGTGAGTAATCGAGGCATCACACACACACACAGTGAAGTCAGTAGTAGTCGCTGACTACTGTTGCGCTTACGAGTGTCTGTTGTGGGCCGCAAGCTGCATGGAGCTTCCATGAGACGCTAAGCATGTATTGCCTGTCTGGGTGGATTTGCGATCGATCTTGCGCGTCGTTTTGTCAACCCAAAGTCACATGCATGAGCAGAATACACTGCTGTACTTAAAGGGTGCGCCACAGGACAGCCGTGCGTGATGGCTTAGCTATCACAGCATCAGTTGGACATTGAGTAGCAGTTTGGGCACTGAGGCGTTCCCAAGACGTGTTGCTTTGTCGTGATCAGTCGTAGTCAACCAAGCAAAGCCCATCTTCCTTCAATCACAGCGCAGCTTCCAGCAAGCCTAGCACTGTGCGGGAGGCTGATTGCAGCGTCATGCACACAGTGTAGCTCTGCTGGACGTAGGTAGGGGTGCTGTGCCAATTCAAAATTTTGAACATGCACAGGCAGATATGCCTTGTGTGCACTTGTATCACCGGAGAACATGATCATTTGTCGCAGACCTTGTGCTTTGTGCCAAGAAGGAAGGTACAACCAAGCAAGGTAGGGCGTAAATGCGTTTCTCACATTATCTATGTGCAACCTGTGCTTCTACAAGATTACCACTGACTGAATACGCCTTTGTGACTGCTCAAGGCAAGGACAAAGAGCAGCATGGACGGTGTGGTAGATGCTGCACATATTAGAACACAGCACTCTGCAGCTTCTGTCCTGGCAACGATGGGTGGTCTGTCTGCATCGAGCTCCCTGCCTGATCTGACTGGTCTCTCTACTGCTGAGGTGCAAATGTCTCTGCAATTTGTCAAACATAACAACAGCATGGCTGGTTCCACTATTGAATAGAACAAGCTTTGTGAGCCTGAAAGCAGCCTGGTTGTGTCTTTCAGGAGGCCCTTCCAAATGCATGTATTTGAGTCTTGCCTGCAGCACATTGACGACAAAAGCAACACGTCTTTGCTGTGTGAGGCTCATGCATCATTATGGGCATATCTCTACTGTCTATCTAGCAAGCTTTCTTGCTCATGGTAGCCCTGAGCATTGCATTGCATTGCATCACTTTCTGATAGATTGCTTATTGCAGATGCTGCGGATGATATTGACAAGAATGATTGCCATAGATCAAAAGATGGACAACATGGCTCAATGGATGAACCAAAGCCATGCCGCGACTCAAGCAGCTGCTCACCACTTGGATCGTCTCAGCACTCTTGTGTCAGACGTCAGTCTGCAGACATACCAGATGCTGGTGCAGAGTGGTGTACATCCCACACATGCAGGGCTGCCAGCAAAGCCCCCAGCTGCTGGCACAGAGGGAAGTCAAGCAGCAGCTACTCACAGTGCTCGGACGCGCCACAAGACTGAGGTCAGCTGGCAGCAGCACTTGCACAAGCAGCGTGTGGCACAGCTGGAATCTCCACTGGAACAGCAGCTGGATGAGCAAGCAGCAGCTCCAAGGCCACAGCCAGTTGCACAGGCATCAGAGGTCCAAGCTACTTCTGGCGACCCAAGAGAGTCATCAGGGATCCCAAGGGATCCATTGGGGACCATCGAAGGGCTGCCTGGCGTAAGCGCCCCCCAGGCACAAGCAAGGCCTGGCTTGCTTGCAGCTAGCATGCCAGCTGCTGCCACAGTTGTGGGAAACACAACACATCCTGACATTCCAGGAACTGGTCAGACAGCACCCTGGACAGAGTGGAGAGGCGCCTATCAGAACCTGTCAGGTGATATGACCAAGTTGCTATAAGAATCATTACTCAGCGCTTGCCCTGGATGTCAAATCTTGTGCTCTGCACAATGCACAAGCTGCTTGGTAGCGGGCTATTTTGACGTGGTTTTAAACCTGCCCTCACTGATCAAGGACTGTGCATGCTTTGAGCTTGCCCCAGACTATTTGGTGTAACTTCTGGTGCACAGGTAAAAGAAATTATGCATTTCATAACATGGCAGCCCACAGCTATCTGTTGCTCTTGTCTATGTTGTACGGCACACCTGCCGTCTGCTTCTTGCCGAGCTTCACTCTCAACACTAGGATGAACATCAAGTTCTGACATGCAGACTATCCAAGCCTTAAGGAGCTTTACATGGAGTGGACAAACGGCATCCTGCTCAATAAAACCACTCAGCTGCGGCAGTGGCCACTGAAGGTGCTGGAGCACCGGAAGAAGGCTGAGGCAAAGCAGCACAAGGTGCAGTGGCGTGGAGGCGGCTCCAAAGTGAGAGGGGAGATCAATGAGCGCCTCACCATCATCTATGCCATCCTACGCCAAGTCTACAAGCTTCACAGCTCAAAAGGTATGCAGTCTGGCAAAGCACAGCTCACACCCATTGAATCAAGCAATACAGTCAGCAGTTGAGCATCAATGCTAGACTTAGCACTTACACTGCTTGGCTGGCCCATTGTGCGATGCATTTCAAGGATCTCTATCAAAGTAGGTAACTGGAGCTACCATTCCAATTACATGGTAACAAATGGAAGTCTGCGCTTACCACGTCAAATGTAGGTATTGTGCACTGTGCATCTTGCAGATGGTTGAAATTGTATGTCTCAATGTGCCTCTGCAGGCTCCTATCCAGTGACTGACCCAGTTGTGGAAGCAGCCGTAGAGATGGTGGAATCAAAGCGCAGCCAAAATGGCACCACTCTGACTCTGAAGAAGCTGGCAAAGTTTCTGACCCTTGAGAAGGGGGCAATTTGCAACTCAGAATTTGAGTTGATGCACTTTGGGTGGCCACTGCCTACCAATATGCTAAAGGGCAACCCAAAGCGCAAACGCACAGACCTTGATGACTGATTTGTCTCCATTGACAGCGCAGCAGTGTCAGTGTGTGCCAGGTGCTGTGTGAAAGCTATGCCTTGCTGATGATGCTGCAGTGCTGATTGTGTCCATGCCCGGCATGCTGTCACTTGCATGCTGTGCTTTGTCAGTCACCCTGCTCAGCATGACAATGCAGGGGGCCTGGACTCTTCAGCAGTCTTGAGCAGCAGTATGGCTCATCAGTGATATATATCGATGCTGTGCTGAACCAATCTATCTCCCAGCAATGCTATATAATGCTAATGATGCTGCAGTGCTGCTTGTGCCCATGTGTCGCATGCTGTGACTTGTAGACTCTATGTCAGTCACCATGCTCACGATGACAATGCAGTGGACCAGCTAGATCCTGTGAGCAGTCTTGAACAATAGCATAATGCCATCCTTGATTAATGTTTATGTGTCAGCAGAGCTTCACAATGCTGCCTGTCCCGCTTGCTTCCTGTCAGCACATTTGGTGACTTTGATTTCTTGCTATCTTTGTTGTGATCAGCTACTGTCTTTGATCAATTCCTGTTGTCATAATGTTTCAGGAAGCAAGCTTAGAGTATCGTCTGGTATATGACGCTTTCCAACGTCTGTTTTTTGGAGTCCTGGCCTTGTGTCAGTCCCTATGACACAAAGTAATAGTAGCAGCAGCAGCAGACAATATCGGCATCATGCAGTGAGTGGTGCCTCTGCTGAGCCTGCATAATAAATGATGATCACAAAAAAAAGGGTTGGTCTTGCATAGACGTCATTCGCAATCCAATGCGACGTCGGGGAATCGAACCCCGCCCAATTGCTTGGAAGGCAACTATGCTAACCACTACACCAACGCCGCTGTTCAGCGGAAATCAGGATGCAAGTTATAGGATGCAGACTTAGGCAAAATCAGATTACTTAACAACATCAAAAAGTTGTTTGGTAACCTTTCAAGTGCATATACTGTTTGTTTGTCTGACTACTGGATGTAACTCTGCTCATGGGAGATTCAATAGTAATTTACTGCAGCTGCTGGCTTAAACAACACTAACAAAGATTCCTGGGCATAATGACGCTGGATTTGGCCTCTGCCTTTCCATGCAGATACATTTGCTCTCGGAGTCACACCCCGGGGCTACTGACAGCGTGCATTCATCTATACTAACCCTTTGGCAACAGAGGCTTGTCTGTTGTGTCACCTGGCAGCTGCAGTGATCAGTTTGCAATAGCAGCATGCTGAACACCAAACAGGAGCTCCTCCTTTCATCAAAGTGCTGCCAACAGCAAGCATCACTCTATGCAGCAAAGAGAAAACGTGTTGACTCCTGCTTCATCATAAACTCCTGAGTGGAGAAGGCAATGCTTCAAAGAACCCTTGCACAGCCTGGTTAGCTTTTTTGCCTGCTACCACATGTGGCTCATCTGCCTCCACAGGAATGATTGGTGCTGGCACCCCATGTGACAAGCCCTGGATAATCAGGTTTGCAGCCGCCAGACCGGTGATGTACGCACGCTCTTGGGACAGACCATTGGCACCATGGTCTAGGCCCCTAACCCAGTCCCCAGCCATGTGGACATTTCCAAAAGAGGTTGTTTGCAGAGGGCGCGAGGTGTAAGAGCCTGGGCTGAAATGAGTTACTGCACTAGACCAGCGTAGCACGGCACTGTCTACCACCTGCAGTCATGCAACATGCATTTGCATATAATTTCCTTACGGGTTTTCATCATTTCACTCATCAAACAGGGTCAGTTACTCATAGTGCTGAGTAGCTCCCTGTGCGAGGTGTGTTTGTAGTCGTCAAGGATCAACATGGGCATGGAAGGAGCAGGCCCTCCTTATTCCAGCCATTCAGTATTGGCCAGTGCAAGATGTATGTACTAGCTCTCATGCAGCTCCAAAGAGATTGATCTTCATGCTGGCGCAGCAGAAGGTTGGCAGTCTGTGCAAGTGTACAAGCTGCGTCCTGATGAGTGGGTGAACTTCACCCAGGCAACTGTCCCAACCTGGCTTCTTGACACCGTCAAGCCACCAAACAGACAGACTCGGCAATCAGGCAGATGTACAATGTAGGCTTTTGCATGTGTGAGTCAAGTCCACCTGAGCAGATCTGAAGATTGGTTCGCAGTGATCCAGGTTGCTCTTGACCTTGGCCACAATCTCAGCATCTGAAAGTGGCATGAGGGTGTTGGAGTGGTAGAAGTCTGCAGCAATGACCGTGCCCGGTTCTGTCTTGTACTCATCCTGCATGCAAGGATGCAAGATTGCAATACCCTGCCAAACGAGCTTGTCCCACTGAGAAAGAAGGACCAACAAAAGACGATGTCATTATGCGTTCAATGTAGAGAAGCTCGAGATGATCCAAAGTTGGGCCCAAGCTTCCCTGACAACAGGCCGCAGGAATTGGTGTTGAGCTGAAAGGCTCACAGAGGCAACATCCAGCCAGCGACTCAGAAATAGCCGCAGCTTCTTATGTGATTAACAGTGTGTAGATGTATTGCAGATCTCAGCTGCCATGCACAGCCACATGCTTGTCCTCTCTGAATATCCAGCTGGCAGCCCATTGCAGCTATGTTGTCAACTCGGGGCTTGGGATGAAGGGTGTCAACGGCAGTATGTATACACCCACATATATGGCTACTGATGGGCTCTGACGCAGGTATTGATAAAGCACAGACAAGTTGCCCACAGCCTATCTTGGCCAAGCTGAAAGCGCACAAAGCATCAATGCAGGTAGAGCCAAAAGCTAACCTGAAGCTCAGAGAGATTGAAGTAAGTCCCGCCAACGCCGGGCTCAAAGCCCGCCAAAACATTGGCAGGAAACTTTGTTGGTAGGCTTTGATCCAGCCACAGCCTGGTAGCTATGACGTCAAGCCCCTTCAGATTCATGATCCCCCGGAACTCTTGTCTGGTCCCCAGAGCAGGGCAGTTTGAAATCAGCTTCTTCATGCCTACATCAGCATGACGCAACAGGTCCACTGCTCAAGCTTCAACCCCATGCCACAATGTGATGAAGGACTGCTCTATCAGACACCAAACAGCCCAAGTGAGCTGAACACCAACAAGTCCCGTTCACATGGGCTTTGCAAGAAGAAAAGAAAACACGAGGCATTTTGTTTATCCAATATAGAGAAACTTGAGTTGGGCCCAACGGCTCTTTGCAATGCAGCTTGGGCTGAAACTTTGCAGTAAGTATCCACTCAAAGATTGAGTAATAAGCACATGATGTTGATCAAACCTTTGTAGCCTGTCATGTCATGAAGCTGTCAATAGCCAGCAAGCACCAACGCACCCTGCAAATCTTACCTGTGATGCCTACTGCAAAGATGACAGCATCTGCTGGGTAATATGTCGACTCCCCTTCCTTAGTACTAGCATGCACCCCAGTTGCAGCACCAGTCTCAGAGTCAATGGTGACATCAGTCACCAGCTGCCCTCCGTTGATCTTCCCTCCTGACCTCTTGATCAGGTCTACCAAGGGCATGAAGATACGCTCACTTACGGAGCCCTTACACCAGCATACGTCGAAGTCGTTTTGGTGCGCCAACGCTGCAAAAACACACTGTACAGAGCATCAAGGTGCAATCAGCATGATGTTGGCAGTTGCTCGCGTAAGTAGCAGTTCCAAAGCAGGTGTCCTGACAGCTGCTCAAGACTGACAGCTGCTGAAGACTGACAGCTGTTCAAAAGGTAGACGCTGATGTTGACAAACTATCATTTGCTAGAGAACTCACACTATGACAGAAGAACACAGAAAGCTACAGCGCTCAGCAAAAAATCCTGCAGACAAGACTTTCCTACACACGTGATAGAGGTCGCTTCGGCAGGGCATGACAACAAAATCATCAGATGCATTTCCTCATGCATGGCAATATGATGCATGGCCTGGTTGTTCAAAGCAAGCAATGAGCAGTGAGTCCAGCCATAGATGGCAAGGATAAAGAGAGGATCAGAGAATGACAGGCTTACCATAGAAGTAAAGGGTGCCAATCACGACGGCTGCCGACAACTCCTCTGCAGGTGCAAACAGGCCCACCAGCAAGAGAGGCCTCAAAAAGTCCTCGAAGAGCCTCTTGCTCACGCCATACCTACAACACAGCTGGCCATGACTTGTGCAGCTACATACAGACTTTGCTTGCAAACATAGCTTCATTGCAGTGGCTCATTGTGGGGGGACATTCTGGCGTTGCAAATATACACCTGTGCAAGCTGAATTGTGTGAGGATTGTCAGATTGCGGAACACTCCTTGCCTCAGCATTAAGCACCATGGCACATTGCAATCTGATACAATGACAGGTGCAATGATAATTGGCACATGCTGTGAACTATAGAAAATGCTTGAACACCTTTGCACTATTCACAGGCCACAAAGAAACTTACCTCTGAAAGAGATCCCATGCGCTCATTTTGTCGTACTTCTCATAAGAGGCTGGGGACCTGTCATAGTCCAGAATGCTGTACAACAGAGGCAGCATTGTCAACCTATCTGCCAAAGGAATGCTCCTGCAGTGGGGCATAACCAATCAAGTACATTGCAGTATGGTGCAGAATGCGCTCAGACTGTGGGTTGCACTTGCTGAGACATGTGATGCCTGGACGTGACATGATGATGATGACGATGATGATGGTCATGATGCAATTCAATGCTTCATGGACCATTACAGGATGCTGCTGCAGTGAAGAAGTGGTGAACAAGCTGGGAAGCGCAGAAATGCTGCCAGCCAGAAGGCTAAGCAGCAATGTGCTGCCACCATAGTGCTCGTAGGCATCAAACAAGAGCAGTTCTGGTCAGACACAAGGCGCTTGACAGCATAACTGAGTTCACATCATGCTACGCTTCAGTTTGTGACAAGATAGCATCAGCTGGAGCTGTGACTGACACCTTTTATGGCAAGGAGGCAAAGTTGGAGAAGGGGAAATTTGTAACTCAGTGCACATGTGTCACATGGCAAGCAGGCTTACCTGAAAAGGGGAAAGGGGGAAATGTGTGAACCAACTGACCAAGCAGAGTGTGTGACTGAGTGCACACGTGTCGTGGCAAGATGGCTTACCTGAAAAGGGGAAATGTGTGGATGAACTGACCAAGCAGAGTCGGGTACTGCTGCTGCTTGGAGAAGACTGGAGCTTCTGTTGTGAGGCCGTTGGGACTCCAGAACCCACTGGTTGTCCAGTCTGTCAGCGGCCAGGGAATGCCCAGCTCTCTAATCAAGGCAAAGATGTTGTGATACTGAACAGCAGGACAAGGAGTTATCCATTCATGTTGTGCAGGGATGTGATGTTGGGAGATACAGTGTCTGAAACGTAGGTGTTGCTGCTGTAAGCTGTGTGCACAGGCTAACTTGCCTGGATTCAATTTGGCAAATACAAAGCACCACTTTTTTGCACCTTACTCGGGCCTATGTGGATACGCTCATGATTGGCATGACTGTATGTCTATCTGTCTATCATTATGACAATAGCTGGAAAAGCAGTCGGTCAACAATCTGGTGCATCATTAAACGCTATGCTACACCCAGGTTCAATGTGGATGCAAGATGAGAGCAAAACCCGACGTCAAGCTGTGCATATATGAGCGCTGGAGCAGCAAGGGTAAGGCATTGCTGCCAAACTGAAAGACTTTGCAGCAGTGTACCTGATACCAGAAACCTTTCACTCCAGCCTCAACAGCACGTCCTTGCTTTGTGCGCCAGCCAGCAGATAGACCACCAGGGTTGGGGGAGACGTCAAGCAATGTGACAGAATAGCCCTGCTGGGACAGGTGCTTTGCTGCTCCAAAGCCTGCAGTGTGACAAGGCT
>JAABUK010009537.1_pt1 | contig 13228 bp, 22 predicted proteins | sample 5559141 | NCBI WGS metagenome assembly JAABUK01 (sample SAMN10711869, study PRJNA513367) | rock metagenome | isolation source: Antarctica rocks | place: Antarctica: Victoria Land, Pudding Butte nord | collected 2016-01-03
TGAGAGACTGCCAATGAGAGACTTGCAGCAACATACCTGGGGACTTCTCCGCAGGCAGTCAATCTCTGTTTTGGGCTGATTCAACAATAGGCTTTCAGCAACATACCTGGGACTTCTCCCCAGGTACAAGGCAGGAGACCAGTGCTGTGATTTGTTCAGACTGGTTCAGTGAGTGCCTATCAGTGAGAGACTTGCTGTCACACACCTGAGATTTCTCGCCAGGTACAAGGCAGGAGACCAGAGACACGAGCTGGTGCTTGTCAAGCCCATTGAAGGTGCCGTTGAACATCATCTCGGTGGTCAGCAGCTCATCTGCGGTGTCAATCTCACAGGCTGCCCGCCCCTTCAGTGTCACAATGCCCTCTTCATCAATCATGCCAAGCTTGCGCAGAACCTGGGACCTATCACAAAAACAAAGTGTGTCGAAGGGAAGGGAAGGGAAGGGAAGGGAAGGGAAGGGAAGGGACGGGAAGGGAAGGGAAGGGAAGGGAAGGGAAGGGAAGGGAAGGGAACGGAAGGGAAGGGAATGCCTTGTGGCATTTGTCTAAGAAAAGCCCAAAGTTGAAGCACTGCAACATGACCAACAATACATGTGTGCAATGTTACATAGTCTCAGAACATGTAAGCCCACTTGGTTGCAAACTCAGCACAGGTGGAGGGTTCTGCACAGACGGCAAAGTCTGCTTGTCTCCGTGATGTTATCCTGCTGGTGCAAAACCTGCAACAGCCTCAGCAAGGGGAAGATGACATTTTGTGCCACAGAAGGCTTCCAGCATGCATACAACTGAGACTTGGTCACCTTTTTTGACTGGGCACAGCTTGCACAACAATCAGAAATCAGCTTTACATGTGCCCAGTGTGAATGTTTCACTCTTGCATGGGTCACGACGAAGGCTTTGTGACCAGGCTGTGTGATTCATGTCAACAAGTGTCGCAAGGCAGATGAAGCTACAGTGCACATCATATGCACAATCACCTGGATTTGGTCTCTGCTCTGAAGTTGACCAGCTGGCTTTCCTTCATGGAGCTCTTCAGCCGCTCAGCTTGCGTTGTCAGAGCTGCCTTCTTCTCAAAAGCCTGATACCTTGTGGCGTCCCTTTCTGCCTGCACACAACATCAGTCAACCTTGTGACAGCTCTATGGTATGGTCTTGAAAGGTTGCGGTGACAGATCTGCTTTTGTTTCAAAGACGCAACACCTTCTGCATTCCTTTCTGGCTGCACATGGCATCAGTCAGCCTTTCTAACAGCTCTGTGGTCTTGAAAGGATGCACATGACATCAGTCAGCCTTGTAACAGCTCTATGGTATTGTGTTGAAAGGTTGCGGTATATGAGCTGCTTTCATTTTAAAGGCCTGATATTTTGTGACATTCCTGTCTGGCTGCATCAATCCAGTAGAAACCTTGGTAACTAGTAGTAACCACTAGTAACCCTTGACTACCAGCAGTCACTGTCACTTGTCATGATAGAATGTCACATATCTACCCATACCCTATACTGTGTAACTCAGTATGTGACCAAGACAATTGCTAATCCAGTTGTGGGCAGTATCGTGTTAACAGTTGACACTCAGCTTCTGCATCAAAGTAAGGCCTCACAAGACCTCATGGGGTAGGGCCTCAGCCAGGCACGCACCTTGAAGACCTCATTGGTGGACAGCTGCTTTTCTAGCTGCTCTATTCGCTGCACAGCGCTGCTGATGGCCGGCTCTGTGATCCTCATGTCCTCCACGGGGTCCAGCCTGGGCAGTCCGTGCTCGTACCGTTTCTCTAGCTCCTGTACAATGCAACGCCTTTGAATTGACACTTATACTCTATCAGACCGTTATTGGAATGTTTTTGAACGACTCGTGTGTCTGTTTCTGAGTGTGTTTCTGAGTCTGTTTCTGAATCCTACAAGATATACATGCCTGACTCACACTGATGTATTTGGTGTACAGACAGTGCTGGGTGATGTGTGCCGTGTGGATATGCATTGAACAGAGGTTTGTAGAGATGACTGAGTTCCATTGCTTGTGTAGCTCCTGCAGTCTGCACAACAGAAAGAGTGGCTACACTGATGATCAGTTGTGAAAGATAAGATTCCAGGCTGACTACATGATGTCAGACACTCATGAGTCATTTGTTGAGACTGCCACACTTGCAGAGTCGGCCGTAGTGACAATTGCCCTCAACTGGAAGCAAAACAGCGACCATTCCATGCACATTGTCACAGTCAAGCCCAAGCAATGTCGTGTTTCAAACAAATTGAGAGGCAAACACAAGACAGCGGTTCGTACATATGATACACATGATCTCAAGTTTTCCCTGCAGCAAGAGCCACAAACAGTCCCTGGATACTAGCCATCACATCAATAACCCTGCATCAAGCGTTCACGCCCCAAGCGCATCTGCTCAACAGACGCTCATGGCTTGTAAGCATAATGCCTTTGGCTCATATGGCAAAGTGCATGGTTTATACGCACAACATGAAGGGGATGAAGGCTGGCAGGAGGGGTCTGACCTTAAGGGTGAGGAGGGTGGCCCGCCGTGCCTCAGGGGGGCGCAAGTCATTTGGTATGTTGATCCTGAGTGTGGAGATGGCACTCAGCAGGGTCATTGGGACAGGCAGGATGTGCATCTCTGCATTGCCGTCTTTGCTCATGGGCATTGGCTTGCCGGCTGCAGGCAAGCACAGAGAATGAGTGATGCATGTCCTTGATACCAACACGCATTCATTAGGTGCTGAGACCACTGCAGGGTACGATCTTGATTGCCAATGCCCTGATGTTGACCACAACAAACCTTTAATCAGCACATACATGTGTGTCAACCTAACTTTTACATTGTATGCATGCAGTGTGTGTGGCAGTACTGTAGGGAAACGCTTAATAAAGCTGTTTTCAGGGCAACATGACAGAATCAGGGACAAGTGATAACTCCATTGCAGCAGAGCAAGCATTGTGAGGCAACATTCAAACATAGGGACAACACTCTCCACTGAGTATAAAACAATGCTTTCTACTGAACCCATGCTGTCTATTAAACACATGCTGTCTCCTAAACACATGCTGTCTACTACGTCTACTAAAATTGTGCGGTAAGGCAGTCAGCAGCACAGGGTCGCTGGCAGCATCACAGACACAAGTGACTCAGAGCCATCAGACTAAAAGTAAGACCTTTATGCAGCAACAGCTTCATGGCATATCAAGACAATGTACAGAACACAGCACGAAAGCCATTGCAAGTACAACCTGACACAGCAAGCAACGCAACAGAACTGTGCTGCAAGGCAGTTCCATAAATGTTATTGATCCAGTTTGCATCCACACTGTTCATCGAATCTGTTGGATGTGCTTGCGAGCTTGTTCTCAAGCAAAACAGGAACATGTTATGCATCACAAGGCGCTGTGACTAACCTTTGACACTGGTGGCATCACATGACAGGAGCAAGTCCAGTACATAAGCGCTGGCGGGTCCCATGTCTTCTGTATCTATCGCAGCATTGACTGCGACAGCCTTGCGCATGACACTGACCACAATGCCCCAGCCCCAGTCCAAGTGCCCCTCCCTGATGCGCACCAAGCGCCCTGGCCTCAAAAAGTGCAAGCAGATGGAGGGCTGCTGTATTGTTGACAGCATCACGGTCTCATACCTGGCAATGTCCTGCAGTATGCATTCAACAATTTGACTGAGCTCTTGGAGCCAATCATGACCATTGGACCAGTAGTCTGCAAAGTGTCAGACAAATGCGAGGAGGCATGTGGGGGAAGCTGTGGGGTTGGGGTTGTGACTGCCACTGTGTCATGCTTTCTGCCCTAGGTTGTGACCTCCAATACACGGCAAGAGCAGAGGCAAAAGGGCAAGAGCTAGAGGGCAAGAGCTAAAGGGCAAGAAACAAAGGGCAAGGGCAAACGGAAAGGAGTAGAGACAGTGGGGAGGGGCGGGTGAAAAGGCAATAGAAAAGAACAGAAAAGAAAATGCCACTTATGCAGTGGCATTGTACATGGGGGACAAGTGTGTGAAACCCTGCCCCCCCCTGGGCCCTGAGGGCCCTTTGCTGACAGAGTCAGCCATTTGAGTCTGTCATGCTGAACAGCAAGGAAGTGAGCAAGGGCAGGGGAAAGGGTGAGGATGGGAGCATGAGCAAAGTCAGGTGAAGGCGTAAAAGCCAAAACATACAAAAAGGGCAATGGCAAGGGCAAGGGCAAGGGCAAGGGCAGGAAGTGCCAGCTCAGCAATGTGCGGCCAGGCAAGAGGCAAAAGGCAAAACAAGGCAGAGGCAAATCCAAGGGGAAAAGAGGAGAAGCAGACCAGAAGGAGGTGGTACCTGCTTGAGCTGCTGATACTGCATGTACTCCTCCTCTGTGGCTAATGCAATACCGGCAGCTTCTTCTTCTAGTTTTGACACCTCTGCCTACACAGCCATTCAGTATTGATGATAAGATGTTGTTGCGCGCGCCAAAATGAAAAGCTAAGTATGGGCAGAGCCACAATTTTGAATTAGAACTGTTTATAGCCTCTGGTAGCAAGCAAGCCAGCACACAGAGAAAAGCCATCTGGTAGAGGAAGCAAGTCTTTGGGATAGGCACAAAAGCTGGGATGAGATATCTGCATACGGCACAGCTTCATGTGTTGCACTCTGTCAATGGACACTTTGCAACAACGCAAGATCCTTTGTGGCTCTCTCTCTCTGGCTAGGACAGGTTTGCAGAGGTTGTAAGCTAAGCCAAGCAGGCATGTTAGTCGATCTCGCATAAATTTGCACCTGTCAGTACTTTGAAGCTTGTGCGAAGCAGGACCACAAGTGCTGCATGCTCTCTTAACATGTGCATCTTGTACATGACAGTCAGCACGCAGCCCACCATATTTGCAATAATGATGATGATGATGTAGAAACAAACAGAGCTGCTGTTGGCATGCTTGTCCCAACACATATGCCAACTTCACTGCAGAGCTCAATGCTGCGCAGAACAATTATGTGAGATAGTCCAGGTGTACCTGCTTCTCAGGCAGAGTGCGCTCAAACTGATACTGCTGGAAGGAGTGCTGTATGACATACTCCATGTTCTGGCCGGTGTTCTCCATTCTGCGCATGAGGTTGAGCAGAGTGTAGTAGCTCAGCTTGAAGGAACTCAATAGAGGTGAAGGCTTGCCCGTCACAATTTCCCTGCACCACATAGCAGGCGTTTACTGGAATGATAATTTAACAGCTTGAAACTCATGTGCAAGTCATAGCCTGACAGCATACATCCCCATGACAGGAAAGGAGGGGTTCGGGTCTCCCCAGCGCAGGGGCCGAGGGGGGTGAGTCAACTACTGACGCACAGTCTCTAGGCTCAGTGCAACTGTTCATGCTTGCGCCCAACATGCATGGCATCTACCTCTGATTGCAGAACAATGCTCAGTGTGGAGCATGCTTGTATCTTTGTCCTTGCAAGCATGTCCAACCAGATAGTCTTGTTACATGCATGCTCCAAGTCATACCAAGGTCAGAGCCCCATGATGGGATTGCATGATGGTGATGAGCATCATCATCATTATCACCATCACCATCATCATGCAATGCAATGCAATGCAATGCAATGCAATGCAATGCAATGCAATGCAATGCAATGCAATGCAATGCAATGCAATGCCAAGCTCACTTGCACTGGTGGGCATCCATGCTCTCGTCCACCATCATGATGCAGACACCTCTCAGGTCTTTGCCTCTCCTGCCAGCACGCCCACTCATCTGGATGTACTCCCCACTCTTCACCCACCTGTTCCGCCACACATGCACAGTCACCACACGAGAGATGCAGCACACCCTTGGTGATAGCACTGAATACAGATAACACCAATTGGTTGACTTTCCTTGGCTTATGCCAATCAGCGCCTGCAATGACAGCGGGGCAGATCCCAAGTTTGCCATGGTGTTTACAGGGTCCATTCAGTGCAGTGCCAGTGATACTGATTGCCCCTCATGTGTCCAGCTCTCTTGACATGTTATGCTAAGAATGAACTGTTGCAGCATATTGGTGAGACCATTGAGCACAAGTCTTACAATGATGATGATGGTGTTGCAATACAGGTACAGTATGGACAGGAGTGAATATTGTGCAAAACACATTGCTTTTTTGGTACGGAGTGCTACCATTGTCACTGTTGACGGTGCCAGGGGTGATGATATGAACAAGTTCTAACATTGTCACTCTTGTTGATGGTGTCAGGGGTGTTAATGTGAAATGCTGCCATGAAAAGGCGTACCTATTGGACTCGCCATCCCACTTGCGCATGCTGGTGAAGACGCAAGTGGTTGCAGGCATGTTCAGCCCCATTGCAAAGGTCTCAGTAGCAAAGAGGCACTGCACCCAGACACACAGGATCTGCAATGGTCAGCTGAAGGACAGGCATGATGGCCAGGTTTGTGGCGACAAGTCTGAATATCAGTGCAGCAGTCCCTGGAGGATGTCTGAATGTAGCAGTTTACAGATCTTGCTTTCACAAGCAAGGTCATGGCATTGTACATCATTGCACATTAAGCTAAGATTGCCAGCTGTGCATATGTGGTCGGCAGGCTGTTGTGGAGCTGTGCAGTGTCACTCAAGTGTTTGGAGCGAAAGCTGGCATTTTGGCTTTCTTGATGTGTCATTTACACACAGCAAAAAAGACAGCTATGCAGCAAGGCCATGTGCTTTCTGAGAAGGTGTGCACACTTGTAAACACTTGTCTATGCAATACGACCACGCGAGTATGGGTCAAGCGAGGGGCTTTGGCTTCTTCACGAGCAGCCTAATCAGAAAAAGCTGCCCCTTAAAGAACAGCCTCGGAACCTTATTTGACAGGCAGCAGCACAGACTGAGCAGCAGCACAGACTGAGCAGCAGCACTGCCTTGCATGCACACAAAACATGAGCATCCGCAGAAGAAACATCAGGAGCATCTGCAGAAGGAGCAGGAAAACAAGTATCTGCAGAAGCAGAAGAGCAGAGGCAGAGATGCGCAAGACAGACTGCTTTGGAAAGACAGGACTTGTCCTGCACGTACCTAGCTGATCATAAGCTGGAGAGCGTTTTTATTATTACTATTACTATTACTATTACTATTATTATTATTATTATTATTATTATTATTATTATTATTATTATTATTATTATTATTATTACTATTACTATTACCATTAGAATAGCTGCAGGTTCACCTTGATCAGCTGTTCCTGGAACAACAGTTCAATGACCTCTTTGAGTATGGGCAGCAGCCCTGAGTGATGCACGCCAATGCCGCGCTTCAGCAGAGGCAGCAGCGTCTCAATGAAGTTCAACGACCTGTCCTCCTCCTTCAAGCACTCCATGGCCTGGCTGAAGATGGTCTCCACGCATTCCTCCTCTTCTTGCGAGTTGAAGTTGAGGTCCTTGCCCTTCATGAACAAGGCGTTGTTTTCGCACTCCCTGTGACACACGTGTGGAAGCCATGAGAGACTGTGTGAAGCCTGTTCAGCTGTGCTGTAGTATCCAATCAATCAATCAATCAATCAATCAATCAATCAATCAATCAATCAATCAATCAGTCAATCAATCAATCAATCAATCAATCAATCAAGATTACAGTTGTTGGGGCCAGCTAGCCCATTTGAGTAAACTGCAGATTTCTGTTGAACAACAAAGACAAATTATACCAGAGCAACGAAGCGCAAACATCATCTTCTTGCTACAGACCTACTTGAGGTTGGGTGCAGATGTGATTGTGCCGCTTCACATTGGGCTACACTGCAGTAGGCAAGAGACCCAGGGAGTAGATCATGTTTGTCCATGCTTCCTCTAATGATAGGCAGGCACTTGTCAGCCTTGAAGAAGAGTCACATTAGTTGATGTCACATCCAAACAAAGGTAGCTGCGGCTTGACTGCAGCTCAGCACAGTTATGCACTGCAAGACAGATAGGGGAATACGCACCTGCGGTTGAAGCTGAAAACAATGACTGGCTGAAAGCTGCGAGCTTTGATGAGCTTCACGATCTTGTAGACATCATCAGAGGCGGTGGCGCCCCCTTGGCCCCTGCCACCACGTCCACCCCGGCCCCCTCTGCCACCCCTGCCACGCCCTCTGCCACCACTGTCATGCCCATCCCTGTCAGCAAAAATATCATTTTTACATCAATTGCTGAGGTCAAGTCTTTGCACTGACAAGCTGCTGTGCCCAAATGGCGTAAGTCAATAGGACATGTGAAGGTGTTTGAGATCAGTTTTTGAGGAAACACCCAGGTGAAATGACAACAAGTTACGTGAGAACACACAGTGGAAACAATCATGTTGACACCCCAATGAGCTAGTGTGCTGATCCCTTCTGCCCCTCCCAGGGAATCACAGGTCCTCACATGCTCAACATTGTAAACGCCAATTTAGATCCTCACATGCTCAACATTGCGAAGACCAATTTAGACTCCTCAAGAATATCATTTTGCATATGAAGTGGTTGTTCCGGACTGCTATTGTTGCCGACTTACAAGACAGCTTGCTGAGAGACTGACCTGGCAGGAGCAGGCTTCTCCCCATCAGCATTGCCATCCTGGTCCTTGATGCCAAAGGCTACGTGCCTCAGCTCACTGAAGTTCTCATTCTTGAAGTTGCCTTGCTCATCTTTGATCTGCATCGCAGACCTAACACTGTCACAAATGAGGAGCAACATTGCCATGGTGCTGCAAATTGAAGTGCTATTGTGAGGTCATGTGCAGCAATGCTTATCACTTGAATGCTGATGGCTGAGTGCAGGCTGAGGCGCCACGGGCAAGGCTTGTCAGCTCAGCACCTTTGCTTCATGCCACTACAGTCATCATGCTGCTTCAAGCAATGGACTTGCCACCCTCCAAACCTGAAATGTAGATGCAGACACCCAGAAGTGTTGCAGCCATTTGCTCTGGTTCCACTTGTTTGCAAACGCGTGCACAGGAAGCAACTTCAATGAATCTAGCCTTGTACTGCTACAAGGGTGTCACCCTGTAGAATGCTGTCTGAAGCCAAACCCAGGACAACGCAGTGCCAGCACAGGAGGAAATTGAAACAGTGCACAGGTATGTGACACGGCGACTAGGCAAAGCAGGGAGCCTGTTTCTGAAGAACTGGCACAAGCAGAGCTGCACCAGCAAGCGAACCTACCAGATACAGCCCTGAGCCGCCTGTGGGGAAGGCGTAGTGCTGCAAGGGGGTTGGTCTGAAGTCTGTGTAGACCACATGGCATGGCTGTTGATGCAGGTGACACACCCAGCCAGCAAACTCGCTGGCATTGGACAGGGTGGCTGATAGGAAGACCATGCGGATGCCTTTGGGCAGGAAGATGATTGCTTCTTCCCACACTACACCACGCTCCCTGTCTTGCATGTAATGCACCTCATCAAAGATCACCCATGCCACCTCTCTCAGGACCTCAGAGCCTCTGCAAATCAGAACAGCGGGTCAGTGCTCCTGCTCTCACATGTTATACTTAGTAGTGTCAAAAGTTAGGCTGCAGAGAAAGAGTGCATCACAAATTGGCATGGTTCAAAAAGATGGTTACTGTCAGCTTATGCGTGCAAACAGGGAGTGATTGGGGTAATGAACACAAAATCCAGGCCCTGATCAACGTCCCTGTCTGCTAAATTACAACATCAAAACATGCCAATGTACTGCTCACACTTGATGCAACTCTCCAGGAATGAGGCAGAAGGGGCAAGCCACGAAACACGCTACCTGTAGAGCATGCTTCGCAAGATCTCAGTGGTCATCACCACGCAGGTTGCATTTGGCCTTATGGAAACATCTCCTGTCATCAGTCCAACATCTTCATTAAACTCATCACTCAGTTCCCTGAATTTCTGGTTGCTCAGTGCCTACAAACAGCAAATACCGCATTGGACAGTACTCCTCAGATCAAACACTGCACTGACTGAGCATGCCAGATGCTGAAAGCATGCTGAGCATGCTGACTGCTTACCTTGAGTGGTGATGTGTAGATCACCTTTTGATTGTCCCTGAAGGCCATAGCAATGGCATACCTGCAAGAAGGTATGTGTATGCTCAGTTGTGCTGAGCATTGAATGAGAAGAGCACTGCTGTAAAGTATATGCTGGAATTTGTGCACCGTGCTGGCTTACTCTGCCACAGCTGTTTTTCCAGCAGAGGTATGCGCCGCCACAAGCACAGACTCCCTTCTTTCCTATTGTGAACTTCCAGTGCTCAGTGCAAGCTGGGGATGAGCCAACCACTGAGAAAGCCAAGACAAAGCACACTTACCAAACAGGCCACAGATGTGCTCTGAAAGGGATCCAATTTGAAAGGATACTCCTTGGCCATAGTGCCTGTCCAACGAGGCTGTTGTACAGAGCCTGCATGATCGCAACAGTGCACATTATGCTCAGCCGGTGTTCCATGACAATCTGGGAAGACCTGGTAAGACTTAAGCAGCACAATTGTTACTCGTACCGTACAATTCCGGCTGCGAGTCGAGGTCACAGACGTAGCCTTCCGGTAGCGCAACCTCATGTGAGATCGCTTCAGCCGGAACAGTAGGCTTCTTGGTCACAGGCTGATCATCGATGATGCCATGCGCCTCAAGTTCCGCACGCTTCCGTTTAGCTGCTTCGCGAGTTGCTGCTGCAGTCGCCAGTCCTGCTGGGGTTTGCTCCATGCTGATGTTCCTGACCTATCAAGATTGCGTTCGAAGTGCTTCTGCTGACTCGCCGTGTACGTGAAGCAATCCTTCCACACCAAAAGCGTCAAAGCAGAACCAAAATTGTGCGAACGTGACTCATGATGACGCTGCGTAGCATGCTGAGCAAATGCTGCGCACTTTCTCTGTGCGTCAACAGCGAGCTACGATTCGCGAACGTGCTCCGTGCAGAGCATTTCCTTCTGGTCCTTTTGATGCAGTTCGACCAAGCGAAGCTAGAGATAGATAGTCATGTGTGTCTCGTCTGTGGTCTTCTTTCAATCGTGACCCTTTCCTAGTCTCTGCTTACACAGCTCTTGAATTTCTTTTGGGCGATCATGGGAACGCAAGCTCCCGCACAACTTTCTCAGACAGACGAGGAGGCTGAGAGACGATGGGAAAGCATGCACGAAAGTGATCTGGATGCCGAAATCGACGCTTATCGAGTAAGCCTCAGAGACACTAGCGAAAGGCTGACAGCAATAGGCATCTCCCCAGACTGGGATGGTGATCAACTCACTGCTGGAGCTTCAGATAGAGGTAATGACAGCGGCGCAGCAGATGGAGAAGACGATATAGAAGCCAGGTGGCTTGAGCAATGCATCAGACAACTTATGCATTGACTTTGCGTGTTTTTTGCTAACTGCCTATGAACTGCGCTTGGTCATGGTCAGGCTCCCTTCTCAATTTGTTTGCTTTACAGGACGGCGTCTGTGGATGACCTACATCCAAGTGAATGGCAGGTTCCACCACATTGCGTACCCATACACGCCAATGTCACTACCTATGATTGGCAGCCACTAGCCCAGGCCACGCAATTTGACATAGTCATGATGGACCCCCCATGGCAACTAGCTACTGCCAACCCAACACGCGGTGTGGCATTGGGCTATAGCCAGCTGACAGACCAGGACATTGTCAATTTGCCTATCCCGAGCCTTCAATCAGATGGCTTCCTCTTTGTATGGGTCATCAATGCCAAATACAAGTTCACACTGGACCTTTTTGACCGCTGGGGTTACAAGTAAGTTTGTGCCCCATATGAAGCGTACCTGGCATTGTGATGTTGGTGAGACCCTGCAATGCAGCTTGAGCTTCAGCAAGAACGAAGCTGTGTACTGCAGGTTGGTGGATGAGATTGTCTGGGTCAAGATGACTGTAAACAGAAGAATGGCAAAGTCACATGGCTACTACCTGCAACATGCTAAGGAGGTTTGCTTAGTTGGCAAAAAGGGCTCAGATCCTCCAGGCACTAAGAGATGTGTAGGCAGTGACATCATATACAGTGAGCGCAGAGGGCAGAGTCAGAAGCCAGAGGAGATCTATCAGCTCATTGAGGAGCTAGTCCCAAACGGTGAGTCAGCCCATCTAGTCCTGTTCGTCATTGTCAAACGACGCAAATAAACATCTGCAGCTGCATCAGTATTTGCAATAATTCTAGGCCACAGACCAGCACACAGCTGTTTATCTGCAATAGGCTGACAGAATGAGATTGCTCTACCATGCTTGCAAGGGCATGTCTGATGCCAGCAGCAAATTGAATGCATGTTTACAATAGCTTAACAGTTGCAACCAACTGTTTGCAATCAGGACTTGACGGGTGGCAATGCTCTGTCCAGGCAAGTACCTTGAGATCTTTGGGCGCAAGAACAACCTACACAACTACTGGGTCACAGTGGGCAATGAGGTGACTGGCACTGGTCTGCCAACAGAAGATGAGGCTGCTTTGAAAGCAAACAAGTCGATACCTGGAGCAGTATATGGCGCCAGGAACTGACCACTTATACTGTCCTAAGTCAAAAACACTGTACGTGCGTGTACTTTGGTGCGTATAATGATCATGGACAAGCAGTAATTTCTGAAACTCAAAGACAGCCCAAATTTGTTCAGTAAACCCATAGAGATGTGAGCACCATGGGGAGCTCAGCGTACACAGTCCGCAAAGTACCAACAGTGTTGATGCTCAGCAACTGTCTGGCCGTACCATACCCAACAGGAACACGCACAACACACAGCAAGGATCCCAGGCTTGATTGGAGATCTTGCCTATCTAATTGCTGACGACAAAAATATCATATCTCTTGCTGGCACACCAACAACAATATCTACCCTATATCTGCTGTTCACAATTTGCCACGCAGCAAACGCTTCCGCCTATTCCACCACCAACCAGCTGCAAGTATGCTGCTGCCAATGATAACAGCTGCACCTAACACAACCTGCAGTCCATCAGCAATCGGACATGTTCACAGATGTTAGCAATACCAACAGTGCTAGTAACATGCCATGCACATCACAGATGGTGCGGAAAGAGTCTGTTGCATATTGCGTCGTGCTGCGAAACACAGCTTGATTCTGCACCTTTTGTTGAGAGCAGATGACCAAGCCCTAAGTCTACGAGCAGCACAGCAGCAGCATGAGTGCACTCACCTCTTGAGTGTTATAGGACGCTGCCAATGAACCAATTGAGCTTGATGCAACAGCTGAGCTTCCATACAGTGTTACTGGCAACTCAGTGCCAAGTTTGGTCAGAGCTTCATGCGCAGCAGCGTAATCTTTAAGATACCTTCCCTGCATAGCATCATATG
>JAABUK010009538.1_pt1 | contig 13227 bp, 25 predicted proteins | sample 5559141 | NCBI WGS metagenome assembly JAABUK01 (sample SAMN10711869, study PRJNA513367) | rock metagenome | isolation source: Antarctica rocks | place: Antarctica: Victoria Land, Pudding Butte nord | collected 2016-01-03
TATGACTCCTCTCCAGGCACCAACCAAGGTCCCCATTCTGCAAGGGGCGAGTTAGGGGCATTATGCAGTGGTACATACCTTTGTCGTGAAGTCGAAGGCGGCGGCAGTCCCGCCGGTGGCGTCGCACCAGTCCACCGTCTGCTGCCTGTGCGAGTCCTGCGCCACAACTTGCGCGCGTTTGTTCGCCTCTCCAGTCGTTTGTGCCATGCAGCACCGGGCAGGCGCAGCCGTCTGCAGCTGACTCCCGACTGGCACCATGTATTGTGTGATGCCTCATCAGCTTTCGTGCGGCTGGCTCACCTGGTCGTAAACCAGCTGGCCTTTGTCATCGTACACGCATGTAGACCAGAATTCTCCGACCACAAACTTGGGCTGTGCCGCCTCCACAAACTCCTGCATGATATTGAAGGACAAGACACCGTCAGCGGCAACGACAGATATGGACCACAGAACCAACAAGAACATGTGGGAATAGGGAGAGCAAATTTGCAGGAGAATCGCCGACGATGCACAGCGTTTCAGCAGGCAGGCTGCTGCCCTGCTGCTTGGCCGACAGCCGCTGCAGAGTCCAGTGCCTTCCAGCCGATCGCAGCAGGGCGCGTGGCTCCTTAGTGCAATAATGCTGGACTCGCACCTTGACGTACTGCCCGCCGTAGCCCTTGCTAAAGTCCAGCCTGATGCCGTCGAACCCCACGTCCTGCCGCAGCCAGCTCAGCCACTGCTTGAGGTCCGACCGCACCCGCTCCTGGACAGGTGTGCACATGGAGGCATGAGCATATGACAATGGAAGTTTCAGATGTGGACCCGGATGGGGTCTAACACATGCCGCAGATGCGTTGCTCGTCTACGTAAATGCCAGGAGCAGAGAGCCAGCAGTACACCAAGGACTCACATTGGAGTGGTCCACATTGGGGGCTGCCGCAAAGAGCTCCTCCTTCTTAAAGGCGCCCGTGCCGCCAAACTGCTCCCGCTGGTTGCTGACGATGCACGAGGCGTCCCACGCAAAGCGCCCCGTGTACTGGTTCCACTTCCCGTCCGGGCCCTGCAGCGGTGGCAATGCAGAGTTCATGCAAAATGCCGTATGACGCATGACGGAGGCGCTCCACATTGCAGCACCATGTGCCAGAGCATGCCAGCATGCCTTTGGGCCGCAAGTCCACAGCAGCATGACTTCTGCATGGTCGGCAGCAAGCCTGCAGCAGATATAGCATGGTCTTCAAACTCAATGTGTGTTTGCATGCCCACCTTCTGCTGCGCGCATCTGTGGTTAATGACCACATCGGCAATGGCCTTGATGTTGTGTTCGTGCAGCGCCGCCAGGCACCTTCGCAAGTCTGCCTCGCTGCCGTATGCTGTGTTGAGGCTGTCCAGGTCCTGAGAGGTGACAAGACGGTGCGTAAACAGAATGAGAAAGGAGGGTGCGGTGCTGATGCAAAGGGAGCCGCCCGCGCACGCACCCCATTATGCCGCAGAGGTCATGCTAATGCAGCGCCAATGCAGGATGCTGGTCCAGTCCGCCGCACACAGTACCTGCGGCATGTAGCCCTGCTCAGCAATGGAGTGACACGGCGGCGGCAGCCACACACTCGTCACGCCGCATTCCGCCAGCTCCTGCGCATGCGTGGCCAACTGGCTCAGCCAGCCCGGCTGCCTGTGGCTGTCCCGCAGCGTATGGCTTTCCCAGTTGAAACCCTGCGGACGCCACACAACACAGATCAGGAAACAGCGAATGCAAGGACATCAGGCCGACCAGTGACCAACTGGCACATCTGGCGGCACTGGCATGCGGCGTCAGAGACATGCTTAACGTCACATTGCTTGTCACATTGCTTGCCTGCAGCAATATCTCGCGTCCTGTGCCTGAAGGGTCTCTCTCGGGCTCCGAGCTGCGCGCCCGATCCGGCTGCACCCGTGGCGAGACGGCCTCCGGGTGGCCATCTGCATGACGGCGCATTGCTCAGGACAACTACACCATTGATCGCCACTACACCATTGATCGCCAGCGCCATTGGTGCTCAGGTAAATATGGTGTAGCTGCAGACCGCCGGCGCACAGCTCATGCAGCTACTTACTTGCGGTCATGCCACCTCTGGCCGAGCTTGCCAGGGCTGCGAGCCGCTCAAGCTACGTTCCGAGGTCAGCGCAGCCTCGGCTTCAATTCCCAGCTATCATAGTGGTGCAGGAGACCAGATCGATGGTCCGGATGGGGCGCAGCCTTCGAATGGCACTGCAACTTCAAACGCAGACTGAGGGTGATGCGACAATCGTCCGAACCACGTGCTGCTGTGCGCGTCGCCGCGCAGCTGCGATCGGAAGGAACAGTGATCCGATCGACAATGCTGCGACACGCAAAACAAAACTTGCAGCGTAGCCGATTTCTCACTGACCAACCAGCTGTCCTTCATGTGAGAACTTTAACAGTGCTCAACCTGCCCAAAGCCCTATTACACTAGCCGATGTACTGTTCATGGGCCTCGCAACAGGCAACACTGCAATGCGTGCGTTGCGCACTCTTGCATATGCTGTGTTGATAAATCCACGCATTCCTGAGCTGCTATCGGCTCGCAACATTGCAATATTGCGTCACAAGTGCCAAAAGCGAACCCTTCGGGTGATGACGTTTGCCTAGAGCACCCAGGGACAGAAATTTTGAACTCCGCCAGCGTCGGCCCAGCCGCGCCATGGGCCCCGAGACATGTGCCTCCCGCATGTCTCGGTGCATGAGCGGCGCTGAGGCGTCGACCAGCTCGCGGTGCAGCAGTGCACGACCAGCCCAATGCAGAGCTCACCGCAGGGCGCACATGCATGTGCCCCTTGCCAGCTCGCCACGCAGTGACCTGCGCAGCAGCTGGTCAGCTCCAGGCGCTGCAAGTTTGCAGCATGGCAGCAGGCAGCGGCGGAGCAGGCTGCCGACAGCGCGGACGGTCACCACCGCGGTGGCAACGCCCGGCATCCCGTTGACACAGATGTCCAGGTGCTGCTGAGGCCTCAGACTGGTCTGATGCGCAGGCTTGAAACACTGGCGTTCAGCTGAATCGTGCAGCAAGCCATGGCGTGAGCCCTCATTCGCACACTGCTGTTGCGGCATGCAAGGTTTTTTTGTGGTGCCAGCGTCAAGACACGGTTGCAACCTTTCGTGCTCGCACGTTTGCAGGTCCTGGGACGAGGCGTATGAGCAGCTGACCTACGAGCGCGGCGCCTGCAACCTGGTGCAGAAGTACTCGCCGCAGCTCGTGCGGGATCGCGTGTTCTCCGGCCCCAATGCCACCTGGATCATCATGGTGCGATCATGTGCACGTCTGCCAAGCTGCCTCCCAGGGACCACTGTATCATCGGTTCTAATCCGTTACAATACTGATGAGCTCACTGGGTATCGCTGGACTGCTGCAGTCGCGCGGCGGTGAGATCCTGGGTCGACTGGGGCTCTACTTCGGAGGGCTGCTGCTGGACAAGATCTCAGGCCGCGACACCGTCACCCAGGTCCGGCTGCGGGCGTCGCAGCTCCGGTGGGCTTGCTGACCCGCCATCTGGTGCTTTGCCTCTTGCTTCCCCCGCATGCTCGCAGACATCCTCATTGGGAGCCCTGTCAGTGTGTACTACACAGCACACCCTGGCACTGTATTGAAACACGCCATGACCAGGCTGGGACATCGACGATGCACTTCCAGCAGGGAGGTGCTCACCGCCCTTGCGCTGACGAAACTATTGCCGCTGCAGGGAGACACTGACGGCGCTGGGGCCCTCCTTCATCAAGGCGGGCCAGGTGCTGGCCAGTCGCCCCGACATAATCCGGGAGGACTACATGAACGAGCTGTGCATCCTGCAGGTAATACTACAAAGTGTAAGTGCTCCCAGACGGGTGCCGCCTGAGACCTCCTCACCAGCACTTCTTGAGCCGTGCATGTCCCACATAAGTTTGTTCTCCAACTTGCGTCAGATGTATTTTCGAGGTTGATGATGTGTTGCAGGACGATGTGCCATCGTTCTCGGATGCCCAGGCTTTCGCCATCATGGAGGAGGACCTGGGACGGTGCGTTCCAAACTCCACCAGTCTTTCTGGCTCCGGTCTCTCGGTTGGCTTTCACTTGACATCCATGACTGGGACGTTTTGAAACACCGCTGCCTTGATTTTCAGTCATGTCATGTATGTACGTGCAATTGCATCTCATGTGATGTTGTCATTGTTTCCAGGCCCATTGCTGCAGTGTTCAGCTCCATCTCGGAGCACCCCGTCGCTGCCGCGTCCCTCGGCCAGGCAAGCACATGTCAGGGATTCTACGACTGATATCTTTTTTTCACAGCAGTCTCAGTCTGCATGCCACACCGGCGCAGCTTTGCTTGCTTTGCTTCACCGTCCTCCGCTCAGCTACGGACAGTGAAGGGCGCGTTTCAGTGTGCCACAGCGAATTTCTGTTCATCTCTTGTGCACCATCTGCACACCACCTGAACCAGCTTCATACATCCAGGTCACTGCATTGTAAATGCATCCCATGTTCAACACCGCAGGTGTACAAGGCGGTGCTGCGGGACACGGGCGAGGAAGTCGCGGTGAAGGTGCAGCGGCCCGACGTGGAGCCGCTCATCTTCCGGGACCTGTACATCTTCCGGCAGCTGGCGCGCTTCGTGACGCCCTTCGCGATGCGCAAGCTGGGCTGCAATGCGGAGCTCATCGTCGACGAGTTCGGCGAGAAGCTGCTGGAGGAGCTGGACTATGCGCAGGAGGCGCGTAACATCCAGGTAAGCTCTACAACAGAGCTGATCCGCGAATCGACTGAGTTTGGCGAGAAGCTGCTGGAGGAGCTGGACTATGCGCAGTAGGCGCGCAACATCCAGGTCAGTGGAGTTTATGACAGAAATAGCTTCGTCAAGTTCATGACAGAAAGTCCTGAGCAGAATAACTGACATTACTTGCTGCCGCAGTGCAGGCGACATGATGAGAGGAAGCATGGGGCTGCACCTCTGTACGAGCATACGGCCGGCTCAGAAATGCCGCACTCGCGGAATGCAAGGCAGCGCAGTTTCACATGGCTGACGTGAGCTCAGAATTCTTGCTGCAGGACTTTCTGGACAACTTCAAGGACGACCCGACGGTGAAGATCCCCTGGGTGCGGCGCGACCTGTGCTGCCCGCGCGTGCTGGTCATGGAGTGGATCAACGGCCGGCGGTGCACCGACCCCGGCGGCATCCGTGCCTCCGGCCTCGACGTCAACGCCTTCATCCGTGGCGGCGTGGTTTCCGCCCTGCGCCAGCTGCTGGAGGTATTAACTGGACTTGAGTTCTGCTTTTTGCTTTTGTATCTCGGGCTCCTTCTGCGCTGGCGGCCTGGTCGTCAATGCCTCTGTCCATCCGCAACGGCGTGCTTTCCGCCCTGTGCCAGCCGCTGGAGGTAGTGGACGTGACGCGACCTCGCCGGACATGCATCATCATTGTCCCGAGTCTGCAGCCTCAATTGCAGCCGGTGCGGCAGAGCCCATGCAGTCCTGCACGTGTAGCGACGTGCCGCTCACCGTAGTCCTTGCCGACGCAGTTCGGCCTGTTCCACGGGGACCCGCACCCCGGCAATATCTTCGCGATGGACGACGGCCGCATCGCCTACGTGGACTTTGGCAACGTGGCGGAGCTGTCGAGCGGCAACAAGCAGACGCTCATTGATGCGGTGGTGCACGCCGTGAACGAGGATTACGAAGAGATGGCGCGCGACTTCATCAAGCTGGTACGTAGAGGACCTTTGATCAGTTGCCCATGAATGGGACATAGGCCAAACACACGAGTGGGACGACAACCAGAAAGGCTGGCTCACTCGTCACCGTGAAGCTCGTCCCATCATGTGCGCCGGTCTCCAGCCCGGGACAGCGCAAGGGCTGGCCATTTCGCGCAGATCTTGACGCCACACCTGCCGGTTTCCACCTCCAGATACCCTCCCGTTTCCACTGCAGGGCTTCCTGGCGCCGGGCACGGACATCACGCCCATCGTGCCGGCGCTGGAGAACATATGGGCGGACAGCCTGGGGCAGTCCATGGCGGCGTTCAACTTTCGCACTGTGACCTCCAAGTTCAACGAGCTGGTGTACCAGTACCCCATCCGCATCCCCGAGCGCTACTCGCTCGTCATCAGGTGCGCGGAGCGCTTACCTGCCGGCGCATACAGGAATACACACAGAGCCTGGCGGTCAGGCTGGCAGATGAACGAGCTCGACCCTACTCGACTCGACTCTACTGGCGACGCGAGCTGGTAGCGGAATGCGTCATCACCTGCATCAGCTGCACAGCATCAGGGCACTAGCGTTTGTTCCTCCCGTGTTTGCTGGCAGGTCGTTACTGCCATAGTAGGCCATCTGCCTGACGCTCGAGCAACGAGCATCGCCACTCGTTTGCATCAGATGCACAGCACACAGATCACCAAGATTTGCCTCGCCGTGTTGCTGCAGGTCGCTGCTGACGCAGGAGGGCATCTGCCTGACGCTGGCGCCGGACTTCCGGTTCCTGGAGGTGGCGTACCCCTACGTCGCCAAGCGCCTGCTCACCGACGAGGACCCTGCCCTGCGCCAGCGCCTCATTGAGGTGCGCCGCCTTGTCTGGTGGTGGGGGCTGAAGTCACGTCGTCATGCATGCTCTGCAGAGCCACTCCGACGGGCTTGCCAGCTGTTGCAGCCGGCAGGCTGCCGCCACGAATCGCCTTTGGCAGCTGAGCTGCCGCTGAAGCGAACTCGTACAACTTCTATCTTTAGGATGGGGTGATTTGCAGAGATGGCGCGACAGAAGATGGAAATATGGTTCGCTCTCTGGACAGAAACATCGAAGCGACCCTGCTTTCGCTGCAGGTGCTGTTTCGGGACAACAAGTTTCAGTGGAGCCGGCTGCAGAACCTGATTGCGCTGGCCAAGGACGGCACCGGCGGCGGCCTGGACCTGTCTGACACCGTGTCTGACGGCGCCCGCATGGTGCTGCTGGACCCCACCCTGCGCCAGCAGCTGGTGCTGGCGCTAACAGAAGACAACCGGCTCCACCTGCAGGTGTGATTGATCTGTTGAGCCCTGCTCCTCAGCCTCTGCGTTTTGGTTTCAATAATCGATCGGCAAGTTGTCAAATTGGGCCGTTACCATCCCGCTGGCATTGCTGGCGCCGAAAACAGGCCCGGCGCTCCCTCGGCTTACAGCGGCAGGCCGCGGGGCCGCCGCCGGCGCGTCGCCTGCTGTGCAGCCACGCAAGAGCAGCGAGCTGCTTGTCAAAAACCATAAGTCGAACTCTACCGCAGAAGGTACAGGAGCTCCTGGTGCCGGTTGCACTGGACCAAATTCGCACTAATTTTCATTCATTTCATCATCCACACAACTCCCAACATCACAAATATGTCGTGCCGCAGGAGGTACAGGAGCTGCTGGCGCTGCTGCAGGCAGACATCAATCCCTCCAAGATCGTGCGGCGGACGCTCACCGACCTGCCCGCCATCTCTCGCCAGCTCATCCTCTCCTGGTCTGACCGCGTCCTGGCCTCGTAAAGGCGGACCGCGTTCTAGGGCGGCGGGGTGCGCGGCGGAGCAATCGCTGCAGGCGGTGGGCACAATTGGCGGGCCCCAGGTCGAGGCATTCCGAGTCCCGAGTAGATGGGGCGCAGCCCCCGGCAGAGCTGGTGGGTTTGGCTCCGGCCCTGCTGATGTTTGGAGGGGGCAGCAGATACGCTGGTGCGGCATTGACCTTTTGAGGCAGAAGCTGAGGCGTGCCAAAGCGCGTCTGTCATGAGCCTATGACCTGTTATGAGTGGAGGCGAGGGAGCGTGTGGATGCAGGATTGTTTACAGCATTGACGACCAGCGCACGTGGATGGCAATCCTTTGCCATGCTCAATTTTGTAGGTAGCTGTTCCAAATTCAGTACCGATATGTGCAAGCAAACGGCCGCCGCTATTCGTCTAGGCGTTGCACTGAATCAGGGTAGAATTTTGTAAAACTGCTCTCACACGAAACTCTCGAGCTCAACCTCTTCGCAGCTCTCTCACTTCTCGGCTCTACCACTAAGAATGCGCATGCACACAACCATCAGCCCCAAGTTTCCACTGCTCAGATGGAAACTTCCGAGCGTGTGATCGACGCCCAATCAAAGGTTCACGGTTGTCGGTGGTCCGCGCCCACGGCGTCCGAGACAGACGCGAAGCCGTCGCGCTCGAGGCAGGCGTCCAGCTCCCGCTTCATGCGCGGCACCAGCGCCGGCCCCTCGTACACCAGCGCCGTGTACAGCTCGATCAGCGATGCACCTGCAATCGAGAGATTCAGGTGAAACAGATTTGCTAAAGATTTGTTTTGAGCTGCCTACAATGCGCGGCACCAGCGCCGGCCCCTCCTACACCAGCGCCGTGTACAGCTCGATCAGCGACGCGCCTATATTCATTAAGAAAATGTTGTGTTTTTCCCAATTGAAATGTTCACAATGTTCCAGCGCCAGGCTCTCGCACACCAGCGCCGTGTACAGCTCGATCAGCGCCGCAGCTGCAGTATGAAAAACAAAAGAAACATTATACCACATTGGTGTCTTCATCAAGAGTGCTCAATATGTTTCAGTGCCAGATCCCCGCACACTAGCGCCGTGTACTGCTCGATAAGCGATGCGCCTGCGATCGAAATGAACTGAGTATAGTCATATTCAAGCTGCCTGCAGTGGCCGGGTGTCCACCAGAGGCGGCCACCTGAACACCAGCGCGGTGTCCAGCTCGATCAGCGATGTGCCGCAGGTCCAGGAGCTTCTCCTGAACAACACTGCCCGCAGAGCTGACTGCCGCATCAGCAGCACAAGGTGCTGCAAACACATGCCCCGAAGCTAAGAACGAGACAACGCTGAAGAGACCATGCAGAAGCCGAATCGGATTTTTTGCTGCGCACCCGCCCGGATCTTGCAATAGGCATCCTCCCCGGAAGCCACGCCGCCGCAGCCGATGATGAGCATCTTGCCCTTTGTCAGCGCGTACATCTGCCGCAGCACCTCCGTCGACATGTCCATCAGCGGCTTGCCGCTCAGGCCGCCCGTCTGCAGCCAGCCGAGACATGCCTAAATGCACTATATCGTCGCTGGTGTGCCACCGGCCAGCCCGCCGCAGCGGGCTCAGCCCGAATGACCTTCTGCACATTTAAGATCCAAGAGACATCTCGTGAATGACGGACGAATGCTGTCCGCCATTGATGGCGCACGGGGGCGGGCCCTACACAAAGGATCTGCAACAGGACAAGTGGTGACGAGGCATGCGCAGCCTCAGGCGCATGCGGTTTCCCAGAAGTGCGCACCTCCGAGCCGTGCTCTTGCTCCCGCACCGGCGCCCGCAAGATGATTGCGCAGCCTGACCAGCATTGAACCTCAGGAAGCACGCACCTCACCGCCGTGTTCGTGCTCCGGCACCGGCGCCGGGCGCGAGATGGTGGTGTTGCCCACCACCAGGCCGTCGACGCCGAGGCGCAGCGCCAGGCCCTGGGCACAATGCAGCAATGAATGATTGTGTTCATTGCTTATCGGGCGTTCAAGGCGTCCAAGTACACTGGGACTTTGGTGACTTTGACCGATTTCCTGTGCAACGAAGCTGTCGCGATCAAAGGCTGCACTGTCTCCGCGTGCTGGAGCAGCGAAACGCCTGCCAAAACCGACTCACCGCGATGTCGCGCATCTCTGCGGGCGTCAGGTCGGGCGCGATCTTGACCAGTAGTGGCGGTGGCCCCGCCGGCCAGGCCATGCGGTCACGCGTCGACTTGACGGCCGCCACCAGCCGCTCCAGCTGCAGCCGCCCCTGCAGCGCCCTCAGCCCTGCGCAAATGGAGCATTACGAAGATGCTGGGTGATCGCCAGAGGCTGCACGGCGCGGGAGGGCTCATCAAGAGTCGTGAGGGTAATGCATGTGCAGAAGTTTCTTTCATGCCGAAGAATTCACAAGCATGAACGGTGCAGGGCACTCCTGGAGGATTGGGAGCTGCTTCGTGATTTGAGCGGCACCACGTGACTTCACCCAGCCAGTCATCAAAGCATTGAGTGTTGAGTCCAGACATAAAGAGAACTGAGAGAACTGAGAGAACTGACCTAGGGTGTTGGGCGAGGACACATTGATGACAAGGAAGTCGGCGTGCTGGCCCAGTTTTGCCGCGCCGAGGGAGTAGTCCGCCGCAGCGTCCTCGCTCTCCTTGTTCTTCCCCAGGTTCACCGCCAGCAGCCCGTGCGGCGGCGTGCCCACCTCCTGCCTGCGCGGTGTCATACCAGAGAACCGATGACCTCGAATTTATCAGAAATGCTTTTCGACTCTCCTTGTTCTACCCGGCTTCACCGCAAGCAGCCCCCCTCCTGCCTGCACGATGTGCACAATCACCACTCGGACGTTCCGACGTGCACAGGACTTGAGTGTTGCTCAATGTTACGAATGTGAGCCGCAGGTGCGCTGTATCTGTGCCGCAATGTGAGGATGCGATCGATTGCGCAGTGGCCTGCGCCCGCTGCAGCCCCCCTGCAAAGCCAGCAACAGTCCTGCCGTGCAGTGGTGAGCAGAGGGCCGTAGCCAGGCGGCAACGCCCACCTGCTTCTCCTGTAGGCTGCCAGGCGCTGGCCGACGGCGTCGATGCCATCGCTGTTGAAGCCGTACCGGTTGATCACCGCCCTGCGGCGCAGCATCCACCGGGTTATGATAGAGTTCACGAACAGAGTAGAAACCTTCCAGGTGCCAGGCGCTGCAGGAGGACGAAACGGCATAATTCTGATCCAAGATGCTGCCGAAGCTGTTCTCACCCGAGTTCCGGCAGCCGAAACACTCGGGGCTTGGGGTTGCCCGGCTGGGGCAGCGGCGTCACAGAGCCTGCACACACATGCAGGCTTTGCACTGAGAATGGCGCCTTGAGACATGCCGGCACACCATCTTTGCTGTCATGCTGCTGATGCACTGACAAGAAGTCAATCGACTGCCCCCGTATCATTTTTGCGGGCCGCATGGCCGTCGAGCATGATGCACCGCGTACCAATCGCCACAATCAATGGTCATGCTATCATGATGTTGATGCACGACACGAAGTGAACACACCGCTGCTGTACCACGCACCAATTTCCATGAAGCCCAGGCCCAGGCCCAGCAAGCCGTCGATCGCCTCTGCATTTTTATCAAACCCCGCTGCCAGACCTGCAGACGGTAGCGCATCGAGTTACTGTTTTGCACAACATTCAGTGTCCTGTCAGGGTGGTTTTTGAGTTACCCAGTCTGCACTCCTGCTGGCAGGCTCAGCAGGGACTGAGCCTGCATCACTTCGGGGCAAGGCCGAACACATTGCAGGCGTAATCCATGCTCGCTGCTGATGACAGTTGCTATGCCTGTCAGCGGAGCGCGTGGCACCGGTGGCAACGGCTCGCGCAGATGCAGCAGCCGCTTGTGTTTTGGATTGGGGCGCGCTCACCGAAAGGGTTTGTCAGCTGCCGGCCCCAGGCCTGGGTGGCCAGCCGCGGCGGGTCGGGCCGCGTCTCCTGTGGGAATAGGCCCGCGGCGGCGACGCGCAGCCCCACGTTGTGCGCGGTCTCCGGGTCCAGCAGTCGCAGCAGCGGCCCCGCGGCGGTGGCTGCGTCAAACTGCAGCTGCTTCAGGTCGTGGCGGTATGCCGCGGCAAGGCCGCCGCCCAGCAGGCCGCCCCCCAGCAGCACGCGCCGCTGCGTGCAACAAATATGTGTCCTTCAGCTGCATGCCACGGCGGTATCTGAGGCTGGATTGAGTGCATCATGGTGTGGGGTGAAGCAGTGCACAAGGCAGGCCATCCGTGCCTCCGCTGGCTTGCGCTCGCGTGACAGGCAAACCTCGACGACTTGGGCTGTGCTGCATGGTGTATGGAGCAATGCACATGTAAGGGACACAATATCCATGGCTCAACGCCTGAACGCTGCGCAGTAATGCAGGCTGGCATCGGTCCCAGCGTTTTCGAATGGGCATTTAAACCCACCAAGAGTCTGCCCATCGCCGGTGCGTTCTGCTGGCGCACACCACCAAAGACAGATGTTTATATACCTGGCTACATGCTAGAAAGAATGACGAAAGTGACTTCTGGAGTCGGACAGCGTTGTGCACTTGCTGAGCAGCTGATGTGCTGAGATCTCGTGCAGCTCACGAGCTTTCATCATAACTCACACACACAACACGTTTGCGCGGCACACACAGTGCCACAGATCCACATTGCGGATACTTCGAGCTCTCCTGGCTTTCCAGCGTGCTGGCAAGCAAGTCCAGCAGGTTCAATCGCAGGCCGGCAGTGCGCATCCAAGCAGCTGCACGTCTTATTGGCGACATGGCGCCACTGCACGACGCCGCCCGAGGGGACCCAGCGAAGGTGTCCGAGATCCTGGCGCAGGGCAACGTGGACGTGGACGCCCGGGACCGCCACTCTCGCACACCGCTGCACCTTGCCGCGTGGGCGGGACAGGTAATGGCCGATCGCTGCAGTATTGTGTTGCAACGAGTGTCGGATGCAGAGAGTGCATGTCAACTCAAAACCAAGTGCAACTCGGTTCTTGCGTGCATCAGACGCAGGCGGTCGAGGCTCTGCTGGCAGCAGGCGCTGACGCGCATGCCGCCGCAACTGATGATACCAGTAGCCTGCACTTTGCTGCGCAAAAGGGACACACGGACGTCGTCAAGCTTCTTATGGGCAAAGGTGCGATAATGACTGCGAACGTCACACTTTTGTGAGCTTTGTGCTGCAGCTCTTCTATATCTTCTAGCACACAGTGTCACAACATGTGTCACACCTGCTGCGACTTCAGCATGTTGAATCTTGCTGCAGGAGTCAACCTCAACAGCAAGACACGCAAGGGCACGAACGCCCTGCACTTTGCGGCCCAGAACGGTGGGTGACGTGACAGCTTGCTGCCATGGAGCCAAGCCCGCCTTTGTTTGCGGCACCCAAGCCAACATGCCCCATCGTCCTGCAGCAGCTGCCAACCCTTGTTCTACACCTCTGTTTCTCTGTGCTTTGCGCGCAGGCCACAAGGAGCTGGTGGAGTTTCTGGTTTCGAAGAAGGCCAGCCCCATGGCGCAGAACAAGAAGGGGCAGACGGCTGTGGACCTGGCCAAAGGCGCGGAGCTCAAGCAGCTGCTCAAGGAAGCAGCGGAGCAGCAAGCGCAGAGCGAGCCGGAGCCCGTCGCCGGGCCGGCAGAGCTGCCTGCGGCGCCAGACACCGCCGCTGCCATCGGGCCGTCGATGCTGGAGGCATCGCCGGATGCTGCCACCGCTATC
>JAABUK010009540.1_pt1 | contig 13226 bp, 12 predicted proteins | sample 5559141 | NCBI WGS metagenome assembly JAABUK01 (sample SAMN10711869, study PRJNA513367) | rock metagenome | isolation source: Antarctica rocks | place: Antarctica: Victoria Land, Pudding Butte nord | collected 2016-01-03
TTTCATACTTAACCTAACACTAGTTCCTTACCACACATGAATATCAAAACAGCAAAAGTATCAGGGAATAAGTTTACCTATCTGCTGTTTTATTCCATTGCAGCTGTAATTTTGTTTTTACCGGTTTTGCGTAAAAATTTTGTCTCAGATGATTACGTTGTTTTAAAACGTGTTTGTCTTGAAAAGACAATCTGGATACAAGGCTTTTTTCGTCCGTTATCTGATTGTAGTATATATCTGAATTACCTGCTAATCGGTCTTAAGCCTATAGGCTTTAATCTCGTGAACATACTTATTCATTCTATCAATAGTTTTCTTTTATTTGAATTTTGCCTGAAATGGAAATGGACCACAGATATATTGATGCAGCGCAGGTATGCATTAATAGCCAGCATCTTATTTCTAACTTATCCCTTTCATAATGAAGCGATCGTTTGGTTATTGGGCCGTGGATCGTCCTTAGCAGCTACGTTTGGAATTGCTGCATTATTAATATTCTTATCCGGCTGGAATGATAAAGCAAAATTCTTTGGAGTTTGCCTGTTTTATTTTACAGGTTTGATGGCATATGAGTCAATAATCATTTTACCTCTATTGATCTGTTTTTTATTAATAGAAAAGAAAGTTTCATCGCGAACTTATTTTAAGTGGGCTATTGCATTTGCAATTACCGGTATCATGCATATTCTTTTTCGCTATAATTTTTCAGGAGCACTATTTGGAAGTTATGAGGAAAAAATATTAAAAATTCACTGGTTAAGTTATCCTGGAAATATTTTAAAAGTAATGAGCCGGTTAATAATTCCTCCTATAAAGAACTCATTTTTATTTTTAATGATATCGATTACTATAGTGTTAGCATCCAGCCTTACTGTTTTCTTTACCTTCTTCAAATTAAAAAAGCAAATACCTCATAAGCATTTCGTGTTGATACTCATTAGTATTATTGGTTGTACGCTTATGGTGCCGTTCCTCTTAGCTGTTAGTACAAGAACATCAGAAAGTGACAGGTTACTTTATTTTCCATCATTATTCGTATGCTGTTTTATTTCTTTTTTAATATGCAGCTGGATTCAAACCAGATCAGCCAGACAATTAGTTGTTGTTTTATTATGTATTTACAATATTATATTTCTTGAACTGAACAATTATAATTGGTTCAAAGCAGGAAGCGCTACCCATTCTATTTTAAAATCGTTACAATCAGATACAGGTAGTAATAGGATATTTATAGCGAATGTGCCTAATGAAGTAAATGGTGCATATATTTTCAGGGAAGGTTTTAAGGACGCATTAATAATTAATAAGATTGATACTTCTAGAGTCTCAGTCATTAACAAGCTTTCGAAGGAACTGGTAACAAATCCAGATGAAACATGGAAACCTGTTTTTTATAAAACAAAAATTTTTATACCTCCGTTCCTTGAAATTATAATGAGTACACAAGCCGATACTGTTTATAAAGCATCTCAAACTTTATATTATACATTGCCAGCCAACAGTGAATTATATTATTGGGATCAGCATAACTTTGTTTTGTTGAAAGAACATGCTGGCTTTTTCTAGCGTAAAGTTAGGTATGAAATTAAGTAAGTATTGGATTGCCGTCAGCTATTAGCAGTCAGAAGATCAATGCGTAGAACGTTTCCTTCTGATATCTGATATCTGACGGCTGATAGCAAATGCGTCGCTTCATGTATTCCTGGTAACTAGATAACGGTTTATATATTTACCGATCATATCAAATTCAATATTTACAATGTCACCGCTATTTATATTTTGAAGGTTTGTATGTGTATACGTATAAGGGATCAGTGCTACGCTGAAATTATTATTGATAGCATTATATACGGTTAAACTAATCCCGTTTATGGCAATAGAGCCTTTCTCAATCACCAGCTCTTTAAAGTTGTCCGGATACGAAAAGGTAAAGATCCAGCTGCCATTTAAATCGGTTTTTTCTATCAGGGTTGCAGTACAATCAACATGTCCCTGAACAATGTGCCCATCCAGTCTTCCATTCATAGCCAGGCATCTTTCAAGATTAACGGCATCACCTTGTTTCCAGGAACCAAGATCACTTTTATTCAACGTTTCCTCTACTGCAGTAACCCGGTGGGTACCTGCGGTCACTTCTTCAACGGTTAGGCAAACGCCATTGTGAGAAAGGCTTTGATCAACTTTTAGGTTGCTTGAAATGCCGGAACTAATCCAAAATGTTTTGTTGGTTCCTTCTTTTTCTATTGAGTTTACAATTCCGAGTGCTTCAATAATACCGGTAAACATACATTATGATTTCGGCTAATTTCGTATTTCCTTTCTACATTCTATATTTTTCAAGCTTGGTATTTATTTTGAATATTTCTCATATCTTTGCTCACCTAAAATTACCAAGGGAGATATATTATGTTAATAATTGATTCTAAAGATTGTGAAAATATAGATAAGGCACTCAAAAAATACAAGAAAAAATTTGAAAAAGCTAAAGTTTTAGTTCAATTAAGAGAGCGTCAGGCTTTTGTTAAACCATCCGTAAGGCGCAGGGGAGAAGTGTTAAAAGCTGTATACAAACAGCAGGTAGCTGCAGGAAAATTCGAGGATTAACTTTTAGAAAATATGTTGATAGCTGCAAAGTTCTTTAGCTTTGTGGCTATTCTATTTTATGCCCTACCAAACTGAAATTAGTATCCGGCCTTTCCTGGATTCACTTAAATTTGAAAAACGTTATTCAATTCATACCATCCGCTCCTACCAGGATGACCTCATCCAGTTTTTTGATTATCTCCAGCAACAGTTTAGTCATACTGAAATTTCAGCTATCTCTCCTTCCTTTGTAAGAAGCTGGCTTGCTTCTCTAAAAGATTCGCGACTAAGCGCTAAGAGTATTAGTCGCAAGCTTTCCACATTGAAGTCATTTTTTAAATACCAGATGCGAATGGGTGTTATGGAAACAACGCCTGTAGCCAACATTAACGCACCTAAAATTGCTAAAAGGCTTCCCTCTTATATCGAACAAAAAGAAATTAAAACCTTATTAAACGATGTTGACTTTCCTGAAACATGGAATGGGAAAACAGATAAGTTAATAGTTAATATATTCTATAACACAGGTATGCGTTTAAGTGAACTGGTAAATTTAAAAGAAAAGCATATTGATTGCTACAATAAAACAGTAAAGGTATTGGGCAAGGGAAACAAAGAAAGGATTATTCCCGTGAGCCTTGAATTAATAAAGAAAATACAAACTTATCGGGAAGATAAACTGAGAGAAATAACGAATGCTGACCAGCAGTATTTATTTATAAATAAAAATGGGAGAAAACTTTATAGTAAATACGTTTACCTGGCTGTTAATAAATATTTAAAACAGGTTACAACTATCAATAAGAAAAGTCCGCATGTGCTACGCCATACTTTTGCCACACATTTAATGAATAATGGTGCAGATATGAATTCTGTAAAAGAACTGTTAGGTCATTCAAGCCTTGCTGCTACGCAGGTATATACACATAATACTATAGAAAAGTTAAAGGATATTCATAAAAAGGCACATCCTAAATCTTAATCTAAGGGTAAACATATAAGTGTTTTAAGTTGATTTTATAGGGTTAAATATATTTGGATAAACAATGGTGAAAGAGTAATTTCATTGTCGAATTACCCCTTGAAGTTATGTTGAAAATATACCCGACTATTTATAAGCTCTTTTATTTATTGTTCACTTAAAATGCGATTGATATGAACGTTAACATTCAGACGGTGCACTTTGATGCAGACAACAAACTAGTAGATTATGTAAACAAAAAACTGGACAAGTTAAACACCTTTCATGATCGGATAATCAAGGTGGATGTTTACTTAAAACTGGACAACATTGTTCACACTATTAAGGACAAAATCGCAGAAATTCGAGTTCATGTACCCCGGCATGATTTTTTCGTCAAGGCAAGCAGCAAATCTTTTGAGGAATCATTTGATACCGCTTTAGAGTCGCTGGTAAATCAAATCAAACGAAAGAAAGACAGGCAAGCCGCTTAAATTACAAACTTATTTAAGACCTCCAAGGAGGTCTTTTTTTTTAATAGTACAGGAATATAAATTTCAATATAAACAAGCTGATAATGTTTAACTAAAGTTGATCTTAGAAGAAATTTCAAAACATAGATAGATATTAAATAGATTTTAATCTTAAAAAACTTAATAATTGACCATTTTAAGGGGTAGGAAAAAGTTTTATACAAAATTTTTGAATTTAAAGTTTTCGCTTACCTTTGCCTTCCCAAAAAACACCCCTTTAAAATTGTGTTTGCGGAAAAGTTCTTTAATATTTGATTCAGATTACGAATAGCAAATTAAAAAGGTAGTATTTCTTTTAGCAGAAGATATTTTTCAGATTCATAATAATATACAACAGCATAGTTTGCCAAAGTAGCTCAGTTGGTAGAGCAGCTGATTTGTAATCAGCAGGTCGGGGGTTCGACTCCCTTCTTTGGCTCAGTTCAAATTAAAAATTAGTATGATCTTAATTTTTTGGTAATACTTTATTACTCATAATTATTACCGGGCAGGTTCCAGAGCGGCCAAATGGAGCGGACTGTAAATCCGCTGTCTTTCGACTTCAGTGGTTCGAATCCACTCCTGCCCACTTGCATTGACTGAATTAATTAATAGGACATATAACAATATGGTTCTTTGATTTGGATTTAAATGATAACTGCGGAAGTAGCTCAATTGGTAGAGCGATAGCCTTCCAAGCTATAGGTTGCGAGTTCGAGACTCGTCTTCCGCTCATTTGGTTTGCAGTTGTAGTTATGGTTCAATGCATTTTATAGAATGCTTTGATTTAAGAATTTAAACTGTGAACTCCTGAACTAATAAGCCGTTGTAGCTCAGGGGTAGAGCACTTCCTTGGTAAGGAAGAGGTCGTGAGTTCAATTCTCATCAACGGCTCAGATTGAAATTAACTCATGACAATGTGGATATTGCATTTTAAAGCTAAAGAGTTTAAAGCTTGGTAATAGGCTTTAAATAAATGTTTGGCAATATTGGTGAAATATTGCCAATATAGTAAGCCGATAAATAAAAATAAAAAGTAACAACTAAAAACAAATAAAATGGCAAAAGAGACTTTTAAGAGGGATAAACCTCACGTTAACGTTGGTACCATTGGTCACGTTGACCATGGCAAAACCACTTTGACAGCCGCTATAACCGATATTTTGTCAAAAAAAGGTTTGGCGGTAAAAAAGAATTATGATGAAATTGATGGAGCACCGGAGGAAAAGGAAAGAGGTATTACCATCAATACAGCTCACGTTGAATATCAGACGTTAAATCGTCACTACGCGCACGTTGACTGTCCTGGTCATGCTGACTATGTTAAAAATATGATTACTGGTGCAGCACAAATGGATGGGGCTATATTGGTTGTTGCTGCTACAGATGGCCCGATGCCACAAACACGTGAACATATTCTGTTGGCTCGTCAGGTAGGTGTACCACGTATGGTGGTTTTTATGAATAAAGTAGACCTGGTGGATGATCCTGAATTGATAGAACTGGTTGAAATGGAGATCCGTGAATTGCTTACCAAGAATGGTTTTGACGGTGATAACACTCCGGTTATTCAAGGTTCTGCAACCGGTGCATTAGCTGGTGATGCAAAATGGGTTAAAGCAATTGATGAATTAATGGATGCGGTGGATAGCTATATTCCGTTGCCTCCTCGCCCGGTTGATCTTCCATTCCTTATGTCTGTTGAAGATGTATTTTCTATTACTGGCCGTGGTACTGTTGCTACCGGTAGAATTGAAAGAGGCAGGATTAAAGTGAGTGAAGCCGTTGAAATTGTAGGTTTAATGGAAACTCCTCTAAACTCTGTTGTAACAGGTGTGGAAATGTTCAAGAAATTGTTAGATGAAGGTGAAGCTGGTGATAATGCAGGTTTATTGCTTCGTGGCATTGAAAAAAACCAGATTAGAAGAGGTATGGTTCTTTGCAAACCAGGATCTATTACTCCGCATACAGAATTCAAAGGTGAAGTTTATGTTTTAAGTAAGGATGAAGGTGGTCGTCACACACCATTTTTTAATAAATACCGTCCTCAGTTTTATTTCCGTACTACAGACGTTACAGGAGAGGTTGAATTACCGGCAGGAACAGAAATGGTTATGCCCGGTGACAACACTTCTTTAACAGTTAAGCTGATTCAGCCGATCGCAATGGAAAAAGGTTTAAAATTTGCGATTCGCGAAGGTGGCCGTACAGTAGGGGCTGGTCAGGTTACAGAAATCCTGAAATAAACATTGAATATAGTAGTACATTTAATTACTACTACTATTAATAAAATAATAATAAAGTGCCTGTATAAGATGCGGGCACTTTTTTAGCAACTGAAATAAAACTTGTACGAGAACTTAGTACTTCTAACTTTGTAATCTGACAATTTTTATACGGGCATAGTTCAATGGTAGAATAGAGGTCTCCAAAACCTTTGATCTGGGTTCGAATCCTAGTGCCCGTGCCAACTTAATTTATGAATAAAATAAGTGTATATTTCAGCGAATCGTACAAAGAGTTGATGGAGAAGGTGACCTGGCCTACATGGTTACAGTTACAACAATCAACCGTTATTGTTCTGGTGGCCACTATTTTGATTACCGCAATTGTTTTTGTAATGGACCTTGCTACAAAAGGACTGCTTGATTTTATTTACAAGTTGTTTAAAAGTTAAATATGGAAGCAGTAAGTAAAGAAGATACTAAATGGTATGTGCTTAGGGTTGTGAGCGGCAAAGAACGTAAGGTGAAGGAATATCTTGACAAAGAAATTTCACGTAGTGGTTGGAGCGAAATTGTAAAGCAGGTTTTCTTGCCTGTTGAAAAGGTATACAAAGTACAGAATGGCAAAAAAGTAATGCGTGAAAGAAATTATTATCCTGGCTATGTAATGATAGAAATATTAGAAGGTAAATTAGGAGATGATATCAGGGAAACTATCAAGAACACTTCTAATGTGATACATTTCCTTGGCAAAGAAAATCCTATTGCATTACGAAAGGCTGAAGTGAATAAGATGTTGGGTAAGATGGATGAAATGGCCGAAGCAGGTGGTGTTAGTATGATTGAACCATTTATTGTAGGAGAAACTATAAAGATCATAGAAGGTCCGTTCAACGATTTTAATGGGATTATTGAAGAGGTAAATGATGAAAAGAAAAAGCTAAAAGTAACAGTAAAGATATTTGGAAGGTCAACTCCTGTGGAATTGAACTATATGCAGGTAGAGAAATTAAACTGATTAATTATTAATTATAATAAGAATCATTTATGCAATGCGTAAATGATTTTTTGTTTTAGGGATTCTGGCCATATCGTTTAGTTAAGAACTATGAAGCATTTATAAAACTATGTTCCTTTATCTTCCTGCCTCCGTGGTCCGTTACTAACTACACTTCTTATCTCTTGTTACTACAAAGAATCTGTATTGAGAATTGAATCTATCCTTAACTTAATTACATTGTAATAGTGGATTGGAAATTAATTTATATGTAAATACAAATATTGTATTAGTTTTGCCTCCCCAAAGAAGAGTTCTTATAATGAATTTGGGAGTTCTTCGGCTCCATTGAGTATACAGAAGGACGTTAAAACCAAAAAAAAGAAACATGGCAAAAGAAATTACAGGTTATGTGAAGCTGCAGGTCAAAGGCGGACAAGCCAATCCTGCACCACCAATTGGTCCGGCCCTTGGTTCAAAGGGTATCAATATCATGGAGTTCTGCAAGCAGTTTAATGCAAGAACTCAGGATAAGATCGCAAAAGTTCTCCCCGTATTAATTACCGTTTACTCCGACAAAAGTTTTGAGTTTATCATCAAAACGCCTCCGGCAGCAGTTCAACTGATGGATGCTGCGAAAATTCAAAGTGGTTCAAAAGAACCCAACCGTGATAAAGTTGGTAAGGTTTCCTGGGTACAGGTAGAAGCAATAGCTAAGGATAAAATGGCTGATCTTAATTGTTTTACTGTAGATAGCGCCATGAAAATGGTTGCCGGCACTGCACGTAGTATGGGCTTAACCGTAGACGGTCAGGCACCCTGGGAAAAATAATATCTTATTACTTAAATTTTTAAGCAATGGCTATCAGTAAAAAAAGAAAAGAGGCAAACAAGAAAGTTGACTCTACAAAAATTTATACGTTAAAGGATGCATCTTCGCTGGTAAAAGAAATTACCACCTGTAAATTTGATGCTTCCATCGACCTCCATATACGTTTAGGTGTTGATCCTAAAAAAGCCGATCAGGCTGTTCGTGGTACAGTTACCCTTCCGCACGGAACTGGAAAAACTAAAAGAGTTTTGGTGCTTTGTCCTGTAGAAAAGGAAGCTGAGGCTAAGGCAGTTGGTGCTGACTATGTAGGCCTGGATGAATTTATACAAAAAATTGAAGGTGGCTGGACAGATGTAGACGTTATTATCGCTACTCCATCAGTAATGCCTAAGATTGGTAGATTGGGTAAAATATTAGGTCCGCGTAACCTGATGCCGAATCCGAAAACAGGTACAGTAACAAATGATATAGCCAGTGCTGTTAATGAAGTTAAAGGTGGCAAGATAGCATTCAAAGTTGATAAGGCTGGTATCATTCATGCTTCTATCGGGCGTGTAAGTTTTGGAATCGATAAAATTTCTGAAAACGGACAGGAATTCATTAATGCTATCATTAAATTAAAACCGTCTTCTGCAAAAGGAACTTACCTGCGCGCTGTAAGTATGGCAAGCACAATGAGCCCTGGTATTACTATTGATACCAAAACATTTGTTCACTAAAATACCAGGTTTGTATGGTTGCGAACCTAATATTTAATAACAGGTTATTTGTTAAGTAATAAATAACGGCAACAAAAGCATCATGACAAAAGATCAAAAAAATGAAGTTATTGAACTACTGAAAGGTAAGTTCTCTCAATATAATAACTTTTATATTACAGATACTGAAAGTTTAACGGTTGAGTCAGTCAATACCCTGCGCAGCCAATGCTTTGATAAGCAGGTTGAAATGAGAGTGGCTAAAAATACACTGATTAAAAAAGCATTAGAAAGTATTGATAATGAGAAATACAGCGGGGTATATGAATCACTTCATAAAGTAACTGCTTTACTTTTTAGCGAGAACCCGAAAGAACCTGCAATGATCATCAGTTCTTTCAGGAAAACAAGCAACGGTGAAAAGCCAACTTTAAAAGCGGCCTTTATTAATGGAGATGTTTATGTAGGAGATGAACAACTGACTGCACTTACGAAAATTAAATCTAAGAACGAGCTGATTGGGGAAGTTATCGGATTGTTGCAATCACCTGCTAAAAGAGTTATTGCAGCTTTATTACAAAATGCCGAAAAGAAAAATGAAACAGTAGAAGCTCCTGCAGCAGAATAACTTAAACGGGAAAATGTAAACTAAATCATACCCAGGCCTGAGGGTTAACAAAGGCAAATTTTTTTAAACACTCCGCCGGAGCAAATGCCAATGGCAGCAATGAAGGCGGGAAAAATTGTAAATTATGGCAGACGTAAAAACACTTGCAGAACAATTAGTTAGCCTTACTGTAAAAGAAGTACAGGAATTAGCCAACTTTTTAAAATCGGAATATGGTATTGAACCAGCAGCAGCTGCTGCAGTTGCAACTGGAGGTGGCGAAGGTGCCGGTGCTCCCGCTGTTGAAGAAAAAACCGCTTTCAACGTTATATTGAAAGCTCCGGGTGCTTCTAAACTAAATGTAGTTAAAATAGTAAAAGATCTTACGGGCTTAGGATTAAAAGAAGCAAAGGAATTAGTTGATGGCGCTCCTAAAGCAATTAAGGAAGGCGTAAGCAAAGCAGAAGCTGAAGAGCTAAAAACCAAACTTACCGATGCTGGTGCAGATGTGGAGATTCAATAATTAAGTTGATAATAAAAAAACCTGGTATTTTAATACCAGGTTTTTTTATGCACTTACTTTTGTAAAGCAGCGTTTAAGTATGTTACTGTAATTTTTATAATCCAAGTATAAGTTAAGAGTTTACTTTTAATAGCTAAAGTTTCAGCGGTATGTCTTTGAATATGTATAATTTAGATAGTAGCTTATAATTTTTTATTAAATTTCATTTTACTAAGCTTAACCTGCCATTCATTGAGTATCTTAATAACTTAATATTCCTTGGATGAAAAAACTCTTGATTGTTATAATTATCATATTAGCCATAACAGGAGGCGTCTACTATTATTTACATCAAAATAAATTAAAGGATTTCGAACCTGATATTAAAGAAAGGTTGAATAAACTGGTAATGGATGCTTCGAACGGATTATATCATCTTGAAATTGAAAAATTAGAAACAGATGTTGTTACTTCCAAAATCGTTCTTGTAAATGCTCATTTAAGGCCTGATACGTTAGTCTATGCTCAATTAGAGCATGCGAAGATGGCGCCTGATGATATCTTTGATATTACAATCAGCCAATTGTCTATAGATGATATTGTTCCATCTGAATTTTTAATTAATAAGGCAATCAATCTTCGTCGTCTTTTTATAAATCAACCTGTTATTTCTGTAAAGCACAAAAAACAACCGTATAATCTACCGGATGTGAAGGAGACGAAATCAATATTTGAAAAAATACAAAAAGATATTTTAAAGATTCAGGTAGATACTATTATTCTAAATGATATTGATTTTCTATACACAAATACAAGCCGCAATAATAAATTAACCAGGTTATCCAACGTTAAACTTTTTTTTTCAGACATACTGCTCGATTCAACCACACAATTTGATAGAAACCGGTTTTTCTTTGCCACGAATTGCCTGATCAGCCTTAAAGATTATACCGTTAATACATCAGATAGCCTGTACCGTTTCAAAGTTGGTGAAATTGAAATTCAAACGAAAAACCAGGCTATGCAATTAAAAAACCTGCAATTTGTGCCGCGGGTTCCTGTACAAACATTTTACAAGAAGGTTAAGCACCAGCAGGACAGGTTTGAAGTAACAACAGAACAAATTAGTTTTAATGAAGTTGACTGGTGGTCAATTATGGGAGAAGAATCATTACTTGTCAAGAAAGTAGCTATGCATAATGGGGCTATTAAAATTTTCAATGATAAATCTCAGCCTGTTGACACCAGATCTAAACTGAACAAATATCCACATCAGTTATTAATGAAACTTCCCTTTACATTGAAACTGGATACATTAACCGTTAATAATCTAGACTTTTCTTACACTGAATTAAATCCCAAATCTGATGAAAAAGGAACATTGTACTTTGATAATATACAGGCGATGATCACCAATATTACCAATGATAAGGAACAAATCAACACTGATCATCTTATGAGGATAAGAGCCAAGGCTGTTTTTATGAAAAAATCTCCTGTAACGGCAGGTTTTATTTTTGATCTGGCTAAATTTAAAAATGGCAATTTCAATGTAACTGCTTCATTAGGCGCTTTACAGGCCGAAGCACTTAATCCTATTACAGTGCCTCTTGGAATGTTGAAGGTTAATACGGTAAATATTAAAAGCCTGGATGTTAGTATGAAAGGAGATAACTACCAGGGAACGGGAACAGTGAAAATGATTTATGAGGATTTAAACATTACTGCCTTAAAATCTTCTGGCGACACCCTTAAGAAACGTGGGCTATTGAGCTTTATAGCCAACACGTTTGTCATTAAAAAGGAGAATCCGTATAAAAACAAACCCATACGTGTTGAAACGGTTTCCTATCCACGGAACACGCAAAAATCTTTTTTTAACCTGGTATGGAAAACAATTTTTACGGGTGCCGGTAAAACAGTAGGGTATAAAGTCAAAAAGTAATTTTTGAAATTATTATATTTTATTGTAAAAAATAACTTTTCAGTTTCTGCTATCTTCAGTAGCTTTGCACTCCCTTATTATGAGCTAGTAACTAAAAACAATATACCTATAGCCGTAAAGTGTATAATTGTTTATATTTCAATGGTTTGTTAATAGTTGATTCGAATAACTTAAAACCGGTTTATAACATATATGTCTTCAACAAAATTTCAAAACAGGATCAGTTTCGGTAAAATTAAAAATTTAGCCGAAACTCCTGATCTACTCGAAGTACAAATACAGTCTTTCAAAGAATTTTTCCAGTTAGAAACAACTCCTGATAAACGTAATATCGAAGGATTGTTCAGAGTGTTTAAAGAGAATTTTCCTATCACTGACACTCGTAATATCTTCATGCTGGAATTCCTCGATTATTTTATTGATCCACCACGTTATACTATTGAGGAATGTATGGAACGTGGATTAACTTATGCTGTTCCCCTGAAGGCTAAGCTTAGGTTAAGCTGTAATGATGAGGAACATGTGGATTTTCAAACAATTATCCAGGATGTGTTTTTAGGTAATATACCTTATATGACGCCTCGTGGAACTTTTGTTATCAATGGTGCGGAAAGGGTGGTAGTATCTCAGCTACACCGTTCTCCGGGAGTATTCTTTGGTCAGTCTATCCATCCAAACGGAACTAAGATATATTCTGCAAGGGTTATTCCTTTTAAAGGTGCCTGGATGGAATTCGCAACAGACATTAATAATGTGATGTTTGCTTACATTGATCGTAAGAAAAAATTTCCTGTAACAACATTACTACGTTCGATTGGTTTCGAAACTGATAAAGATATTCTTGAGTTGTTTGGAATGGCTCATGAAGTTAAATCAGAGAAGAAGGCACTGGAAAAATACCTTGGAAAGAAATTAGCTGCCCGTGTTTTAAGAACCTGGGTAGAAGATTTTGTTGATGAGGATACTGGTGAAGTGGTATCTATTGAACGCAACGAAGTTGTTTTAGAACGCGATACCGTTCTGGATGAAGAAGCGATTGACATGATCACTGAAATGGATGCCAAAAGCGTATTTATTCAGAAAGAAGAAATGAGCGGTGATTACTCCATCATCTACAATACATTGAATAAAGATACTTCTAACTCTGAGTTGGAAGCGGTTCAGCATATCTATCGCCAGCTTCGTGGTGCAGATGCGCCTGATGATGAAACGGCAAGAGGTATCATCGATAAGTTGTTTTTTAGTGACAAACGTTACGACTTAGGAGAAGTTGGCCGATATAAAATTAACCGTAAGTTAAACCTGAATTATCCGCTTGACCATAAGGTTTTAACTAAGGAAGATATCATTGCTATTATTAAATA
>JAABUK010009541.1_pt1 | contig 13226 bp, 16 predicted proteins | sample 5559141 | NCBI WGS metagenome assembly JAABUK01 (sample SAMN10711869, study PRJNA513367) | rock metagenome | isolation source: Antarctica rocks | place: Antarctica: Victoria Land, Pudding Butte nord | collected 2016-01-03
CCCTCCCTCCCCCCCCCCCCCCATGCACCTCCTGACACCCACTTGCATGCAGCTGATGCAGCTACAGCAATTTTGCCTATGGCTTAGAAGCACTCACATTGCTGTCTCAAGGGTCATGATACACCATGCCGTGCTGTGCCCATTGCAGTCCCTTGCAACATAAGAGATCAGCTCAATTGCAAACAATACTGTATACTCTATTGACACAAAATTGCTTTGTGAGTCAGCGAGGAATGATGACAGGGCTTTGTGGTCAGACAAGCTGGCAGTCCTCCCATTTTCCCAGCTGCATGAGCTAATGTGGCATGCTGACAGGTGTCGTGCCTGCAGGTGGCAACAGTGAGCTGCTGATTCCCAAGGAGGAGGTAGCCAAGGTGTTGAAGCAGAAGACTTTGGGACCCACAGGCATGAAGGGCTTGGCTGCCATCAAGAATGTTGTAGAGAAATGGTCAGCCTTTAATTGCACAGCCTTGTGTGACAACTTGCACTTTTGACTGACAGCAACGCTCTGTCTGGCTGTTGCGCTATGCTGAGTACAGCACATTCTGTCCACAGTCATCTGTTGTGCTGTTCAGGATTGTTTGCTGTCATAATGTGTTGATTCCCATGTGCTGCACTGTCATGCTGGCAGTCACATGCTGATAAGACCTTGTCCACGATCACCTGTTTTGTCTCAAAACCTCTTGTTATCAAGCTGTGTTTATTGCATTAAATATTATCACATGCAGAAACTGTGGTTGCAGAATCAGCCATTGTGGCAGGCAATTTGTGCATGCATAGCTGTGGAAGCAGCTTCAAGGAGGGCCATATCCCAGCATGTCAGTAGCACTGCTGCTTTGACTAATCCACAATCCCTGTACAATGCATCCAGCGCCCAACTTTGAATGTATCCCTTTGTTGGCAGGTACCATGATCATGGCTTTGTGTTTGCATACATCCGTGACTTTGAGGGTATGGACTCTGGCAACATCAATGCCAATGTGGTGGAGGGCAAGGTGAACCGAGTGAATGTGGTGTATGTGGATGACAACGGCAACCCAAAGAAGGGTGGTGGTGAAACCCCTGTTGAAGTGGTCGAGCGGGAGCTGCCCTTTCACGTAAGATTTCCTACTGCAGATGTGGTTGTTGACAATGGCATGCTGCAGAGAGCCTGCAGCAGCAGGTGTCAAAGCAGCCTGTGTGTTCAATGTGTGCAAGAAAGACAACAGTGATAAGCTGTTCTGGTACTGTAGCTGACACAACAGGGGCAAAGCATCATTGTTCTGTCACACAGGGAGTGTCAGGAACAGATTTAACTCCATGTGCTGCACCCACTCTTCACCAGCATGTGCACAAACATGCGATAGTTGTATAAACACTTAGTACGTGCAGAAACATGTGGCATGGCAGAAGTTGCGCATGCAGCATCTCCCCAACAGTGCTGTGTGTCACTAAAGAGACAGCTTCATGATTGGGCACAGAAGCCGTCTGCAGCTCTGCTGGTGCGCACATTGCCTCTGGTGCCATGCTGCCAACATGGTCTCAGCAACAGGGCAGCTGTTGAGTAATATGGTCGTGCACTGCAGGCGGGACAGCTGTACAACACAGATGATGGCAGGAAAGCTCTGCGGGACATCTTTTCTCTCAACCTCTTTGAGAATGTACAGGTATAACTACGCATATTGTGCTGCCCCACAGTGTGCATGCTGCCTGAAAACTTGTTTGTCAGGCATCATGCCCGACTTGTGTATTGGATTTCATGAGTCTCTAGACAAGGCAGCTGCACTGATCCATGCAACACCTGCCCAGCTGGCTACAAGCCTGTCCAACAGTGCAGAGAGCTTGCATCTTCACCAAAGATGCAACATGCAGTGTGTCTTTTCCTCACATGATGCCCTTGACTCCTGCACGAGCTGCATCTTCGTGTGCACTGTACATCTCGTAACCTATGACAAACGTCAACCTGCCTTGATGTGTTGTCCAGGTCATGCCTAAGCCCAACCAGCGTGACGACACCAAGGTAGATGTGGACGTCATGGTGAAGGAGCGACCCATGAAGACAGCAGACGTGGACCTAGCCTGGGGCCTAGCCCCCAACTCCAATGGCATCCCCCTGCCGGCTGACAAGATGCCCGGGGGCACCCTCACCTTTGAAAACAGGAATCTGGGCAAGAGGGGCAACCAGTTCTCGGCCAGCGTCACTGCTGAGAACTTCCTTGAGCCCAATGATGACATTGGCTTCAAGGTTTGGCTGCTCACCTGTACATAGAATGCACTGTGGAATGAGGTGGTCTTGCTCATACAATCAAGTTGTATGGGGCTTCCAGGTTTGGCTGCTGACCTGTACACAGAATGCACTGTGGAATGAGGTGGTTGTGTTCTTAGGATCTCGTTGTGTGGGCCTTCCAGGTCTGGCTGCTCACCTGTACACGGATCACTGTGACATGAGGTGGTCATGCTCGTAGCATCAAGTGGTGTGGGGCTCTGCCTGACTGAACGCTGTATGACTGCTCGGAACCTCAGACAGAACTGGTCACTTCCCAGTCAGATTCTGGAGTTACATATCAGCCTTGACAAGCTTGAAGCCTAGGACATTCGATTCAGTCAGGCTCTGGACTCACATGCCAGCCTTAACAAGCTGAAGACAAGGATACTTGATGGATCTGCAACCACAATCAAACCCCCCTTTGGTCGTATCACCTAAGGGGGCCTTGTTGCACAGCAAGGAGCGCGAGGCAGTGCGCACTGTTCTGCTGAGCCACTATGCAGACTGAAGACAGTCACATGTTGCTGGCCAGCATTGCAATGTGACCAATTGGCATGTGGCAGTCGGGTGAGGCTAGCAGTGGCAGCTGTAAGACAAGGTGCATGTGGTGCAGGTGGATTACAGGCAACCATACGTGCGAGGCACAAGTGACAAGTTCAAGACTGCGTTGGAGGGCACAGCCTTCAACAACCGCAAGACTTCAGGAGTCTTCAACTCAGGTAAGAGGCTCATGCATGCATTGCCCATCTGTGATGCAATCTTGTGTTCCAGAGCAAGAGTATGGTTGAGCATATGACTGGACCAAGAGCATCATACCCAGCTGCTGGCGGTCACAATTGCTGAGTCAGCATGTGGAGCAGACCCCAGGTAGATCATCCAGTGACTGGCCACATGCAGACATGGCTTAGGATCAATAGAAATGACTTTTGGCTCAGTGAAGTGACCAAAAAGCCTACTAGGCCGGGGTGCTCTCAAACAGGGGATGTGTGCCCGCTGCCTTGATACACCAGGACATCAGGAACTTGGATTCCCTGATCATGCTTCCAAATGGTAGCAATGTGTCCATCTGTTGACACGGCAAGATCTGACTCAGGCTTATCAAACAGGCTAATGACATGCATTAATGTGGTGTGCATTCCTTGCAAGGACTGCTTTGCTGCAGTGCTTGACATCAGCCTGATGTGTGTGCAGTGCTTGACATCAGCCTGATGTGTGTGCAGGGGGTGATGATGTGCCTGTCGTTTGGGTGGACCGAGCAGGTGCTAAGATTGGCTTCCATGAGACACGCAGCCGCAGCAGCAAAGCCAACTATGGCTTAGTCATTGAGGAGGTGACAACACGCGACGAGCAAGGGCAGATCGTGACAACTGGCAGAAAGATGTTGCCGTCAGGCCATGCAGCAATGGACGGTCCCCCAACCACCCACTCCAGCAAGGGCAAAGATAGGGTGGCCTTCCTGCAAGGGAACATCACGCGGGATGCTACACACTATGTCAATGGCACACCTGTTGGAGCCCGGGATGAGTTCATTGTAAGCTTTTGTCGGCTCTGTATGCCCTGATCTTGATTTGACAACATTTCACTAAAATGGTGTTGTGATGTATTGTGTTGTGTGTTTGTCATCAGTGGCTTTGCCATGATTTGGCAAGACCCTGCTGCAGGATGAGCTTGTGATAGGTAAAGGCGTGTAAATGCAGGGGTCTTTCATGTTGCTCAGCCATGTGTTGCCCTTGCATGCTAACAGACAAAAGGGCCATTCCCTGCTTCACACCACCGTTGCACTAGCTGTACCTGTTTCTGGAAGAATACGTGGTGTGTAGCTGATGGCATAATGCCAGAAGCCGCAATGTCCAGCAGTGCCATGCTTCACCACAGCGCTTTGATGATGACTTCTTCTGCTTGTTGCCTGCTGTCTGTGTACTACTTGGCAGCAAGTGATAGTTTTCAGGTGGTCAAACCTTGGTATGTGCGGTGCAGGTAGAGCAAAGCCATGCTTCGCCACAGCACTTTGATGATAACTTCTTCTGATTGTAGCAGGGGTTTTCGGGTGGTCAAGCCTTGGTTTGTGCGGTGCAGGTGGAGCAAAGCCTGGGTCTGGGCATCATGCCTTTCTTCAACAAGCACTCCATCAGCCTCACGCGCTTCATCCAGGTCTTCCCCAAGAAGTTCCTGCGACCTGGCAGCAAAGCGCCCCCTCCTGTCCTTGTACTCCACTCCAGGTATGGTGCCTGCTCCCAGACCTGCTCTACAATCCTTGACATGTCTACAGTCCATGTTTGTAGCATTCTTGGGTTGCTGTAGGGGCAATGCAGGCTCCTGCAAGCTCAATTTTCTTGTACTTGAATCTTAGCCTTTGAGCAGTTGACACAGGCAAATGCCTGTATCAACAAATTTTGCTATCATGCCCAGTTTCCTGATTGGACTACATACATCTGTCTGTCCGGCATGGAAAGCTCTGTACATATGCATTGCAGTGATGTTGTGCGGTCCTGCAGGTACGCTGGATGCATAGGAGACCTGGCATCATATGACCTATATACCCTAGGTGGCCCATACTCAGTCAGAGGCTTCAATGTTGGTGAGCTAGCATCAGCACGGCGCGTCTTTGAAGGCGCTGTAGAGCTTAGAGTGCCAGTGCCCAAGCTAAATACCCATGCATATGGTTTTTTGGAACATGGCACAGATCTTGGCAGCTCCAAAGACGTTGTCGGCAATCCCACTGAGTACTTCAGGAAAGCAGGCAGTGGGTCATCTGCTGGTGTAGGTGTTAAGCTTGCAGCTGTCAGAACAGAATGCATATGGGATGGAAACACAAGGAGGCGGTCTTTTTGGGCACATTTTGGGGAGAGGTTCTAGGTGCTTGCTTAACAAATACATTGTTGTCTGGTGGTTTGGTGAATTGCCTTATTGTCTGTGTGTATTTCGTGTCTTAGCAAGTGTGGCAAAACTAAGTGAAGCAGTGCAGCACCTACCCAAAATATACAGTGATGTTTTGAGTTGCGTCTCATCGTCGTCACAGCAAGACTACTATCCTGGCAGGCATTCACTTTCTATTACGGTCAACCCATGCCGTTGCTGTGGGACCTGATCAGTGGGACTCTTAAGTCGACTGACCTGACCATGACACTGCTGTAGTCATCATGATCTGCCAAGGTTCTGCCTGCTGTGAAATTCTCAGTATCGAGACGACGATTCGACGCGGTCTGAGCAGCGCTCTCGCCCAGCCTGATCGGCAACTTCCGCGCTCTCGATTGCCGTTCTGTGAAGCTTACTGCAGACACGTCTTTCAGTGCGCACAACTACTGTTGAGCTTTGCATGATCAGTGGAGTCACGGCAGCTGTATGACTTCTGGCAGCGGACAGCCTGCCCAGGGTCGCAAATTGATCCCTTTGTTTCCTCTTGCTGCTGCCGACGAGAATAAGCCTTTTGCTCCTCTGCAAGCCGTTCAGCAGTGGACCTCGCAAGTGCAGTCGCAAATACGCTCCAGATTCGACAAGGAAAAGCCGAAACAAGAGTCCGCCAGCGATGCTGTCGCGGCGGCAGCATCTGCCACTCGCGCCAATCCTTCAGACAGTCAGAATCAGGCTCGCTCCTTGATATCAACCTTGTCAAGCAAAGGGTTTGTGTTGGCTAAAACGTCACAAGTAGACCCCGGTCCAGACGCCAAAGCAGTCAGTCCAGCAGCCACTATCTCAAAAGAGGAGCTCGGCAGGGCCACCTGGACGATGTTGCATACGCTCGCTGTCCAGTACCCGCAGACGCCCACAAAGCAGCAACAAAAGGATGTCAAAACACTGGTAGGTTCAGCTCTTGTCACCATTGCATACTGCCCATGATGGTCTTCAAGTCATCGTGAATGCAGGTGGATGTCTTGACCCGCATCTATCCCTGCACTGAGTGTGCCCAGCACTTTGGGGAACTTATCAAGTAAGGCACGAAGCCCACTTGTGCACATCTGTGAAGGCGCATAGCACCTTTTCATGGTCATGACTCTAGTCAACATGATGTTTCAGGAGTGATCCCCCAAATGTGTCATCAGGACACGAGCTGCAGCAGTGGATGTGCCGTGTACACAACAACGTGAACAAGAGCATCGGCAAGAGGACCTTCAACTGCAAATTTGTTGAAGCGCGGTGGGGCGCTCTGGACTGTGGTGAGCAATATGCATGCAACATGCAGGGCACACCAAAGAAGTAGAAGCTCAAATTGCAGGCAATGCGTAATACCTTGACAACACCAACAGGACAGGACAGCACATTGCTTTGATATCTGTGATGCTCAGAGGCCGTGCCATGCGCAATGGAGGGCAAAGGTCACCCAGAAAATATTGCCAGTGAGCCAGATCCAGTGCTAGCAAGTTGATGACTTCACCACTCGGATCACAGACTTTCACTTTATTCATATGCGTCACATTATAATGATTGGATTGCTGCAAGTACAGCAATGACTGGCATTCAGCAACTCAGCCTTATGACCCTGGCTGTCAAATTTTTGCCCCCTTATCTGGTCTTGGGGCATGGCAGTTTTGCAAGCTGGTCGCACCGGATGCTGCATGTCATGACATGCAGCTTGTTGTCAGCTATGCATGTGCAAATTATTGCGTTATCACTTACACATTGTCGCTAGGGAAGAAATGCTGCATGTTGTGGCAGCATCATGATGAATAGCACCCAGAGTAGTTGCAATCGCCAGGATGCAAGGCAGACAAGCTGCACACCTGCTGTGAAATCAATACAACTCCATATGTTGACCATGTACCTGCTCATGTGACAGTTGCAACAGCAAGATAGCAAATCAGTGCATAGTAATGTGGCTTTGCAGCATGCATTTGGCACATCCTCACATGAGCAAGCAACAGCTATGCTACATACAGTGCTGTTCATGTAGTGAAAATATAAGACCGAAAGGACTCTCAAGTTGTGTGAACACTGTGAATGGCAACAAACAGCCAGCAAAGCAAATGTGCAAACACAACTAGGAAAGGCAAAAAAACACGGGTGCACAGCTTGTGCAACAAGCATGAGTATGTCTTGACTTTGCAAACGCAAAAATTGACTTAGACAGGACTTTAGCTAAAGTCAGCCTATGAGCTCAGCCAGAAGCAAAACAAAATCACTGACGGCCTGCACCCTGCTTAGTTTGTGGCCCTTTTGGCGGTGGCGGTCTGAACTGCTCACCAACTGGCCTTTGCATGTACGTTTTGTCTTGGTCCCATTCCTTTGCTTTGGGTGGCTTGATGCCTCCCAACACAAGCTCCTTGCCACTCTGCACATCACACAATACCACCTCTTCACCATCCTGAAACATCTGTATTTTGAAAGAATCATCCATCTTGCAGTGGTACGTTAGACTCAGAACCGTCTATATTGTTACAGAAATGTCCATCCTACAGTGGTGATCCCAGGTCAGAACACCTAGGGACAGTGGAAATGCATTTTTAACCGGGGAGACGTTTCAGGCAGGCAACATATCAGCAGCACAGACTCAGCCTGCTTGGCTGTCCAGCACGCCAAAGGCAGCTGCATTGAGAAGGCAGGCAAGTGATGAGACCACACAGGACGTTGAGCCGCAAGCCTTTAGGCTCCAGTAGCATAAATGTGTTGCCATTTCAAAGGTTGAAACATTCATGCTGATGCAATTTGTACACACCCAGACGTTGCTTTCAAGTGTGCAGTGCATGACACAATTGCAGTGTTATGCTGGACAGCAGGTGACGATAATGCATACCCTGGTCTTTTTTCCCTTGACGAAATCCCGCCATGTGCCCACTCTGCCCTCGCGAGTGTCCTCCCACTTGTGGTGATGCTCCCGCATTGCCTTCAGCTTGATCTTCTTCTCAGCCTCATCCTCTTCACACCTTGCAGTGTCATCTTTCAGCTGCAGCATGGGCTGAAGCATCAGCAACTGACCAAACATGTTTGCGTGGATACGGACACTATCCCACAAGAAAAAACGACCATGCCGAAAAGTATAATCATATGCGACTATTGCTGCACATGCAAACAAAGAGTCGGATACAAATGCTACACCACATGCATACTGTGACTTATCTCTGCCATGAAGCTGTACTTTTATCTGTAGAACAAAATAGGATCTGATCCTCCTTGCTATGACTTCTCAGTGTTCACTGGATGTCACTAGCGCTTATGAAAGCTTTGTCGGCCTAGGCTCTGCTTGAAGCTTGCCAAATGCAACGGAGAAATGACACCAAAGTGCAACACGCTCCGACCAGTCATGTGCCCATTACAATGTGCTTACCCTCTGAGTCAGCTTGCGTTTCCTGAACTCTGCTCTGGCAAGCACATCCCTGGCCTGAACCTTCCATGCCTCATGATACTCTGGTGACTGCACATACTTTGCCTCCACACCCTTCTGGCCCTCCTGCAGTGATCATCACTGCATGAAACCCAATGCTGGCTTTACGACACAGCATGCAGGAATGACTGCTGGCCCCACACTGCACTGCGCGCTTGCAGCATGCAGATGTCAAGTTTGCTCATTCAGCATTGAATCCCCACAGTCAGGATCACACAGAAATCCCATTGAAATGTTTGTCTGTCACAACATAGCTCACGAAGATGCTTTACAGCTGCAGTGTTTTGGCTATTATGCACACATTGCCAGTTTAGACAAGCAAAAGTCAGGTCAAATGCATTCACTGCTCACCGCATGCAAAACACTGGCTAGTCGTGTGGCTGCGTCATTCTTTGTCTTCTTTCTCCACTCCTTGAGGACGTGATCTACATATAGCATATCTGAACGTCAGCAACACACATTTGCCACAATTTCATGCCTGGAAGGCCATGGCTTGCCAACAAATAGACTCTATACAGACTGCACAAACATATTCTGTTCCAGCATGGACACACTGCAGTGCACCTTGTCCAATTACAAAGCTGAAGAAGGGTTGACATGCACAGGTGGTTTGCCTAGCAAGCTTCACACACCTTGGGCCAGCGTCAACACATACAGAAGTTCCTTCATCTTCTCCTCATTGTTCAGCTGCTGCTGTGCTTGACCAAGTGTCTCAAAGGCATCTTGCGCCTTGGGGTGCTTGCACTTATCAGGGTGCACCATGAGGGAGGACTTCCTATATGCCTTCTTGACATCCTCCACAGAAGCATCAAAGCGCAACCCAAGCTGCTCAAAGGGGTTCAGTTTGAAGGCACCAAGTATCCTGTGCACCTCGTTCTCCCTGTCTACATCTCGCATTCCATGAAAGAATGCCTGCAGTATTAAATCAGCAGATCAGTATAAGTACATATCAGCACTTTGGCCATAACAGCTTTATAAGACTGCAGAAGGGTTTCATTGGGGCTCAATTGCTTGTGATAATACCTTGAAGTGAAACACTGCATGCCATACAACAAGGAGGGGGCAACAGCAGGCCACTGCTTACTGCATGTGGTGTAGTCACTGAAGAAACGCACTCACCTTGAGCAGGGTACCCTCATCGGCAGCAGGAGCGGAAGTGCTTGGAGCGCTTGAGGATGTTCCTGCCTCCGACGGACCCGGCTCGCCTGAAACTGCTGAAGGTTCCGTGCCATTCCCTGCGATTGCAGAAGAACTAGCTGCAGCAGAGCCCTGTGGCTCCTCTTTGGGCGTTGATGCTGCCGTGGCTGTCATCACACAACAGGGTGTTGTTGTGACAACCAAGCGCAAAACAATTTTGACAGACAAAGGTTGTGAAGCGCGTTCAAGAAACGCCTTTTGGACAACTAACCAGGCTTGCCCTATCCAACGTGCCGGTGTGCAGACGGTGGATGGCTGTGAGCTTGATCTGCAGACTAGCAAAACACACACAGAGCAAAACAAGGGGATAGCACTGTGACAGCACGAAATGTGCTTTGTCAAAGTCTTGGGGCATCGCACGTACACATGTATGGAAATGAGTCATCACGTCAATGCAACAGCCGTCTGCAATCTGCAAGTGCTTCATATGTTGCGAACAGCTCAAGATCTGCGGGGTCAGGGCATTGCAGTGCTAGTCACTGACTTGATTGTGGCTTGTGCATTAGCTTACTGTGGCATCTTGCCCCTCGAGCCATACAAGTATGGCCGGGAATGGTTTACGAGCAGCAGGTGGCGTCGTCAAGAAGACCGCCAAAAGGGCTGCTAGCGGGGGATTTTCAGGTACTTGATCAGTCAGCAGCACCAACATGTTTTTGCGTGTCGGTCAGCTGACATAAACACCCTCTGTGCCCCCCTGTGCAGGCATTGAGTTTCACAAGAGCAAAGGCCAGCATATTTTGAAGAACCCGTTGGTCGTTCAGTCAATTGTAGACAAAGCTGGCATCAAAAGCACAGATGTGGTACTCGAGATTGGACCTGGAACTGGTAACTTGACAATGAAGTTGCTAGAGAGAGCTAAAAAGGTTATTGCTGTAGAGTATGACCATCGAATGGTGAGGCGATTCAGATGATAGTTTGCTGCCTGCACTGGTGTTTCTATCAACTGCATGTTGTTTCATGTAGTGAATGCTGCTCAAAGTCTTCAACTTGCGGCTTGTCGTGCAGGTTTTGGAGCTGCAACGGCGTGTTCAGGGAACGCCACATGCTGCACATCTTCAGGTGATTATTGCACTTCCATTTTGCAATATGTGCTTGGCTTGTGGCACATCCTGTACAAATTGAAAGGTTAATCAGTTCTGTACAGGTCATACAAGGGGACGTTCTAAAGGTGCAGCTTCCATACTTTGACCTCTGTGTGGCAAACATCCCGTATCAGATCTCATCCCCACTGACCTTCAAGCTGCTAGCACACAAGCCAGTCTTCCGCGCAGCCATCATCATGTTCCAGCATGAGTTTGCAATGCGACTGGTGGCCAAGGCAGCAGACCCTATGTACTGCCGGCTGGCAGTGAACACACAGCTGCTAGCTAGGGTGAATCACCTGCTCAAAGTGGGCAAGAACAACTTCAGACCGCCTCCGAAGGTTGACTCAAGTGTAGTCAGGATAGAACCTAGGCACCCGCCCCCACCTGTAAACTTCCTAGAGTGGGATGGGCTTGTACGACTCTGCTTTGGGCGCAAGAACAAAACACTGGGCGCAATCTTCAGGCAGAGCAACACCTTGCAGCTGTTAGAGCGAAATTTCAAGCTGTATCAGGCATTGTCTACTCCAGCGATGCCAGACACTACTCAGGATACTCTCAGCGCAGCAGTGAACAGAATGGCAACTGATGAGCCGGAGAATGACACTGAGTCTGTTGCTGACATGGACATGGATGGACAGTCGGTGCAGGGCCACACAAGCAAGAAGAACAGCAAGTACTCTGAAGAGTTCAAAGCTAGGATTCTTGCTGTCCTGCAAGACAGTGATTACAGTGAAAAGCGATCTGCTAAGTTGTGTCAAGATGACTTCCTACAGTTGCTGTCTGTCTTCAATGCTGCGGGCATTCATTTTGCTTGATTCACTCAGCCTGGACAGACTTTACTCGAGTTTTGTTCGTGTTGAGTGTGACGTTACTATTCATCTGACCAAGAGGTGGTGTTGTCCACTTGCCTTGACGTATATTGATGGCAAGTGTCAGCTGTGTCTTGACTACAGTAGTTCTGAGACAGATGTTGGTCATTGTATGAAATGCAGATCTGGAGGTTCTGTTGCTTGAGCAAATATTGCACAAGCGTATGTATGTACTATGCAGCATGTGAGTACTCAGTATATTAGGCAGTACGTCAGGAGGTCTTGCGTGCGTTGCTCAAGATCAGTGTAGCACTTTGAAGATGCATATGTGGGTATGGTACTAGGTTCCATTGCAATGGCATCTGACGATTCAATTCAACTATGGATCAGGAAGTCCTGCTTTTCTGCAGCTGGTCTGTTGCTTCTTTTTGCAGCATCAGGGCACAGCAATAGCACATTGATGGTGGCGGTCAACATGACCAAGACAAATGTCAGCATAGCAATAAGCAATGTCAAGACTACCACAAACCATATCGACACATGACAAGGTAACTTTGCATATGCTACCCATTGCGACCATGTTGCCAAACTTCAAAAACACCGAATCTGGTAAAATCTATTCAGCATTGCCAAACTGTCTATTCATACACAGGTCCTTGCGTGGTGTGAGCACCATATGGTCATGAAGCAAATTCTGTACCGTACTAGTGGATCTTACGCTTCCTTGTTGATGCACAATGGGGTTTGCAGAGATGGCTTTTGCAGTTCAAAGCAGGCGCGTGGTTGCAGGGGATGTTAGTGTTCCAAAGTCGTAGGCAGCTGCTCCAGTGTTGAATGTTGTGCTGCGTTCAGTATGTTGTGCCCTCAGGAGGCTGCGATAGCTTTCTGTTGTGCGCACTGGCCATTTCTCTTCTTAATTCAACCAGTATGGTCTCAATGGTGTACTTACTGTTCCAGTTGCTGAGTATATGAAAGTTTCTGGCATCCACCTGCATTGATTTGACATGCAACATAGAATGGTAGGCTCAGATTCAGCACAAACAAGACATGCAGACAAGCTTACCACACCGTTGTGACCAACACAACTCAAGTTGACTCTGGTCTCGAACCTGACTTGTGGAGCCTGCATTCCCAAACATGGCTGAGCAGCTACCCCGTATGGCACAAGAAACAAGCCATGTGACAAAACAAGCATCCGCAAGAGCAAATTCACCTTGCCGGGGTAGTTCTGATCGCAGTAAAGCTTGACAGTGTAAATACGCCCATCATGCACCGTCTGCAGCCATGCACGACTCAGCCAGCATAGCTACAACTGATCGCAGATAGCGTCTGTAGCGATGAAAACTCACATTTGCAGGGCCAACAATAGCTCCAGCCCAGTATCGCATCAGCAGGTCATCACCGTCATCAAGTCCATAGCTGACGTTGCCATCTCCACCTTTCGTTACCTTTTCACCTTGCTCGAGCTCCTCAAGTAGTCTAAAATTCCGTGGCACTGCAGGTATTGAGCCTGGTGAGAAGCTTTGAGTGAAACACAGTGAAACACAAGTCAAGATATGTTCATTTCGAGCTCG
>JAABUK010009542.1_pt1 | contig 13225 bp, 8 predicted proteins | sample 5559141 | NCBI WGS metagenome assembly JAABUK01 (sample SAMN10711869, study PRJNA513367) | rock metagenome | isolation source: Antarctica rocks | place: Antarctica: Victoria Land, Pudding Butte nord | collected 2016-01-03
AGCGAGCTGAGGCCAGCCGAGGAGCCTCAGCTCGCCGCGCTCGAAGGCGGGGCAAGCGTGGGCTGGGGCGTCTTCACGACTGGAGCCATCAGAGGCGGGCGCCCGCTCCTGCTCGCGCGCCACATCGAGCGGCTGCGCGGCGATGCCTTCGGCTCGCGCCTGCTCGCAGCGAATTCACAAGCTCAGGCCGAGGCGTGGAGCAGCGGCTGGAGCGAGATGCTGGCCCGGCTAATCGCGGCCAACCGCGTCGAGCGCGGCCTGTTCCGGCTCACGCTGTGCGCGCGCGGCGAGGGCCGCTGGCACCAAAATGGGCCGCCGCGCGCGCTGCTGGCCGCCGTCCCAAGCGATCTCGAAGCCGCGCCGCTGGCCGCCTGGCTCTCGCCCTACCACCTGGACGCGCGCCGTCCGCTGAGCGGAATCAAGAGCACTTCCTACGCGCCCTGGCATCTCATGGTAGCCGAAGCTGGCGAGCTCAACTGCAACGAAGCGTTGTATCGCGACTCGAACGGGGCGCTGTGCGAGGGCGCGCGCTCGAACCTTTTCTGGAGGCGCGGCTCGACCGTGCTGACGCCCGCGCTGAGCACCGGCTGCCTGCCGGGAATCGCGCGCGCCCTGCTCTGCTCGTGGCTGAGCGAGCCCGGCTCGCCCTGGGCCGGGCGCGAAGTGCGGCTGGGCGCGGGCGAACTGCGCGGCGCGGACGAGATTTTCGTCTCCTCGGCCACGCTCGGCCCACGCCCGGTCACGCTGCTGCGAACTGATGAAGGCATCGTCTGGCGCGCCGCAGCAGAAGGCCCCGCCTGCGCCCTGCTGCGCAAGCGATGGAGCCACGACATCGAACAAAACATTGCAGCAGATGACGCCTGAAAAAAGCAGGCGCTCAAGTACTTGCAGACAAGTACTTGAGCGCCTGCGGGGTTGAAGAGCGGGTCACAGCGAGGCGTCGTTTTCGTCCACGTAGGTGGCGGCGTAGGCGTCGATGGCGTCGCCCAGCTCAGCCGGGCGCGCGTCGTTTAGCTCGCGGCTCACGTCCAGCGGCTCGTGCTCAACAGGGCCTTCGGGGTTGCGGGCCGCTTGAAGGCTGCGCGCGTTGGGGTCGCCCGGCTTGGCCTGGCTCTGGGCAAGCGGAGCCTGGGCGGGCTGAGGGCTTTTGCTGGCGGCCTCGGCGCGGGACGAAGTACTTGCAGCCGGGCTCAGGCCGTTCGAGGCGGGCTGCGCGGCTGGAGCGACGGCGCTCGCTGCCAAGGCCGTGCGCCGGGGAGCAGGCTGCGATTCGCGCGCTGCTGGAGCGCGCCGCTCGCTGAAGGCAGCCGCCAGCTGAGGCGAAGCCTCCTCGCGAGCGCCCGCGGCTTCCCAAACCACCGCTTCCAGAGCCGCCGCCCGCGACTCGCGCTCCGCATTTCCCTGAGCAGCCGAGGCCAGCTCAGGCGGGGCAGCCGCGGGCGAGGCTGAGCCCAAGGAGCCCGCAGCAAAGCCCGGCGCGGTCTTTCCCAGCGGCCTGAACTGAGCTGAAGCTGAAGCTGAAGCTTGCGCCGCGAGCACGGCCCGCTTTGCCCCAGGCGGCTGAGCCGTGGCCGGGCGGCTGAGCCCAAGCGCCACGCCCGGCTGCGCTTGAGGCCGGGCAGCCTGGCCTGGCTGAGCTGAAGGCTGGGACGGGGCCTGGGGCGCGGGCGCCGCAGCCAGCACCAGCATCCAGGCCGCCAGAGCAGGGACGGCGGCCCGCCGCAGCAGCCTGAAGCGCCGCCCTGGAGACGAGCTCAAGCCGCCCGGCTCAAGCGTGGCAAACGTCGAAAGCTCCGGCGCGTCGGCTTCAGCTCGGTTCAGGCCGGGCGAACTGAAGGCGGCGGCTCGCGTGGTGCGCGCCAGAATCGCGTCGCGCAGCCCGCGCGGCGGCTGGGCTGAGCTGGCCTGAGCAGCTTGCGGCGCGTCTTCAAAGGCATCGAGGGGCGTCTGGGGCGCGAACAGCGCGGGCAGCAGGGCCTGCAGCCGGGCGCGCTGCACCAGCGAGGCGGGCCAGTGCACGGGCATCTCGGGCAGGCGAGCCGAGCGCAGCAGCAGGCGCGCATCGCCCCAGTCGCGCCACATCCTGGCGCAGGACGGGCAGGCGCTCAGGTGGCGGCGCGCGCGCAGAGCGGCCTGGTCGTCCGCCTCGCCGTCGAAGTAGGCGACCACGTCCGGCTCGACGGCATCGCAGGCCAGCGCAGGCGAAGCCGCTTCGCCCAGCGGCGTGCTGTGCCGAAGGCGCGGGTTCGAGCGGCGGGCGGAGCCGGGATCGAAGGGGTTCATGGTGCGCTTAGAATCCGGCCCGGCCTCGCAGTTGCGCGCTTTCGAGCGGCGCCTTCGGCAAGCTCAAGGCAAGGCCGCGCCCTCGCAAGTACTTGCAGAGGCTCGGGTTGCCTTCGCTTGCGGGGTCTGGGCTCAGCGTGTGGGGGCGATGGTGCGGCCCCAGGCCTGGAAAAACTCTTGCTCGTTCGCGCCAGTGGCGGCTTGCAGGGCATCGTCGATGCTCTGGCCGTCGCCGATACGCTGCAGTGTTTCGACAAGGGCCCCGGCTCCGAAGCGGGCGTAGAAGAAGGCGATCATGTTGGCGGCCTGGGCTTCGGCGATGCTGCTCTGCTCGCCGGTCGAGGGCACGGACTCGAACTGATCCGGGCCCAGCAGCAGGCCCGCGCGCGCGAACTGGTTCAGGAAAAGCGGCGAGCCAAAGCCGCGGCCCGTGGTGGTGCCCACGTTCTGCGCGCTGACCGCGGCCAGCCCGTTCAGGCCCAGAGCCATCCAGTTGGGCACATGGCCGCCGTCTTCAGTGAGCGCGTTAAGCAGCAGCAGGGCGTGCAGCCGCGACAGCACCGAGGGCACCGCCGAGCCCAGCGGAACGAAGCGCGCCGGCAGGTTGCGCGTGGCCGGCAGCGGCACGATGATAGTGCTCTGCGAGATCATCAGGATGCGCTCGCCCTGGATGTCGCCGAAGCGCCCCAGCGGGTTGACCGCAGCCGTGCTGGTCAGGCCCGAGGCGGCGCGGTAAGCCTGGTACAGCGCAGGCGAGGGGAAGATGAGGATTTCCTCGTCCTCCACGCGCCAGCCGAAGCGCGAGGCCGAGCCCGCGAGCCAGGCGCCAAAGGGAATCGCGAGCTTGAGCGTGGGGTCCTCGGGGTAGTAGCGCACCGTGACCGCGTCGGCCCCGCGCCCCAGAGTCCCAACAAAGGGCGGCTCAACCGAGGAGAGCCGCGCCGCGAGCTGAGCGCCGCCCGCCCACGAAGCCAGGGCCGCGCGCGAAGGCGTCACGTCGTCGCCGCCCAGCAGCAGAGGCTGGCGCGTGGCCGCGTTCCAGATTTGGGCGCACTGGCTCCACAAGTCGGCGCGCCGCCGCGAGCTTTGCGCGATGGGCTCGGCCTGAGCCGAGAGCAGCGCGCCCTGCCACAGCGAGACCTCAGCCGCTTCGGGCGCGCGGCGCGACGCCGCCTGGACCCAGCGCCCCGCGCCCACCACATCCGAACGCTGCAGGGCGAGCCGCGCCCGCATCAGGCACAGAGCCGCCAGCACGCGCGGCGTGGCGCCCTCAGCCGCAGCCGCCTGGCGCAGAGCCGCCACCTCGCCCTGAGCCGCGATCAGCACCGGCCCGTAAACCTCCGGCGCGGCGGCATCCGCGCCAGCCGTGGCCGCCGCATTTTGAACGCCACCAGCCTGCCTCAAGCCCAGGGCGCGGTCGCACAAAAGCACGATCACCGAGGCGTCCAGCCGCCCCGCAGTGAGGCTCGAAGCCGCCGCTTCCAGCCCTTCGGCGGGTACGCCAACCCAGCTCAAGTCGCGGGCCGCATCCTGCGCTGTGTTGGGATTCGCTGCTGCGTTCTCTGCCGCGTTGGGCCGCGTCGGGGCGTTGCGAGCCAGGCGGGAGGAGCGAGCCAGAGCCGCGAAGTTGCGCGACAGCAAGGCTCCATCGGCCCGGTTGGTGTCGATGGAAAACGGCGTGAAGACGGCCCAGCCGCGCCCGTAAGGAGCGATGGCAGCCGCGTACAAAGGCCGGGGATTGCTGGCCGCCAGGTCCGTGACGCGCAGCAGAGGCACCGCCGAGGGGCTCTGCGCCACCAGATGATCGCCCGCGCGCAAGCGGTAGAAAACCAGCCGCACGCCCGCCGAAAGCACTTTGGAATTCTCGGAAGCCGCGCCGCCCGCCGTGCGCCCATCATTCCACAGCAGCGGATGCGAAGTGTAAGGCAAGGCCGCCAGAGCGCGCCCGAGCAGCTGGCCGCCCTGACGGGCCGTGCCCTCGCGCGCCTGAACCGTGGTGTAGCCAAAGAGCCGGGCGGCGTCGGTGTGCAGGAAGACCACGCCGCCGCCGCGCACCCAGTCGCGCAGGTTGCTGATGCCGCGCTCGCCCAGCGCGGCCTGCTCGACATCCAGCGAAACCGCGTCCGCCTGCTCCAGATTGGCCCGCGAAAGCGCAGCCGCCTGGCCCGCTCCGATGGAAAGCACAGCCGCGCCCGCCGCGTCGGTGCCGCTGCCGGCGACTGCGAGAGGCGCGTTCTGAGCGGGCGCACCCGGCGCGCCCGCGTTGATCAGGCCAGCCCAGCTCAGGGCCAGCGCGCCCGCCCGCCACGCAGCGCGGCTTCGGGCGGCGCGGCTTCGGGCGAGGCGTTGCGCGGCGCGTTGCGCAGCGGGAACTTGATTTTTCTCGTGGAAGCTCATGGTGTCTTTTCCGTTCTACGCGGCGGGCTTCAAGTACTTGCGGGCCGCTGCGGTTGGTTTCCGGCAGGCAGAATATCCAGGAGGCAGCCCCGCTGCGCCAAATCTTCAACTTCGCCTTCGCGGTTTTTGAGGGCCGCGCGTGCGACTTCGACGCCCGCAAGTACTTGAGGTGCCGCGCGGCACTTCAAGGCCGCTCAAGGCCGCTCAAGCACTGGCTCCGGTTCAGGACGCCGCGCTCCAGTCGAAGATTTTCTCCTGGGTTGCGGGCGGCGCGGCGGGTTTCAAGGTTCAGGACGCCGCGTTCCAGTCGAAGACCAGCAGGCGGCGCGCGGCCACGAAGAGGTGCGCGCGCGTCGCGGTGGCGGCCTGCGCGCGGCCCACGTCCTCGCCCCACTCGAAGCGCGACAGCCGCCGCCCGTCCTGGGCGTCGCGGCGCTCGACGGCGTGCGGCGTGACGATGACGAGGCTCGCCTCCCGCGCCGAGGGATCGCGCAGCAGAGCCAGGGGAGCTTCGCCCGCGCCCGTGCTCCACACCGCGCGGCCACTGCGCGCTTCGAGCGCCCGCACCGCGCCATCGTCGCCCGCCACCAGCAGCAGAGGCCCGCGCGCCGCCACCATCCACAGCAAAGGCGCCCGCACCGAAACCAGCAGCGGCTCCGAGGCCGCAGCCGCCCCAGGCCCGCTCGCGCCGCCGCCTTGGGCACTCGGTGCGCCCACCGCGCCGCCCGCGCCGCCGGGTTCAAAGCCGCTTTCGCCTGCGCCGCCGGGTTCAGCGGGAGCGCCTGGGCTCAGCCAGCGACGCCACGGCCCGCCCGCCCACGAGGAGCCGCCCGCGCCCGCGGCAAGAGGCGCCAGGAACGTCTTCCACTCGCCCGAAGCCGAGCCCTGAGCCGAGCCCGAAGCTGAGCCCGAAGCTGAGCCCGAAGCTGAGCCTTGAGTCGAGCCTTGAGTCGAGCCCTGAGCTGAAGGCGGCGCGGCGGGAGAGTCGGGCGTGGAGGCGGGCGAGCGGCCTGTGTTGGCGTCCAGGGCGCTGACGGCTCCGGCGTCGTCGGCGCAGAAGAGGCGCATCCGGCCATCGACGGCGCGCGCCAGGGGCGGCTTGAGCTGAGCCGCGAAGATGCGCTCGTCGCGCGGGTAGCGCCAGGCGACCTTGCCGTCGCGCGCATCCAGAGCCGCCAGCCCGCCGCGCCGCGCCCCGCCCGCCAGCAGAGGCACCAAGATCAGCGTGCGCCCGCCGCTCACGCGCGCCACGCTCAGCCCATCGCCGCACGGAGCGCCCAGCCTGGCGCTCCACAGCAGCCCGCCGTCGCTCAGCCGCAGCGCCCGCACCAGGCCGCCGTCGTCGCCCACCGCCACCGCTTCGGGCGCGGACGCAGCTGCAGCACGCGCCTGAGTTGCGCTCGCGGCAGTTGCGCTCGCGGCAGTTGCGCCTGGCGAAGGCTGGGGAGCAGGGGTCGGGGCGGCGGAAGTACTTGCAGCGGCGAACAGAGCGGGGCGGCCCGAGATGGCGCGGCCCTGGCTGTCGCTGTGCCACTTGAGGCGTCGTGAGGCGAGGTCGAAGGCGCGCAGCACACCGTCCTCGCCGCCCACGATGGCCAGCCCGCGCGCGACGAGGGGGGCGGCGCGCAGAGGAAAATCGGTGGCGTCCCACAGCTGCCCGCGCCCCTGCTCGTCCAGCACGGCCAGGCGGCCATCGAGCGTGGCGGCTACCACCTGAGAAGACACCTCGGGCGCGGCCTCGGGCATGGCAGCCAGCGCGGTGACATCGAGATCGAGCGCCACGCTGCGCGCCGGAGTCCACTCGGGAACGCGCGGCTCGCGGCCCTTGAGGATGAAGGCGCTCCCGGCCACCACGAAGGCGATCAGCAGCAGAACCGAGGACAGCGAGCGGCGGCGCCGAGCCAGCGAGCGCCGAGCCAGCGAGCGCGCGTCGTAGACGCCGTGAGGGTCCAGCGCCCGCGCCGTGCGCGGAGCACGCCGCACCAGACGCGCGCTCTTCTCGCCCGCGCCAGCGCCCTGCGCGGGGTCGGCGCCCGTTGTCGCCGCAGGGTTGTCGTCGCTCACATCGCTCCTTCGCGCCAGCACGCTCAGGCCCGGCTCGCCCGTACTTGCAAGTACTTGCGGGCCCCGCCTCGTGCTCAGGCGCGCGTAGTGTGGCAGCAAGCCGCGCCCCCAGGCCACTCAAAGCGCGGCTCAGCAGCGAAACCGCGCCCGCAAGCCCACGAACCGCAGGCGTTGCCTCCGTAGAAACAAGTTCCTCTGGCCCCGCCCCTGTCACTCCGCCTGCAAGCCGCTTCAGGAAGCCCAACCCGCGCGGCAAGACCTCGCCGCCAACATCGGCTGCACTGGCAGGACACTTACTCCGCCTCGAAGGGGAGCTGAAGCGTTTCGTCAGGCAGCATCCGGCGCAGCGCGGGCCGCGAGCGCGCGCTCGCTTCAGGCTGAGGCGTGCTCCGGCTGAGCGCGGCAGGTGAAGTGGATTGTTGGGGCTCAGGCGGCTGCGGGGCCTGGAGTACTTCGGCTGAGTTGAGGGGGCGCGCGGCAGCGTCCAGCTCCTCCCACAGGCGCAGCAGCAGGGCGGCGCGGCCCAGCGAGTGCGCGCGCCGGGCTGAGCTCGCCTCGTCTGCGGCGGCCTCGGCGGAGCGTGCGGGCAGGCGCGCTTGCAGCAGGGCGTTGAGGAACAAGCGCACGTCTTCGGAGAGGCCGGCGGCTTCGGCGTTGGAGATCGAAGGGGCCAGAGCCGGAGCGATCCAGGAGCGCGTGGCCTCGCGCGGAGCGTGCAGGCGCAGCTCGCGCCCGCCCTCGCAGACCAGGAAGCGCCCCTGCGTGCCCACGACTTCGAGGCGAGGCAAGGGGGCGTTCCAGTCGTCGGCTGAGCTGAGCAGCAAGGAGGCCCCGACGCCGTTGGCGAACTCGACCAGGGCCACGCTCGAACCACCGCTCTCGTGCGCGTGCAGCCGCGAAACCAGGCGCTCCAGCTGAGGCTCCTCCTCGCGCGCGGCCTCGGGGCAGGCGAACTCCAGCAGCACGTCCAGCGCCGAGGCCAGCGCAGCCACCTCGCCCTCGAACAAACGCGCTTCAGCCGAAGCGTTGGGGTTTTGGGACGCCAGGGGCAGCGGCGTGGGCCAGCGCAGGCTGAGCGCGCGCACCAGGCCGATTTCGCCACGGTCCAGCATCCTGCGGGCGGCGCGGTGAGCCAGGGCTCGGCTCAGCGGGCGCGCGCACCACACGGCCCGGTGCGCGTGCAGCGCCGACAGCTCGCGCGCCCGCTGCGAGGACAAGGCCGGCGGCCCCGCCAGCCACAGCCAGGCCGCCGCCTGCTGCAAGCGCCGCGCGGAAAAAGCCACCAGAATCTCGTCCGAGCGCGAAGGCGGCAGCGCCAGGAAGATCGCGTCCAGCTCGCCCGCAGCCGAAGCCAACGCGGGGGCGGAGTGCTCGGCCAGCAGACGCTTCCAGTCGGTGTAGAGCGCGGGCACGCGGGCCGCCTCGCCCACGCGCCTGAGCCGAACCGGGTCCGCGTCGCACAGCGCCGCCACCTCGACGCGAAAGGGCGCAGCGAAGTCAATATCCACGTTGGGCGAGGGGCGGCGCAGCCACCAGGCGCCGTCGTCGGGAGCCGCCAGGATGTCGGGGCCCGACAGCGCGGGCAGCAGCAGGTGCTCGCACAAAGCCCCGGCCCCGATGATGCCCACCCGCAACCGCACCGGCTCGCCTCGCTTCATCAGTCCACTTCGCAGCCTAAGCCCAACCGAGCACCCTCAACCCACGCGCAAAGTGTAGCAACGGCTCGCGCTGCCATCGCCCGCGATCGGCTCAAGCGCCCGGCGGCTCAGCTCGCGGCGACAATTCGGCCCTGCAAGTACTTGCAGGCCCCAGCGTGAAGAGGTTCGAGAACGCGGCCAGAGGTTTATAATAGTGGCGGAACAAGCCTTCGCAAATCGGCGCGTGTTGAAGCTGCGCTCAGCTCAAGCTGCGCACAGCTCAAGCTGCGGGCGGGGGCGAGGAGATTTATGGCCAGAACACTTCTCACAGCGGCGGCTGCCCTTGCTTTGTGCGTGCTCTCCAGCGGCTGCGGACGCCGCTCCGCCGCGCCCGACGAGCCCGCGACTGTGGTTGCCTCGGCTCAAGCGCCCGAGGCCGCGCCCAACACTTCGAGTGAGCCTTCGCCGCAAGCGCCGCCCAAAGATGAGACGGCTCGCATCCGCCGCGCCATCCGCGACTTCATCGCCGAAAAGTATCCCAGCAGCGAGGTCGAGGGCGTGTGGATGCTGAACCCGCGCGGCAACTACTGCTTCGCCGGAGCCGACACCGTGATCAACTCGCGCCACCGCACAATCGACGTGCTGGTGCGCCAGTTTGTGCGCGAGGACGGCTCCGAATACTGGCGAGGCGAAGGCCCCGAGCTCGAAACCAGGCGCCTGCTGCAGCCCGACTCCGGCGCGCTGAGCCCGAGCAGCGACAACTAACTCCCGTGCGATACCGAGCTGCGAGTACTTGCAGGCTCGAACCCGCTCAGCCTCCGTGACGCCGCGCCCTTCGCGCGGGCGCGGCGCACCGAGGAAACGGGCCACAGCTGGCTCCAGCACAGCAGGCAAGCGCCCTTCCAGCTGGGCCGCAGCACGCCGCTCTCGCGATCCAGAACCAGCAGGCCAAGCTCCTGCTGCTGCGCGAGATCCTCCGCCATCACACGCGCCAGGTAGTCAACTCCCGCCTCAAGTTCGGGCGGCAGAGCCGGGTAGCCGGACGCCGCAGCGATGCAAATATGCCGGTGCATCTGCAGCAGCGAGCGCGCATCCCCAGCTTCGGGAAGAGCGGTTTCAATCACTGGCGCGCCCTCCGCCGAGTTGCTCATCAGCGTTGAGTTCGAGGTGCGGACGATGCGCCCGTTGCCAAAGCCCGTGAGGAACTCAACCGCAACCGCTCTGAGGCGAGGCAGCGCCACGTCCGCGCCGCGCAAGGCCATCACGGTGGCTCGCTCCTGCGTGGAGCCGTTGAGCATCAGGACGTAACAAGCCGCGACATCCGATCTGCGCCCCGACAGCATCCGTAGGCTGAGGTTCGCGCTGACAAAAGCCGCCATTACCGAAGCCCAGCATGACGCCACGACACGCATCGGCGTCAGGTTCGCGCTGACAAAAGCCGCCATTACCTCACGCGGCACGTAGCGCGGCTGCCGCACGCATGAGCTGATCTCGAACCCTTCCTCTTGCAGCGCCCGCACGTCCACGCCCAGGTGAGTCCTGATTGCTGGAGAAAGCTCTTCAAACGAAGCCGCCTCCAGCGCAGGCCGCGCTGGAACCTTGTGGCTTAGATAGACAAACCCAGGCCCCAAAATATAGTTGGCTGTCAGCACCAGCGCCCATAACAGCGCCCCTAACGCGGCAATTATGACGGCCAAGTACAAGAGCGTCGCCACGAGCAACATAAATATCATCTTCAACGCCTCCCTTCCAAACACTTGATTATTCCCCGGCGCGAGCCGGATGAACCCGCAAGTACTTGGGACTCCGAACACGGCTGGCTCCTCGGCGTCTGGCGCGAAAATTCAGGGAGGCGTCGCCGGCTCGCGTTGGCTGCGAATTGGCGACGCTTCCGGCTTCGAGATTCGAGATCGAAACGAGCGAGATTATGAAGACCATGAACACCACATTCACCCCAACACAGCACAGCTCAGCCCAACTGAACGCGCGGCGCATGGGGCTGGCTTTAGCTCTGGGCGCGGCGCTGGCGATGCCGGGCACGGGCGCTTACGCTCAGGGCATCGGCGTGCAGCTCAACGGAGCGCCGGTGAGGTTTTCCGAAGCGGCTCCGCTCAACAGCGGCGGCAGCGTGCTGGTTCCCATGCGCGGCGTTTTTGAAGCGATGCACGCCAGCGTGCGCTTCGTGGCCTCGACGAACACCATCATCGCCAACCGTGGCGGGCGCGAGATTCAGATTTCTCTGGGGGCTTCGAGCGCCTTCGTGAACGGCGCGCCGGTCGCGCTGTCGCAGCCCGCGCGCTCGATTGGCGGGCGCACCTTCGTGCCGCTGCGCTTCGTGGCCGACGCCCTGGGCGCGCGCGTGGCCTGGAACGCCGCGACCAGCACCGTCCAGATCGAGGACCCCACGCTCGAAGGCGGCGCGGGCGAGGGCAGCGCAGCTCAGCCCTCGCCCCCGGCCAGCAACGCCCCCAGCGTGACCCTGGAGCGCGTGGATTTGAACGAGCCGGCGCGCCTCGTGGTGCGCGAAAACGGCGCGCTGCGCTCGTATGAAATGGCCGCCAACGCTGAAGCCTTTCGTCAGGTCGGCAACGGCGGGGCCTTCGGGCCGCTGGCTCCGGTTGAGCTGAGCGACCTCAAGCCCGGCGAGGACGTGAAGATCACCCAGGCCAACGGCTTGGTGACGCAGGTCGTGGCCCAGCGCAGCGTGCGCGGCGCTCATGTGCAGTCTGTCAACGGCAACCAGATCGTGCTTGAGGACGGCACCGCGCTCACCGTCTCGAACCGCGTGCGCTTCTTCGATGCCGAGGGCCGCGAGGCGACGATCCCGGCGAACCTGGCTCCGGGCACCCCCATCGCGCTGTATGTGCGCCCGCAGAGCGGCGTGGTGTACGCCGTCTCAGCCGCGCGCGGCGATGTGGCCGCTGCAAGTACTTCCACCGGAACCGGTGCTGGAACCGCGTTGGGCAACGGCAACACACAGTTTGGAAACGGCAGCCAGGGCAACACGCAGTTCGGCAACGGCGGGGCTGGAACCGGCGTGGTGGGCGGCAAGGGCGCGCGCATCACGTTGGTGCAGCACAACGCGCAGAGGCCGCTGGCGAGCGGGGCTCAGCTCAATGTCGAGGTGCGGGGCACGGCGGGCGCGCGCGGCAGCTTCGACATCTCGCCGCGGCTGCGCGGGCTTCCGCTGCGCGAGAATCAGCCCGGCGTTTACAGCGGGACTTACGTGGTCAAGGCCGGCGACGACGTGCTCAACTCGTTCGTGACGGCTCACCTCTCGACCGCAGCGGGCGCGGCGACAGCCGCCAACGCCGCGCTCGAAGACGTGGCCCAGAGCCGCGACCCGCTGACCATCGACACCATCCCGCCGCGCATCATCGACTTGCAGCCGCACAACGGCTCGGTCGTTACGGACGCGCGCCCGACGATCACGGCAGCCGTGGAGGACGTGGGCGGCAGCGGCCTGGCCTCGGCGAAGATGACCGTCACGGACGCGCGCGGCCAGACCTTCGACGTGCCCATGACCGTCATCCCGCCCTCGCGCGCCCAGGCCATCATCGACCGCCCGCTCACGGGCCGCGTCACGCTGCGCTTCACCATCACCGATGCCGCCGGCAACTCGCGCGAGACCAGCGCGGCTATCACCATCCAGCCGCGCGCCGGAGCCATCGCCTCGGTTGTGCACGACGCCACCCGCCCGCTGCGCGACGGCTCGACCCTCACCGTTGATATGCAGGCTCCTCAAGGGGGCCGCGCCTCCTTCGACCTGGTTGATGACAAGGGCCAGGTCGTGGCCGCGCGCGTGCCGATGACCGAGGTCAACCCAGGGCGCTACCGTGGCACCCAGACGCTGCAGCAGATTCCCGACGCCCAGAAGCTGCGCGTGCGCGCCCGCTTCGACGACGGCGCGGGCGCCATCGACACCGTCGAAGCCACCAACGACGTGCCTCTGGCGCGCGACGCCCGCACCTTCAGCATCACTTCTCCGACCGCCAACGATGCGGCGGCGGCCAACCTGAGCGTGCGCGGCAAGGGCACGCCGGGCGCCCTGGTCGATGTCACGGTGACGGGCAAGGGGACGCGCACGCTGTTCGGGCTGGGCTACCAGGCTTATGAGCAAGTACTTGACACCAAACAGGTGCAGGTCGATGCCGCGGGCAACTGGCTCGCCGGGCCGATCGCGCTCAGCGTACCACGCAGCGTCAAGGGCGCAACTTATGAAGTCAGCGCGCAGCAAACCGACGCGGGCAACATCAAGTCGCAGCCGCAAACCGTGACGATTGGCGCGGCGCAGTAGCAAGTACTTGCAGCCGATCAAAACGCCGTGACGAGCCATCGTCACGGCGTTTGCGTTTCACGAACCTGAGCGTGCGGCGTGTGATGCTTGTGGCGCAGCCGGTGCGCCTTCGCCCTGGCGAGCGTGGGCATCAGCAAGAGTGACAGCAGCACGACCTGAGCCGACGAAACCAGCAGATCCATCACGTCGGTGCCCGAGATCACGGTGAGCACGAAGACCGCCAGCACGCCCAGCCCAAGGCCAATGGGCACAGCGGCCCACAGCGGCAGCAGGTCGGGCGTGGAGACGAAGGCGAAGTTGCGCGCCACCAGGCCCACCGCCGCCAACGGCAGCAGCATCCCGAGCGCCGGCAGAAGCCTGCCCACGGCTCGCTCTTTCATAAAAACAGTGTTTCCGGTTCAGGCACTCGGCTAACCAGGCGGCTGCAAGTACTTGAGGGGTGTGCACAAAGTTTCAGCCCCACACGGCCATCATGTGGGAGATGTTGGCTGGGGGCAGGTTCCAGACGCGGTTGAGGATCATGGCCACCTGCGCCAGCACGACGCAG
>JAABUK010009543.1_pt1 | contig 13225 bp, 9 predicted proteins | sample 5559141 | NCBI WGS metagenome assembly JAABUK01 (sample SAMN10711869, study PRJNA513367) | rock metagenome | isolation source: Antarctica rocks | place: Antarctica: Victoria Land, Pudding Butte nord | collected 2016-01-03
GGGGTCGCCCTGTCTGGCAAGGGCGACATCGACGGGGCCGTCGCCGAGTACCGCACCGCCATCCGCATCCAGCCCGACCTCGCCAATGCGCACCACAACCTCGGGAACGCCCTGTCTGGCAAGGGCGACCACGACGGGGCCGTCGCCGAGTACCGCACCGCCATCCGCATCCAGCCCGACGACGCCGAGGCGCACTCCAACCTCGGGAACGCCCTGTCCGGCAAGGGCGACATCGACGGGGCCGTCGCCGAGCATCGCACCGCCATCCGCATCCAGCCCGATTACGCCGAGGCGCACTGCAATCTGGGATTCATCTTGAGAGACAAGGGGCTTTTCGCCGAAGCCTTGAGCTGCCTCGAGCGAGGCCACGAGCTGGGGTCCAGGAGGGCCGACTGGCGATATCCATCGGCCCAATGGGTCCGCGACTGCCGGCGGCTCGTCGAGCTGGACGCCAGGCTCGCGGCGATCCTCAAAGGAGAGGCCACGCCCAGGGACGCCGAAGAACGGCTGGCCCTGGCGATTCTCTGCCATGACAAGAAGCTCCCGGTGGCCTCGGCCCGGTTCCACGACGAGGCGCTTGCCGACCGGCCCGATCTGGCCGACGACCTGGCGAAGGGCCACCGCTACAACGCCGCCTGCGTCGCGGCCCTGGCCGGAGCAGGCCGGGGGAAGGACGATCCGCCGCCCGATGGGGCGGCGCGGGCCGGTTGGCGGGGGAAGGCCCTCGCCTGGCTCCGGGCCGACCTGGCGGCCTGGGACAAGTCGCTCGCGAGCGGACCACCCCAGGCCCGCCCGAAGATCGCCCGAACTCTCGCCCACTGGAAGGCCGACGCCGACCTCGCCGGGATCCGCGACGATGAGGCATTGGCCGGGTTGCCCGAAGCGGAACGGGAGGCGTTCCGGTCGCTCTGGGCGGACGTGGAAGCCCTCCGGGTCAAGGCGGCCGGGGGGAAGTGAGGCGGGGCGGGAGGGCCGATCTGCCGGCGGGATCGGGGAGATATGCGGATGGGGCGGGGCCGATCGCGGGCCGAGGTCGCGTTGCCAGGGTTGCTCTCGGCGTGTTACCGTCGACGGACCCGGGACGGGGCGGGGTCGCAGGACGCCCGGGCCCCGACTCTCCCCACCCACGACGCAACCCCCGAGACCTCGACGATGACCCGCGACCTCCGACCGAAGCTCCTGGCCTTGCCCCTGGCGGCGGGCGTCCTGGCGACCTGGGTGACCGGCCCCACGCCCTGCCTCGCCGACTCGCCCAGGCCGCCCACCGCCGTCCGGACCGGGCAGGAGGCGCTGGGCGACTGGACCACCGACGCGCCCGGCGTCCGCCGCAAGCTCACCGTCGCCGACCTCGCCCCGCCGTATGACACCCCCTCGTCCAACAACCAGCCCAAGGTCGTCAAGCGCCCCGAAGGCGCCTGGCCCAAGGCGCCCGAGGGGTTCAAGGTCGAGGAGTTCGCCACCGGCCTGACTAACCCCCGGGTCATCATGACCGCCCCCAACGGCGACGTCTTCGTCGCCGAGAGCATGGCCGACCGGGTCAAGGTCCTCCGCGACTCCGACGGCGACGGCAAGCCCGAAGTGACCGAGGTCTTCGCCGACAAGCTCGGCAAGCCGTTCGGGATCGCGTTCTATCCCCCGGGGCCGAACCCGACCCATGTCTACGTCGCCAACACCGACTCGGTCGTCCGGTTCCCGTACAAGGTCGGCGACACGAAGGCGACCGGCCCGGCCGAGACGATCGTGGCGCAGCTCCCCGGCTTCGCCCGGCTCACGGGCGGCGGCCACTGGACCCGCGACGTCGCCTTCTCGCCCGACGGCAAGCGGATGTACGTCTCGGTCGGATCCAAGTCCAACGTCGACGACAACGACGCCGAGAGGCGCCGGGCGGATATCCTCGCCTTCACCCCCGAGGGGAAGGACGAGAAGGTCTACGCCTCGGGGATCCGGAACCCCGTCGGCCTGGCGATCCAGCCGGGGACCGGCACGGTCTGGACCTCGGTCAACGAGCGCGACGGCCTGGGCGACCACCTGGTCCCCGACTACATCACCCACGTCGAGGAGGGCGGCTTCTACGGCTGGCCCTGGTTCTACATCGGCAGCCATCAGGATCCCCGGCACAAGGATAAGCATCCGGAACTGAAGGAGAAGGTGATCGTCCCCGACGTCATCCTCCAGTCGCATTCGGCGTCGCTCGACCTGGCGTTCTACACCGGCGACCAGTTCCCCGAGGAGTACAAGGGCGACCTGTTCGCCGCCGAGCACGGGTCGTGGAACCGGGCCCGACGGACCGGGTACAAGGTGGTCCGGGTCCCGCTCAAGGACGGCAAGGCGACCGGCGAATACGAGGACTTCCTCGTCGGCTTCGTCACGCCCGACGGCAACGTCTGGGGCCGGCCGGTCGGCGTGGCCGTCGCCCGGGACGGCTCGCTCCTGGTCACCGACGACGCCTCGGGGACGATCTGGCGGGTCTCGGCCAAGAAGGAGAAGGTCGTCGCCCGATGAAAACCCGGCGCGGATTCACCCTGATCGAGCTGCTGGTCGTGATCGCGATCGTGGGGATCCTGATCGCGCTGCTCCTGCCCGCCGTCCAGGCCGCCCGCGAGGCGGCCCGGCGGTCGGAGTGCGCCAACAACCTCAAGCAGATCGGCGTGGCCCTGCACAACTATCACGCCTCGACGGGCGGCTTCCCGGTCGGGTTCCTCTACCCGACCGGCGCCGTCCCGGCCGAGACCTCGCCCCAGCAATACCGGTGGTCGCCGCTGGCGCAGATGGCCCCGTTCCTGGAACAATCGGCGCTGGCCAACTCCCTGAACTTCGACTTCGCGCTCGGGACCCGGCCGACCTCGGCCGCCTCGGCATTCTGGCCGCCGTACCCGGCCAACACGACGGCGATGGCCGTGACCGTCGCCCTGTTCGCCTGCCCGAGCGACGGCGCCCCGGCGCCGGTCGCCGGGTCCGGCCCGACCAACTACGCCTTCTGCGCCGGCTCGGGCACCAACGGCGGCCAGGCCGCCGGCGCCGACGGGATGTTCCTCCTCGGCCCCAGCCTCTCGATGGCCGACCTCCTCGACGGGTCGAGCCAGACCGTGGCCGCCTCCGAGCACCTCCTCGGGATCGCCGGCCCGTCGTACACCCAGACCGCGCCCGCCCCCATCCCCAGGCCCCAGGCCCGGGCCATGGCGCACGTCGCCGCACCCCCGCTGACCGACGCCTCGTGCGACTCGGCCGCGAAGGGATGGCTGCTCAACAAGGGAGCGGCCTGGTTCGATGGCAACTATCTGAACACCCTTTACAATCATTACCTGGCCCCGAACTCGCCCCGGCCCGACTGCATCACCTACCACGACCCCGGCTGGAAGGCCCCCAGGAGCCGCCACCCCGGCGGCGTCCTGGCCCTGTTCGCCGACGGCCACGCCGCCTTCGTCAAGGACGCCGTCGCCCCCGCCGTCTGGCGGGCCATCGCCACCCGGGCCGGCGGCGAGCCGGTCCCGGCCGACTCCCTCTGAACGCCCCCGGCGGCCCCGACGATGCCCCGCGTGCCGATCTCCGACCTCGACGACCCCCGGATCGCCCCCTATCGCCACCTCAAGGCGACCAACGCGACCCGGGGCGGAAGCCGGTTCGTCGTCGAGGGCGAGACGCTGGTCGACCGCCTCCTCGCCAGCCGGTTCCCGGTCGAGTCGGTCCTGACGACCGCCCGGTTCGAGCCCCGTTTTGCATCCAAGATCCCTGATGACATCCCCCTGTTCGTGGTCCCGGACGATCAAATCGGCGAACTCGTCAGCTTCCCCTTCCACCGGGGGATCCTCGCCTGCGGCCGACGCCGGGATTGGCCCGGCCTCGCCTCGACCCTGGCCGCCCCGGCCGGGCGGACGACGCTCGTCATCTGCCCGATGCTCGACAAGCCCGACAACCTGGGTGCGATCCTCCGGGTCGGCGACGCCTTCGGAGTCGACGCCGTCCTCGTCGGCGACCGATCCCCCGACCCCCTCTCCCGGCGCGTCATCCGGGTCTCGATGGGCTCCGCGCTCCGGTTGCCGGTGTACACCCCAACGGACCTGACCGAGACCGTCGACCGGCTCCGCGCCGATCACGCGATCGAGATCATCGCCGCCGTCGCCCACCCCGACGCCGAGCCCCTGGACCTCGCCCCTCGCCCCGATCGCCTGGCGCTCCTGCTCGGGAGCGAGGCGTTCGGCCTCGACACCGCCTGGCTCGCCCGCGCCGACCGCAAGGTGACCATCCCGATGCGCCCCGGCGTCGACTCGCTCAACGTGGCCGTTGCCGCCGGGATCCTCCTCCACCACTTCGCCCGGCCGGGCCCGGCCTGAACCCACTCCGGAGAAATTACGAAACGAAGCCAACTCGCCCGTTCTGGTTTCAATGAAACCACTTGCGACCAATGCTTCCGTCATGCCCACCGAGAAAAGGTCCCGTCTGACTCCCTCTCCTCGTGGGGAGGGTTGGGGTGGGGGGTAGCGTCGCATCACCGGGAACCTTGATGACCCGCCCTCGGGGTCGCATCGATGCGTGAGCCGGTCTTCTCTGGGAGAATCCATCCGTCCGATCCCCTCATCCCGGGAGGTCCCGACCGTCATGCCCCGATCCGACGCCGACCGCGACCTCCTGTTCGGCCTGCTCGCGTTGCAGACCGGCCTGATCGACCAGGGGGCGCTGTTCACCGCCTTCAACGCCTGGTCCCGCGACAGGTCCCGGCCGATGGCCGACCTCCTCGCCGACCGGGGCGACCTGTCCCCCTCCCGCCGGGCCCTGATTGAGGGGATCGTCGCCGAGCACCTCGCCCTCCACGGCGGCGACCCCGGGATGAGCCTGGCCGCCCTCCGGGTCGGCCCCTCCACCCGCGAGGAGCTGGCCCGGATCGGCGACACCGACCTCGACGCCTCCATCGCCAACGTCGCCCCGGCCGACGACCCGTACCGGACGGCCGAACCCGCCTTCGGCGACGCGACCTCATCGGGCCGGCGATTCCGGGTCCTCCGGCCCCACGCCCGGGGCGGCCTCGGCTTCGTCTCGGTGGCGCTGGATGCCGAGTTAAACCGCGAGGTGGCCCTCAAGCAGATCCTCGACCAGCACGCCGACAACCTGAATTACCGCTCCAAGTTCCTGATCGAGGCCGAGATCACCGGCGGGCTGGAACACCCCGGGATCGTCCCCGTCTACGGCCTGGGCACCTATGAGGATGGCCGCCCCTACTACGCCATGCGGTTCATCCGCGGCGACAGCCTCAAGGAGGCCATCGCCGCCTTCCACGCCGACCCCGCCCACAAGTCCGACCCCGGCGCCCGGTCGCTGGCCCTGCGCAAACTCCTCCGGCGGTTCGTCGACGTGTGCAATGCCATCGAGTACGCCCACAGCCGGGGCGTCCTGCACCGCGACATCAAGCCGGGCAACGTGATGGTCGGCAACCACGGCGAGACCCTGGTGGTCGACTGGGGCCTGGCCAAGCCGCTGGGCCGGTCCGAGCCGGGCTCGGGCGAGCGGAGCCTGGTCCCCTCCACCTCAAGCGGCTCGACCGAGACGGTGCCCGGCTCGGCGGTCGGCACGCCGGCCTACATGAGCCCGGAGCAGGCGGCCGGCGACCTCGACCGCTACGGCCCCCGCTCGGATGTCTACAGCCTGGGGGCGACCCTCTATTCCTTGCTAACCGGCAGGCCGCCGTTCGGGGGCGACGACGTCGGGGCCATCCTCCGCGACGTCCAGGCCGGTCGGTTCCCGCCCCCCCGCGCGGCGGACCCGACGGTCGACCCGGCCCTGGAATCCGTCTGCCTCAAGGCGATGGCGGCGAATCCCGACGACCGCTATCCCGCCGCCCGGGCCCTGGCCGACGACGTCGAGCGGTGGGCGGCCGACGAGCCGGTGACCGCCTATCGCGAGCCATTCGCCCTCCGGGCCCGGCGCTGGGCTCGGCGGAACCGGACGGCGGTCACGTCCGGCTCGGTGGCCCTGCTGATGGCGCTGGTGGGGCTGGGCGTCGTCCTGGCCGTCCAGTCGCAGGCCAACCGCGACCTGAACGCCAAGAATGCCGACCTGAGATCCGCCAACGACCGCGTCCAGGCTCGGTTCGACCTGGCGCAGGAGGCGATCCATACCTTCCAGACGACCGTGAACGAGGACCTGATCCTCAAGGACGAGCGGTTCCACGACCTGCGCGACAGGCTGCTCCGCTCGGCCGCCGAGTTCTACGGCAAGCTCGGCGCCCTGCTCGAAGGCCAGACCGATCGCCGATCCCGCCTGGCCCTGGCCAGGGCCTACCGGGATCTCGGCGAACTGACCGAGGAGATAGGCGTGAAGGCCGAGGCGCTGGCGGTCCACCTCAAGGAGCTGTCGGTGCGCCGCGAGTTGGCCCGCGATCGTGACCCCGGCGACGTCCTCGAACTGGCCAGGGCCCTGCTGTCCGTCGGCGAGCTGGCCGACGAGACCGGCGACCGCGGCGGGGCCCTGTCGGCCTACCGGGAGGCGGGCGTGCTGACCGAGGGCACGAGATGGCCGCCCGCCCTCGAAGACGACGCGAATTCCACACTGGCGACCAGCCACAACGACATCGGCCTGCTGTCCAACCGGACCGGCGATCCGGCCAAGGCTCTGGAGTCGTACGGCCAGGCGTTGGCGATCCGCCGGAAGCGGCCGAGGCCAACCCGACGGTCGTCTCGGATCAGCGCGACCTGCTCAAGAGCCTGGAGGCCGTCGGGATCGTGTCCTCTAATTTGGGGCGGTCGGCCGAGGCGGTCGTGTGCCACCGGGAGGCCGTCGCGACCGGGGGCCGATTGCCCCGCGATCCGATCACGCTCTACGATCTGGCCTGCTGCCAATCGCTGCTGGCCGGGGCGGCCTTGATGCCCGGATCCGGGTTATCGGCGGACGAGGCGCGGCCCGAGGGCGACCGGGCCATGATGATGCTCCGGCGGGCCGTGGCGGCCGGATACCGCAACCTCCGACAGATGCGAGGCGACAAGGACCTCGATCCGATCCGCTCTCGGCCTGATTTTCAGATGCTCATGTTGGACGTGGCCTTCCCGGACCGGCCCTTCGCTCCCTGATCCGGCCCGGACGATTCCCGGCGCTCGGCGCAGATGACCCGATATTCCGGCGCGCGACGACCTGAATATATCCCAGGGCCGCGCCCTCCTCGCCGACGGTCCGCCCTCCCCAGGGGGGGTTGGGTTCGTCCTGGGCAGGAGGGCGTCCCGGATCGGGTTCGTCCTGGCGGGCGGGCGGGCCGGGCCGTTGGGTTCGTTTTGGAGATGAGGGGAGGTCGCCTGGGTTCGTCCCGGCGGTCGGGCCGGGGAGGTCTCTTGGGTTCGTCCTGGTGGGGGGGGGTGGAGTCCTGGGTTTGTCCTGGCGAGGGGGGCGGTGGGCGTTCCTGGGTTCGTTCTGGACGGGCTACGTGCGGACGGTCCCGGGGAGGTTGGGAGTCAACCCCGGCGCGATGCCCCCTCACCCCAACCCTCTCCCACAAGGGGAGAGAGGGCCAGATATTAGTATATTTCGAAGATGTTTGCAGATAATTACTATGAAAATGTTTATATCAAGGGGGCCGGGTGGCGTGACGAGATGTCCGGCGGTGCGACGTCCCCGAGACTTCTCGGGGTCAACCCCCATCCGTCAGCTTCTGGAGCCAGATGTTGCGGTATTGCACGGGGTTGCCGTGGTCCTGGAGCATGATCGGCCCGGGCGTGCTCGGGTCGCCGCCCATCCCCGAGACCGTGTTGTCGATCGGGATCGCCACGTCTTCGTGGATGGGTACTCCGTTATGCAGCACCGAGATCCGGGCGGGCGCGACCTTCTTGCCGCCCTCGAACTTCGGCGACCGGAAGTCGATGTCGTAGGCCTGCCAGACCGTCGGGGCCTTGCAGGCGTTGACCCTGGGCGTGGCCACCTTGTAGATCCCGCCGCAGTCGTTGTCCTGGCTCTTGAGGCCGTAGCTGTCCAGGATCTGGACCTCGTAGCGCCCCTGGAGGTAGACCCCGCTGTTGCCCCGGCCCTGCCCCTGCTGGCCGGGCTGGTAGGGGACCCGGAACTCGACGTGGAGCTTGAAGTGGCCGTCGAAAGTCTCGGCAGTCCTGATGTCCCCGCCCTTGACCTGCATCGCCCGGCCGTCGACCGGCGCCCAGGTCGCCGGGCCCTGGCCGTTGGCCTTGACCCAGCGCGACAGGTCCTTGCCGTCGAACAGGACGATCGCCCCCGAGGGCGGAGTCAACGACTCGACGTCCACCTTGTCCTCGGGCCGGGCGACCTTCAACTCCCCGATGTCGCCGTACTGCCCCCAGGCCGGGGCCCCGATCGCCAGGCCCATCGCCAGCAGGCCGAACCGCCCGGACATCCGAAATTTCATGGCGTCGAGACTCCTCGTCGGCGACCGGCCGACTCCCCCGACCCGGGATCCCGGGTCGACCTCCGATGGTGCGCGGTCCCCGGCCGGCCGTCAACCATCCCCCGGCAGGCCGGGGGCGCCGTTCCTCGCGATTGCACCGCCGGGCCGCCCCATCGGGGGATCGCGGGCCCCCTTTCCGGTGCGCCCGCCCCGCCGGGCCGGTCGATAAACCCTCCGGATGACGTCCCGGCCGCGCCCCCGCCGGGCCGACCCGGCGGATTCCCGGGGGGGTGATTGCCTGTCAACCGACCCTGGCGATCGTCCGGGGGCGGCGCCCCGACGCCTCCGGGCCCGTCGATCCGCCCGGGTCCGGGGCGGGGTGCATGGCGGTCACAAAATCGAAATAACCGGCGGGGCCCCCCGCGGGACCTAAGTGAAGATCGGGTCAAGCGCCCGTGCTGCCACCGAGGCGTCGCGATCGGCCTCGGGGCCGGCCCGGGGGGCGGAACACGGTTGGCGGGCCCGGGCCCCCGTCGTTACTTTCGTCCCTTCCGGCGAGACGGGGCCGTCCACCATCCGGCGCAGGCCGCCCCAGGATCCGTAGGAGCCGTTTTACGATGCCGTTAACGACCCACATCGACCGCGTCCGGGGCTCCCTTCTCGGGATGGCGATCGGAGACGCGCTGGGGGCCCCGCTCGAAGGGCTCGGGGCGCAACAGATCCGAGCGCACTACCACCTTGTGACCGATTACGTCGATGGGGCCCGGGCCTGGAAGAAGAAGCCGTATCGCTGGCGGCTCCCGGGCCTGTACTCGGACGACACCCAGCAGGCCCTGGCGCTGTGCGACGTCGTCCTGGCCTGCGGCCGGATCGACGTCGACCGCCTGGCGGCGCTCTATCTGGAACTGGCGACGCCCCCGGGCGATTACGCCGGGGCGCATCGGGGGATCGGGCGGAGCTTCCGCCAGGTCCTGGCCGACCTCAGGCGGGGGGTCCCGCCGGATCGGACCGGCCAGGCCTCGGCGGGGATCGGCGCGGCGATGCGGATCGCCCCGATGGGGCTCTACTTCGCCGACGACCCCGACGCGATGCACGAGGCCGTGATGGCCGCCAGCCTGATGACCCACCGCGACATCCGGAGCATCGCCGGGGCCCTGGCCGTCGCCCACGCCGTCCGCCGCCTGGCCGCCGGCGAGGACCGAGAGCCCAGCTTCCTGCTCCGGGTCGCCGGCGACGTCGCCCGGGCCGTGGCCAGGATCGGCGCCGAGTGCCCCGGCCCGGTCGACTCGCTGGAGGCCCACGGCCGGAGCCTCTCGCGGGCCATCGCCCGGGCCGAGACGCTGCTGGACATCCCCCGCGAGCGGGCCCTGGCCGCCCTGGCCGAGGAGGCCAACCTCCACGGGGCCGAGCCGACCTGCCGGCGGGCCACCATGGGGTTCCCCCCCGCCTGCATCCCCGCCTGCCTCTACCTCCTCCTGACCACCGACGGCCTGGAAGAGGCGATCGTCGAGGTGGTCAACCTCGGCGGCGACTCCGATTCCACGGGCGCCATCCTCGGCGCCCTGGCCGGGGCCCACTACGGCGTCGGGGCGATCCCCGACCGGTGGCTCGACGGCCTCCAGAACCGCGACGGGATCGACGCCCGGGCCCATGCCCTGGCCCATCGCTCCGCCCGGGGGATCGACATCCCCGACCTCGTCACCACCGAGCAGGCCCTCAGCGCCCGCGAGGCCGCCTGCCGGAAGGACCTCATGACCCACACTCCCAACAGCGGCGGCGACATGGGCGCCAACCGCAGGTTCTGACCCCGACCGGGCCGGAACGCGACCTTCCCCGGGGGATTCCGACGCGGTAAGATGGAACGGCGGAAGTGCCGCGCGATCGCCCCGGGCGACGCCCGCCCCGCCCCGGGAGGCCCCGCCGTGGCGGACGTGCAGCCGACCTTCGACCGGATCAAGCGGCAGCTCGGCGAGGCCGAGGGCTACCTGATGCTCGACATGCCGGCCAGGGCCCTGGAGATCCTGGGGTCGCGGACCGACTGGGCGACCATGCAGTTCGAGGCCGGCTATCTGACCGGCGAGGCCCTGCGGGCCCTGGGCCGGTTCCGCGACGCCCTCCGGCCCCTGGAAGTCGCCGCCGCGCTCCGCCCTGCCGACGTCGCCACCGCCATCGCCCTGGGGTGGTGCTACAAGCGGACCCACCGCCTCGCCCAGGCGATCGACGCCCTCGACCGCGCCCTCCGGCACATCCCCAAGGCGGCCCTGCCGCTCCACCACCGCGAGGTCGCCCTCCTGCACTACAACCTGTCGTGCTACTGGAGCCTGGCCGGCAACCCGTCGAAGTCGCTCGACGAGCTGGCCGCCGCCCTCGACCTCGACCCCGAGGTCCGCGCCCGGATCGCCGACGAGCCCGACTTCGACCCGATCCGGGGGACCCCCGAGTTCGATCGCCTCACCCTCGGCCCCGCCCCCCTGGCCTGACCCCCCCGCCGGGGGCACGGGATTCGCTCGGATCGGACGGGGCCGCCCGACCCCACGGGCGGCCCCGAGCCCGCACCCGAGAGAGGCCCCACCATGAAGCCCGACGACGCCCTGACCGTGTCGATCGCCCACGACCCCCGCGACATCGAGAAGGCCATCACCGCGGCCCTGACCGAGGTCGCCCTCGACGACTTCCGGGACAAGGTCGTCGCCATCAAGCCCAACGATACCACGGCCAAGGCGTCCGACAAGACGGCCTGCACCCAGGCCGACTCGCTCCGGGCCACCATCCGGTTCGTCAAGAACCTGCATCCCGCGCGGATCGTCGTCTCCGGCGGCGCCGGGGCGATGGAGACCGGGGATGTCTTCCAGGTCCTCGGCCTCGACGAGGTGATCCGATCCGAGGGGGTCGAGTATTTCGACCACAACAAGCCGCCCTTCGTGGCGGTCGACCTCCCGTTCGGCCCCCAGCGCCGGGTGATGGTCAACCCCCGGGTCCTCGAATACGAGAAGCTCGTCTCGCTGGCCCAGCTCAAGGTCCACCGGACGGCCACGGTCACCCTGGCGATCAAGAACATCGCCATGAGCTACCCGGCGGCCGACTACTACGGCCACCCGCGCGTGAGTCAGAAGATCCACCCGCACAACATCCTCAAGGACAAGCAGGCGTTCCTGGTCGGGATGCTGATGCGGTTCCCCATCGACCTGTCGATCGTGGTCGGCCACCCGGCGATGATCGGGACCGGGCCGATCGGCGGCAAGGCGGTCGAGACCGGCCTGGTGATCGCCGGCCGCGACCCGGTGGCCGTCGACTCGGTGGGCGCTTACCTGCTCGGCTTCGAGACGCTGGGCGTGCAGCACCTCCACCAGGCGTACCAGCTCGGCCTGGGGACCCCCTTCATCGACCCCGAGAGGGAGGGCGAGCCGGGCCGCCTGGTGATCAAGGGCATCTCGGTCGAGCAGGCGACGAAGATCTTCCGCAAGGCCGCATACGGGGAGGCATTCTGACATGACTTCGGCACTCCAGCAGGTCGAGCGCGAGCGGATCCGGGGTTACGTCGGGTGGCCCCGGGTCGTGACCCCCGACCTGTCTTACGTCCGGACCTCGATCGTCAACGTGATCTTCTCCGGCGAGGAGGGGGCGGGCGACCGCAACTGGGTCCTGATCGACGCCGGGATGCCCGGCTCCGCGCACTCGATCGCCGCCGCCGCCGCCCGGCGGTTCGGCCCGGGGGCCAGGCCCTCGGCCATCATCCTGACCCACGGCCACTTTGACCACGTCGGCGCCCTGCACGCGCTGGCCGAGATGTGGGACGCGCCGATCTTCGCCCATGACCTGGAGATGCCCTACCTGACGGGCCTCTCGCCCTACGCACCGCCCGACCCGACCGTCGGCGGCGGGATGATGGCGGCGATGTCGTGGATTTTCCCCCGGGGCCCCTCCGACTTCGGCGGCCGGATCCGCCGGCTCCCCGAGGACGGGTCGGTCCCGTTCATGCCCGGTTGGCGGTGGATCCACACGCCCGGCCACACCGCCGGCCATGTCGCGCTGTTCCGCGACTCCGACGCCACCGTGATCGCGGGTGACGCCTTCATCACCACCAAGATGGAATCGGCCCTGGCCGTCCTGGAGCAGCGGGTGGAGATCCACGGCCCGCCTTCTTATTTCACGCCCGACTGGGTGGCCGCCCGCCGGTCGGTGGAGGATCTGGCCAGGCTGGAGCCCAACCTGGCGATTACCGGGCACGGGCTCCCGATGGAGGGCCGCGAACTCAAGGCCGGCCTGCACAACCTGGCCCGCGACTTCGACAAGGTCGCCGTCCCCCACGGCGGCCGATACGCCCGCCACCCGGCCGTCGCCGACGCCACCGGGATCGTCACCGTCCCGCCCGAGCGGGGCGGCGTCCCCCCGGCCCTGATCTTCGGCCTCGGCGCGGGGGCCGCCCTGGGCCTGGCCCTCGGGTCCCTGGCCCGGGGACGTCGACGCCGCTGATCGGGCCCCATCCCGGCCCATTTCGAAATTACGAAACGAAGCCAACTCGCCGCAAATGATGACGGAGCATCGGGTTTGGTGGGGAATGGCGGCCCTCGCAGCGGGGGTCGCCGTTCGCCGCCCGGCCTCGAAGCCCAGCCGACCCGTCACCATCCTTCCCCTCGTCATGCCCCGTCCCTCGCCCGATCCCCTTTCATCTCGCCGTCGCCCTTAGATAATATCGTGACCGGACGCTCTCGCTTATCGGGTCATCTTCCGGGAGGCCCCGACTTGCTGACGTTGTGATCAATGACGGGACAGGTGACAGCAACTCCCGCTCAGTTGAGTGACAGCAACTCCCGCTCAGCAAAAAATCGCTTATATTTGTAACAAACCCAGGTACTCGGAGGCTCCCCGTGGCTCAAAAACCGCCCGCATCGT
>JAABUK010009546.1_pt1 | contig 13223 bp, 16 predicted proteins | sample 5559141 | NCBI WGS metagenome assembly JAABUK01 (sample SAMN10711869, study PRJNA513367) | rock metagenome | isolation source: Antarctica rocks | place: Antarctica: Victoria Land, Pudding Butte nord | collected 2016-01-03
TTATTTGGCCCAAACTACCAACAGCGGGACATTAGGCTCTTTTTCGAACAGAACTCCCACCAGCTTGGTTTTGTTGCACACCACATACACCTGTGCTTTCGAGCCAGGATGTCTGATGAGTCACTACTGGCTCCACACCCTAGACTGTAAGTTACAAAATGAAAAAAAATGAATGCGACCTGTGCATTAACAGCTAAACCCTGTGACATTGCAGAGCTGGCCCTCGTTGCCAGTTTGCCAGAAGCCCTGCAAAGTCAGAGCTGAGCCCTGACTTATTGCAGGGCTTTCCCGTCCCCCGGTCTCTGGTGTTGTGTTTAGCAACCTGATTGGCTGGTACAGAGACCTGCAGCTCATCACTGACTATCAACATGTCAGATCAGCATGACATGTCCTGCTGCATTTCATGGCAACAGACTCTTTTGATGCAAGTCTTGCTATAGGCACAGTCAGCACTCGGCCTGCTTGATGAGGCAACGGGACCTGGACCAGCTGTACATCAGTCCAAGAACACATACCAGCACTCAAGTTTGCTTGCCTCAAAAGATCCAGGATCCCCAACGCCGGAGTGGACCCATTCCTACCAGTCTTGCCCAACTGTGTATCAACATTGCCGCATCTGGACAGACTGCCAATCTGTTGTTGATCTCACAAGCAGGCTTGTCATGGCTTGCACTCAGAGAACCTTGAGTCATGCCACATACAAGCTGTAGCACTGCAGCCTGCAGGTGGTGTGGTGGGTCGCAACAAGACTCCAGCAGGTGGACAGCCAGTCCCGCTGTACTACAGCAATCCAGACATCATCTATGCAGTTGTCTACGCAGATGAGTTCCCTGCTCCATGCTTTAGGCAAGCCTGCTTTGCTGCTGCCCTAGATGCTGTGTATACCGTAGTAAATCTTGTAGCTTTTGGTTGCAGAACACATGCATGATGGTAGCCGCACATTGCGCATGCTGGTACCTGCATTTCTGGACAGGTTCTTGCATGCAGCCTGCATGTGCACAGCATAATTGTGCATGAAGTGCTGTAGCTGTGGTACCAGGCTGCAGTCAGGGTACGTCCCAACAAACTCAAGTGCTGTGCATGCTCGGCAGCTGAAGAGCATATATGTGTTGCTTGTGCTGTCAGTCCTGATGTCACTGTAGCATGTCAGGCTTGCTTGGCATTGCCATTGGGATCAGTGATGATTCATGTTGTGCGTTAGCAACGATTTGCTTGTGCAGACGCCCGTGGACATCTATCCTGGTCCAACCTGGCATCTTTTGGCGACCTGCCAGAGACAACAGCCCTGGCCATTGGTGGATATCTTGCAGACTTTGTTGGGCTGCATGCAGTTGATGCTGCCCAGCACAGAGCGCTCTACAGCAAATGGCACAGCATGCAGTAGCATACAGCAATGTGCATGCGTGCCATAGTCAAACAAACCTGTTGTTGTTTGAACACCCCAGAGTGCATTTTACAATGGCATGTTTACCATCAACGCTGACAAGTGCTGCAGATAACTAAGGACATCTTTAGTGGTTCCAAGAATGCCTGTGGGTGATGCACACATATGCCGAGATCTTGAGAGCATTGTCCCAAATTGTTTTGTCATATGCACCAACTTGAAGGCCTACTTGTTTTTGCTCAATGCCTGCAATCACAATGCTGGCAGTGAACGGCATTGAGGTTATCTTTTGTTCAGTTATTCAATCTCCCCTGAGTCTTAGCACCATGTGCAATGTAGTCTCTTTTTGAATACTGTAGTGACTGAGCGTATACTGGTCCTCTAGTTGTTTGCAAAAAATGAGCCTTATATCATCCACAGGAGTACCTTCTACAATCTGAATGAGGCTTTTGACTACCCCGATGCTCCAACTCTTGTGGACTTTCAGTGTGATTGTCTCAGCTTTGTGAGTCTTGATGAAAATGAGGATATCAGGACTGCATTCTTGCTCTGCTGCATGTCTTCTGACCAGCTCAGCAGTGTCAGGGACCTGTGAATGCCTGGCTGCCTGCTTGGGTGCATGTTGGTTGTGCAGCTCACTTTGCAATTCTGGCGTACTAACTGTCAGCGCTTGTTCACCCTGCATATCACATGCAAGCTGTGTAACACACATTGTATCGCTGCACAATTTGAGGCAAACATGGCACAGTTGTACAGGCGCTGTAAATTTAATTAGACCCAGGCATGACACATGTGTACATGTGAATAAAGCACCTGTGTGACAATAAACTGTGCAGATCATGTATACAACCTCAAATATCCCATGAATGGGTTTCAAGCTAGGACTGCATACTGACACCAGCGAGAAGGATGCTACCTTCAAGCTTTGCCTGGAGCCTGCATCATTGATGGACGGATGCATCTCATCAAACATTGCCAGCAGCTCAATCACACGAATTGGTCCAGCAAATCTGCGCACACAGAAGCTCTTGTTAGTTTTCAAACTGCTGCCTGTCTTCATACAGCACACCCCATAGGGCAGACCCAGACACAATTCCACACATTAACGCTATGGAGCTGATAACCGCAAAAACACAAGATGCGTGATCATGCACATCTAGCAAGCATGCAAAATTGTCAAGCTGATGCCATGCCAAAATCATGTCACTAGAATAATTTTGCCGGTGCAGCATTGACGTGTACCTGGGTTCAAATTGCTTGCCGGCTGCTGTCAATGCCGTGTGGAAGTCAAGCAGCGCAGTGTCAGGAGACCTGAGCTTGAATGTGACAGCGAGTCGCTCTCCCTCCACGTCCCGCATTGTCTGAGTAACCAGAATACATTTGATTTTGACCTATGTATAAAAGATGATCACACAAATGCAAACAACATGTTTTGACAGCGTTGTTAACATGCAGCAGAACACATGTACTTTCATACGAGAAGCTGGAGGTCGTGACTGACCACTCGATGTGCAGCTGCTTTGTAAATGCCACAAGTTGCCCGCTGCAGAGTGTAGCCAGGAAGGATCAGGATGTACCCTTCTGGCACAAGAACATCTTCAAACAGGCCAGTCTTGGTATTGACCACCTGCAGTGCATCTCAATGATTTCAGAGCATGCAGAAAAGCGACAGCGCATTCGCTTGCATGCAGTCACAGGCACATACAGCAGGCACTCAGGCATAGTTGGCGCTAAGCAGATGTTGATTGCCACATCTTTGTAAGGCTGAAAAGGCAGCAGGGATTCCACCTGCAGCCCTTCAACAGTATCAGACCATATCAGTGTCAGCAGGCCCCTGTCATGATGCAGTGCACACCCTCCCTCTGTCTTGAATGATGAGACAGTCTCGGCCACTGGCAGATACTGTATGACATCCAGGGAAGATGATGAGGGTGTCTGACTGGGTGTGTCAATTAGTCCTCTGAAGGCGCCTGCTGTGAGCCCAAGGTGTGTGGACATAGCAATTGCGTCAAGTATGTGCACAGAAGCATACTCCAGCAGACCAACAACCTGTGGCCAGCAAGACCTGTCTGCACTCCATGTGGCGTTTCTTTTTGCTAGGTCAGTGTAGTCATGCTTACCTCGAGCCAAGCTGGTTGCTGCGAGACTGACAGAAAACCCTTGACGCTCTCCAGGTTTGAAGTGGCACACAACTCGCTCAGGAAACTGCTGCAAGCCTTGCCTTTTCAGAACAGGTTCACTGTTGCTCAAAGTGTCTTTGATGTCCGCAATCTTTTGCACCTCATGAGGAGGGAGCTTCAAGAAGGCGTACTGCCGATAGTACAGTGAGTTTGCCGCCCTGCGGACCTGCGGCGAGGGTGCAAAGTCTAGGCGTGTCCGGGCCATAGCACAGGTGTTATTCACTTTGCTCGCCTGGCGTAGCGGTGTTGCGCCAAGCTGCAGCTTCTCATCAAGGTTCAGCTGCGCCACTTAGCACGAAATGTTTGTATTGCTATCTGCTGCCTCGCAAGTCAACGAAGCATTTGTGCTCAGACTCAGAAGGACTCTGTATGAAAGGATTACTAATTTGAATATTGGGGACTGATGAATCCCAGCCAATGCATTGTTGCATTCACTTCAACCGTTGAGGTGTAGAAGCTCAAGACAAACAAAGTTGTCTACAGCTCAAGCACTCAAGCCTAGCTACACTTTTGTATCAGCAGTCTCTCAGCCCTTCAGTTGCCCAGTCATCTTGCTTCTACATTTATGTTCTGCAGGGGGTTTCTGCAGGCACACCTTGTGCGCTTAGCACATTGGGGCCACTAGCAGGAGACTTCTAGATGTATGGAGGCAGGACCAATAGACTTGCCACTCCAGAGATGTTTGTGATCCTCAAAAAAAGCAAACGGCCATGTCAGGAAGTTGAGGAAGCACACTCATCAAGGGGAGCCTGTGAGTCCACCTGGTGCGGTCTCTAGGACGCATCAGATGTTCAACCGATGAGCTGATGGCAACCTGCTCCCTTCCCATGACATGTGCATGAAGGGCAACATCTACCTGGCCCTATTTTGCATGATGCCTTGTTCCACAGAGTGAGACTCTCTGTTGGGTGGGACATGTTATTCCACCTTGTGCGTCTGACTTTGCCCTGACCTGTATTGCAGCGCTAGCATAGTGCAGCATGCAATGGCAGCATTCACAGCAATCAGCAAGGTGCAGATCTGGTAAATCAAGATAACTTGCCATGTCAGCTCAGATGATGTGACAGATGAAATAAGGGCGTTTGACCGCGTCAGACAAGAGTGGTGGACAGTCTTGTTTGTCCATGTCTGGCCAGCAACCTGGGCAGAACATATGACACTCAGCAAAAGGGGTTGCCTTGATGGCATATCAAACATTGCCTCATCTGGACAGAGTGCCAGTCCTTTTTTGATCTCACAAGCATGCTTTCCATGGCTTCCATGGCATGACCTTGAGTCATGCCATATACTAGCTGGAGCAGTCCAGCCTGCAGGTGGTGCGGTGGGTCGCAACAAGCCTCCAGCAGGTGGACAGCCAGTCCCACTGTCCTACAGCAATCCATACATTGTCTATGCAGATGCTTTCCCTGCTCTGCACTTTGAGCAAGGCTGCAGCTGCTTTGCTGCTGCCTTGGATGCTGTGTATTTCGCAGTGAATCTTGTAGCTATTGGCTGCAGAACACATGCATGATGATAGCCGCACGCTGCGCATGCTGGTCTGCTGGATTTGTGTGATTTTGATTCTGCATTAGATAGTTGTGGCCAGTTTATCATGCTCAAGGATGAATGCCTGCAACCTGGCTTGTTTGCAGATGTCTGCATTTGGGGATGACAACACGTTCAGGGCTGGACCCACCTTCTGCCGCGGCAGTGCTGGCCACAAGCTGCCTTTGGGCATTGTGTATGCTGTTATTGACAAGTCTGCTTCAGTTGTTGCTGGGGCAAGAGCTGCAGCGTTACTCCTCACATCTCTGGACTGTTTCTTGCATGCAGCCTGCTTGTGCACAGCATGGTTGTGCTTCAGCTGTGGTACCAGTCTGCAATCAGTGTACGGTCCAACAAACACAAGCGCTGTGCATGCTTGGCAGCTCAAGAGTACATGTGTGTTGATTGCTGTCTGTCCAAATGTCTTTGTAGCGTGTCAAACTTGCTTGACATTGCCATTGGGATCAGTGATGATTCATGTTGTGTGTTAGCAATGATTTGCTTGTGCAGACGCCCATGGACATCTATCCTGGTCCAAACTGGCATCTTTCAGCAATCTGCCAGGGAGAATGACCCAAACCATTTTGCAGACTTCGTTGTGCAAGATGTTCTGCTGGGCAGCCCGGTAGAATAATGGGCTTCTCAATAAATTGATGCCAAAAGGCGTAGTCTTCTTCTTTTCTTTCAAGATGTTCTGCACGCAATTGATGCTGCCCTGCACCAGATGCGCCACAGCATGCAATAGCATACAGCAATGTGCGTGCGTGCCATTGTCAAAGCCATTATAATGTGAACAATCCAGAGTGCACTTCTTTAAATTGGCATGTTCATTATCCATGCTGACAAGTTTCGCAGAGTCTGACGACTGAGCAAATTGATAGACTTTAATGCCTGTGGGTGATACACACATGTGTCAAGTCTCTCAGAGCATTGTCCTGAACGGGGTTGTTCATATAAACCATATCCTACTGGCTTGTTTACGTCCCAATGCCTGCGATTGCATTGGCATGAACAGCATGAAGTCTCTCTTTTTTGTTTTTCAGTGTTCTCAATCTCCCCTGCACCTACCCAACAGGTGCAACGTAGCCATGTTTCCAATATTGTAGTCACTGAGCAGACGCGCGTCCGCCAGTTGTTTGCCAGCGTGTATGAGCCTTTGGAAATCTACAGGAAGACCTTCTACAATTTGAATGAGGCTCTTGACTACCCCAATGTCCCAGCTCTTGTGGACTTCGAGCGTGACTGTGTTGGCTGTAAGAGTGTGAACGAAAATGCAGATATCAGGACTGCATTCTTGCTCAGCTGCATGTCTCCTAATGAGCTCAGCAGTGTCAGGGGCCTGTGTCTGTTTGGCCATCTGCTTGGGTGCATGTTCATTGTGCAGCTCACTTTGCGACCCTGACGTACCAACTGTCAGTGCTCGCTCACCCTGCATATCACATGCCACACACATTGTATCGCTGCACAATTTGAGGCAATCATGGCACAGCTGTACAGACAACATACATGTTATCATGCAGACCCAAGCATGACTCATGTGTACACACATACACCTGTGTGACAGTGAATTGTGCAGATCATGTATACAACCTCAAATACCCCATTTCTGTGTTTCAAGCTAGGGCTGCTACTATTACTGACACCAGTGAAAAAGATGCTACCTTCAAGCTTTGCCTGGAGCCTGCATTGTTGATGGATGGATGCATCTCATCAAACATTGCCAGCAGCTCAATCACACGGATTGGTCCGGCAAACCTGTTTATACAGAAGCTCTTGTCAGTCGCTAAGTGTCGCCTGCCTTCATACAGCATACCCCATAGGGCAGACCCAGATAGACCCCACACAATGCTGTTGAGCTGAAAGTAGCCAACACACAAGATGCGCGGTCATGCACATCTAGCAGTCATGCAAAGTTGTCAAGTTATTAACATGCTACACTATGCAACTACAAACGTTTGCAAGTGCAGCACTGATACCTACCTGGGTTCAACTTGCTTGCCGGCTGCTATCAATGCCGTGTGGAAGTCAAGCAGCGCAGTGTCAGGAGACCTGAGCTTGAATGCGACAGCAAGTCGCTCTCCCTCCACGTCATGCATTGTCTGTGTAAACAGGAGACCATGAAGGTTTGCCTTGATTACATCCTTTCTGACCAAAGACCAGCACACAAAGGCATACAACAACAAATGCCTGCAGCAACATATTTTGACAACATGCAGCAAAACAAATGTATTTTCATTGAAAATGCTGGAGTTTGTAGCTGACCACTCGATGTGCAGCTGCTTTGTAGATGCCACAAGTTGCACGCTGCAGAGTGTACCCAGGAAGGATCAGGACGTATCCCTCTGGCAAGAGAACATCCTCAAACAGGCCAGTCTTGGTGTTGAGCACCTGCAGCGCATCCCACGGTTTCAAAGCGAGCAGAAAAGCAGCCAATCGCTTTGTGCAGTCACAGGCACTTGCAGAAGGCACTCAGGCATAGTTGGCGATGAGCAATGCATGTTTGTAAGGGTGAAGAGGCAGCATGAGGTTCACCTGTAGCCCTTCTACAGTATCAGACCATATCAGTGTCAATAGGCCCCTGTCATGATGCAGTGCACACCCTCCCTCTGTCTTGAATGATGAGACAGTCTCGGCCACTGGCAGATACTGTATGACATCCAGGGAAGATGATGAGGGTGTCTGACTGGGTGTGTCAATTATTCCTCTGAAGGCGCCTGCTGTGAGCCCAAGGTGTGTGGACATAGCAATTGCATCAAGTATGTGCACAGAAGCATACTCCAGTAGACCGACAATCTGTTGCCAGCAAACCCTGTATGCACCCAGGTGGTGCTTTCCCTTGCCAGGACAGTGTAGTCATGCTCACCTCAAGCCAAGCTGGTTGCTGCGAGACTGACAGGAAACCTTGACGCTCTCCAGGATTGAAGTGGCGCACAACTCGCTCAGGAAACTGCTGCAAGCCTTGTCTTTCCAGAACAGGCTCACTGTTGCTCAAAGTGTCCTTGATGTCCGCAAACTTTTGCACCTCAAGAGGAGGGAGCTTCAAGAAGGCGTACTGCCGATAGTACAGCGAGTCAGCCGCCCTACGGACCTGTGGCGAGGATGCAAAATCTAGGTATGTTCGGGCCATAGCACAGGTATCAGTCTCTTTGCTCGCGTGACGTAGCAGTGTTACGCTATGTTGCAGCTTCTGATCAAGATCAAGCTGCGCGACTTAGCACGTGACTTTTGTACTGCTGTATGCTGCCTGGCAAGTCAACGAAGCAGTCGTACTCAGACTTGGACTCGGAATACAGGACTACTCGGAGACAGGAAGACTACAGGAAGACAGGAAGGCTACAGGAAAACAGGAATACTAATTTGAATGTTGGGGATTCATCAATCCCAGCCAATGTCACACTCAATCATTCAGATGTAGAAGCTCAAATGACAAACAAAGCTGTTTACAGCTCAATCCATCAAACTAAACTACAAAGTTGCCTCCAGCAGTCTCTCAGCCCTTCAGTTGCCCATTAAGCTTGTTGGTTCAGCTGTTGTGTTCTGAAGGATGCTTCTGCACCTCATACACTTGCAGCACTAGTCTCACTAGCAGGAGACCTCTGAATATTTGGAGGCACATCCAATATGTTTTTGTTCCAGAGATTTTCACGGTCCGCAAAGTACAGTAGACTGCCATATCATGGACATCCAACGTTGAGCAAGCACACTTGTTAAGGGGAGCCTGTTACTTCACCAGAAGGGGCCTCTAGGGGATGCTTCTGATACTTAGCTGGTGAGCTCATGGCAAGCTGCTTTGACTTCATCACATGTGCATGAAGGGCAATGATTATCTGGTCCACTTCAGGTACTGACGCCATGCTCCAGGCTGCAACACTCTCCACTTGACACACCATGTTGTTGCGCCTCATGTATTTGATTCTGCCTTGGCCTGTACTGCAAGATCAGCAACGCCCAGATACCTTGCCATGTGGACTCAGATGATGTGACAGATGGCACGAGGGTGTTTGACTTCGTCTGATGGGAGTAGATCGCCTTGTTTGTCCATGTCTGGCCAACAACCTGCACAGAGCAGCAGCTAGCTGGGAATGCGTACTATAACACTCAACATGGAGGTATGGTGAAAGCAAGTAAAGCATCTGATTCCTGGAGTGCTGGCTCGTTGCACCCTCTTGGCATGAAGCAGGGCATCATGTCAAACCCCCAAAAACCTGATATGCATCCACAGCACAGCCTGCTTTGCAGCTTTTGCAGCTTTGTCAGTCTGAGAATGTATGTTGACAGTGGCAAGTGAGAATGTTGTTCTGATGTCTGGCACTGACATCTTGCTAGTCCTGACATGCACCATTACCAGACACCACCAGCCATGCCTGATTTTCACCACCAGCTGGACAAGCACTTCAGCATGCTGAGAGCAACAGATACATGCGATGGGTGGTAGCACTTGCAGCAACAGCCAAACCTACTTTGTCAGACTCCCTAATCAGTTCTTTTAAAATAGTCTTCTGCCTTTCAAGCCTTCCAGGCTCTCTCCAGGCATTTACAGCAGCTGAGCAGCAGGAAGCAAGTGAGCGGCAGCGCAGCGTGCAGTAGCAGCAGCATCCTGACTCAACTCACTTGCTTCACCTCCCTTTTCACTGTGAAGCATTAGGCCTTCATGTCTCAATCATGCAGCAAGCATGGCCACTGCCAGCACACCCGCATTCAGCAGCTGAGCAAACACACGACACAGCCGGGTGGCAGCGCAGTCTAAGGCAACACCCTACCTGTGAAGCAACATGTCGTCGGCATATACAAGGTCAGCACATATGTGCAATGATGGGCTAGCAGCAGACTAGTGGCTTGAAGCAGCCCATTGGGGGCTGGCAACAATGTCTTTGATGACGAGCAGCATCCGATTTGTATCAGCCTCACAAGACACTTACTTGCGCCCAGCGTGAATGGCTGTGCTGAGCAACAGCACCGGCACAAGAGTGAGGAGTACACTAGTGCAGCCCTCATGCAGGATGAAATTCTACCACAGCTCTAGATGTGGCAGCAACTGCATGCACTTTGTAATGGCTGCCTCTTGTATGTTTATAACGGGTTTAGAACCGAGATTCTCATTCATGAGTGCAGTCGTTTGATGTACTTGAGGCGGCAGGGGCATGCGCGCATTGACCTGCTGCAGCCTTCCATCACCAGTGCCACTGTGTTGATCCACTGTGCCACGCTGTTGATTTATTTTGTCTGACAGGTGCAGCAGTTCAGAAGCAGTGACAAGTTCTCTTATTTTTTCATCATTCGTGTCTTTGTGGCAGTCAAGTCTTGCATGGCTCACCATGTACAGCTCATGACTGATCAGGGCTGCATACAGCTTTGGGAATGCCAGATTTCATTATTTGAAAATGAAGTTTTGAGCTGTGATGTGTTGAATGTAATTGAATGTGACTTTACAGCATTCAATACAAAGGTACAAGTGACACCATGGCAATACAACTTGCACAGCAGAGTATTAAAAGCAAGAGTTCAGAAAAACAGATTATCAGCGCATGCATGTACACCACAGTGCACCAAGTGGGAATGCATGATTCAGGTGCCAGCCGATTGCATCTGCTGCTCCCTCAGCAGGCGGGCCTGTCTGAGGGCTTTCTTTTTCTTTAATGCCCTGGCTTTGGACCTCCTCTTGCCCTTCTTGCTGATGTGACACCTTGGTCTCTCTGGCTTTCCTCCTGGGTCCGCTGCACGCTCTCCATCACGGTCAAGGTCACCACCAGCAGCCACATTGTCATTGGGGTGAGGCATTATGTGCTCAAAGCCTGGAGGAAGTGACACTGCCCTTGCACCACTGCTGCGGAATACCGGTTTCCTAACAAAACATTTGGGATAGGAGGGCAGCCTGAGATGGGCAGCTGAATCTTCTTCATCATCAGATATCCCAGACTCTTCTTCATCATCAGACACCCCAGACTCTTCTTCATCATCAGACATCCCAGACTCAGAGGTGTTGAGGTCACCACCAGTAGCCACATTGTGATGCGGCCATTGAGGCACAATGTGTGGGTAGCCTGGAGGGGGTGACACTGCCCTTGCACCACTGCTGAGATGCCCATATGTTGGAGCTGCAAGTGTATGAGCACTGCTGTATACATGTGGTGAGGCCCTTGCCAATCCCAAAACTGGGTCCCAAGGCACCGCTAGATGATTGAGCTTTGAGGAGGCAGGGGCAGGCTGGGCCTGACCTCCACTGTGTGTCATGGTACCTATCTGGCTGCGGCTACCATGTGGTAGACCTTCATCTACAGCTGCCTTGAAGTAGTCAAGAGGCTTGTGACTGATGCTGTTGCTGCTGGCTGTGCCTGCCTGGGCGAGCACTTGCAGAGCATCAGGGGGTGACAAATTCCAGGATGGACCACTTGCAGGGCCAATGTTAGCTGCCTGCCTAGAGGTGAGTACCTGAATCACAAAGACATCAATGAGAAACATGTCTGACTGGGCAGGCGGCAAAGTATCCTGGTGCTGGATACGTGTTTGCATCTGGCATGCCCATGGCTGCATTTAGGGGAGCAGCAGGCTGGGTGGGACTTGAGGCAATTGGCTGGGCCACAACTTGAGACTGTACAGCTGTACAGAGGACATACATATACTTCATAGACCTAGGGATGACACACACATATTAAGCACCTGTGGGACTCTGAATTGCACAGATCGTGAGTACAACCTCAGATGCCTATCATGCTTCGAGCTAGGGCTGTGCGCTGACATCAATGAGAAGGATGGTACCTTGTCTTTCTGCTTGGAGCTTGCATCATTGATGGATGGATGCATCTCATCAAACATTGCCAGCAGCTCAATCACACGAATTGGTCCAGCAAATCTGTGCATACAGAATCCCCTGTCAGTTGCTGAGCAGCCTGTCTACCAATAATTATATATGTATATATGTGTGTGTATATGAAAATAAATAGATCATACTGTAGAGGCCCTAACCAACAGATCCCACACAATGTTGCTGCGCTGATAGCAGCACAGACACAAAATGTGCGGTCACGCACATCTAGCAGTCACGCAAAATCGTCAAGCTAATGCCATGTGCAGGTGCAGCACTGACATGTACCTGGGTTCAACTTGCTTGCCGGCTGCTGTCAATGCCGAGTGGAAGTCAAGCAGCGCAGTGTCAGGAGACCTGAGCTTGAATGTGACAGCAAGTCGCTCTCCCTCCACATCCCGCATTGTCTGTGTAACCACAAAACAGTACAGGTTTGCCTTGATTGTGTCCTTCTTATCTTCAATCACTTATGGACAATCACACAACACAACAATTGTTGACAGCATGCAGCAGAACGCATGTACTCAAAAGGCTGGATGTTTCGACTGACCACTCGGTGTGCAGCTGCTTTGTAGATGCCACAAGTTGCTCGCTGTAGAGTGTAGCCAGGAAGGACCAGGATGTATCCCTCTGGCACAAGAACATCCTCAAACAGGCCAGTCTTGGTGTTGACAACCTGCAGTGCATTCCAAAAAACTCAATGCTTGCAGAACAGCAACAGGGATCTGGCTTGCATGCAGTCACAGGCACTTGCAGCAGGCGCTCAGTCGTATTTGGCAATGAACAGGTGTTTGTTGCCACATGTTTGTAAGGCAGAAAGAGCATCATGATTTTCACCTGCAACCCTTCTACAGTATCAGACCATATCAGTGTCAGCAGGCCCCTGTCATGATGCAATGCACACCCTCCCTCTGGCTTCAATGATGAGATAGTCTCGGCCTCTGGCAGATACTGTATGACATCCAGGGAAGAGGATGACAGTGTCGGACTGGGTGTGTCAACTATTCCTCTGAAGGCGCCTGCTGTGAGCCCAAGGTGTGTGGACATTGCAATTGCGTCAAGTAAATCTACAGATGCACCCTCCAGCAGGCCAACAACCTGTGGCCAGCAAAATCTGTATGCACGCTGAGTGGTGGTTTCCGTTGCCAGGACAGTGCAGTCAGGCTTACCTCGAACCAAGCTGATTGCAGTGAGACTGACAGAAAACCTTGATGCTCTTCAGGATTGAAGTGGCGCACAATTCGCTGAGGAAACTGCTGCAAACCTTGCCTTTCCAGAACAGGTTCATCGCTGCTCAGAATGTCTTTGATGTCCGCAAATTGCTGCACCTCAT